>OGSC01000016.1_pt1 | contig 190401 bp, 166 predicted proteins | sample 1573751 | NCBI WGS metagenome assembly OGSC01 (sample SAMN03295840, study PRJEB24534) | human gut metagenome | isolation source: fecal sample 8 from infant 5 | host: Homo sapiens | place: USA: Pittsburgh, PA | collected 2014-07
CGGAAGGAGAAAAAGCGCCGTCTGGAGGAAGAAAAAGCCGATCGCCAGCGCCAGGCCGAACGTCGGATGGCTGTGAAGCCCCTGAGCTATTTCATCAAGCAGGCACAGCACGCCTTCAACGAGTTTATCCGGTACCGGGACCGTGATCAGCCATGCATCAGTTGCGGCCGCCACCATGACGGCCAGTATCACGCCGGACACTTCCGCACGACCGGGGCGAGCCCTGAACTGCGATTTGATGAGGACAACTGCCATAAACAGTGCTCCGCCTGCAATAACCACCTGTCAGGAAACCTCACCGCATACCGCCCGGCGCTGATCGCCAAAATCGGCCAGGCGCGCTTTGACGCTCTGATGGGACCGCACGCATTACCCAAATGGACCAGAAATGACTATATCCGGATCCGCGACGAATACCGGGCGAAGCTTCGCGACCTGAAAAAACAGGAGGCAGCATGACTACCGAAACCGAGAAAGAGCTTGGCAATGTGGTCCTTTTCCCAACCAAAGAGGATGAGCCTCGGGATTTGACCAATTTTTTGTATGAGCAAGAGGATCGGCCTTTCTGTCATCACTCGCTAGTCCGGGTAAACGAAAAGGACCGAGAGGTGAGGTGTAGAACGTGTGGTGCAGTCGTTGATCCTTTCGACTGGATGCTATCAGTAGCCCGCAAGGAGACGCAACTCGCGGATAACGTCAAGGCATTACGGCAAGAAGAAAAAGAACGGCGCCAGAATATTGAGAAATTAATTCAGATAGAGCGTAACGCAAAGGCCCGGATACGGAGGGCTAAAAAGTGATTTTTGAGCTTTTTATCCAGTACCAGGCCGAAAGCGTAGCGCGGGCGAAACTGCCCGCAGTAAAGCGCCACAGCAAGCCAGTTAAAACCACACAGCAGAAACAGACCACAGGGGCAGCCGCATGAACGAACAATACCTGCAATACGTCCGGGAAGAAATCGCTCTGGCCACTGCTGACTTTAGCGGTCGCACAAAGGGGCAATTAGTCGCGCTGGTGGAGCAACTCCAGTTCACCCACGAACGGTACCCGCGCAAACGTCAGTTCATCGTTGACGAGGCGACAGGGAAGAAAATTATGCTGCGTAATCCTCCGGTACCGGGTAAGCAGTCGCACGCAAAAGGCACGTCTATCCCGCAGGTCATCCCGGTAGAATTCTCAACGGCAAGCTGGCGCCGCGCTATCTTTAAGCTGGAAGACGCCGAAAGCGCCTGGGTGAAATGGAATTATCTGCATGACACGGATTTCAGCCTGCAAACGGTGATTGCTCAGCATGGCTGGCAGCTATTCAGCGAGACGATTAAAGGCCGCCGCATAGCAGGTAAGACCAAAGAAAAGCTCAAGGCGCTTATCTGGCTGGCGGCGCAGGACGTCAAAGAGCAACTGGCCGGGCGTGAAACCTACCTCAATGAAGAACTGGCGCAATTTGTTGGCGTCGCCCCTGACAACTGGACGCATAATTACCGAGACTACTGGCGAGACATGCGAAATGTGTTTCTCTCTCTCGACAAGTGCTCGTTGATTTCGATAGTCCGATCACGTTCTCAACAAAAATCAGCTTTTTCGCAGCAAGGTGTTGCAAAAGTCAATTAAATAGGCCATATTTGAGTCTACTTTGATATGCTGCCTGAATTGTAGATGGCGGCAAAGAAAAATAAAGCCTCGCATCCAGCGGGGCTTTTTATTTGCCTGTAGCTCAGAGGAAAGAGCAACCGCCTTCTAAGCGGTTGGTCGCTGGTTCGAATCCAGCCGGGCGAACCAAACCCAGCCAGGGTACCTTCGGCCTAATAGCCGGTTTTGCTCGACCCATATTGCCAGCCCAGAAGCTGGCTTTTTTTATTTTCAGGCTCCGGACAATCAACCCTCATCGTCTCGTTGTTAATTGCAGTCCGAGGGCCTGAACCTATTACGCACAGCACCCCGACTAATCGGAGGTGACGAGATGATCAAAACCATGCCTGACAAAATCGCAACAGCAGTGGGTTACTGCACCTCGGGCAGCCTTATTTGCTGGGGTGCGATTGCTCAATGGCTGCATGATCTGAACTGGAATTTAATCGCCGTCATCGGCGGTTTCGTTATTGGTATCGCGACGTTTTTTTCCAACATCTATTTCAAACGGCAGGCGCTCAAAGCCTATCGCGAGGCGATTGCCCGCGGCATTGTCGTAGCACCCCCGGCACAGGACGAATAATCATGGCGAATCTTGCTAAAACAGGTTTTGCGGGAAGCGTCTGTGCTGTCGGTGCAATCATTGCGCTGGTACTTGGTAGCGGCAATGTTCGCACCAACGAGCGCGGACTTGAACTCATCGGCAATGCCGAACAGTGCCGACGTGAGCCGTACATCTGTCCGGCCGGTTATCCAACTGATGGTGTTGGCAACACTCACAACGTGAAACCCGGCACGCGCAAGACAGACCAGCAGATCGCCGCAGACTGGGAAAAGAACATCCTCAGCGCTGAGAAGTGCGTTAACGCTTACGCCAACGGCGCAAAACTGAGCGACAACACGTTTTCTGCCGTCACGTCCATCACATTTAACGTTGGTTGCGGCGCCATGCAGAAATCAACGATGTTCTGGCAACTACGACAGGGCCACATCGCGGACGCCTGCCAGCAGTTCTCGCGCTGGACATACGCTGGTGGAAAACAGCTTCCCGGCCTGGTTAAGCGGCGCGCTGAGGAAAAACAGCTTTGCCTGGATGGTGTGTGATGAGCGCCGAAGTGCGCGCCAGCATCATCGTATTCCTGATCCTGCTGGTGGCTGGTCTTGGCCTGTTATTTGGTTACCGCTACGCGAGCAACAGCAGCCGCGCTGATACCGCTGATGCCAATGTCCTGATGCAGGCAAAGGTCATCCAGCAGCAGGCAACAGAGAGCCAGGCATTCAGCGCGCTGGCGTCCGGTACGGTGGATGCTAATGCCGCTGTAGACGCCAAAGCGGAAAAAAACGTCATCGAATACCGCGAGATACTCCGCCGTGAAAAAACGTGTGATTACCCTGTGCCTGCTTACGTTGCTGACGGGCTGCTCAACTACACGAACAGTCTACGTGCCGGGGCAATGCACACCGCTACCGCCGGAACTGACAAAACCGGTAGTGCCTCCACTCCCTCCAGCCAACTGACGTACTGCCAGGCTGTTCTCTGGATAGAGCCTCTGCTGGCTGCGATTGAGAAAGCAAACAATCAACTGGCCGCCATCCGGCAGGCTGAACAACTCAGGCAAGGGAAAACGAAATGACGTTATTTGAAACACTGTTGCTGTACTTCTCCGCCGCTACCAGTGCGTTTCTGCTCATCGCTGGTGGCTGGGTAAAAATTCGTGACTGGTTCAAAGCTCACGCCGAAGCGAAAGCTCAGGAAGCTGCAGCGGCTGCAAAAGCCGAAGCCGATAAGGTTGAGGCGCTGGTGCAGGTACGGCTTAAACAACTCCAGGCAGAAGCCGATTCAGCACCTGACGCCACAGCAACGAGCACATCCGGCCCGGTGGTGGGTTAACCACATCATCACAGCCTCGCAATCGCGGGGCTTTTTATTGCGCTTCGCATGCGCATTCCGAAGAGAGACTTTCAGTAGTGAGCCTGGGCGAGTCGTTCGCTCTTGGCGGCTTTGCCATGCGACAGGCTCACACCTAAAAGGTAACCAAAATGAAATTAATCAAGTGTTGGAATGTAAAACTCTACCGTAACCTCAGCAAAAGCATTTTTTCAGATCCGATGGAAAAGCTTATTTTTGAAGGTTATTCGAAAGATAAGCCACGCCTGAAAATCCACGATGAAGGCCTGATTGAATTATTCACCGAACCAGATCAACTGGAAACCAAAACGATTCGCACCTATGGCATCGACAGTATGGTGTGCACGCCGGTTTATGAAGAAGATGAAGTCGCGCTTAACCCGCCGCGCGCAGAAATGCTGGAATACGTCAAAGCCGCAATTGGTGAAGGTTACCAGCCTGAAAACGAAGAGGCGATTACCGACCTGTCATTGATTGACGCCCTGAATGATAACGATCTGAATCGTGAATTCGGTAAATGCTGGCAATGGTACGACATGGGAGGTGGATTGCATGAAACCTTCGAAAAGCAGGTGCATTTTGAAGAGCATAAAGAAGACGTGATTAAAGCTATCGGCCATAAGGCCATTGGCTGTTGCTCAGAAAAATCCGCACCCGACAGCAACAAGCACGCGCTAAAAAGTAATTTCTTTACAATTGAGTTCCAGATCCCGACAGAGAAAGACCTGAACAAAATCTTTTTCGAAGTGTGCGACAGTATTCGTTGCCTGACTCCATCCCACGATGCTTTCCGCATGGTTTTTGATGAGATGTTGACGCGTGTTCGTGATTCGGTTTTAGCCTCAATAACAATTCGCGATGAGTTTTTTCACAGCCCGAACGCAATGCGTGGAAAAGCAATCAAACCCATCCAGACGCTGGCTTATGAGCAAGATGATAAAGCCGCGGCTGATGAGCAAAAAGTGAAAGTTCACGATCATGCATGCGTGAACTGCTTTACCGATAAAGGACCATGTCTTGGTGAATGCAATATCACCGATACAAACAAAGCCTTAGTCGACTCATTCGAAGCGGTGACAAAACCGGTAATTAAATGGCTGAATGACAACTCCAACCCACACGCCATCATTCATATCTACCCAACCAGCGCCACTTTGCATACTGGCGAAATCGGGTACTCAACCGAAGAGTTCCTGAAAGACTGACGTCATTACAAAAGCCCTTCACTGAGGGGCTTTGATAATGTCAACGGCAGGTGATTCAACATGGCTAAACCGGACTGGGGAGCACTGCAAGACCAGTTCCTCGCCGAACATGCTAAATCCGGTATTTCCCCCAAAGACTGGTGTGAAGCGCAGGGACTGAATTACGCCAGCGCAAAGCGCTATATCAAAGTTACGAATTACGGTGCGAATTCGCAAAAAAGCAGTGCGAAAAAAACTGCGAATTCGCAGAAGGGAAAAAGTGATGCCAGTAAAACCGGGAAGCGTGAAAAGAATCCCCGTGACACGGGCAGCACTGAAATTTCCCCACAAACGAAACCTATTCGCGGATCGCGCCACGCGCCGCCAATAAAACCATTTCAGCCCGGCAATCAGCATGCGCTCAAACACGGCGGCTACGGTCGCCGGATGCTTCTCTCTGATGCAATCACCGAAGACGCTCAGATGCTCACGCTTGACGATGAGCTTTTCTGGCTGCGCGCGGCGAACCTGACAGCGGCTGAGAACATCGGGCGCTGGAAGGAAGAAGCGGAAGGGCTGACCACCGACGAAGCAAAGGATTTGCATAACCTCATATCTGCCGCTGAAAAGGCCATGCACCGCAACACTGCACGCATCGAATCCCTGGAATACACGAAAGGGAACATCGTCAAGATGCAGGTCGAGGCGGCGTATCGCGAAGCGGCTACTGAAAAGGTTGAGCTTGAGATAGGCGTGATGAAAGACGGCGACAAAGATAACGCTGTTGTCGTGCATAACGCACTGCCAATACCGGGAAGATAAGCCATGGCTGATATTTACCTGCCCACGCTCCACGACGGGCAATTAAAGGTCTGGGCTGATTCCTGGGATGACCAGTTACACGCGGTACGCTGCGGTCGCCGCTGGGGTAAAACCTTCATGCTGTCGAGCGCTGCGGTAACGTATGCCACGGCGCAGTTTAAGCGCCCTGGTATGGATATCTCGCTCGGAGGCCGCGTCGGCATATTCACCGCTGAATACCGGCAGTACCAGGAGATTTACGACAAGCTCGAAGAAACATTGCTGCCGCTGAAAAAAAGCTTTAGCCGACAGGAAAAGCGCCTGCTGCTGAAAAACGGCGGGAAGATTGATTTCTGGGTTACCAACGACAATAAACTGGCCGGGCGTGGCCGTGAATACGAAATCATCCTGATCGATGAGGCGGCATTCACCAAATCGCCGGAGATGTTGAAGGAGATATGGCCCAAATCGATTAAGCCCACCCTGCTGACGACGAAAGGCCGGGCTTACGTCTTCTCCACGCCTGACGGAGTTGACGAGGAAAACTTTTTCTACGCCATCTGCAATAACAAGTCACTGGGCTTTATTGAGCACCACGCGCCGACGTCATCTAACCCATTCGTGCCGCCGGAAGAACTGGAGAGGGAACGACAGAACAACGATCCACGTGTATTCCGACAGGAGTTTCTCGCCGAATTCGTCGACTGGTCAGCCGCTTCATTGTTCGACGTGCGCAAATGGTTTGAGGGCGAAGGGCAGGATCAGCCTGTTGATTACCCCGACATGTGCGAAGCCGTATTCGCTGTGCTGGATACAGCCGTAAAAGGCGGGACAGAACATGACGGCACCGCCGTTGTGTATTACGCGGTTGATACGCGGCCCGGACGCACACTCCTGACGATACTCGACTGGGACGTTGTTCAGATTGATGGTGCGCTGCTGGAAACGTGGCTGCCGTCGGTATTTGAGCACCTCAATGAACTGTCCGGGCAGTGTGTCGCCGTAAACGGCAGCCTGGGCGTATTTATCGAAGATGCCAGCATGGGCTCTATCCTGCTGCAAAAAGGCGAAAGCCTTGGTTGGCCGGTTAACAAAATTGAGTCAGCACTGACCAGCAAAGGTAAAGACGAGCGCGCGATTATGGCGTCCGGCTACCACTACCGCGAGCTGGCGAAAATATCCGGTCATGCATACGCAAAGACAGCCGTATTCAAAGGCGAGACCGCCAATCACCTGCACAAGCAGGTTTCACGATTCCACCTGGCCGATAAAAACGCTCACAAGCGCGCCGATGACCTGCTCGACTGTTACACCTACGGGCTGATCCTCGCGTTTGGTAGCGGTGATGCCGTCTGACGAGATAACCCATGAACGAAGATGATATCCAGATCGGCAGTTGCTCGCCCGAACTCCTTGCGCTGCTGGACAGTGACGATATCCAGCCGGGTAGCACCGTTGGCTATCAGACCTGCAAAACGATTTACCTGTTTCACCCGCTGGGCGGCAAGATGGTTGATCGCCCGATTAAGATGGCGATGAACGAACCGCGCACCGTCCATATAGCGCAAACCTATTCGCTTGAACAGCGCCTGCGTGACGCGTTCGAGAAAGAATGGAAAGCGCTCAAGGCGGATCAGCACATTGCAGCCGCCGCGCGTATAGCGAGGATTTACGGCACTTCGGCAATCGCCATGCTGGTGGATAATCAGGAACCGTCACAGGCTCTGGACTACCGGACCCTGTACAAGCACAACGTCAGCTTTAACATTCTGGACCCGCTGAACACGGCAGGTTCTATCGTGCTGAACCAGGACCCGAACGCGCAGGACTTCCAGAAAGTCGATGGCATCAAGGTAGCAGGCAAGGCGTACCACAAATCGCGTTGTGTGGTGTTGCAGAACGAAGACCCGATTTATCTGGCGTACAACCCAGCGGCATTCGGATTCACCGGGCGCAGCGTTTACCAGCGCGCCCTGTTCCCACTGAAATCGTTCATTCAGACCATGCGCACCGATGACATGGTTGCGGTGAAAGGCGGCCTGCTGGTAACCAAAATAATGGGCGCTGGCGCGGTAGTAAATAAGGTTATGCAAGCATTGGGCGGCATCAAACGCATGATGCTGAAACGCGGTAAGACGGGCGAAGTTCTCCAGATTGGAGGAAATGACAGCATTGAGTCCATCGACCTGAGCAACCTTGAAAAGCCTCTTGATTCTGCCAGAAATCATATTCTGGCAAACATCGCCGCCGCCGCTGACATGCCCGCCATTCTCCTGAACAGCGAGACGTTCACGCAGGGCTTCGGTGAAGGTACCGAGGACGCCAAGGCGGTCGCCGTTTACGTTGATGACATGCGCCGCTGGCTGGAAACGGTTTACGAATTCTTTATCCGCATCTGCCAGTACCGGGCGTGGAGTTATGACTTTTTCAAAGCCTTACGTATTGATATTCCGGAACTGAAAGATACCTACAGTTTGTATTTTCAGTCCTGGATAAACAACTTCGAGTACCGATGGCCGTCATCCCTGAAAGAGCCGGAAAGCGAGAAAGTGAAGGTTGACGAGACGCGATTTAAGGCGATCGTCAGTATGCTGGAGTCATTGTTGCCACAGCTTGCAGCGGACCCGGAAAACAGGGCAACGCTCATTAAGTGGGCCTGTGAAAACGCCAACACCAACGAAAACCTGTTCCCGCAACGTATCGATCTGGATTACGAATCGCTGCGTGACAATCCTCCACCATCACAGCCTGATCCGGCATCAATACCAGGCGGAATGAGCCTATGAGTCAGTTCACCCGCACAGTAAGAGAGGCTGTGAAGTTTTTTCTTCGAAACGGTTATACGTCATCGCAGGAGCTGGAACGCTGGCAGTCCATCATCCGGCAAGCCGCAGAAAGCGAAACCGATGAAGATTACATGGGGATGGTGTCGAACAAGCTAAGGCAGACTTATGACTTACAGGTAAGCAAAGCTGGAGCGCTGGAACGTCACAATGGAATTTCACGCTTCACGCTGAATTACATGGAGCCAAACCTTAGAAGCGAACTTGATCGCCGTATTCTTGCCAGCGCTGACCTGATAAAGCTTAACCGCACGGCGGCGATTAACAAAACCGTGCAGCGATTCAGCGGCTGGGCAACCAGCATACCGGTACAGGATTATGTTGGTGGTGGACTGTCACCATCATCACGCAGTGGGGTTAATTACAACTGCGACCACATCCAAAAAAGCGCTGAACAGGTCGATTATGAAGCCAGGCGAGTGATGATTGACCAGAATCACAAGCTGATCGCCAACATCGACAACTTGATCGCAACCAACAACAACGCCATCGCGGCAGAGTGGCACAGCCACTGGCGGCAAGCTGGATATGATTACCGGGAAGACCACAAAGAGAGAGACAAACTGGTCTATCTCATCCGTGGTAACTGGGCGAAAAAAAACGGCTACGTGAAGCCCGGACCCGCTGGTTATCTCGACGAAATCACCCAGCCAGGCGAAGAGGTTTTTTGTCGGTGCTATGTGACCTATCTGTACAACCTCCGCAGCATTCCCGATTACATGCTGACCCAGAAGGGCAGCAAGTTTCTGGAGTCAATGAAAAAGACATAGGAGCATTGAAACGTGGCTATTTTTGCTAGCGGCATCATGTTCCGGCAGGGAAAGAAAATCTTCCTCATTCAGCGATCCGATGACGGCACGTGGTGCCCGCCAGGCGGAAAACTGGAGCCGGGAGAACTGGCAGAAGCGGCAGCGCGGCGCGAGGTACTGGAAGAGACCGGCTACAAGTACGACGGGCCGCTTACGCCGTACAGCGTGGCGGGCGATTACCTGACGTACCGGGCAGACGTACCGGAACATTTTGAAGCGGTGATTAACGATGAGTCACTGGCCGCCGGTTGGTTCAGTATCGACGACATGCCCAAGCCGTTGCACCCACCGTTTGCCGCAGTCATGGGCGGGCAGCCGCTCAACGAAACCGATGTTGCCGCTCTGATTGCCGATGGCACCCTGAACAGTCCGCAATTTTTTATCAACATGTGGCTGTACGCCATACGTGTTACCGGAACAGGTGTCACGTGGCGTTCGGCAGATCAGCAGATGGCATTCCGTAACCCGGATGACTATCTCACCCCCGAATTTCTCCAGCGCGTGGCGGGCGTCCCGCTTATCTGGCTTCACCCGGAGAAAAACAAGCTCGACAGCGATGAGTTCGCGAAACGTGTTATCGGCACCCTGACAAACAGTTGGGTGGCTGATAACGGCGAGGTGTGGGCTATTGCCCGCGTGTATGACGCCGAAGCCGCTGAAATTATGGCGACCAGGCAACTAAGCACCTCTCCGACCGTCACGTTTAGCGAGATACAGGACGCCATCATCAAAGTCGATGGTCAGCCTCTATTGGTGGAGGGTTCCCCGGTATTGCTGGACCACGTGGCAATTTGTGAACAGGGCGTATGGGACAAGCTCCTTAACCCCACTGGTGTTAAATCTGATTCCATTCCCAAAGAGGCTGAAAAGATGGACAAAGATGAAATTGTAGCGCTCATCACTAAAACGATTGAGTCGCGACTGGCTAAAGCGGACGAAGAAAAAGACGCCAAGGCCAAGGCTGACGCCGAAGAGGCAGCCAAAAAAGAAAAAGCTGACGCCGAGGCGAAAGAAGCGGAAGAGGCGAAAGCCAAAGCCGATGCCGAGGAAAAGGCCGCGAAGGAAAAAGCAGACGCTGATGAAAAAGCGAAAGCCGACGCCGAAGAAGCCGAGCGCATGGCAAAGGAAAAAGCTGATTCAGATCTGCGCCGTGAAATCGCAGAGCTGAGAAGCCGCATTCCCGTGGAAATCTCCGACGCTGAACGCAACGAAATCGCCGAAGCGCAGGTGAAAGCCGACAGCGTATTCGCCAGTTTCGGCGGTCGCGCACCTGGCCCACTGTCAGGTGAAAAACCGCTGTCTTATCGCCGTCGCCTGCTGATCAAATTGCAGGAGCATTCACCGGACTTCAAAGGCGTGGACCTGTCCGCCATCTCCGATGCTCAGTTGCTGAACATCGCTGAGAAACAGATTTACGCTGATGCGCAATCTGCGGCAAGCCTGTCTGTCGGTCCGGGCCAGTTGCGTGAAATTAAGCGCGCTGATGCAACCGGTCGTCAGATCAGCACCTTCGAAGGTGATCCGGCTGCGGCGTGGGCACCATTCAAATCTGGCAAACGCCAGGTTACCGCATTCAACAACCAGGCTTAACGGGAGCTCTCAAGCATGGCTAACTTATCTCTTAACCCGATGGCAACCACTAATGCGCTTGGTTCCTTCGGTGTGCAGTCCGATGGCCTGATTCAGGGTGTGGCGCTGGATGACCCGGCTAACCGCTTTAACCTGGCTTCGGGCACCGTAGCATCAACCGAAACAAACCCTATGTGGGGCGGCCTGCCGGTTGCTGAATTGCTTCCGGGTACCGCATCAAGCCCGAAAGGTTCTACCATTCGCCGCGCTGCCAGCGTCAGTGAACTGGAAGGTTTTACGGTGTTCAACCAGGCGCACAACGGCCTGACCACGCCGCAATCCCCGGTTCCGCAGTTTGCATCTGGCATGAGCGTCTCGTTTTACCGCATCGGATCTAACATGCGCGTTCCGCTGAAAGCATCCTCTGCGGTTGTGGCGCTGGGAACCACTGGCGCATCGGTAAAAACGCCTCTGGCGTGGGACTTCGCAAACAGTCAGTTGACTACGGCGGCGGCGGCTGCGTATGCAGGCGGTAACCTGACCACCACGGCGATTTCCTATGCCAACAGTGTCGCAACGGCAACCTTTGCGTCAGCTCACGGCATCACAGCAGGTCAGTACATCACGCTGAGCGGCGCGGTACCGGCTGATTACAATGGCACCTACTGCGTAACATCGGTGCCAACCACTACAACCCTGACGTTTGTTCCTGCAACCGTTCCGTCTGGTGCGGCAACCACTCAGGCTACCGTGGCGGCGCCTAACGCTGCTGCAATCGCTGCATTTACCCTGCCAGTGAAAGTGCTGTCCATTCAGGCCGGAAATTCGAAAACTGTCTCGTATGACAGCGTTACCGGTTTCCTGACCTGGAACAATGCTGACAACTGCGCGCTGGTCTTACTTTAATCGGGAGATGAATTAAATGGGTGCAATTACCCCCAGCTATACAATCGTGAACCCGTCATACATTGCTCCTGAGATGATCATCAGTCAGCAGCAGGCGTCCGGCGCGTTCGAAACCATCGCCAGCGGTAACCCACAGGTTCGCCTGGGTGTTGGCGATCAGTACGTTTATATGCGCCGTCTGGACATTCGCACACAGGTAGCATCCAGCCAGTCTGGTAACGCTAACCAGTTGCCGAGTGTCGCTATGGAAGCGCGCATGATTTCTACGCCAACCTACCTTTTCCGTTGTCGTGGCATTTATGACCATCACGATCTGGCGGCGGCTGGTGGCTGGAATGTTGCATTGCCTGAGGCTCAACGCCTGGGTATGCGTCAGGGTATCTTTCAGCAACTGCGTAACAGCCTGCTGTACGGCATGAATCCGGCTGGCGGCGAAGGTTTGCTGAATACCGCAGGCGCTACCAAAGAAAGTCTGCCTCCTGACAGCAACGGCAATACCACTGTTCTGAGCTATGACCACGGTCAGATGGCCGTTTACATCCTCGGTCATGTTCAGGCTGCATTGACCCGTACCATGCAGTTAGGTCGCCAGTTGCGTATCGTTATCTGCGGCCCGCAGCGTGTCCTTGGTGCGATGGAAATTCAGCAGGTTGTTCAGCTCACCTCTTACCAGCGCCCTGGTGGTGGTACTGATACCGTTTCCGGCACCATCGAAAACATCCTGAAAGGCGCGAATATCCAGACTGACTGGGTGTATGACGACACGCTGATCGGCAAAGGTTCTGGTGGTACAGATGCGATCCTGATCACCATCCCGGAAATCGAAACTCCGATGGCTAACTCGACCATTAACACGAACGAATTTGCAAAACTGTCTCCGAACCTGGCGGCAAACGCATTGATGTTCTGCGACATGGCGGCGCCGCGTGAAATTCCGACTCCGATCCCGGGTGGTGCGGTTGATGTGCTGTCTGAGCTTCGCTCAACGTCTGGCTGGGCGGTTCGTCCGGAAGCCATCACCATTCTGTCGATGGCGTACAGCGCTTAACGTATAAGTTTTTAACAAACCAAAAAATCTTAAGCCCCTTTCGGTGATCCGCGAGGGGCTTTTTTATGAGGTCAAAATGAAACTGTTTATCGCTAATACAACCAAGCAACGCCATATTTTTGTTTTCCGCGTTCTTGAAACTGGTCGCCTCCGTCAGATCCCCATTGAGCCAGGATGCCAAATGGTTGTGCTTGATGATGCCTCAAGCGAGCAAGTGGAAGCGGTCATTGAGCACCACGCAATTTACGGCCTGATCAACTCCAGAAATATTGACCAGAGCAAAGCATTTGTCGGCCTTTGCTACAGCATTGATAAGCCGGTCGCTTCCAGCGTCATTGAAAAGGCGATCCGGGATAACGACCACCACCTTTCTAATGGTGCGCACCAGGTTCGCCAGGCATCGCTGGCAGCCCTCGATAAAACCCTATCCGAAAACGGATCCGGCTATGGCGGAGAAATGGAATTCACTGTGGAACAGGTGAAGGGTCGTGACGATAACGACGACGCCCCTACCGTTAATGAAGCCATCGTTACCGAGAAAGCCGGGAGCAAGAAAAAATGACCATCAGTCTGTCGGGATTTATCGACTTCGTTCGAACTGATATGGGCATCAACTCCACGCAGGTTCCCGACAACTCGCAGTCAATTTCTCTGGCCTACGGCGGCGCGGTTGAGTGGGTTAACCCCGACATTGAAATGGTGATGCCACTGTTTTATGCGACCGCTGTTTATAACCTCGCTGCGTCGTTTCTGGTGAATTATGGCACCGAGTCGGTATTCGCCGATACCCGCGAGAAGATGAAACTGAATGATTTCAGTGCGGGCGTCATTGCCGGGGCCAGCGACAACGCAACCAGTGCGCAACGTCTGGTGCCGGATTTCTTCAAAGACCTGTCTCTGGCTGATTTGCAGATGCTGAAAGACCCGTGGGGTCGCCGCTACCTGATGATCGCCCAGCAGTTCGGGAGCTTGTGGGGGTTATCGTGATAACGCTGCATCTCGGGGTTATCGATATTCCCTATGAGGACGAGAACACCACAACCGGGGACGTGGCGGAATATCTCGAAGAGAAATACCAGATCATGCAGACGTTCTTTGACCGCTACAGCAACGAGATCATTTCGTTTATGACTGATGACCTTGCGGCAGGGTTAGAGAATATCCTTGCTGGCGCTCCGCAGTCCCGCGACCCTTTCGCAGAGGCTATGTCAAAGGTTCATAACCTGTTCGTCGCTTTCCTCGATAACCAGGAAATGAACGGCATGCCAGGTGTGCCAACACGCCGGGCGCTGGAAGGTATCAGCAAGCGTCTGAAAAACAAAAAAGGCGATCCGCGCGCGTCGTTTGTTGATACCGGAACCTATCAGGCGGCAATGCGCGCCTGGGTAAGCGGGGTGCTGAATGCCTTCCCTGAGTGAGTTAAACAACGCAAAAACAGAGCTTAACGCCGCGCTGACTGACGGTCTTGATGACCTGAGCCGTTATCAGGTGGTGACGTTCACCCGGTACATTCACAAAGTGCTCCCTCTGGACGGCTTCGTATTCTGGGTAAAGGCATCGCTGACTGACGTTGCGGATCCGGCACAGGACACCGTGCAGGTGAAAGGTTATCTGCACCTTACTACCGAGACAATTCAGAACGACGAACAGCTTTTTGACCGCAACGTTGTGACGTTTACCGCGCAGTCAGACATTGACCCGTTCAACGACATTGGCTCTGACGTCCTCTACATCGGCGAATTCTTTGGCCTGCAATTCTCGTTTTCACGGCGTATCGGACTCAACGAACCGGCCAATCTTTACCACTACACCGGCGAGGCTATTTTCCCGCACATGCGGTCGCAGATTATTAACTCTGCCGACGATATAGACCTCACCGATGTGGTTGTTTCCAGCTCATTGCCCATCTGGCTGGCGCTGAATCAGTACATGCCGATGTATCCGGCCATGCTGTCATCGCAAAACATCTCGCCGCCGTTCGCAACGGTGAAGTGCAGCAACACGACTCCGATTGCCGGGGCGTTTTATCTGGATGACCAGCAAAACCAGTATCAACTGGTATCGGAAGACGTGACGCTGTCATTAACCGGCTTGCGCAACGCTCAGACGCTGGATTTCCTGCGCTATGTGCAGGACTACACGCTCCGCAATGACGCTGAAATTGGCGTGATGAATATCCCAGTCGTACAGGACGAGCGTGTCACGCAAAACGAGCTGAACATCATCGCCCAGCGCAAGACCATCAAATTCAAAGTTAACTACTACCAGCAACGGATGCGCAACGTGGCGCGCAAGCTGGTGGCCTTTTCTATACCTTCCATCAGCCCGGAGAAATAAATGTCGATCGTCAATATTAACGTGTCGGTGACTAACCCGCCGAAACCGTCGCAACTGTTGAAAAGCGGCGCAATGATTTCTGTGGGCGGTACAACGCTGAATGTAGGCGAATATCAGTTACTGACGTCAAAATCAGATCTGGCGTCCATCCTGGCGCCCGCAAAAGCCATTTCCACGATTGCCTGGGCAACAGGTACGGTCACCGTCACGCTGAGTGCTGCGCACGGATGGACTAACGGATCACAGGTTCCGGTGCTCATCTCCGGCGTAGCTCCGACGGGATATAACGGCGCGTATACCGCGACCGTAACGGGTGCCAATACATTTACCTATCCGCTGACCAGCAACCCAGGCGCGGCCACCACTATGGGATCCGTTAAAACAGTGGTGGCTAACGAAATTATTCAGATGAATAACTCGTACTGGAATCAGGGAACAACACGGGCTGTGTACGTGCTGGAGTTGGGTGATGTTGCTAATGTTGCTGCTATCGCTGCGCTGGCTGACTTCATTACCGAAGATGTGTCTCTCGGCAATACCTACCAGAAGTTCTTTTCTTACCTGGCGCCTCGCGAGTGGGATTCAGAAGCGACATTCAAAACGCTGACTGGTGAGTACACCTCGCCGTCTTCGTTGGTCTACTTCTTCGTCACCACGACGATCGCAACGTATGCCGCATGGAAAGCTACGGGTAATAAAAGCGTATTTGCAGGCGTGGAAGCCCCGGCAATTGCTGCCACTGAATTCTCAATGGCCTCGGCGTTCCAGTCTGCTCTGGCGAACGATCCGGGGTCGTCCAACATGGTTCCGCCGATGGCGTACCGTTTCCTGTATGGCGTCACTGAATACCCCATTGAGGGTAACAGCACCTTGCTGAAAAACCTCCAGGACAACGATATCAACTACGTTGGCACAGCGGCAGAGGGTGGACTCAGTAACAAAATGCTGGTGGCGGGTCATATGCTTGATGGCAACCCGTTCAACTACTGGTACTCGGTGGCCTGGTGCGCGATCAACCTTGAACTGGACCTGACTAACGAGATCATCAACGGTTCTAACACCACCGTGAACCCACTGTACTACGAGCAGGTTGGTATTGACCGTCTGCAAAACCGTGCACTCAAAACGCTGCGTACCGGCATCAGCTATGGACTGATTCTGGGGCAGGTGATTAGCGCCAGACTCACCCAGGCAGACTTTAATGCCGAGTATGCCAAAGGAACGTATGCCGGGAATGCGGTGATTAACGCCGTGCCGTTCAGCAACTACACCAGTCTGAACCCGGCCGATTACCAGGATGGTAAGTATAACGGACTCAGCGCCATCATGACCCCGCGTCGTGGCTTCGAATCCATCACCTTTAACCTCAACGTAACTAACTTTGTAGGGGCGTAAAAAATGGGCAATCCATTAGTGCCGCAGGGATTTCTTAACCGCGTCCGTGGCGCTCTGTCTGTGACAGACGTCCCGGCGCTTAACGTCACTGCATCGTACCTGGGTAAAGATGGTATCAGCATGCGGCCGGATAACGCCGCTACTGACATTATTCCCACCATGACAGGTACTGTCGGCAGCCAGACGCCGTACCAGCAGGTAACCGTGACTGTTCACCTACTGAGAACTCAGGGGTTGGGGGCCAGCTATCAGCAGCGCTTTGCCACTGATACCGCTCTTGGCGAAGTGGTTATCACGCCTGATGCTACGACGTTCGGCAACTTCACGCTGCTGAACTGCTACCTGCTGAACTTCAACGAACTGCCGTTTAACGGTATGGATGCCGGGTATGTGGTCACTATTGGCGGCTATCTGACGGCCAACGACAACATGTGGATCTAACCTGTGAAAATCGACAAAAAATTAAATCTGGTCAGCACCATCAATCGCGATGGTGCGTTACCCGTTTATCTGCATGTTCTCCCGTTCCCGTATGAAGTAGTGGAGGAGCATTGCTTCCTGCTGGGCAACCTGTTCAGTAATTTTATCACCCAGGTTGGCGCGCTTGGCGCGGCCAGAACTGCGGCAATGATGCTGCGTAAAAAGCTGAAAGAGCAGGGGCAGCAAGATGGCCCTGGTATTCTCGACGAAATGCAACGCCTTGCAACTGTCGTGTACAACGATGGCGGTGTATGGAAAGTCATTCCGCTTGATACCGCACTGAAACAACAAATCGTCTTGCTGGACGAGTACCGGGAAGTTGAAGGGGAAATCGTTTTTTTTATGGTTTCCTCTGCCATTCAGAAACGGGAACTGATAGCACCGACGGTGGGGGCGGTGATCGGCATGTACGGTGGGCAACTCACTGTATCGAGCGTTACGGAATTCCGCGATTCCTTGCTGACGTCGAATCAGGATACCGATACCCCGAACCAGAATGCCCAGCCGGAAACGTCATTCATACCCTCCTAGACTGGGCGTCTAATGAGGGTTTCTGGCGGGTGATCCGTGAAATCAGCGACGCGGAGTTTTCCAGCCCCGCGCAGTACCGCCAGAGATTCATCATTGCAGCGCTAAAAGACAGGGGAAGCTTCAATGGCAGCTAAAACAATAGTTGAAATTGATGTAAATGATGAGAAATTCCAGTCGTTTATTGAAAAGTTCAATGAGTATCAGGCCGCGCTGAGTGAACTCCCTGACGCATGGCGCGCGCAGGCTACCGGTATAGCAGACAGTACGCGTGAAACAAACAGAGCCACCAGTCAGTCCACGCAACTGGCTAATGCATTTAATGATGGTCTGGCGGCCATTACGGGGATCGTTGACCGGCTGGACCGGATAAACGAGAACCTGGGTGAGGCAAACAAGCGGCAGGATGAACTCAATAAAAAAGCAGGGAGTTCAGGGAGCCTGTTCGGCAAATTAACCAGGGATGCTAAATCATTCTCTGGCCACGTCCGTGACGCCACGACGAGTCTGTTATCCTGGGGCGGCATACTGGGGGTTTTTACCGGAGTACTCGGCGCAGGTGGGTTGTTTGGCATTAATCGTCTGGCCGCCACAACCAGTACCCAGCGTTTTACATCTCTGGGTTTGGGAACCTCTATTGGTGGTCTGGATTCCTCAGCGATAAATTACCAGAAAGCCCTGGGTAATCCGGTTGCCACGCTGGGAGCCATTCGCGATAGTCAGGTCGATTTGTCACGGCGCTGGACGTTTCAGGCAATGGGAATTAATAACCCTGACCGCTCACCAGACCAGTTATTGCCGGAAATGATCCGCAATGCGCGTGATATTTACGTCAAAAATGGCAGCACGTTACAGGGTGCGCAGGCGCACGGCCTGACCAATTTTTTCAGCATTGATGACCTGAACCGCTTTAAAAACATGAGCGATGCCGAAATCAATGCAATGGAAAAGCGTGCACAGCGTGATGCACGATTGCTGCAAATTTCCGATCAGCAGGCCAGACAATGGCAGGATTTTAACATCCAGCTTGATTACAGCGGGCAGAGTATCAGGAATACGTTTGTGCGTGGACTGGCACCTCTGGCCCCGGCATTAACAAAACTATCAGATGCGCTGACATCTGCTATCGATACCGTTCTCAAATCTCCTGAGCTGGGCAAATGGATTGACAACCTGTCCGGTGGCATTCAGCGCTTTGGTAATTATCTGGCATCGCCGGAGTTCTCCAAAGACGTCGAAGACTTCATGGAAAAGGTTGAGAAGCTGGGGGGTGTGATCGGCAAAGTCGTCGACTGGATTGTCGGGAAAACCAATCTGTCGGCGACTGACGTAACCTCCAGTTCATCCATTCTCGGCAACGACACGGTAGTTGATCCGCAGACCGGGAAGAAGTATGTGCCAGGCAGCGACGATGACCCGCATGTGTGGGGCTGGCTGAAAGGCGTTAAACGCTTCTTTTCCAGTGGTGCCGTAACGCCTGTTGATTCACAGCCAGCCAACGTTAACGCATCCGGCAGAACCATTGCTGACCGGTTTAATAACCCAACAAACCTGCGCTGGGCTGAGGGATACGGCACGCATAACACCAGAAGTGGTGATTTTGCGGTATTCCCCACTCTTGACGAGGGGGTGCTGGCTGCGGCCAAGCAGTTGCAAATTTATGGCTCACGTGGGGTGAATACAGTAAGTGATATCGCCAAAAAATGGGCGCCATCCAACGAAAATGACACTGCCGAATACATCCGTCACGTTGTCAGAACAACCCGGTTTGGTGAAAACGAGAAACTGGATCTGAACAATCCGGCGGTACTGGCAAAACTCATTTCTGCTATGTCGCAAAAAGAGGGCGCTGGTTACCGGGTCAGTGAAGGGGCGGTGATCCAGATATTCAACAACACCGGAGGCAACGCGGTTGTTTCCAGTGCGCAACTTGGGGTTACCGGATAATGGCTTTCACTCGCGAGCTCTACAAACTCGGTTTTGAAATATCGCCGGTTATTCTCTGTGACGGTATCGCGCAAAGCATACCTGGCGGCATGCTGCCGATTGTGGCCCTGACGCAAAGCGCCAGTTTTGTTACGGGCCTGATTGGCGGCGCGATAAACCTGACTGATCTGGATAAATACTTCTGCCACTGGAGGCCGGTGCAGGGCGGTACGCTGGTTGATTACGATATCGCCCGCTATCCGTTCGCTAACCAGACCGTGGCGGCTAACGCGCTGCTGGCTCAGCCGTTGCGTATCAGCCTGCTGATGGATGCGCCAGTTAACGAGAATACCGGCGCGATGACAAAACTGGTAACGATCAGTGCGCTGCAGGCTGTTTTACAGGCACATGCGAATCTGGGCGGCACATTCATCATTGCTACTCCGGCGCTGATTTACAGCGGGTGCATTCTGCGCACCGTCAAGGACGTGACAAGTTCAAGCGAGCCCGTCCCTCAGCGCTCATGGATGTGGGATTTTGAGCAACCCCTGGTTACGGAAACCGGAGCGGAGCAGGCTGTTAACAGCTTTCTCAGCAAAATTGACGGTGGTACGAAGATGACTGATGCGTCATGGACCAATACTGTCGCTGCGCTGGGAAATACCTCTCTTGGCGGCGCTGTGTCGGGTGTGGCATCCAGCATCGTCGGGCTGGTGGGTAAACTCAGTGGGACATTCGGCCTATGAGCACAGAACTCTATACGTTTACCGGAAATGAGCGTGAAAGCATGTTGTTTACGCCGGTACTGGACGGCACGGTCTACAACTGCCAGATAAAGTGGAATATCGCTGCCCAGCGCTGGTACCTGCTGATCACCGATAATTCAGGCAACACCATTCTGAATACGCCAATGGTTGGCTCTGTATCCACTGGCGGTATCAACCTTATCTATAGCGTTTTTTCCTCAACAACCCTGATCTGGCGTGAGAAAAACGGGCAGATAGAGGTTACAACCTGATGCGCTTCTATGACTTTCAGATTTTCGACAAAAATGGGAAGTTGTACAGGCGTTATAAAAGCTTGGATGACTACGGAAATTTTAACCCCGGCTGCCTGATGGTGGAGTTTGATATCCAGAAGTACGGCATGTCCACCCCCATGGGTTCCAGCCTGGTCAGGGTTTACGGGGTCAGCATCAAAGAGATGCAGCAGGCCCAGCAAAACATGTTCGGCATGACCATTAAGGGCTTTGCCGGAATGTCAAAGGGGCTGCCGTTAGCCAAACAGAAGCAAAGCGGGTTAGTACTCGAAGGAGAAATTCAGCAGCCGTTCGGGAACTGGCAGGGGACTGAATTATCTCTGGACATGATAATCACGGCTGGCGCCGGGTCGGTCAATTCCCCTGTCAATATTACGATGCCGTGGGGAAAGGGGCAAAAGCTGTCAATCGCGTTATATTTTGCCCTGCAACGGGCTTACCCGGACTACAAAATCAAGATCGAAATCAGCGATAACCTGGTGATGAACTATGACGCGCCAATATTCTGCTCAAGCGTGCAGCAACTGGCGGCAAATATTAAATCCATCAGCAAAAGCATCATCAGAGATCAGAATTATTCCGGCGTTGAATTATGCATTTTCCCTGGCAAAGAAATTCGCGCTTGGGACAGCCTGACCACTACGAAAAAAAACGCGCCGATTCAGCTTGATTTTACTGACCTGATTGGTCAGCCAACATGGATTGAATTTAACAAGGTCATGATACGGACTGTCATGCGCGCTGATATTCAGGTGGGTGACTACCTGAAACTACCAGCGGGCGCCAGCACAATCATTCAGGCCGCATCCTATTCACAGTATCGCAACCAGGCAGCCTTTACAGGCGTGTTCCAGGTCAGCGCTGTACGTCTGGTGGGAAACAGCAGACAGGCAGATGCTAATAGTTGGGTGACCATCATCGAGGCGTTCACAACAACGGGGCCAGCACAATGACGATCAGCCAGCGCCTGAACTTCGGAAAGAGCATGAATAACTTTTCCGAAGAAAAAATACTGCAGGCCATGGAACTGGCCGGAAAAACGCTCCCGGCAACGGTTGTTTCACGATCCGGGAAAATGGTTACCGTTTCGTTCAGTCTGACGAATATCCCGTTTACCCTGCCACAAGTGACCATTCCCCTGTTTGGACCGGAGTATATCCGCTATCCGATGCAGCCTGGCGATAAGGGAATTGTTATCCCTGCTGATGCATATATCGGCGGCATGAGTGGGCAAGGTGGCGGCACCGCAGATCTGACGCAGCCGCCAAACTTGAGCGCCCTGACCTATTTGCCAATCAGCAATACCGAGTGGAGCGACGTCGACGGCGAAGTGCTGACGATGTACGGGCCGGAGGGCGTCACCATTCGTGACGTGGCCAGCAACAGTACATTCCTGTTAACGCCACAGAGCATAGCCATAGCGACGCCTGAAAGCTTTACGGTGACGGTGGGCGGGACTGTTCTGTCGCTCACGCAGGGCATGTGGCAACTGACAGGCCAGGCCGGGAAATTACAGGATGCATCTGCCAGTACAAGTCCGGCGATAATGCAGGAAGGTTGGGCTTTGCTGGTTTCATGGCTGAACAGTCATCGCCATTCGAACGGTAACGGCGGCGGTAACACCGGTACGCCAATCAGTTCATTCAGCGGGAACATTACCGAATGAGAACCTATGGCAGAAATTCAGAGGGTAAATGGGTCCTGGTTGAAACCGATGAGTACGGATTTAACGATGCCATTTACCTGACAACGCTGGTGCAGAACCTGAAATTAGCTCCCCAGGAGTCGCCATTCTTCGCCAATAACGGCATACCCGCGCAGGCATCCGTTATTCAGCAAATCTTACCAACCTATTACGTTAACCGCCTGCAGCAACAGTTCAGCCAGTACTTCTCCTCGCTACAGATTGCCATGGTCAGTGATGACCCTCCCGTTTACAACATTTCAGCCATAACGAATGCAGGCTCAAAAATTATTGCACAGGTGAATGTATGAGTGATTTGTCTGTCAGCTATACCGCGGCTGGCCCGGTACCGCAAACCGCAGAAAGTCTGCGTGAGCAGCTTGTTGCGCAGGCTGTGGCCCTGTCCCCCGGACTGACAACTGATTTACCCGGTTCGCTGATTGAGGACATTGTCAGTACGGACGTTGGCGCGCTGCTGGTGTGTGACCAGGCGAGAGTGGATCTGATTAACTCGGTAGGACCATTGAAAGCGAATCTGGCGATGCTGAACCTGCTGGCCCAGCAAAGCGGCATAGCACCGCAAAAGACGCAGGGATTAACGACCGTAGGTGTCCAGTTTTCCGGCCCTGCAGGTTTCGCTATTCCGCAGGGTTTTCTGGTCTCTGACGGCACGAACAGTTATTCGCTGGTTGACGCTACGATAATTCCGGCAGCAGGGGTAACGTCATCTGTTACCTGTCAGGGGACGATAACGGGCTCGTGGGCTGTACCGGCAAACACGGTAAACCAGATTGTTACCAGCCTTCCGCAGGACATCATTCTCACCTGTAACAACCCTGTCGCGGGTATACCCGGTGGCGATCCGGAAACCAATTACCAGTTTCGCGATCGCGTCTGGCAGGGGCAAATGTCCACTGTACAGGGGTATCCCGGTTTTATCCGCCAGAAGCTGACGGATGTTGCGAATGTGCAGGCCAGGCTGGTGTCTGTTGTCCAGAACGGCAGCACCTGGGTCATCATGTGCGGCGGCGGCGATATTTATGAGATGGCTGGTGCCATCTACAAATCAGCAGGCGATATCAGCCGGTTAAGAGGGTGCAATATAAACGTCACGGGCATAACGAACGCTAACCCTGGCGTTGTGACGACCGATATCACACACGGCTATACGACCGGACAGGTTATCGAAATTAGCGGCGTGACGGGAATGTCAGGCGTGAATAACGTCCCGCTGACAGTTACTGTGTTGTCTCCTGATTCATTTTCAATAGGGATCAACACCACGGCATCAGGTTCATGGACGGGTGGCGGCGTGGTGACACCAAACCTCCGCAACAACGTGGTTACGATCAACGACTGGCCGGACAATTATCTCATCCCGTTCGTTGTGCCATTGCAACAGCGGATCACCATTACCTACCAGTGGGGCACGGAAAGCGTCAACTATCTTACTGATGCTACGGTTTCCAGCCTGGTATCGGCGAACGCGATTTCCTATGTGAATGGCATTTTTGCTGGTAAACCGCTCAACGTTAACAACCTGAAAGATGTGTTTTTGCAGGCGGTCAATAACGTGCTGGATATGAGCCTGATCACCACCCTGAATGTCGTCGTAACGGTTAACGGCATCATCACTCCAGTCGATGCAGGAACGAGCATTATCAGCGGTGATCCATTCAGCTACTGGTATATCGCATCTAATGGCGTAATCGTGAGCGGGGCCTGATATGCTCAATGAAATTATCAAGTCATACCTGTACACCCAGTATAACGATGACGATGATATCCGGGCGTTTGTGACCGCCTATAACACTATGGCCCAGGAAATCTATTCATGGATGCTGAATGCTAACCTTCCTGTATTTGCCGGTGGCTATAACGTTGGCGATCAGTTGCGATGGATAGCGCTGGGAATTTACGGTGTTAAGCCTCCGATACTGGTCAGCGGTAAAAGCAAGGTTTACGGTCCATATAACGCAATCAGATTTAACCAGTTGGCCTTCAACGGGCGGAAAAGGGTCAGAGAAGCAGAGCAGGTTGTTGTCTCAGACGACCTGTTTAAGCGCATCATGACGTGGAATTTTTATAAGGGTGATGGCTTTTATTTCACAATCCCCTGGCTGAAACGCAGGATTATGCGATTTCTTACGGGTGTTGACGGTACGGACATTGTTAATGATCAGCACTGGATAGTCTCGGTTGTTTTCTCTAGTGGCTCGATGACTATTACCATCACGAAAAGCTACACACAATTGAATGATGCGGCACTTTATAACGAGTCAGGATTTAATGATCGCGAATTCGGTCAAAATAACGGGATACAGATAAACAGTAATGGCTATGAATATGCAGATCTATTTAAACAGGCATTTGATGCGGGGCTGCTTCACATCCCTTTTTACCTGAGCGTTAACGTTGTGATTATCGGTTAAAACCAACATCGCCATTCATTAACCCGCCACTGAGCGGGTTTTTTATTGCCTAAAATCCGGAGGATAAATGGCTCTCACCATGCTGGCGGCAAACAACGCCTCTACACTGCTTGTGTCCGATATCAGCGACGTATCCACAACGCTACAGGTAAGCACCGGGACAGGCAACCAGTTCCCTTCTCCGGTATCGGGAACGAGCTATTTCAAAGTCACCCTTACATCTCTTGCGTCCGGTCGAAACAAAGAGATCGTACACGTCACCGCGCGTTCAGGCGATACCTTTACAATCGTCCGTGGACAGGAAGGGACCAGTCCCGCCGCCTGGCCGTCAGGATCCAGCGTAGCCAATCTCTTTACCGCTGGCACGTTCTCTGATATGGCTCAGGCCAAAGACGTGCAGGCCGTATATGACACACTCTCAGCGTCAAGTGGGGCGGCAGAGGTTGGGGCGCTGAATGATGCTGGCTCGCCTACCACTGTTCAGGGTGCACTGGCATTGAAAGTTGCCGCAACAACTCTGGCTGGCACAGGCGCAGGCAAGGGCGCTAACATTGTGGGATATAAATCTGCACTGGCTGGCGCGGTAGCACGGACAATACAGAGTAAGTTTTCAGAGTTTGTAAGCGTAAAAGATTTTGGTGCTGTGGGTGATGGTGTAGCTGATGATACGGCGGCAATACAAGCTGCAATAACGGTTGGGCAAAACACAAATTGGGTGGTGTACTTTCCTCCTGGGGACTATGTGATTTCCAGTATTATAAACGTCAATCTGGATGTTAAAACGCAACTTGTCCTTATGGGGGCAGGGGAGCACACAACGAAAATAAAGGTATTAGGTGCATCTCAAAGTTTTCTGGCTGTTACAGGAAACTATGGAAACTACTGGCTTGACTCCGTGACACCAAATGGCAGTTTTACCATGTCAAACATGACAGTATCTTGCTGGGGTGGTGTCAATGACTCAGGAGTTGCCATTTCTATGAATATGGGCAGCCAACTTGGACGACCAAATAAAGGGATCAGATTCACAAATGTGTCATTTAAATCAGAGGTTGGCTTCTTTGCATACAGCGTTTCATTAAGAAATTGCGCACAAATAAACTTCGATACATGTAGATTTTTTTCAGGTAATGGAGTCCAGTCAGGAATAGGAATTTTAGGGCAGTGTGATAGCGGGCAAGATGGCGGCGGGATGTTCATAAATAACTGTGAATTTTTTTATTTTCTTCATGGTATTTATACAATGGACAGGTTTGAAGGGATTTATGTAACAAGCTCTGCGTTTATAAACTGCCAATATGGTTTTACATCTACTGTTGGCTCGGAATCTGGCGTTCTAATAACTAACAGTGAATTTGACTGCATGTCCGAAGGAATTCATTTGGAAGGAATGTATGATTTCGTTATTACTGGAAACTGCTTCCTTGCACAGGACGCAGACGGACAAATAGCCATATCTGTAAAAAATGGTTCTGGCTTTACGATTACAGGAAATAAAATTGAAGGAACCAGTCCAACAACTGGTACAGGGATACTTCTTGAAAATACCGATGACACATTAACAAGAGCTTCTTATGTTGGGAGTAATAGCATAGCCAATTGCAATATTGCCATGCAAATCACAAATTGCTCTAATATCACATTTGGGCCGTGGGCTTGGAAATCATGCACACTTGACACAAATGCTGGCGGCACTAATACATATATTCAACAGGGTTGCTATGAAAAAAACACCACCATCGTTAAGACGCTATCAGGGTCAACAGCAACATGGACCATTACAATAGACATTAGCGATATGCGACTTACTCGAACCCCTAAGTTTGCTAATCTTGTTAGCCAGTCCGCTTCTAATATGATTTCTCAATATAACTACTCAGCAAGCAGCAACACATCAGTTGTGTTTGTTGTGGTTCTTGGAAATGGTGGCACGATTGCTGCTAACCCATACAGATTCGGGCTAAGCATCAGACAGCCATATTTTGATATATAACAAAAGCCCCTTCCGGGGCTTTTGTATTTTCATTCAGATAGCTTAACCAAAACCTTATCGTCAACTTTTTTTATGTATCCTTTATCAGGATATACAGGCATGCTGACAAGCTGTTTTTTTTGGTTTTCATTTATGTCAGTTGGCGAAACCTGCAATATATCAGCCATTCCGGTATTTTTTATATAATTACCAACCCTGTCTGAATATCCCCTCTCATAAAATGAGATGCCAAACTCGTCAGCACCATTTGGCTTCCATGGGTTTTTTAATGGTAATTTGCCGTAAAAAAATACAGGCGTTTGTGATTTCGTAGTTTCAGGGTATGAGTGATTCATATCGTAGATTATAGACTCTGATATAATTTTTGTTTGGTTTTCAGATATATAGTCTGAATAAAATAAAATATTTACATAAGAACATCCAGATAAGGAAATCAGCAAAGCAAAGAATAATTTGGCCTCTTCTTTTTTAAAGCATTGCATCCCAATTGACATGGTTGCAGCAAAGACAAGTGGCATTTGACTTAGCGTTCTGGCTGGCGTTCCTGATCCTATTAAGATGTTTAATATAAAAGGAGAAATTATTACAGAAAAAGATATGATCGCCGTTGTTATAAAATACTTAATACCAAACTTTACACTCTTGATAAGAATAATTGCAACTGCAATTGCAGTTAAAAAATACAAATTAAAACCGTACCAAGTTACAAGATAGCACTGATAAATAATAAATTTAAAAACACCTATTGCAGCATCAAAAAAGCCTATTTTGCCCCACGCTATCAAATTAGAAAAATAACTTACATCATTAATGTGATAATAAGATTTAAACTGTTTAGAAATTAAAAAGTAAAAACAAACGGATATTGTTGTTAATATGGATATTGTAACGGAATCTTTTACCCATTCATTAATGGTGTTTTTCCCGTCAGAAACCATTTTAAGGTGTAACAATGTAACAAGTGTAACCGGAAGGAATACAAACGACTGATACACGGATATTACAAAAATATTTATTAGTATAAAATATGCATAATTTTTTATCCCGCCAGATGAATAAATTAACAAACTGGCAGAGCAAAAAAGCAGTGCGAGTCCAACCGTCTCTGCCTGATTACTGAACTGCAATTGATAAGCCATTTGTGGGAATGTTACAAACAAAGAAGAAAAGACTAAACTGTTGATTATATTGAGTTTTAAATATTTTGAAATTACTACAGCAGAAAATGACATACATAAAAGAGCAAACGCCAGTGAAAAAAATGGCACCCACGGCTCATGAAAAACAAACCTTTTTAAAATAGCATGGCCCCACCGACCAAGGTCAATGGTATGCAGATAATTATCCATCACATCAACATCTATTGAAATAGTGTGATTTGATAATGAAAACCCATAGGCAATTAAGCTAAAAAATAATGCACATAAAAAAATTAGAAATTGTTCATAATATTTTTGTTTAAAATCCTTCATTTTACATTCCTAAAAACAATATATTTTGAATAGATAAACCCACACACCAGACTGATGATGGAAAACGTGATTAGCGTAATTATCGGGGCCATTTGTGATTTGTCAGCCGCCCAGCCTATTGATGCACTCAGTCCACCCATGAACATGACATACATCAAGTATCTGATTGTTGTGGCCTTTGCCTTGAATGTTAACCTTGCATTTGCGAAGAAGCTAAAGCTGACTGCAACTACAAATCCAGAGAGATTGCCAAGCGCCTGGTCTGTGTGAAGCCCGTAGATGCACACACCAAAAACCACCCAGTGAATGAGCGTATTGATAACCCCAATTGACAGATATTTAGCAAAAATATTTAACATTTTGATTTACCGATGAAACAATCGAGAGCAAGTCTAACATCAGGATGAGCATTGATCGATATTCTGATAAAGCGCAAATTTACCAACAATTTCATTGCTAACCTCAACCCGCCACTGAGCGGGTTTTTTATTGCCTAAAATCCGGAGGATAAATGGCTCTCACCATGCTGGCGGCAAACAACGCCCAATCTGTAATCACATCAGGTATTAATTCATCAGCTACGTCGCTGACAGTGGCTACTGGCGCTGGTGCCCTTTTCCCTCAACCGGTAGTCGGCGCCAGCTATTTTAAGCTCACGTTAACTGATTCTGCGACAGAGCAGCTTAACGAGATCGTACATGTCACGGCTCGCACTGGAGATATTTTTACTATTGTTCGTGCCCAGGAAGGGACAACGGCCCGCGCATGGTCAGCAAATGATATCGTGGCCAACATGCTGACGGCTGGATCAATTGCCCTTCTTGCTCAGTACAACACACCTGATTTTCAAAATGCCACCGCTGGTAGACTGATTAACAAACAGGTTTTTTCAACCCCTGGCTCGTTCACCTACAATAAAACCGATGGTGCCACATGGGGTATTGTGCAAATTAAAGCGGCAGGTGGTCCTGGAGGAAATGCATCGGGTGCTACAGCATCAAATGTCGCGGTTGCTCCAGGCGGTGGATCTGGTGCGTATGCAGAATCAAGATTTGCAACGCTGCCTGATACGGCTTCTGTCGTTGTGGGCGCTGGTGGCACTCCGGGTAATCCTGGTGGTAACTCTTCATTTGGCAGTATCGTTGCCAATGGTGGAGGACCGGGGGGTAATTTTCTGTCAAGTACATGGGTATCTGGGGTATCAGGTGTTATTTATCAGAGAGGTGGCGCTGGTGGCACTGCGTCCGGTGGGGATATAAACGCCCGAGGGGATGATGGGGGGATAGCTATGTATTCAGTGGCTGGAAATTGCCTTTCCGGTAAGGGCGGCTTATCTCTGTATCTTGGTTCAGCTCCTCCTGTGGGTGGTGGGAGCGGTAATGGTATTGATGGTGATACTGGCGGTGGCGGTTCTGGTGCTAATGCGAACACGACAACAACGGTGTATACCGGCGGTAAAGGCGGTAACGGTATTGTTATCATCTGGGAATACGCGTAAGGATCTAACTAACCGGGCTGACAATGATGTTGGCCCGGCTGTGTAACATCATATGTTAACCAACAGATCGTTTGCTGACGATTTCAACGCTACAGTGTAATATGCTCGCCAGTCGTTGATGGGGTAGTTATCGTGGAATGTCCACCGCTGTGTCCATCAAGAAGAATCAATCAGCATAGCGAGTTAATAAATTCATATTTATGAAGAACATAAGAAATTTCTCCATCATTGCTCACATCGACCACGGTAAGTCGACGCTGTCTGACCGCATTATCCAAATCTGTGGCGGCTTGTCCGATCGCGAAATGGAAGCTCAGGTTCTTGATTCTATGGATCTCGAACGTGAACGCGGTATTACCATCAAGGCGCAGAGCGTTACGCTGGACTTTAAAGCGTCCGATGGCGAAACCTATCAACTGAACTTTATCGATACTCCTGGTCACGTTGACTTCTCCTACGAAGTTTCCCGTTCGCTGGCCGCCTGTGAAGGTGCGTTGCTGGTGGTGGATGCCGGCCAGGGGGTAGAGGCGCAGACGCTGGCAAACTGCTATACCGCCATGGAAATGGATCTGGAAGTGGTGCCGGTACTGAATAAAATCGACCTGCCTGCAGCCGATCCGGAACGTGTTGCGGAAGAAATTGAAGATATCGTTGGTATCGATGCCACCGACGCGGTGCGTTGCTCTGCAAAAACCGGTGTGGGTGTTGTTGATGTCCTCGAACGCCTGGTGCGCGAAATTCCTGCACCTCAAGGTGATCCGGATGCACCGTTACAGGCACTGATTATTGACTCCTGGTTCGATAACTACCTGGGCGTCGTGTCGTTGATCCGTGTGAAAAACGGTACGCTGCGTAAAGGCGATAAAGTCAAAGTGATGAGTACCGGCCAGGTCTATAACGCTGACCGTCTGGGCATCTTCACACCGAAACAGGTTGACCGTACTGAACTGAATTGCGGCGAAGTAGGCTGGCTGGTTTGCGCCATTAAAGACATTATGGGCGCGCCGGTGGGCGATACCCTGACGCTGGCGCGAAATGCGGCTGACAAAGCGCTGCCAGGCTTTAAAAAGGTGAAGCCACAGGTTTATGCCGGTCTGTTCCCGGTAAGCTCCGACGATTACGAGAACTTCCGTGATGCGCTCGGCAAGCTGAGCCTGAACGATGCATCGCTGTTCTACGAACCGGAAAGTTCTACCGCGCTGGGCTTTGGTTTCCGCTGCGGCTTCCTTGGTCTGCTGCATATGGAGATCATTCAGGAGCGTCTGGAGCGTGAATATGATCTGGATCTGATCACCACCGCACCAACGGTAGTCTACGAAGTTGAGACCACCTCGAAAGAGGTTATCTACGTCGACAGCCCGTCCAAGCTGCCACCGCTGAACAATATTTATGAGCTGCGTGAGCCGATCGCCGAGTGTCATATGCTGCTGCCACAGGAGTTCCTGGGCAACGTGATTACGCTCTGTATCGAGAAACGTGGCGTGCAGACCAACATGGTTTACCACGGTAACCAGGTGGCGCTGACCTATGAAATCCCGATGGCGGAAGTGGTGCTCGACTTCTTCGACCGTCTGAAGTCAACCTCCCGTGGCTACGCGTCACTGGATTACAACTTCAAACGCTTCCAGGCTTCCAACATGGTACGTGTGGACGTGCTGATCAATGGTGAGCGTGTTGATGCGCTGGCGCTGATCACCCACAACGACAACGCACCATACCGCGGGCGCGAGCTGGTTGAGAAGATGAAGGATCTCATCCCGCGTCAACAGTTTGATATTGCCATTCAGGCGGCCATTGGTAACCACATCATTGCCCGTTCGACGGTAAAACAACTGCGTAAAAACGTTCTGGCAAAATGCTATGGCGGTGACGTTAGCCGTAAGAAAAAGCTGCTGCAGAAACAGAAAGAAGGTAAGAAACGCATGAAGCAGGTCGGCAACGTCGAACTGCCGCAGGAAGCGTTCCTCGCCATTCTGCATGTCGGTAAAGACGGCAAATAACCCTTAAGGAGTTGGCATGGCGAACATGTTTGCCCTGATCCTGGTCGTTGCGACCCTGGCGACGGGATTTCTATGGTGCCTGGATAAGTTTATTTTTGCACCCAAACGCCGTGAGCGTCAGGCTGTTGCCCAACTGGCAACAGGTGATGCCCTCGATAACAAAACGCTGAAAAAAGTCGGCCCGAAACCGGGCTGGTTGGAAACTGGCGCATCGGTTTTCCCGGTGCTGGCGATTGTTCTGGTCGTGCGTTCATTTATTTATGAACCCTTCCAGATCCCGTCAGGTTCGATGATGCCAACGTTGCTGATTGGTGATTTTATTCTGGTTGAGAAGTTCGCTTATGGCATTAAAGATCCGATTTACCAGAAAACCCTGATCGAAACCGGTCATCCGAAACGGGGTGACATCGCGGTATTTAAATATCCGGACGATCCGCGTCTTGATTACATCAAACGTGTTGTCGGCTTGCCGGGCGATAAAGTGAGTTACGATCCGGTCGCCAAAGAGGTTACCGTTCAGCCAAAATGCAGCTCCGGCCAGGCTTGTGATAACGCGCTGCCAATCACCTACAGTAATGTTGAACCGAGTGATTTCGTGCAGACCTTCGGGCGCCGCACGGGCGGGGAAGCCAGCAGTGGTTTCTTCCAGTTGCCGAAAGGCGAGAACCGTGATGATGGTATTCGTCTGGGTGAGCGCAAAGAGACGCTGGGGGATGTCACCCACCGTATTCTGACCGTGCCGGTCGCGCAGGATCAACTGGGCATGTATTACAAACAGCAGGGCCAGCCGCTGGCCACGTGGATTGTTCCGCCGGGTCATTACTTCATGATGGGCGATAACCGCGATAACAGCGCTGACAGCCGTTATTGGGGCTTTGTACCAGAAGCCAATCTGGTGGGCAGAGCTACCGCTATCTGGATGAGTTTTGAAAAACAAGAAGGTGAATGGCCAACCGGCGTGCGCTTAAGTCGCATTGGTGGCATTCATTAATTCAACGGGGTGCGGACAGAATATCCGCACCCCGAATTATTTCCGCGATAAATCCGTTCAGACTAACGACATCCCATGTCGTTGCGTATAGAATGTTCCCCCGAAGTTTCAGGCTGGCTCCTCAGGGCGCCACAGCACACGAAACCGCGTTGGTTCTTACACTTCATCATGCGCGCCATCGATTAAAAGAGGCTGCCAATCGATGATATGTACTTTCAGGTCGGTTTCGTGTGCTGCATTGTTGACGCATTCATCTATTGGTATCGCATGAACCCCATCGTAATAAATCGGCTTCAGCGGAAGCTGGGCTACACTTTTCATCATCAGGAGCTGTTGCAGCAGGCATTAACGCATCGCAGTGCCAGCAGCAAGCATAACGAGCGTCTCGAATTTTTAGGCGACTCCATCTTAAGTTTTGTGATTGCCAATGCGCTATATCACCGTTTCCCGCGTGTGGACGAAGGTGATATGAGCCGTATGCGCGCAACGCTGGTTCGCGGAAACACACTGGCGGAAATTGCCCGTGAGTTTGAACTGGGTGAATGTCTGCGCTTAGGGCCTGGTGAACTGAAAAGCGGTGGTTTTCGTCGTGAATCCATTCTGGCCGATACCGTAGAAGCGTTGATCGGTGGGGTATTCCTCGACAGCGATATTCAGACTGTCGAGAAACTGATCCTGAACTGGTATCAAACACGTCTGGACGAAATCAGTCCGGGTGATAAACAAAAAGATCCAAAAACCCGTTTGCAGGAATTTTTGCAGGGTCGCCACCTCCCACTGCCGTCTTATCTGGTGGTGCAGGTGCGTGGTGAAGCACACGATCAGGAATTCACTATCCACTGCCAGGTCAGTGGCCTGAAAGAACCGGTAGTAGGCACAGGTTCAAGCCGCCGTAAGGCAGAGCAGGCCGCAGCCGAACAGGCGCTGAAAAAACTGGAGCTGGAATGAGCACTGAAACTGAAAAAACATATTGTGGGTTTATCGCCATCGTTGGTCGCCCTAACGTGGGTAAATCCACGCTGTTGAATAATCTGCTCGGGCAGAAGATTTCCATTACCTCGCGCAAAGCGCAGACCACCCGTCACCGCATCGTGGGTATTCACACCGAAGGGGCTTACCAGGCCATCTACGTGGACACCCCCGGCTTGCACATGGAAGAGAAGCGCGCGATTAACCGCCTGATGAACAAAGCGGCGAGCAGCTCGATTGGTGATGTAGAACTGGTCATTTTCGTCGTGGAAGGCACCCGCTGGACGCCGGACGATGAAATGGTGCTCAATAAACTGCGTGAAGGGAAAGCGCCGGTTATCCTGGCTATCAACAAAGTCGATAACGTGCAGGAAAAGGCCGATTTGCTGCCGCATCTGCAGTTCCTGGGTAGCCAGATGAACTTCCTCGATATCGTCCCAATCTCTGCTGAGACCGGCTTTAACGTTGATACTATTGCCAGCATTGTGCGCAAGCATCTGCCGGAAGCGGTTCACCATTTCCCGGAAGATTATATTACCGACCGCTCTCAGCGTTTTATGGCGTCCGAGATCATTCGTGAAAAACTGATGCGTTTTCTGGGCGCTGAATTGCCGTATTCCGTCACCGTCGAAATTGAGCGTTTTATTACCAATGAACGTGGTGGTTACGATATCAACGGATTGATCCTCGTTGAACGCGAAGGGCAGAAGAAGATGGTGATTGGCAACAAAGGGGCCAAAATTAAAACCATCGGTATCGAAGCCCGTAAAGACATGCAGGAGATGTTCGAAGCCCCGGTTCACCTGGAGCTGTGGGTGAAAGTGAAATCGGGCTGGGCCGACGACGAGCGTGCACTGCGTAGTCTTGGCTACGTTGACGATCTTTAAGAGTTGATACTCTATGGATTTTGAGTTGCAGGAAGGCGGCAAGACCGTGAATCCCCTGGAGCTTACATCGGTAAGTGACTGGGGGGAGTGGGCGCAGCTAACGCGCCTGCAGCTTGAAAGACGACGAGTATGATGGAGGGCTGGCAGCGCGCATTCGTCCTGCATAGTCGCCCCTGGAGCGAAACCAGCTTAATGCTGGACGTCTTCACGGAAGAGTCGGGTCGCGTGCGCCTGGTCGCTAAAGGCGCACGTTCAAAACGTTCCAACCTGAAAGGCGCGTTACAGCCTTTTACCCCCTTGCTGGTACGCTTTGGCGGACGCGGCGAAGTCAAAACGCTGCGCAGCGCTGAAGCCGTCTCTCTGGCACTTCCCCTTTCCGGGATTACGCTTTACAGCGGTCTGTATGTCAACGAGCTCCTGTCACGGGTTCTTGAACATGAGACTCGCTTCTCTGAACTTTTCTTCGATTATCTGCACTGTATCCAGGCACTGGCTGGCGCAATCGGTACGCCCGAACCGGTTTTACGTCGTTTTGAACTCGCGTTGCTGGGGCACCTCGGATATGGCGTAGATTTTCTGCACTGTGCAGGCAGCGGTGAACCTGTTGAGGACACCATGACCTACCGTTATCGCGAAGAGAAGGGATTTATTGCCAGCGTGGTGGTGGATAACAGCACCTTTACCGGGCGGCATTTGCGAGCGCTTGCCGAACGCGAATTTCCCGATATGGATACGCTCAGGGCGGCGAAACGCTTTACCCGCATAGCGTTAAAGCCGTATCTTGGGGGCAAACCGCTCAAGAGCCGGGAACTGTTTCGCCAGTTTATGCCGAAACGTTAACGGAGCCGAATTTCCGACTCGCTTTCACCTTTGCGCATGTGAGCAGAAGGGCGGGGTGAGTAGAACGTAAAGACGAACGAAAAAGAAAACGAGGATTGTGATGGCTGAATTATTGTTAGGCGTCAACATTGACCACATTGCCACCCTGCGCAATGCGCGCGGCACGGCGTATCCGGACCCGGTACAGGCGGCATTTATTGCGGAACAGGCCGGTGCGGACGGTATTACCGTGCATTTGCGTGAAGATCGTCGCCATATCACTGACCGCGATGTTCGCGTACTGCGTCAGACTCTGGATACGCGAATGAATCTTGAAATGGCCGTCACAGAAGAGATGCTGGGGATTGCGGTCGAAACGAAGCCGCATTTCTGCTGCCTGGTGCCGGAGAAACGCCAGGAAGTGACCACCGAAGGCGGTCTGGATGTGGCCGGGCAACGTGACAAAATGCGTGATGCCTGTAAGCGTCTGGCGGATGCCGGTATCCTGGTCTCGCTGTTTATTGATGCCGATGTTGAGCAGATCAAAGCGGCTGCCGATGTTGGCGCGCCGTACATCGAAATTCACACCGGTTGTTATGCCGACGCGAAAGACGAAGCGGAACAGGCAAAAGAGCTGGATCGCATCGCTAAAGCGGCGAGCTATGCGGCAAGCCTCGGGCTGAAAGTTAATGCCGGACACGGCCTCACCTACCATAACGTGCAGGCTATCGCACGCCTGCCGGAAATGCATGAGCTGAACATTGGCCATGCCATTATTGGTCGTGCTGTCATGAGCGGTCTGAAAGAGGCGGTCGCGGAAATGAAACGCCTGATGGTGGAAGCGCGTAAGTAATGGCTATTCTTGGCATTGGCACAGATATTGTCGAAATTGAGCGTATTGAAGCGGTGATTGCCCGTAGCGGCGATCGCCTGGCAAAACGCGTGTTAAGCGACAATGAATGGGCCATCTGGGAGAGGCATCAGCAACCGGTGCGTTTTCTCGCCAAACGCTTTGCCGTCAAAGAAGCGGCGGCAAAAGCGTTTGGAACGGGTATCCGCAACGGGCTCGCGTTTAACCAGTTTGAAGTATTTAACGACGAGCTGGGCAAGCCCTGTCTGCGACTGTGGGGGGAAGCGTTAGCGCTTGCGGAAAAACTGGGCGTGGCGCACATGCATGTCACGCTGGCAGATGAGCGCCGCTATGCCTGCGCGACGGTGATTATCGAGAGTTAAGGACCTTATTTCACAGGGCGTCATTGGCGATGTCAGTTTGAACTCGCATAGCAGAAACCGGAGCGTACTCAGGTACGTGAGGATTGCGAGCACTGCCCTGGCTTAAAATGACAAGTAATAGCCCTGAGTGAGGTTCTAGATCTTATCCGCGTGGTGCATTTGTACAAACTTGTCCCACAACTGCTCTTCGCTTTCGACATGTGCCGGATCTTTCAAAATGGTATTGGGGATCGGGCACACTTTCTGGCAGGTCGGTGTTTCGTAGTGTCCAATACATTCCGTGCAGCGATCGCTGTTAATCTCATAAATGCTCTCGCCCATCGAAATGGCCTCATTAGGGCATTCGGGCTCGCACATATCGCAATTGATGCATTTTTTGGTGATTAACAGCGCCATCAGGAAAATCTCAGAAACCTCACACAAACAGGGCGGGCATTATACGATCATTCCCTGTTCAAACCAGTTTTTTTACCAGCTCCTCGCTGTGACGAATACGCTCCGGCGCATGTTCCAGATCGCGCTGAACCAGGGCCATAAATAACAGATCGGTGAGCATCGTTTGGGCGCTGGTCGATGAGATTGCCGCGCTGCGGGTCGCCTGTTCTTCGGCAATTGTGTACAGACAGTGGCTGGCGCGCTGTTGCAGGGCGTTAGGTGTGAAACCGGTAATCGCCAGAATGCGTCCACCGGCGCGCAACATTTCATCGGCAGCCATATTGATCTCACGGCGCTCACCGGAATACGAGATCGGTAACAACAGATCTTGTGGATCCATCGCCTGCACCGTGGCCAGCAGGGCGTGCATATCCTGCTCGACTATGGCATTCAGGCCAATTTTCATGAGTTTCCAGCCGAAATTACGCGCCACCAGACCGGACGCGCCAATCCCGGTCAACACAATACGTCTTGCCGTGCGCAGCATCTCCACGCTTTGCTGTAGCTTCTCTTCGCTGTTCACATCCAGGGTGGCGCGCATGGCGCTCAGATTCTCATTGATAAGCTTTTCGCCAACCACGCGCAGCGTATCGTCACCGAGAATCTGATTGTGCACAGTGATGGAAAAGGGATCCGGGCTGCTGGCGAGTGCCTCGCTGATCGCCAGTTTCAGTGCCGGAAAGCCTTTGAACCCCAGCTTCTGGGCAAATTTCACCACGCTCGACTGACTCACTCCCGCCTCCAGCGCCAGTTGCTGAGAGCTTAAATGACGAGCGCGATCGGGCTCGGCCAGCAAGAAATCCGCCAGCTTCTTATCGCTCTGTGCAAATCCGGCATAACGCTGGCGAATACTAAGTAAACAGTTCATCACGTCTCCTGAGGCAAAATGTGACCACAATTACAAATACGCATTTGACGCAGGCAAATGAATTTTATATTCCATGTCTTGCTATTATTATGAATAAAAAATTCTTTAGGAGCAAAAATGAATCTTGGCGCACTGGTTTCCGAGACACGCAATCCAGAAACTATGGATTTAGACGCATTAACGACCATCGAATTAGTTAACCGTTTTAACCAACAGGATACGCTGGTCGCTCAGGCAGTAAAAGCCACCTTACCGGAAGTTGCCAGGGCGGTGGATGCGGCGGCGCTGGCGTTGAAAGCGGGCGGCAGAATTATTTATATGGGCGCCGGTACCAGTGGGCGACTTGGTGTGCTGGATGCTTCTGAGTGCCCGCCGACCTTTGGCGTGCCGCACGGTCTGGTGGTCGGGCTGATTGCCGGTGGGCCTGGGGCATTGCTCAAAGCCGTTGAAGGGGCGGAAGACAATGCGCAGCTCGGCGAGGACGATTTGAAAGCCCTCTCACTGAACGCTGCGGATCTGGTGGTGGGGCTGGCAGCGTCCGGGCGCACGCCCTATGTCATCGGCGGCCTGAAATATGCCAATGCCGTGGGCTGCACCACCGTGGCGGTCTCCTGTAACCCGGATTCCCCTATTGCCCATGAAGCGGATATTGCCATTTCACCGGTGGTTGGCCCGGAGGCGCTCACTGGCTCCACGCGTCTCAAATCGGGCACTGCGCAGAAATTGGTACTCAATATGATTTCCACCGGGGCGATGGTGAAATTTGGCAAGGTTTATCAAAACCTGATGGTCGATATGAAAGCGACCAATATCAAGCTGGTGGACCGTGCCTGTCGCATGGTAGTAGAGGCAACAGGCGTCACGCGTGATGTCGCGGAAAGCGTACTAAAGCAGACTGATTTCGACGTCAAACCGGCCATTTTGATGGTGTTGACCGGGCTTGATGCGCCTGCGGCACGCGCGAAACTGACGGCGCATCAGGGCTTTTTACGGGCGGCGTTAGAAAACTAAAGAGGCGTGTATGGACAAAACAGCAGCGCTCGCCAGCGCCATCCTCAACGGGGTGGGCGGGCAGGGTAACATTCAGCGTCTTGAAAACTGCATGACCCGCGTGCGCGTCGAACTTTTCGATGACGCGAAGCTGGACCTGGCGGCCACAAAACAGTTGCCAGGGGTTAGCGGCTATGTCAAACAGGGCCAGCAGCATCAGTTTATTGTCGGGCCGGGTAAGGCGGCGCAGGTGGTGGATGCGATGCGAGCACAAATGAGCGGGGCGGACGCGGCGCTAGATAATGTCGAGCGTAACAAGGCACAGGCGAAAGCCAAATACAAAGCCCCAATGAGTGATGCGCTGCGTAAGCTGGCAAACGTCTTTATTCCGCTGATCCCGGCGTTTATCGCCTCGGGGCTGATCACGGGTATTATCAATATCCTCAAACGTCCGGATATTGTCGGCGATTTTGCGACACAATACCCCAATATGCTCGGTTTGCTGGCCATTTTTGGCAGCGCCGTGTTTGCCATCATGAATATTCTGGTGGGGGTAAATACCGCGAAGGTATTTGGCGGCTCGCAGGCGCTGGGCGGGGTGATGGCCGGGATCCTCTCCAGCCCACAACTGGCGCAAATTACCCTGTTTGGCGAGGCGCTGCAGCCGGGCCGCGGTGGGGTTATCGCGGTGTTACTGGTCGTGGCCTTAATGTGCTGGATTGAGAAAAAATTTCGCGACATTCTGCCCGGCTCGATCGAGCTTATCCTTAACCCGTTGCTGACCACGCTTATCGCAGGGACGGTGGCGATTATTGCGCTACAACCTTTGGGTGGCGTGATTTCCGAGGGCATCGCGCACGGGGCTTCCTGGGCTATTGATCGCGGCGGCCTGCTGGTGGGGGCTATCCTTGCAGGCGCATTTCTGCCGCTCGTGCTTACCGGGCTTCATCAGGGGCTGGTGCCCATCCACGTAGAGCTGGTACAGGCGCATGGTTACAACGCCCTGTTCCCGATTCTGGCGATGGCGGGGGTCGGGCAGGTGGGGGCGGCGATTGCGGTGCTCATGAAAACCCGTAATGCCCGCCTGAAAAAAGTAATCAAAGGCGCACTCCCGGTGGGATTACTGGGGATTGGCGAACCGCTGATTTTCGGTGTCACCCTGCCGCTGGGGAAACCTTTTCTCGGCGCGTGTTTAGGCGGCGCCGTGGGCGGTGCGCTGATAAGCTACTGGAAAGTGGTGACGGTTATCACCTTCGGCATCTCCGGATTACCGCTTGCGTTAACCATTGTTACCGGAAAAGTGATGCTCTATCTGTTAGGCTATTTGGTAGCAGTGATAGCCGGGTTCCTGTTTACCTGGCTGTTGGGTTTCACCGATCCTGAGGAGTAACATTTGGCTACCAGCGAGCGTCGCATTGTCTTTTTTGATCTTGATGGCACTTTACATCAGCAGGATATGTTCGGCACATTCCTGCGCTACGCGTTGCGCCATCACCCTCTGAATGTCTTGCTGGTTCTGCCTTTACTGCCCGTCATTGGCGTCGCCCTTTTAGTCAAAGGGCGCGCCGCGCGCTGGCCAATGAGTCTGTTGTTATGGGCATGTACTTTCGGCCACAGCGAAACCCACCTTAAGCGGCTTGAGCAGAAATTTGCCACCTGGTTTCGCGGGCATGTCACGGCATTTCCGGTGGTGCAGGAACGACTCACCAACTATCTTCTGGCCTCCGATGCAGATATCTGGCTTATCACCGGTTCGCCGCAGCCACTGGTGGAACAGGTCTATTTTGATACCCCCTGGCTGCCGCGAGTGAATATTATCGCCAGCCAGATTGAGCGCCGCTACGGTGGGTGGGTGCTTACATTGCGTTGTCTGGGGCATGAAAAAGTTGCTCAGCTTGAGCGCAAAATCGGCACGCCGCTGCGTCTGTACAGTGGCTATAGCGACAGTAAACAGGACAACCCACTGCTCTATTTTTGCCAGCATCGCTGGCGGGTGACGCCGCGTGGACAGCTCCAGCAACTGGAATGAGCGTGTGCAACACATAACGGCTGTGTATAATGCGCCCCGCTTGTTAACTGGAGTGTCCCCCTTTGTCCAACCCTGAACTTAACCACGACTACTGGATGCGCCATGCGTTAGCGCTGGCAAAACGCGCGTGGGAAGAAGGCGAAGTGCCGGTTGGCGCGGTGCTGGTCCACAATAATCAGGTTATTGGTGAAGGCTGGAACCGTCCCATTGGCCGCCACGATCCCACCGCACATGCGGAAATCATGGCGCTGCGCCAGGGCGGGATGGTGTTGCAAAACTACCGTCTGATTGATACCACCCTGTACGTTACGCTTGAACCCTGCGTGATGTGTGCCGGGGCGATGGTGCATAGCCGTATCGGCCAGCTTGTCTTCGGTGCGCGGGATGCGAAAACCGGTGCGGCAGGCTCGCTGATGGATGTGCTGCACCACCCGGGCATGAACCATCGGGTTGAGATTATCGAAGGGGTTTTACGCGATGAGTGCGCCGGAATGCTAAGCGATTTTTTCCGTCAGCGTCGGCTGGAGAAGAAAGCGCAGAAAAAAGGGTCGGAACCGCTTATTTAGCCGCGCCTGGCACTTGCACCACCAGTTTGTCTGGTACGGTCAGCGGATTGCGCGGGAAGGCCTCGCCTGGCGTAAAAGCGCTAAAGGGCATGATACCGTAAGGCGCACGATTGAACTCCTCCGCCGCCACCGCCGGATACCCTTGCGCCAGTTGTGATTTCTTCGCCGCCTCTTTCTCTTTTTCCAGCAAATACCCCACCAGGCTGATTTCGTATTTACGGATGTTTTCCACGTAGGCGTAAGCTTCATGCCCACGCGCATACCCATAGGTGAGTTTGCTGTAATAGGGTTTCTGACTCAGCAGCGGCAGGCGCTGTTTTACGTCCGCCCAGCTATCCGGGTTGCCTTTTGTTTTCACCGTGAGCGACCGGGCGTCGAGCATGTGCGCATAGCCCATATTGTAGGCTGCCAGCGCAAACCAGATGCGCTCGTCGCGAGGGACGCTGTCAGGTACTTTATCCATCATATCCTGCAGGTAGCGTGCACCGCCGCTGATGCTTTGCTCGGCATCCGTGCGGTCGCTCAGCCCCAGGCTTTGCGCGGTATTGCGGGTAAGCATCATCAGGCCGCGTACGCCGGTGGGGGAGGTAGCCTGGGTATCCCAGTGGGATTCCTGGTATGAAATCGCGGCCAGCAGACGCCAGTCAATATCCTGCGCGTATTTCGTAAACAGCGGCTGGAGATCGGGCAGAACGCTGTCCACCGCACGTAAGAAGGTGCGCGTGTCGACGTAATCAAAATCATCGCCATGACCGAGGTACTTCTCTTCCAGGCGCGCCAGGGTCCCGTCTTCATTAATGTTATTAAAGAAGTCGAGCATCGCCGCCGACAGGGTATTGTCGTCATCGCGGCGGCTAAACCAGGTGACCGGTTGCTCATCGCTGATATCGAGAGCGACGGCCAGTTCCGGATGGACGCGCTGGAACAGACTCACGGCGACCGAATCCGCTACGGTATAGCTGAGTTTGCCGTTCACCACGTCTTCAAGCAGATTATTGGTGCCTGCTTTATCGTCCACCTTCCAGCTCAGATCCGGGAACGTTTTCTCTTTAAGTTCACGTAAATCGTTGATCGCCACATGGCCTGGGGCGATGGTGAGTTGGGTGTCATTGACGGTAGCCAGGCTGCGGGGGCGGTAGCTGCCAACGCGGTAAACCAGTTGCTGCGAAACCCAATAGTAAACCGGGCCCGGCTGGTAGTTTTCGAGGCGCTCATTGTTATAGACCAGCCCGGCTGCCAGCATATCGGCCTTGCCGTGGTCGAGATCATCAAAAAGCTGGCTGATATTCTGGCGTACGGTCACTTTCAGTTTAACGCCAAGATAGCTGGCGAACTGTTGGGCGAGCTCGTAATCAAGCCCGTAAGGTTTATTATCTACACTGGCATACGTCAAAGGGGACGCGATAGTGCTTATGCGAAGCTCGCCCCGCGCCTTGATGGCCGCAACGCGGTTGTCGGCTTTGCCGAACCAGGGGATAGAAGGCCACAGGGCCGCTGCCAGCAGCAGGGTGACGATGCCGATAAGCAGATAATTAATCTTAAATTTTTTCAATTAGTTAATTCTCTGCGCCGTGCGATGCCTCAATAAATAGCCGCCATGAATACAAGGATGTTTATCGGTCGTTGAGCGGCATTTTGCGCAACAATACGCCAGTTGGCAACTAATTAGCGAAGCCGCTACGGTTTGCTGCCAAATGCCACTCAAGATTTTATTTCGACGCAAACGGTTTCGTCACCGCTCAGGATTCTCTATAATGACGCCCGTTTTCCCCCTGATGCACACTTAAAGCTTCGAAGACGAGAGACTTATGATGGAAATTCTGCGTGGTTCGCCTGCACTGTCCGCATTTCGTATCAACAAACTGCTGGCGCGTTTTCAGGCAGCCCGGCTCCCGGTGAGCAATATTTACGCTGAGTATGTCCATTTTGCCGATGTGAACGATCGGCTGAACGAGGAAGAGCTCACGCGGCTGCAACGCCTGCTGAAATATGGTCCGAACTTGAGCAGCCATACCCCAACCGGAAAATTACTTCTCGTTACGCCCCGCCCTGGCACCATCTCCCCCTGGTCTTCTAAAGCAACGGATATCGCGCACAACTGCGACCTTGGCAAAATCAATCGCCTTGAGCGCGGCGTGGCCTACTATGTTGAGGCCTCAACGCTGACCGAAGCGCAATGGGCAAGCGTGGCGGCTGAACTGCATGACCGCATGATGGAGACCGTATTTACCGCCGAAGCGGATGCGGCACGCCTGTTTGAACATCATCAGCCTGCGCCGGTGCAAAGTGTGGATCTGTTAGGTGAAGGGCGTCAGGCGCTGATTGACGCTAACGTGCGTCTCGGCCTGGCACTGGCGGAAGACGAAATTGATTATCTGCAGGATGCGTTTAGCCGCCTTGGCCGCAACCCGAATGATATTGAACTCTACATGTTCGCGCAGGCGAACTCTGAACACTGCCGTCATAAAATTTTCAACGCCGACTGGGTGATTGACGGCGAACAGCAGCCAAAATCGCTGTTCAAAATGATCAAAAACACCTTCGAGAAAACCCCGGACTATGTGCTGTCTGCCTATAAAGACAACGCCGCGGTGATGGAAGGTTCTGAGGTTGGGCGTTTCTTCGCTGACCACGAGAATGGTCGTTATGACTTCCACCAGGAAGCGGCGCACATTCTGATGAAAGTGGAAACCCACAACCACCCGACGGCGATTTCTCCGTGGCCGGGCGCGGCAACCGGTTCTGGTGGTGAAATCCGTGACGAAGGGGCGACCGGACGTGGCGCGAAGCCGAAAGCGGGTCTGGTGGGCTTCTCCGTTTCTAACCTGCGTATTCCGGGTTTTGAACAGCCGTGGGAAGAAGATTTCGGTAAGCCGGAACGTATCGTTTCCGCACTGGATATCATGACCGAAGGCCCACTCGGTGGCGCGGCATTTAACAATGAATTTGGCCGTCCGGCGCTGACCGGCTACTTCCGTACTTACGAAGAGAAAGTGAACAGCCACAACGGCGAAGAGCTGCGTGGCTATCACAAACCGATCATGCTGGCAGGCGGTATCGGCAACATTCGCGCCGATCACGTACAAAAAGGTGAGATCACCGTTGGCGCGAAACTGATCGTCCTCGGCGGCCCGGCGATGAACATCGGTCTGGGCGGCGGCGCTGCCTCCTCCATGGCCTCCGGCCAGTCTGACGCGGACCTGGATTTTGCTTCCGTCCAGCGTGACAACCCGGAAATGGAGCGTCGTTGCCAGGAAGTGATTGACCGCTGCTGGCAACTGGGTGATGCCAACCCGATCCAGTTTATCCATGATGTGGGGGCGGGCGGTCTGTCGAACGCCATGCCGGAACTGGTAAGCGATGGTGGGCGCGGTGGTAAATTCCAGTTGCGCGACATCCTTAGCGACGAACCGGGGATGAGCCCGCTGGAAATCTGGTGTAACGAATCCCAGGAGCGTTATGTCCTGTCCGTTGCGGCCGATCAGTTACCGCTGTTTGATGAACTTTGCCGCCGCGAACGCGCCCCGTACGCAGTGATTGGTGAAGCCGTGGCAGAGCAACATCTGACCATGAGCGACAGCCACTTCGACAACCAGCCGATCGATTTGCCGCTGGATGTGCTGCTGGGTAAAACCCCAAAAATGACCCGCGACGTGCAAACACGTAAAGCGGCCGGTGAAGCCATCGATTCACGTGACATTTCTATTGCGGACGCGGTAAACCGTGTGCTGCATCTGCCTGCCGTCGCCGAGAAAACCTTCCTGGTGACCATCGGCGACCGTACCGTCACCGGTATGGTGTCGCGCGATCAGATGGTTGGCCCGTGGCAGGTGCCTGTCGCTAACTGTGCGGTGACCACCGCCAGCCTGGACAGCTACTACGGCGAAGCGATGTCCATCGGTGAACGTGCGCCGGTGGCACTGCTGGACTTCGCCGCCTCTGCCCGTCTGGCGGTCGGTGAGTCCCTGACCAACATGGCTGCCACGCAAATCGGTGAACTCAACCGCATTAAGCTCTCGGCAAACTGGATGTCCGCAGCCGGTCATCCGGGTGAAGACGCCGGGTTGTACGACGCGGTAAAAGCCGTGGGTGAGGAACTCTGCCCGGCGCTGGGCCTGACCATTCCGGTGGGTAAAGACTCCATGTCGATGAAGACCCGCTGGCAGGAAGGTCACGAGCAGCGCGAGATGACCTCGCCGTTGTCGCTGGTGATCACCGCTTTTGCCCGCGTCGAAGATGTGCGTCGTACCGTGACGCCGCAACTTTCTACCGAAGACAACGCCCTGCTGTTGATTGATCTGGGTAAAGGCCACAATGCGCTGGGCGCAACCGCGCTGGCGCAGGTTTACCGTCAACTGGGCGATAAAACTGCCGATGTGCGTGATGTCCAGCAACTGAAAGGTTTCTGGAATGCGATGCAGGCGCTGGTGGCAGAGGGCAAACTGCTGGCCTGGCATGACCGTTCCGACGGTGGTCTGCTGGTGACGCTGGCCGAAATGGCGTTTGCCGGTCACTGCGGTGTGAATGTGGATATCGCCGCATTGGGCCAGGATCATCTGGCGGCGCTGTTTAACGAAGAACTGGGTGGCGTCATTCAGGTTCGTGCCGCGGACCGTGAAGCTGTAGAAGAGCTGCTGGCGGCAAACGGTCTGGCGGATTGTGTTCACTACCTGGGTCAGGCCTCGGCGAGCGATCGGTTTGTTATCGAGGCGGCAGGTCAGGCTGTGTTCAGCGAAAGTCGTACCACCCTGCGTATGTGGTGGGCAGAGACCACCTGGCAGATGCAGCGCCTGCGTGACAACCCGGAATGCGCTGACGAAGAGCATCAGGCGAAAGCCAACGATAGCGATCCGGGCCTGAACGTGAAGCTCTCTTTCGATATTAACGAAGACATTGCGGCACCCTATATTGCGACCGGCGCGCGCCCGAAAGTGGCGGTACTGCGTGAGCAGGGCGTTAACTCCCATGTGGAGATGGCGGCGGCGTTTTACCGTGCGGGCTTTGATGCCATCGACGTCCACATGAGCGATCTGCTGGCCGGGCGTACCGGTCTGGAAGATTTCCAGGCGCTGGTTGCCTGTGGCGGCTTCTCTTACGGTGACGTACTGGGCGCGGGTGAAGGTTGGGCGAAATCAATTCTGTTCAACAACCGCGTGCGCGATGAGTTCGAAACCTTCTTCCACCGTCCGCAGACGCTGGCGCTGGGTGTATGTAACGGCTGCCAGATGATGTCTAACCTGCGTGAACTGGTGCCGGGCAGTGAGTTGTGGCCACGTTTTGTGCGTAACCACTCTGACCGCTTCGAAGCGCGTTTCAGCCTGGTCGAAGTGACCCAAAGTCCGTCGCTGCTGCTGCAGGGAATGGTCGGTTCACAAATGCCTATCGCGGTTTCCCACGGTGAAGGCCGCGTGGAAGTGCGTGATGATGCCCATCTGGCTCAGCTTGAAAGCAAAGGTCTGGTGGCGCTGCGCTTTGTCGATAACTTCGGCAAGGTCACCGAAACCTATCCGGCTAACCCGAACGGCTCGGTCAACGGTATTACGGCAGTCACCAGCGAAAGTGGTCGTGCAACCATTATGATGCCGCACCCGGAGCGCGTGTTCCGTACCGTGAGTAACTCCTGGCACCCGGAAAACTGGGGCGAGGACAGCCCGTGGATGCGTATCTTCCGCAATGCGCGTAAGCAGTTAGGTTAACCCCGTCCAGCACGCCCGGCCCACATGGTCGGGCGTGCTTCCTCTTTCCGGTTGCTTATCTAAAAGACAGAACTGGCGATATTGAGTACAATCGTTTCCGGCGCTAACAGGGAAGGGAACGGTTATGAAGCTGATTAAAAAGGTAAAATTAACCTTTACGCAGGGAGCCTCGGACAAGGTCTATGAGGTGGATCTCTGTGAACAGCCTGGCAACGAGGTGAATCGTTACTGGGTGAATTTTCGCTACGGACGGCGTGGCGGCACGTTACGGGAAGGGACAAAAACGCCTGCCCCCGTTGATTTCATAAATGCCGAGGCTATTTTCGCAAGCGTAGTGGTTGCCAAAACCAACAAAGGCTACGTTGAGGCCGGTTCACTTTCCCCCTCCGCTGTCAGCGCTTTCTCTTCTTCGTTACACACCTTAATCCGCCAAATCGATCGCATTAAAGAGAGCGAACAACGAGCCCGAAGCATATGGCGACTCCCTCAGCAGCCGAACGCTATGCTGGCAGACTGGCTGGAAAAGGGGCTTAACGAGGAACATCACTGGCTGGAAAATTACGCCCGCCTCTGGACGCTGGGGCGCACGGGAAATCAGCACAACCTGGCGCGTGTGAGCCCCTTTCTTGAAAGCTCATATCCGCCATTAAGCAACCTTGCTTATGAAGTGTATCTGCGTCTGGGTGACGATGACGATATCGCTGTGCTGCGGCAAAACTTGCTGGCATCGTTACCGTCAGAGCTGTCCCAGGCATTAGCTGTTGGCGATACTGGGGCAATCGATGCGCAACTTCAGCGCCATATTAATGAACAGAATCCCAACGCGAGTACATTACTCAAAACGCTCTATCGGTTAGCGCTGGACAACCCGCTATTGCATCAAGGCCTGATTCGTCTGCTATACGTTCTGCCTCTGCGCCCTAATCTGTTTAAAGGTGTGCGCTACCTGTTCAAAATGGCTGAGTTCCGCCTGGATGCGCCGATGTTTGCCCTGCTGGCCTGGCGTTTTGATACTACGCGGGAATTTTATTCTGCCCAGTGGGACGGCGTCTGGGTGAACGGCGTGGGCTATATCAAACCCAGTCAGGAACTTCTGCGCGACGATAGCAGGCTGGCCTATTCGCGTAAAACGCGCGACTACCTGCGGCGCCGTAGCTGGCGTGCCTTGCGGCGTCTCGGTGCCCGTGGCGACGCTCGCTATGTCGATATGGCCTGCGCACTTCTGCTCCAGTATAAGAAAGAATACCTGGTGCCAGAAAAGCAGAGTGATTCAGGCGTTTTCGCCAGCGATGCGCATCTCTTCGCGTGGAACGCCATTTTGCGCTTACATCACCCTCACTATCAGCGCCACAGGCAGAGAGCGTTATGGATTCGGGTCAGCGATGAAAAGGATGAACGCCGCGTCGAGGCATTTCCACAACTCTGGGATCAGCACCCTGATGCACTGCTGACGTTATTGTGCCTGAGCGAGAGTGAAGCCGTTTGCACGTTTGCGCTCAGGGCAATGAAAGATAATGCCTCCTTCTACCAGGCCCTCACCGATAGCCAACTGGTGCAGTTGCTGGCTCGTCCGTTCCCGCTCATTGCCGATTTTGTGCTCTCGCTTCTTACTGCGCGTTCGCTCACTCCTGAGCTGCTGCTGGGGCTGATTAACAGTGTCCACCCGCAAGCGCGCAGCCTGGCGCTAACCCATTTAAACAGCATTAGCGCACTGTTTGACGAAGCCGAACTGGTTACCGCGCTTTTGCTGGCTGACGATGCGCAGATCAGCGCGTGGTTAGAAGAGCGTTTTTCCCGGCAGCCTCTAACCACCTCGCAACAGGTGACGTTAACGCGGGCGCTTTTGCTCCGGCTTACCGACGCGCAGACCACCTTTTCTGAGCAACATGCCCTCTGGTTGTCGGTGTGCCTGGTGAGCCATCTGTCTGCCATGGCCCCGTCGCTGACGATTGAGAATTTCAGCGAGCTGCTCGCCCATCCCGATACGGGTGTGCAGCTTTTAGCCGCCCGGTTGTTGGTGAGTTCCGATTTGGCGCAGAGCCCGCTTTCGCAAGCCCTGCTGGTTCAGATTCACAACTCGCCTGTCGCGGCTATCCGCGCCGCGGGCATCGCACTGTTAGGCAAACAAAATCCGGAATTAGTCTTGCTGCAGTTACCACAGCTAATTGATCTGCTCCAGTGCGGTGAGGCAGAAGAGCGACAAGCCTGTTACACGCTTCTGGGGCAACTGGCCGGGCAGCATGCTGCTGAGGTCTTTGCGGGATTATTCCCCTTAGTCTTTAAAAAAGAAGCCCACGAAGGCGCACACCAGGCGCTGTTAACGTTCTTCACGCACAAGCTTAATGCCTGCCTGCTATCCCTGGATAAAGACACCATCTGGCGGCTGATTCATGCCAGATCGCTGGCGGCGCAAAGCCTGGGACGTGAGTGTCTTCTGGCCCGTTCTCCGCTGGCGTGGAGCGTGAATCAATGGGTGGCGTTGGCAAATCACCCTGACCATTATATTCGTGATTATGCGTTGAAGGCCTTCACGTCACATGTAGATGTTGTCCGCGAACAGAGCAGTGCTGCGCTGGAGCTATTGGAAAGCGACTGGCCCGCAACCCGAGAATTTGGTTTTGCGTATTTCCGCCAGAACTACCCCTCCCCAGGCTGGACCCCGGAGCTGATCGTCAAGGTCTGCGACAGCAACCGCGACGATGTGCAGGCTTACGGTCGGGAACTGTTACAAACGTTCTTCCAGCGCGAGCAGGGGGAAGCGTATCTGTTAAAGCTGAGCCAGCATCCGTCATTGACAGTACAGACCTTTGTGACCCATTTTTTTGACGAGTATGCGACCGGAAAGCCTGATGTCATCCTGGCGCTGAAACCTTGTTTCCTGACAATCCTTTCCCAGGTTAACCGTGGGCGCGTCGCTAAAGACAGGACGCTTGCTTTTCTTACGCAGCAGGCGGCTGCCAGCCCGTTGGTGCTTGAGATGGTGGCGTCATTGCTGACTCGTCTGTCGCTGACAGTGGTGCAAAAAGACAAAGCGCCGCTGATCAAGGCCATGCTTCAACTGCAAAAACAGTATCCCCATTTGAATTTGCCGCTGGACATTATTGCCCGACCCGAACAAGGAGCGCCTCATGCAGGTTAGTTATCGTTATCAGGGAAAGAGTCAGGCCTCGGAAAACGGTTTGACGTTCTCGCCAGATAGCCTTCGCCCACCGGCGTTCTTCGTCGGTGAGCTCAGGCAGAAACTGGCGTTTCGCGAGGCCATCTCCGCGCTGCATAACGTGGTGGTATCGGACATGCGTTTTCAGCCAAAAGATAAAACCGACTATCGGCGCTGGCTGGCGGGAGAAGAACAGCGGTTATTAGCGGAATTTATTGCGCAGAAAAGCCAGCTTGAGCAAGAAGCGAATGAGATTAGCGGGCGATTACATGTGCTGAACAAAGAGGCTGCAACGCTGCTTGCACCTTACCATGAGGCGCAAAAAGCTTATTTCAATTATCTCTATAAAAACGATATTGATGCCTGGTATGTGTTGGATCCGGTGATCACTGTGCATCCCGATGAAGTCTTTTTTGAGTGTTTTTCTGAGGATGAATCAAGCTACGGCAAATTGAGTTGTCATTACGATGTTTTTGACAACATCAGCGAGCGTGCCTTTGGGACCACCAACATCGACTATTCCGAAGGGCTCTACCAGGCATTTCAGAAAATCCGTGATTATCACCCGACGCAGTTAAAAATTGATCCGGACGGCTTCGCCATTCAGACGGACGGCAGCGAGTGTGAAGAGAAGAAAATCGATCTGCCGGACAGTTGGGTGCGCGGTTTTTTACAAGTGAGCTCGGCGATGACCCTGCCGATGGTGAAATTCTCGCTTGCGCCCATGGATATGCACAATATTTGCTTCCGGCTCAGGCGTAAAAAAGAGCGTAGCGGGCCGCGCTCGCTGCGTTTTGAGCTGACGCCGGGGCAGCCCGTCAAAGTGATTTTTGAGCCGTGGAATGAAACCCTGGTTTGCCCACGTTCGCTCTACAAGGGCGACCAGCCGCGTTCCATACGTGTCTGGGGACGGCGCAGACTGCATATCCTCGAACGTCTCATCCCCGTTGCCGAAAAATTCGATATCTGCCTTCTCGACGATGGTATGCCTTCATTCTGGACCGCAGATTTAGGGGCGATGAGTTTTACGCTTGGCCTGTCCGGCTGGAGCGCGAATGACTGGTCGGCCCAGGGTAATTTTGATTTGCTCGCGCCACGCCAGGCAGTCGATACCCTGACGCTGGAACGGGTTTATCAGGCACTGAGCAAGCGCCATATGGCTTCATGCGCCTCTCTTGCCACCGAACTGGGGCTGGACGAAAGCATAGTAAAAGCGGCGCTGACAGCCTACAGCCAGCATGGTCAGGTGCTCTATGACCTTAATAAAGATCTCTATCGTATTCGCGCGCTCTGCCGCGAGCCGATCCCACTGGAACAACTGCGCTTTAGTAACGAACGGGAAGAGAAGGCTATCAACTTCGTCAACGCCGGCCTGGTGCAGGTAGAAAGCGCCCTGAGTAATACCACCGGAACGCAAATGCGCGGTCAGGTTCTGGATAATGCCGTACGGTACAACGTTTCCCTGATGCTGGATACAGACCAGCGGCTGACGGTGGGCGAGTGCAATTGTCACTATTTCCATCAGAACCGACTGCGTCGTGGTCCGTGTGAACATATGCTGGCATTGCGGCTGGCAGCAAAGGTAAAAGCATGATGAAAAGGACTTTTTCTGCTGTTATACTCGACGTTAATAGCGGCGTGGCAAGGAAACCTTGCATCCCGGATGGTGGATCGCCATTCAGGTTTTATGACTGCCCACGCGTCACTGATGCCATCTTCACTGGGCAGAGTGTGAGTACCTGTCACTATTGCAGTATGGCTTCAACGAAGCCAATGAGTGACAGGTACTCCACTCTGCGTCGAGTGGATAACCTCAGTACCAGGAACGCTTCGAAGGCCTTATTCGCCACGCCGCTATCCCTCCCGGTCATCCCCGTATTCTCTTGTCCATCACGGTCAGGGGGCGTTCGTTATGTCTGAATCTTCAAAGCTGACCCGCCAGCAAATTTACGAGCGCATCCGCGAAACCAGTAAAGAGGAGTACATCCTCGCTGAAATGATCCGTCTGGGTTTCTGGGACGAAACGCAGGATAAACCCGCTCTCACCGCAGAATTTATTGCTCAACGTGCGGCGTTACAGAAACAGCTTGCGGAGCTGGGGCAGAAACAACGGCTTTATGATGACCCGCAAAAAGCATTGCGGGAATTGCACAAGACGCGCAAAAAAGCGGCCCTGGAGAAACGCGAGCAAACTCGCATTGCCCGTAACGAAGCGCGCTATGCGCGTGCGTTGCAATGGCATCAAAAGCAGCAAGCAGAGATAACCTGGCTGGGGGAGGGTGTTTCATTTGGCCTCACCGACACCGCGCACAACGAAGCCCGATTACAAGCGCAGAAGCTGCCCGAGCTTGCAGACAGCCAGGCGCTGGCATCTGCAATGGGCATCACGATTAATGAGCTGCGTTTTCTTTGCTTCCAGAAAAACGTCTCCCGAGTAAACCATTACCGGCGTTTTTCCCTCGCTAAAAAAAATGGCGGTGAGCGACTGATTTCGGCGCCTATGCCACGCATGAAGCGCGCGCAGTACTGGATTCTGGAAAACATTCTGAATCGTGTGAAGTTACACGAAGCAGCCCACGGTTTTGTTACCGGGCGCAGCATTTTGAGCAATGCGCTGCCGCATGTGAACCAGGCGATTGTGGTCAATCTGGATATGGAAAACTTCTTCCCGACGGTGAATTATCGCCGGGTAAAAGGTTTATTTCGCCAGTTAGGTTATGCGGAGCAGTTGGCCACTGAACTGGCTTTGTTAACTACGGAACCTGAGGTTACGCAGGTGGCACTGGATGGCGAGACCTGGTTTGTGCAGGAAGATGCACGTTTCCTGCCGCAGGGCGCGCCAACCAGTCCGGCGATTTCCAATATCATCTGCCGTCGTCTCGACAGCCGTTTGCAGGCAATGGCACAGAAGCTTGGTTTTGTTTACACCCGTTATGCTGACGACATGACCTTTTCCAGTGCGCAGCCGTCCGCCAACGTGCAACAGCTATTATGGCGCTGCAAGCAAATTGTTCAGGATGAAGGTTTTAAGATCCACACTGAGAAAACACGGGTCATGCGCAAGCCGCAAAAGCAGGAAGTCACCGGTATTGTGGTGAATGAAAAGCCCTCCGTGGATCGCAAAACGCTAAAACGCTTTCGCGCATTGCTGTTTCAGATTGCAAAAGATGGAATGGAAGGAAAGCGCTGGGGATCGGGCGAGCTGATGGCGAGCCTTGAAGGCTATGCTAATTTCGTGGCAATGGTGGCCCCTGAGAAGGGCATTGTTTTGCAAAAGCAGGTCACCGACCTGAAAAGACAATATGGATACACAACCCAGGCGGGGCGAATTACAGCGCTGAACAAGAAGTTGTTCCGGGCAAAAGCCGCCCGTGGGGAATCGCCACGTGATAACTGGTGGCAGGCACAAGAAGCCCCGCCACCCGTTCTGGAACAAACCGCGCAGCAGCAGGCAACGCAAAAGGCGACATCATCAGCGACAGAGGCGTTGCATTTCGACGCGCAGCCTGAGGCTCATGCCGGTCAGGTGCCTGATAAGTCTCGTTCCCCTTTACGTTTCTTCTGGGTGCTTATCCTTGTGCTGCTGATTATGATTCTGGCGCGGATGTTTTAAATGTTATCTGTGTCATGTTGCAGTGTCGGGAAACCGCGACAAAGCCACTGTTCTGATGTCTCCAAAAGGAGACATTTAAGTCTTTGATTTATATAGTTGATGCGTTTGTGGTAAAAGGGTGTTGCTGATCGGAGACAGTTAGCGTGAAAATCATTCAACCGCTATTCAACGCCTGAATGTTGTTAACTTCTTATATTTCAGTCGGTTAATATTTTGTTTTGCGTTTTGGCATAAGTGTTGCATAATAATAACCAGTGGCTCATTCACCTTCTTATGTCAGCCCCTTCGGGACGTGCTACATAAACTTCGAATGACGCACTTAAAGGTGCCTGCCGTCCAACTGCTGATAAAAGTTCGCTTTTTCAGATATCGGGCGAAACGTCGAGTTAGGCACCGCCTAATTTCTAAGCAAAGCCGGGTTTATACCCGGCTTTGCTTTTTCTGGCTTCCCCGTAGCACATTACTCAGCTAGCATCCTGTTAAACCCGATTTGCGAGAGTATTGCGTTGAAACGCTGGCCCATTTTTCCCCGCTCCCTACGCCAGGTCGTTATGATGGCGTTCTTACTGATCTTATTGCCTTTGTTGGTGCTTGCCTGGCAGGCATGGCAAAGCCTGAATGCCCTGAGCGCCCAGGCGGCACAAACGAATCGCACCACCCTTATCGATGCCCGACGCAGCGAGGCGATGACCAATGCTGCGCTGGAAATGGAACGCAGTTACCGTCAGTACTGCGTGCTGGACGACGCAACCCTGTCAAAGGTGTATCAGAGCCAACGTAAACGCTACAGCGAGATGCTGGATGCCCATGCAGGCGTGTTACCGGACGAAAAACTCTACCAGGCGCTGCGTCAGGATTTGAACGATCTCGCTCAGTTACAGTGCAAAAGCAGTGGCCCAACCGCAGAGGCGTCCGCACGACTCGAAGCCTTTGCGGCGGCGAATACCGAGATGGTGCAGTCAACGCGGCAGGTGGTGTTCTCCCGTGGACAGCAGTTGCAGCAGGAAATTGCCGAGCGCGGTCAGTTCTTCGGCTGGCAGGCACTGGTGCTGTTTCTGGTTAGCCTCGCGATGGTGCTGCTGTTTACACGGATGATTATCGGCCCGGTGAAGGGCATTGAACGGATGATCAACCGATTGGGGGAAGGGCGCTCCCTTGGGCATACGGTAGTCTTTAAAGGCCCGCGTGAGTTGCGCTACGTGGGGGAACGCATCATCTGGCTAAGTGAACGCCTTTCCTGGCTTGAATCACAGCGTCATCAATTTTTACGCCATATCTCTCATGAACTGAAAACCCCGCTTGCCAGCATGCGTGAAGGGACGGAACTGCTTGCCGATCAGGTCGTCGGGCCGTTAACAGTAGAGCAGGAAGAGGTGGTGGCTATCCTCGATGACAGCAGCCGTAATCTGCAAAAACTGATTGAACAATTACTCGACTACAACCGGAAACTGGCGGATGGCGCGGTTGAACTCGAAGACGTTGAGATCGAGCCGCTGGTGGATATGGTTCTTACGGCTCACAGTTTGCCCGCGCGAGCTAAAATGATGCATACCGAGGTTGTGCTGGATGCGGCTTCATGCTGGTCTGAGCCGATGTTGCTGATGAGCGTGCTGGATAATCTTTATTCGAACGCGGTGCACTATGGGGCTGAATCCGGTAACATTTATATTCACAGCTATCTTGCAGGCTCGCGGCTGCGTATTGAGATATCCAATACCGGTACGCCGATTCCTGAGGCGGAACGCAGTATGATTTTTGAACCCTTTTTCCAGGGGAGCCATCAGCGAAAAGGCGCGGTGAAGGGGAGTGGCCTGGGGTTAAGCATCGCCAGAGACTGCGTTCGCCGTATGCACGGCGAGTTGCATCTGGTGGACGTCGATCATGCAGATGTCTGTTTTCGCATTGAGCTACCGCTTAATGCGTCGGAAAAATCCAACAAATGAAGCGAAATCAGGTGAGTATGTCGCACGTTTTTTCCCGCGTGGCTGGCGCGGTGTTGTTGCCTAAGAAAATGCTTCGTGCATTGCCCTGCCTGCTGCTGGCAGGTTGTGTATCCCAGACGCCTGAGCATGCTGTACATGAACAATTCGAAGAGCAGCTTCCGGAACATCAACTGGCCGATTTCCTGCTGACGGACTGCGGTAATATCTGGTCATTAACCGGCCAGGCTTTCGATACCAACCCGTTATTCTGGCTGCGCAGTATGGATTGCGCCGGGCGCCTGGCGCCTGCAGAAGCGCGTGCTGAGGCGCGCGTCTGGCCCGACGATACGTGGCAGGACGCCTTTAAGCGCGGCATTTTACTGTCGAGTGCGAAAATTACCCCACTGGAACGGCGTGAGAATATCACGCGTCTTGATGTGTTAAGCCCGCAAATTCCCGCACCTGTGCGTCCGCTTTATCAGCTCTGGCGCGACGGTCAGACATCACAGCTCCAGCTTGCAGAAGAGCGTGGTCGTTATGGCAAGCTCCAGCAGTCGACGGATGCCGAGCTGGATACCTTACGCCAGCAGCAACAATTTTTGCGTGAGCAACTGGACACGACCACGCGCAAACTGGAAAACCTGACCGATATAGAACGTCGGCTCTCCAGCCGCAAACCGGCGGGCAATGATCTACCGGATAGCGCGCGCCCCGCAAGGACCGAAACGAAACAAGAGGACGCGAAACCATGACCAGCCGAAAACCTGCCCATCTTCTGCTGGTGGATGACGATCCGGGCCTGTTAAAACTGCTCGGTTTGCGTCTGACCAGTGAAGGCTACAGCATTGTCACTGCCGAGAGCGGGCAGGAGGGGCTTCGCGTGCTGGCTCGTGAGAAAGTGGACCTGGTCATCAGCGACCTGCGTATGGATGAGATGGACGGTATGCAGCTGTTCACGGAGATCCAGAAGGTGCAGCCGGGTATGCCCGTCATTATTCTCACCGCACATGGTTCCATTCCGGATGCGGTCGCCGCAACGCAGCAGGGGGTATTCAGCTTCCTGACCAAGCCGGTCGATAAAGATGCATTGTACAAGGCGATTGATGATGCGCTGGAGCACTCTGCACCCGCCTCAGACGATCAGTGGCGCGATACGATCATTACCCGCAGCCCGGTCATGCTGCGCCTGCTTGAGCAGGCGAGAATGGTGGCGCAGTCTGATGTCAGCGTGCTGATTAACGGCCAGAGCGGGACCGGGAAAGAGATCCTTGCGCAGGCGATCCACAATGCCAGTCCGCGCAGCAAAAATGCCTTTATCGCCATCAACTGTGGTGCGTTACCGGAGCAGTTGCTGGAATCTGAACTCTTTGGTCATGCGCGCGGTGCCTTTACCGGCGCGGTCAGCAGCCGTGAGGGGCTCTTCCAGGCGGCAGAAGGCGGTACGCTGTTTCTTGATGAAATCGGCGATATGCCCATTCCGCTACAGGTTAAACTGCTGCGTGTGTTGCAGGAACGCAAAGTCCGGCCGCTCGGCAGCAACCGTGATATCGACATCAATGTGCGGATTATCTCCGCGACCCACCGCGACTTGCCTAAAGCGATGGCGCGCGGCGAATTTCGTGAAGACCTGTTTTATCGCCTGAATGTGGTTAACCTCAAAATCCCGGCGCTGGCGGAACGTGCGGAGGATATCCCGCTGCTGGCCAACCACCTGTTGCGTCAGGCGGCTGACAGACATAAACCCTTTGTGCGCGCTTTTTCCACCGATGCGATGAAACGGTTGATGACCGCAGGCTGGCCGGGTAACGTGCGCCAACTGGTCAACGTCATTGAGCAATGTGTAGCGCTGACCTCATCGCCGGTCATCAGCGACGCGCTGGTTGAGCAGGCGCTGGAAGGTGAGAACACGGCCCTGCCCACGTTTGTGGAGGCACGGAATCAGTTTGAGCTCAATTACCTGCGCAAGCTGCTGCAAATCACCAAAGGTAACGTCACCCATGCGGCGAGGATGGCCGGGCGCAACCGTACTGAATTTTACAAATTGCTCTCGCGCCATGAGCTGGATGCCAACGACTTTAAAGAGTAATGGCGTAGTGAATATGGTAGTGTGAGCAACCGATTACGAAGTAGCTTACTGGCAAGCGTTTTTAAGGACCAACCATGAAAAAGATTGATGCAATTATTAAACCTTTCAAACTGGATGACGTGCGTGAAGCGCTGGCCGAAGTCGGCATTACCGGGATGACGGTGACCGAAGTGAAAGGATTTGGTCGCCAGAAAGGCCATACCGAACTGTACCGTGGTGCAGAGTACATGGTGGACTTTCTGCCGAAAGTAAAAATCGAAATCGTTGTTACCGATGATATCGTTGAGACCTGCGTAGATACCATTATCCGCACGGCCCAGACCGGTAAAATCGGCGACGGTAAGATTTTTGTCTTTGATGTTGCCCGCGTGGTACGTATCCGTACCGGCGAAGAAGACGACGCGGCTATCTGATTCTCTCCCTCACCCTGGCGGGTGAGGGCTATTCTTCCTGCTCTTACAGCACCTTGTGCGGGCCAAAACATTCGTAATGAATGTTCTCTGCCTTCATCCCCAGCCCGACCAGTTGCTTCGCGGCAAATTGCATAAACGCCACCGGACCACAAAGATAAAACTGCATGGCCGGATCGCTGAATGCCGACTCGTGCTTACTCAGATCCATCAACCCTTCGCTATCAAAGGCCTGCGCCTGTTTATCAAAATGGGTAGGCGCGCGATACCAGACATGAGACGTCACGCGAGGCAGTTTGCTGCTCAGTGTTTTCACCTCATCGGCAAAGGCGTGAACATCGCCATTTTCTGCTGCATGAAACCAGTTTACCTGGGCTTTATGTCCAGCCCGGGCGAGTGTATCGAGCATCGCCAGCATTGGTGTCTGGCCGACGCCTGCGGAGATGAGCGTAACCGGGGTGTTGCCCTCGACATCCATAAAGAAGTCACCTGCCGGGGCCGCCAGGTGTACCACGTCGCCGACCTGCGCGCGCTGATGCAGCCAGGTTGAGACCTGCCCACCTTCTTCACGTTTAACCGCAATACGATAATGTTTACCGTCAGGGGCGCGTGTCAGGGAGTACTGGCGGATTTCCTGATAAGCAAATTCTTCCGGTTTGAGCCAGATGCCGATGTATTGCCCCGGACGGAAATCAGCAACGGGTTGCCCATCAACAGGGGCGAATTCAAAACTGGTGATTAACGTGCTTTGCCCGGTTTTTTCCACCAGACGAAACGGGCGCGTTCCTTCCCAGCCGCCGGTTTTGCTCGCATTTTCATCATACAGTTGCGCTTCTCGCTGAATAAAGACGCCAGCCAATACCCCATAAGCTTTACCCCATGCATCGAGGACTTCCTGGCCTGGGCTGAACATCTCATCAAGGGTCGCCAGCAGATGATGGCCGACAATGTCGTATTGCGCAGGCCGGATCTGAAAACTGGTGTGTTTTTGGGCAATCTTTTCCACTGCTGGCAGTAACGCGGCGAGGTTATCAAGGTTGCTGGCATAGGCCGCAATAGCGTTGAACAATGCTTCGCGCTGATCGCCGTTACGCTGATTGCTCATGTTGAAAATATCTTTGAGCTCGGGATTGTGCGTAAACATCCGGTCATAAAAATGGGCGGTCAGTTTTGGACCGGTTTCCAGCAGCAGAGGAATGGTGGCTTTCACTGTCGCGATGGTTTGAACGTCAAGCATAGTCGCTTCCTGTCAGGTGATTTATAAGATGTATTTAAAATGCATCTTATAGGCGAGGCTGCGGGGTTGTAAAGAGGAAAGCGGCTGCGGCGATGAATTTCAACGTGAAGAAGTTGCATCACAAACGTGAAAAGAATTCCGTTGCAAAGGCAAAGTGCATTATCTCTCAAACCCTTGTCTGGCGCGTAGCCAATCGTTTGCGTAAAAACCTTTGTCAAGACCTGTTATCGCGATATGAATCAGTTATACTGTGAGCCGTTCCCCAAAACGGGCCCTCAAATTTGAGTTGCTTTATTGTTAGCTGAGCAGGAGATGCGGATGTTAAAACGTGAAATGAACATTGCCGATTATGATGCCGAATTGTGGCAGGCTATGGAGCAGGAAAAAGTACGTCAGGAAGAACACATTGAACTGATCGCCTCCGAGAACTACACCAGCCCGCGTGTAATGCAGGCACAGGGCTCTCAGCTGACCAACAAATATGCCGAAGGTTATCCGGGCAAACGCTACTACGGCGGTTGCGAGTATGTCGATATCGTTGAACAACTGGCTATCGACCGTGCAAAAGAGCTGTTCGGCGCTGACTACGCGAACGTACAGCCGCACTCCGGTTCTCAGGCTAACTTTGCGGTCTACACCGCGCTGCTGCAGCCGGGCGATACCGTGCTGGGTATGAACCTGGCGCAGGGCGGCCACCTGACTCACGGCTCCCCGGTTAACTTCTCCGGCAAACTGTACAACATCATCCCTTACGGTATTGATGAGTCCGGCAAAATTGACTACGAAGACATGGCGAAGCAGGCCAAAGAGCACAAGCCGAAGATGATCATCGGTGGCTTCTCTGCTTACTCCGGTATCGTTGACTGGGCAAAAATGCGTGAAATCGCAGACAGCATCGGCGCATACCTGTTCGTTGATATGGCACACGTTGCCGGTCTGATTGCGGCAGGCGTTTACCCGAACCCGGTTCCACACGCTCACGTCGTCACGACGACCACGCACAAAACCCTGGCGGGTCCGCGCGGTGGCCTGATCCTGGCGAAAGGCGGTAACGAAGAGCTGTACAAAAAACTGAACTCCGCTGTGTTCCCAAGCGCACAGGGCGGCCCGCTGATGCACGTCATCGCCGCGAAAGCCGTCGCGCTGAAAGAAGCGATGGAGCCAGAGTTCAAAGTCTACCAGCAGCAGGTTGCTAAGAACGCGAAAGCAATGGTGGAAGTGTTCCTGAACCGTGGCTACAAAGTGGTCTCCGGCGGTACGGAAAACCATCTGTTCCTGCTGGATCTGGTTGACAAAAACCTGACCGGTAAAGAAGCAGACGCTGCGCTGGGCCGCGCCAACATCACCGTTAACAAAAACAGCGTGCCGAACGATCCGAAGAGCCCGTTCGTCACCTCCGGTATCCGTATCGGCTCCCCGGCCGTAACGCGCCGCGGCTTTAAAGAAGCGGAAGTGAAAGAGCTGGCTGGCTGGATGTGTGACGTGCTGGACAACATCAATGATGAAGCGGTTATCGAGCGCGTCAAAGGTAAAGTTCTGGATATCTGCGCACGCTTCCCGGTTTATGCATAAGCCCTGAAAGCATACAAAAATGCCCGCATCTTGCGGGCATTTTTTTGCCTTATCGCAGGGTGAAATAGCCGTGAACGCCCATATAAATCCCTACCAGTGCAATCAATACGCTTGAGAAATAGGGCGCGCGCCGCGCAAGAGTATTGAATCCTGACCAGCGTTTCGCCGCATGCTGCACACTCACTGCCGCTCCCACGCCTACCGCAACCAGGGTTAATGCCAGACCGATGCTAAAACACACCACCATCGTAGCGCCCAGCGTTAACGCCTTAAGCTGAATACAGATCAGCAGCACGGTAATCGCTGCCGGGCAGGGGATGAGCCCACCTGTCAGGCCAAACAGCAGAATTTGCCCGTTGGTCACCTTTGTGCCGTTAAAGCGGCGCTCGATATCCCGGGCATGGGCCAGTTCGTGCGCGTCACGATACTCTTCTTGTTTCTCCACTTTCCGCGCAGAGAGGATCACCGGCTGGCGCAGGCTCAGGCTGGCGGCTTGAGCAGGCTGGAAAATCAAACCTTGAGCATGAGGGTGGGGATGCGGATGATCGTGATGGTGGTCATGACCGTGGTGATGATCATGGTGGTGACCCGCATGCCACTGGCGCTCACCTTGCCAGGTACGCCAGAACATCCATGCGGCTGTCCCCAGAATAATTACCGCTGAGATCATCTGCATCCACGGCTCAACGGCTGCGGCAGTGAACCGACGGCTGATAAACATCCCGCCCATCGCGATAAGCCAGACCACCGCCGTATGAGACAGCGTGGCCGCAAGACCGAGCATAACGGCCTGTTTTACGGTGCCTTTGATCGCCACAATAAAGGCTGCCATCATCGTTTTTGAATGCCCAGGTTCAAGGCCGTGCAGCGCGCCGAGCAGAATGGCGCTCGGAATGAAAAACCAGCCATTTCCCTGCTGAAAGAGGGTCGCAAAATCGGTCATGAGAATAATTCTCGCTAATTGTTATCTCTTTTAAATCTACTCCCCCCCAGTAAAAAATACTATCCCCCAGTAGAAAGAAACTCCCCCCCAGTTGTTCTGTGATATGATTTTTCCACTCAGCAGACGCGAAAATGAGGCCAGTATGTCGCATACCATTCGGGATAAAAGAAAGCTCAAAGCACGGGCGAGTAAGATTGAAGGGCAAGTTGCGGCGCTGAAAAAGATGCTTGATGAACCGCATGAATGCGCACAGGTTTTGCAGCAAATCGCGGCTATTCGCGGGGCGGTTAACGGTTTGATGCGTGAGGTTATTAAAGGGCATTTGACCGATCATATCGTTCATGAAAATGACGAAGTCAAACGTGAAGCCGACCTTGATGTGGTGCTGAGTGTGCTGGATTCCTATATCCGCTAACGGTAAGGGAATAACACGCCTCCCCAACCTGTTATATAACTGTTACTTGCCAGTTTATTGATTTACCTCCAGACTATCGCCTCATTCAGGAGGGAATCATGGTTTTGCAGTCCACGCGCTGGCTGGCGCTCGCTTATTTCACCTACTTTTTTAGTTACGGCATCTTTTTGCCCTTCTGGAGCGTCTGGCTCAAAGGCACAGGACTCACGCCGGAAACCATCGGGATCTTGCTCGGTGCAGGCCTGGTAGCCCGTTTCCTTGGCAGCCTGCTTATTGCACCTCGCGTCAGTAACCCCTCACTTCTCATTAACGCCTTACGTCTCCTTGCGTTGATTACGCTGGTGTTCGCGCTCGCCTTTTGGGCCGGGACTCATGTGGCCTGGCTCATGGTGGTGATTATCGGTTTTAACCTCTTTTTCTCACCGCTGGTTCCCCTGACGGATGCGCTTGCCAACACCTGGCAGAAACAGTTTCCCATGGACTACGGTCGGGTTCGCGTTTGGGGCTCTATCGCCTTTGTGATTGGCTCGGCGGCAACCGGAAAACTGGTTAGCGAGTTTGATTATCGTGCGGTGCTGGCGATGCTGACGCTGGGGGTTGCTTCTATGCTGCTGGGAATGCTGCTACGCCCGTCGATTTTACCGCAGGGAGATACCCGCCATCAGGATGCCACCGGCTGGAAGGCATGGCGCGACCTGGTCGTAAAAAGCTGGCGTTTCCTGGTTTGCGTTTCGCTATTGCAGGGAGCGCACGCTGCCTACTATGGTTTCAGCGCCATCTACTGGCAGGAAGCGGGGTATTCCGCTTCAACGGTGGGCTATCTCTGGTCACTTGGGGTGGTCGCAGAAGTCGTTGTCTTTACGCTCAGTAACCGGTTGTTCCGTCGCTTTAGCGCCCGCGATTTGCTTTTACTGTCTGCTGTTTGTGGGCTGGTGCGTTGGGGCCTGATGGGATGGACGACAGATCTGTCGTGGCTTATCGTCGTACAAATCCTGCACTGTGGTACCTTTACCGTCTGCCATCTGGCCGGTATGCGCTACATCGCTGCCCGCAAAGACAATGAGATAATTCGTCTGCAGGCTGTCTATTCGGCCGTCGCGATGGGCGGAAGTATTGCGGTGATGACCATGATCTCCGGATTCTTATTTCAGCATCTGCATCAGGGGCTGTTCTGGGTGATGGCGCTACTGGCAGTGCCTGCACTGTTTTTGCGCCCGAAAGTTGCCGCTCAGCCTTAAGCTTCAAGCATTTCACGGATATGCGCCTGCTGATGACCGGTCAGCGGGCGATCCGCATGGATCAGCGGCGGTGAAAAGAGGGGGAGTGGGGTTGTGTACGGGGTCACGATCAGCGTGACATCGCGTGGCGCCCCCTGTTTCTGAAAGTCCTGAAGCGGAAGATATTTAATATTGAGCGGCAGCAGCGTGAGTTCGCGCAGTTGCAATTCAATTTCCTGTTCGCGCTCTGGCTCATGGCCGGTAAGCAGTACGACCTGTTTTTCATGCAGGTCGCTTTCCTGCATTAGCCATGCCCCGAAGATGACCGCCACCAGGCCTGCTTCCTCATCGCTAAAACGCAGGCCGTATTCTTTTTCCACCACCAATAACGCCTCGCGCGCGGTGCGTACCAGCCGTGGATAAAGACGGAAAATCTCCTCCTGCAGGCTGTCATCAATACCAATTCCAAAGAGATTACGATCCAGCGCCTGTGCCAGGTGAACATAGAGCTGTGCCGCCAGCCCTTGCTCATCGCTGAAACGCAGCCCGGCAAGCGCGCGAAAACGGGCAATCATATGCGTAATGGCTTGTTGCAGGCGTTTATCCTGTTGCTGGCTGTCGTTTAGTGGATCCGGGGTACGCAACATCATAAACAGCAGCGAGAGAAAGGCATGTTCGTTACCGGGAGGTAACGCGGTAACACGACGGCGCCAGTGACGCACGATTTCATGCGCCGCTGCGTATTCTGCGCGCATCTGTGTCCATGCCTGCTGAACCGGGTTAAACTCCGGCGTAAAACCGTAGTGACTTTGCAGCAGGCAGTACTGGAGATAGAGACGCAGAAACTGAATGTCGCGGCATTCAAATGACCGTTCTAAGCGCCGGGCGCAGAGGTTAATCAACGCGCGCAAATTGGTGTCGTCATACAGCGTGCGGGCAACCCCCTGTTGTTTAAGGGCGGCTTTGAGCGCTGGCGCATACTGCTGAGTGATAAAATGGGGACATAAGCGCAGCCCACGCCGGAGCCATTGCAACAGGCATAAACGTTGGTCGAGTGCTGTGCCTTCAATCCGGTAGCTGCCGTCCTGTCGGGACGTAATAGTCAGCCGATGAAAACGCTGGATCTCATGGTCGGTCTCGGCAATATCCTGCCGGGTGACCTCTTCATCCACGCCATTCATGGCACGTATGATTTCCGTGGTGACAGTGTGCCCTGGGAGTGCGAGCATCAAAAGCACCTGGCAGCGGCGCTGCGGACTGGAGAGCACAGATGGCGGTGTCATTTCTATAGTCATCTGTCAGGCTCCAGTAAGGTTGTTTGATAAGAATAGCTAAAGGTATGTCTGGTGAAAGCGCAGCCGCAGCCCTTTCCTTCAGGATTGCCGGAGAGCATCACAGAATTTTTCTCGTGAGGAACACATGCAAGCAGTTAAACAATGCGCTTTTGGGCTCTTTCTCGCATTTTTATCATTCAGTGCGCTGGCGCATCCGCACAGTTTCATCCGCATAAAAATGCAGCTTGTGGTGGATAACGGGCAATGGACCGGGCTGAATATGCGCTGGACGATGGATGAAATTACCTCCGCAGATCTCCTCTATGATGCGGGCGATGCCAAACCGGGTGACGAGATCTGGAAAAAGCTGGCGGCGGAAGTGATGGCCAATGTACTGGGGCAGCATTATTTCACCGAAGTCTGGCATAACGGGCAAAAAGTGAAATTTCAAAATCGACCCTTAAGCTATGGCCTTGCGAGAGAAGGACATAAGGCCGTGCTTACCTTTGTGTTGCCGCTGGCAGAACCACAGCCGCTGAGTGGGCAGACGTATACTTTTTCCACCTATGATCCGACCTATTTTGTCGACATGAGTTACGCCAGTGAAAGTGATGCCACGCTGCCGGATGCCGTACAGAAGACATGCAAACTTACAGTTAAAACACCGAAGCCGGGGGAAGATGTGCTGAACTATGCACAATCGCTGGATAAAGCGGATGCGCCGGAGGAAGACATGCAGTTGGGTAAACAGTTCGCGCAGACGGTGACGGTACAATGTCCGTAATTAACACAACACGCCGACCGCTGCGGCGCTGGCGGCAGTGGTGGCCTCTGGCCCTCTTTATCGTGCTCGCGCTGGCGGGTGTCTTCTGGCTCTGGCACGTCTGGCCGCAGGTACTGCGTGAAAGTGTCGGCTGGCAGCGTGCGTTTAACCGGCAAATGAGCGCTCTGATTCAGGCCGTGGCAGAAAACCCGACCGCCGCGGGTGGTTCTCTGCTGATGGTGAGCTTTATGTATGGCGTACTGCATGCGCTCGGGCCGGGGCATGGCAAAGTGGTGATCACCACCTGGCTTGCAACGCATCCTTCACGCCTGAAATCCAGTATTGGGCTGACGCTGGCTTCTTCCTTACTGCAAGGGCTGGTGGCGGTGACGCTGGTGTTTGTCGTATTGAGCGTACTGGCGCTACCGGCCCGTCAGCTTCATTTAAGCAGCTTCTGGCTGGAGAAATGTAGCTACGCGCTGGTGGGGGTACTGGGCCTGTTGCTCTGCTGGCGTGCTGTCAATAAACTCCGCGGCCTGTTACGCAAACCTACGTTTACCGCGTTTACGCCACATCATGAGCATCATGAACACTGCGGGTGTGGACATCAGCATCTGCCCACGGCGGAACAGCTACAGCAGGGCGACGACTGGCGCGCGCGTTTGATGATCATTCTCTCTATGGGGATGCGGCCCTGTTCCGGGGCCATTATGGTACTGCTGTTCAGTAAGGTGATCGGCGTTTTCGGCTGGGGTGTTGCCTCGGCGATGGCGATGGCGGTCGGGACATCATTGACAATCTCGACGCTGGCGCTACTGGTGCACAGTTTTCGTCAACTGGCGGTGAAATTGAGTGCGAATAAAGCCCCCGCCTTATGGAAGCAGGTTGGCTGGACGACGCTCGCGCTGGCGGGTGGGGCGATTCTTGTCACCGCATCGGTTGTGATGTGGCTCAGTGCGGAAATCATGGGAAGAGGGCTTCGGCCTTTTTGATTCGCCGAAAGAGAGTACCGCTTGCAGCCAGGCCGCAAGCGGTTATCAGGCATTAACGCTTGAGCGCGTCGCTCAGCTCTTCGCGCATGTTTGCCAGCATCGCTTTCACGACGCGTGGGTTACCTGCAACGATGTTGCCGGTTGTCATATAGTTATGACCACCGGTGAAATCGCACACCAGGCCGCCTGCTTCACGAACCAGCAGTTCGCCTGCCGCAAAATCCCACGGTTTGAGAGCGATTTCGAAGAAACCGTCAACGCGGCCCGCAGCCACATAGGCCAGGTCCAGCGCAGCAGAACCGGTACGACGGAAATCCGCGCACTCAGTAAACAGTTTGCCAACGATGTTGATGTAGGTCGCCGCGTGTTGCTTGGCTTTGAACGGGAAGCCGGTCGCCAGAATGGTGCCGTCCAGGTCGCGCGCAGTGCTGCCACGCAGACGATAGCCGTTCAATTGCGCGCCCTGACCACGGGTCGCCGTGAAGAGTTCATTACGCATTGGATCGTAAACGACTGCGACTTCGGTGCGGCCTTTAATGCGCACGGCGATAGAAACGGAGAAGTGTGGCAGACGTTTGATGAAGTTGGTGGTGCCATCCAGTGGATCGATAACCCATTGAACATCCTGATCTGTGCCTTCATGCTCACCGCTTTCTTCGGTGATAATGGTGTGTTGCGGGTAAGATTTACGGATAGTGTCGATAATCACTGCTTCTGCAGCTTTATCTACGTTAGTCACGAAATCGTTACTGCCTTTCTGGCTCGCTTCTACAGCGTCCGGGGTTTCATAGTTTTTGGCAATTAAATTACCCGCCTTGCGCGCTGCGCGCACGGCGATGTTCAGCATCGGATGCATCGGTCTCTCTCACTGGATGTTAAAGAACGGGAAAACGGCGCAGAGTATAGCAGCGAGATCGGCATCTGTCTTCGTTTTATGATAAGATGCGCGAATAATCTTTAGACGAAGAAAGACAATGCTGCAAAATATTCGAATTGTGCTGGTGGAGACGTCACACACCGGCAATATGGGTTCTGTTGCCCGTGCCATGAAAACAATGGGATTAACCAATCTGTGGTTGGTTAATCCACTGGTGAAACCTGACTCCCAGGCGATTGCCCTGGCAGCAGGGGCCAGCGATGTGATTGGTAATGCTCATATCGTCGATACGCTCGACGAAGCGTTAGCCGGTTGTAGCCTGGTGGTGGGCACCAGCGCACGCTCCCGCACGCTGCCGTGGCCGATGCTCGACCCGCGCGAATGCGGTCTGAAAAGCGTCGCTGAAGCGGCAAATACCCCGGTGGCGCTGGTTTTTGGTCGCGAGCGCGTCGGCTTGACCAATGAAGAGTTGCAGAAATGCCATTATCATGTCGCCATTGCGGCTAACCCGGAATACAGTTCGCTGAACCTGGCGATGGCGGTTCAGGTTATTGCCTATGAAGTGCGCATGGCCTGGCTGGCAACTCAGGAAAATGGCGAGCAGGTTGAGCATGAAGAGACGCCGTATCCGCTGGTCGATGATCTGGAGCGTTTTTATGGTCATCTCGAACAAACGCTGCTGGCAACCGGTTTTATTCGTGAAAACCATCCGGGGCAGGTGATGAATAAATTGCGTCGTTTGTTTACCCGTGCGCGCCCGGAAAGCCAGGAATTGAATATCCTGCGCGGGATTCTGGCTTCTATAGAGCAGCAGAATAAAGGTAATAAGGCCGAATAATAGTGGTTACCTGATGCGACGCTTAACGCGTCGTATCAGGCCTACAGTGCACAGAGCCTCAGGTCGGATAAGGCGTTCACGTCGCATCCGACAACAGGTACAAACGCCACGATAAAAAAATGGCACTGAAGGTTAAATACCCGACTAAATCAGTCAAGTAAATAGTTGACCAATTTACTCGGGAATGTCAGACTTGACCCTGCTATGCAATACCCCCACTTTTACAATAAAAAACCCCGGGCAGGGGCGAGTTTGAGGTGAAGTAAGACATGAGACTGACATCTAAAGGGCGCTATGCCGTGACCGCAATGCTTGACGTTGCGCTCAACTCTGAAGCGGGCCCGGTACCGTTGGCTGATATTTCCGAACGTCAGGGAATTTCCCTTTCTTATCTGGAACAACTGTTTTCCCGTCTGCGTAAAAATGGTCTGGTTTCCAGCGTACGTGGACCAGGCGGTGGTTATCTGTTAGGCAAAGATGCCAGCAGCATCGCCGTTGGCGAAGTGATTAGCGCCGTTGACGAATCTGTAGATGCCACCCGTTGTCAGGGTAAAGGCGGCTGCCAGGGCGGCGATAAATGCCTGACCCACGCGCTATGGCGTGATTTGAGCGACCGTCTCACCGGTTTTCTCAACAACATTACTTTAGGCGAACTGGTTAATAACCAGGAAGTGCTGGATGTGTCTGGTCGTCAGCATACTCACGACGCGCCACGCACCCGCACACAAGACGCGATCGACGTTAAGTTACGCGCTTAATAAAAAGAATTCAGAATCAGGCCGGGGCGTATCGCGCTCCGTAAACACGGTCGTACATCCAGCCGGTAGCCTGGTTCCTTGCATTGAGTGATGTACGGAGTTTATAGAGCAATGAAATTACCGATTTATCTCGACTACTCCGCAACCACGCCGGTGGACCCGCGTGTTGCCGAGAAAATGATGCAGTTTATGACGATGGACGGAACCTTTGGTAACCCGGCCTCCCGTTCTCACCGTTTCGGCTGGCAGGCTGAAGAAGCGGTAGATATCGCCCGTAATCAGATTGCCGATCTGGTCGGCGCTGACCCGCGTGAAATCGTCTTTACCTCTGGTGCAACCGAATCTGACAACCTGGCGATCAAAGGTGCAGCCAACTTTTATCAGAAAAAAGGCAAGCACATCATCACCAGCAAAACCGAACACAAAGCCGTGCTGGACACCTGCCGTCAGCTCGAGCGTGAAGGTTTCGACGTGACCTATCTGGCACCTCAGCGCAACGGCATCATCGACCTGAAAGAGCTCGAAGCGGCCATGCGTGACGACACCATCCTCGTCTCCATTATGCACGTGAACAACGAAATCGGTGTGGTACAGGATATCGCGACCATCGGCGAAATGTGCCGTGCGCGCGGCATTATCTACCATGTTGATGCGACCCAGAGCGTGGGCAAACTGCCTATCGACCTGAGCCAGTTGAAAGTGGATCTGATGTCCTTCTCCGGCCACAAAATCTATGGCCCGAAAGGGATTGGCGCGCTGTATGTGCGTCGTAAACCGCGTATCCGCATCGAAGCACAGATGCACGGCGGCGGTCACGAGCGCGGCATGCGTTCAGGTACCCTGCCAGTACACCAGATTGTCGGCATGGGTGAAGCTTACCGTATCGCCAAAGAAGAGATGGAAACCGAGATGGCGCGTCTGCGCGGTCTGCGTAACCGTCTGTGGGACGGCGTGAAAGATATGGAAGAGGTCTACCTGAACGGCGATCTCGACCAGGGCGCACCGAACATCCTCAACGTCAGCTTTAACTACGTTGAAGGCGAGTCGCTGATCATGGCGCTCAAAGACCTGGCGGTTTCCTCTGGTTCTGCCTGTACTTCGGCGAGCCTGGAGCCCTCTTACGTGCTGCGTGCGCTGGGCATGACTGACGAGCTGGCACACAGCTCTATTCGTTTCTCTTTAGGTCGTTTCACTACCGAAGAAGAGATTGACTACGCCATCAAGCTGGTTCGCAACTCCATTGGTCGTCTGCGCGAACTTTCTCCACTGTGGGAAATGTTCAAACAGGGCGTGGATTTGAACACCATTGAATGGTCACATCACTAATCGGTAGCGGAATCAGGAGAACAGAACATGGCTTACAGCGAAAAAGTAATCGATCACTACGAAAACCCGCGCAACGTCGGCTCTTTCGACAACAGCGATGAGAGCGTTGGTAGCGGTATGGTGGGTGCGCCAGCCTGTGGCGACGTAATGAAGTTGCAGATCAAAGTCAACAATGAAGGTATCATTGAGGACGCGCGCTTCAAGACCTACGGTTGCGGTTCGGCAATCGCCTCCAGTTCACTCGTCACCGAGTGGGTAAAAGGCAAGTCCCTGGATGAAGCGCAGGCAATTAAAAACACTGACATTGCCGAAGAGCTGGAATTGCCGCCGGTAAAAATCCACTGCTCTATTCTGGCGGAAGATGCGATTAAGGCCGCAATTGCGGACTACAAAAGTAAACGTGAAGCAAAATAATTGAGGGCATTGTATGTCGATTACCCTGAGCGACAGTGCTGCAACGCGAGTGAATAACTTTTTGGCCAACCGCGGCAAAGGGTTTGGCCTGCGTCTGGGGGTCAGAACCTCTGGTTGTTCTGGCATGGCCTACGTACTGGAATTTGTTGACGAACCCTCGGCGGAAGACACCGTGTTCGAAGATAAAGGTGTGAAGGTCGTTATCGACGGCAAGAGCCTGCAATTCCTTGATGGCACGCAACTGGATTTCGTTAAAGAAGGCCTGAACGAAGGGTTTAAGTTCACCAACCCGAACGTCAAAGACGAGTGCGGTTGCGGCGAAAGCTTTAACGTGTAATTGCATTTCACCGATAAGCCCCACCATAGAAAAGACTCACATCCTTCGCGCTGAGTCAGCGTGAAGGACGCAGAGTGTGACTGTGCGTGGGGTTTGTTTTAGCAGGCTATTCCGAGATTGCTATGGATTACTTCACGCTCTTTGGGTTATCCGCCCACTATCAGATTGACATTCAGGCGCTGGCGTCACGTTACCAGGATCTGCAGCGTCAATACCATCCGGATAAATTCGCCAGCGGAACCCAGGTCGAACAACTGGCTGCGCTGCAGCAGTCTGCAACCATCAATCAGGCATGGCAGACGCTGCGTAGCCCGCTGAACCGCGCGGAATATCTCCTTTCACTGCACGGCTTCGATCTCGCCAGCGAACAGCACACGGTGCGCGATACCGCTTTTCTGATGGAACAACTGGAATTGCGCGAAGAGCTTGATGAGATTGAACAGGCGCGGGATCAGGCGCGTCTGGAAAGCTTTAGCAAACGCGTGAAAGGTATGTTTGATTCCCGCCATCAGCAACTGATTGAACAACTGAATACTGAAACGTGGGATGTCGCGGCGGATACCGTGCGTAAACTGCGTTTTCTCGATAAACTGCGCAGCTCAATAGAACAACTCGAAGAAAAACTGCTCGGTTTTTAATTTTTCTGGAAGCACAAGATGGCCTTATTACAAATTAGTGAGCCTGGTTTGAGTGCCGCGCCGCATCAGCGTCGTCTGGCGGCAGGCATCGATTTAGGCACCACCAATTCTCTGGTTGCTACTGTACGCAGCGGCCAGGCTGAGACCCTTGCCGATAGCGCCGGGCGTCATCTGTTACCTTCGGTTGTGCACTATTCAGCCACCGAACATACCGTGGGTTATGACGCGCGTGCCAACGCCGCACAGGATCCGGTTAATACCATCAGTTCCGTAAAACGCATGCTGGGCCGCGCGCTGAGCGACATCCAGGCACGTTACCCGCATCTGCCGTATCAATTGCAGGCAAGCGAGAACGGTCTGCCGATGATTGCCACCAGCGCGGGGCTGATAAACCCGATCCGCATCTCTGCCGATATCCTGAAATCCCTTGCGCTGCGCGCGCAGGAATCCCTGTCCGGCGAGCTGGACGGCGTGGTTATCACTGTTCCGGCATATTTTGATGATGCGCAGCGTCAGGGCACCAAAGATGCCGCGCGCCTGGCGGGCCTGCATGTTCTGCGTTTGCTCAACGAACCGACCGCAGCGGCGATAGCCTATGGCCTGGACTCCGGGAAAGAGGGGGTGATTGCCGTTTACGATCTGGGCGGCGGTACCTTTGATATTTCCATTCTGCGCTTAAGTCGCGGGGTGTTTGAAGTGCTGGCCACCGGCGGTGATTCCGCGCTGGGCGGCGATGACTTTGATCATCTGCTGGCAGATTTTATCCGCGAGCAGGCGAACCTGCCTCAGCATGGCGACAACCGTCTGCAGCGTGAACTGCTTGACGCCGCTATTGCCGCAAAAATTGCGCTGAGCGATGCCGCGTCCGTCACCGTTGAGGTGGCTGGCTGGCAGGGCACAGTGACCCGTGAACAGTTCGAAGCGCTGATTTCGACGCTGGTCAAACGTACCTTGCTTTCTTGCCGTCGCGCGCTGAAAGATGCGGGCGTTGAGCCTAACGAAGTGCTGGAAGTGGTCATGGTGGGCGGCTCCACGCGGGTACCTCTGGTTCGCGAGCAAGTGGGTGAGTTTTTTGGTCGTACGCCGCTGACCTCCATCGACCCGGATAAAGTTGTCGCGATTGGCGCGGCGATCCAGGCCGATATTCTGGTGGGCAATAAGCCAGACAGCGACATGCTGCTGCTGGATGTGATCCCGCTGTCGCTTGGCCTGGAAACCATGGGTGGGCTGGTGGAAAAAGTTATCCCGCGTAATACCACCATTCCGGTGGCGCGTGCGCAGGAGTTCACCACCTTCAAAGATGGTCAAACGGCCATGTCTATCCACGTAATGCAGGGCGAGCGCGAACTGGTGCAGGATTGCCGTTCGCTGGCGCGTTTTGCGCTGCGTGGTATCCCGGCGATGCCAGCGGGTGGCGCCCATATCCGTGTTACTTTCCAGGTGGATGCGGACGGCCTGCTCAGCGTGACGGCGATGGAGAAATCCACCGGCGTTGAAGCGGCTATCCAGGTCAAGCCCTCCTACGGTCTGACCGACAACGAAATCGCCACCATGATTAAAGATTCCATGAGCTTCGCTGAGCAGGACGTGAAAGCGCGTATGCTGGCCGAACAAAAAGTGGAAGCAGCCCGCGTACTGGAAAGCCTGAACGGTGCGCTGGCGACAGATGCCGCGCTGTTAAGCGCCGCAGAGCGGACGGTTATCGACGAGGCTATCGCACAGTTAAGTGCGGTTGCTAACGGCGATGATACTGATGCCATCGAACAAGCCATTAAAAATCTAGACAAACAAACCCAGGAATTCGCCGCGCGCCGCATGGATCAATCCGTGCGCACCGCGTTAAAAGGCCATTCCGTCGACGAGGTTTAACATGCCAAAGATCGTTTTTCTGCCTCATCAGGACCTCTGTCCCGATGGCGCAGTTCTGGAAGCTAAGAGCGGCGAGACCATTCTTGATGTAGCCCTGCGTGGCGGTATTGAGATTGAACACGCCTGTGAGAAATCCTGCGCCTGTACCACCTGCCACTGTGTCGTGCGTGAAGGGTTTGATTCGTTGCCGGAAAGCAGCGAAGACGAAGACGACATGCTGGATAAAGCCTGGGGTCTGGAGCCGGAAAGTCGCCTGGGCTGCCAGGCGCGCGTCACCGACGAAGATCTGGTTGTGGAGATCCCGCGTTACACTATCAACCACGCCCGGGAGCATTAATATGGCACTGAAATGGACCGACAGTCGCGAGATCGGCGAGGCGCTGTATGACGCTAACCCGGATCTCGATCCGAGAACTGTCCGCTTCACCGATATGCACCAGTGGATTTGCGATCTGGAAGATTTTGATGACGATCCGAACGCATCGAACGAAAAGATTCTCGAAGCAATTCTGCTAGTCTGGTTAGATGAAGCATCTTGATATCGACGGGCTGCCTTCTGGCGGCCCGTTTTCATATCCCATGCGCTAAAGGACAAAACAATGACAACAGAAGCGATGAAAATTACGCTGACGACCCAGGGCGCAGACGCTCGTTGGGGCGAAAAAGCGCTCTACAGTATTAATAACGACGGCATCACCCTGCACCTGACCGGTAAAGATGACACGGGCTTAATCCAGCGCGCCGCGCGCAAAATTGATGGCATGGGCATAAAGCATGTCGCGCTGAGCGGTGAAGGCTGGAACGCGGATCGCAGTTGGGCGTTCTGGGCTGGTTACAAAGGGCCGAAAGGGACGCGCAATGTTGAGTGGCCGACCTTATCAGAGTCCGATCAAAAAGAGCTCGACAGCCGTCTGAAAACTATCGACTGGGTGCGTGACATCATCAATGCGCCAGCAGAAGATCTCGGGCCGGAACAACTGGCGCAACGCGCTGTGGATCTGCTCAATGACGTGGGCGGCGAGGCGGTCTCTTACCGGATCGTGAAAGGCGAAGATCTGCGCGAAAAAGGGTATATGGGTATCCATACTGTCGGGCGCGGTTCTGAACGTCCCCCTGTACTGCTGTCGCTGGATTATAACCCGACGGGCGATGCAGAAGCGCCAATCTATGCCTGCCTGGTCGGTAAAGGCATTACCTTCGATTCCGGCGGTTATAGCATCAAGCAGACCGCGTTTATGGATTCGATGAAATCCGATATGGGCGGTGCTGCGCTGGTGACCGGCGCACTGGCATTTGCGATTACGCGCGGCCTGAAAAAGCGGGTGAAACTTTACTTGTGCTGCGCGGATAACATGGTCAGCGGCAACGCCTTCAAACTGGGCGATATCATCCGCTACCGCAACGGCAAAACCGTAGAAGTCATGAACACCGATGCGGAAGGGCGTCTGGTGCTGGCAGACGGTCTGATTAATGCCTCCGCGCAGAAACCGCAATTTATCATCGATGCCGCGACCCTGACCGGGGCTGCCAAAACCGCATTGGGTAATGACTATCATGCGCTGTTTAGCTTCGATGACAAACTGGCAAACCGTTTACTGGCCAGCGCTGCGGCGGAAAACGAGCCGTTCTGGCGTTTGCCGCTGGCGGAATTCCACCGTAATCAGCTACCGTCAAACTTTGCCGAGCTGAATAACACCGCTGGCGCGGCGTTCCCGGCAGGGGCAAGCACGGCGGCAGGTTTCCTGTCGCACTTTGTGGAAAATTATCAGCAGGGCTGGCTGCATATCGACTGCTCTGCGACCTATCGTAAAGCGGCGGTGGAGCAGTGGGCTGCGGGTGCGACGGGCCTTGGCGTGCGTGCCATTGCGAATCTGTTGACCGCGAAGTAATTTTCCCCTCATCCTGACCTTCTCCCCAAAGGGACGAGGGGGATTGTACGGTGCAGGCCGTCCCCCTCTCTGTGGGAGAGGGCCGGGGTGGGGGCATCAAACAGCTTAAACGAACAGTAAAATTTATGTCTCATTCAGACCACGATCACGACCATCATCACGAGCCTGAAACTCTCGATAGCCTGCTGGTAAAAGCGGCGACCGAGCCGGCTTATCGCCCGGCATTTTTCCGCAAATTGCTGGAATCCACTGTTTGGGTGCCAGGCACTGCCGCGGAAGATGAAGCCATTGTTGAAGACAGCGCGTTGGATCTACAGCACTGGGAAAAGGACGACGGCCAGTCGGTGATCCCCTTTTTCACCTCCCTCGAAGCCCTGCAGCAGGCGGTGGAAACGGAGCAGGCATTTGTGGTGATGCCTGCGCGTACGCTATTTGAAATGACGCTCGGTGAGACGCTGTTCCTCAATGCGAAGTTACCGACCGGGAAAGAGCTCACGCCGCGTGAAATCAGCCATCTGGTGGGTAAAGATGACAGTCCGTTAAGCCAGCAGGAAGTGCTGGAAGGCGGCATGTCGCTGCTGCTGTCCGAAGTGGCAGAGCCGCCCGCGCAAATGATCGATTCGTTGACCAAATTGTTCTCGACCATCAACCACGTGAAATGTGCGTACCTTTGCTCTATCAAAGAGAAAAATGATGCCCAGCCGAACCTGCTGATTGGTATTGAAGCCGAAGGCGACATTGAGAGCGTGATTGAGGCGGCAGGCAGTGTGGCAATGGATACCTTACCGGGTGATGAGCCGGTGGATATTTGCCAGGTAGTAAAAGGGGAACACGGGGTCAGCCATTTTATGATTGCCCATATTACCCCCTTCTATGAGCGCCGCTGGGGCAGTTTCCTGCGCGATCTGAAGAACAACCGCATTATCTGATACGTCGACGGGCTTAGCCCGTCGCTTCCAGCAGCAGTAAATCCATCAGTAACACCAGATTCGACTCAAACGACGTTACCCCGGCCGCTTCGGCGGCAAAATGCACCGCTTCGTCATACAACGCAAAATGCAAATCCGCGAGGTTTGCCAGCGTATTCGCCGAGGCGCGAGTAAAGGCGATTACTGTCATACCGACATTCTGTGCAATGCGCGCTTTATCCAGAACCTGTTCCGTTTCGCCGCTACGTGAGACGGCGATAAACACCTGGTAACGCGCCGCGTTGCTGAGGAAGATATTACGGCTGTCGCCGGGGCCGGAGATAAATGCCGTCTTGCCCAGCACCTGCAATTTTTTTGTCAGGTATTCCGCAAACAGATATGAAAACCCGGCGCCATAAAGAAAAAAACTCTCTTTCTCGCGCAGTAATGTGACGAACCGTTGGCGTTTTTCCTCGGTCACCCACTGAAAGGTCTGCTGGTAGTTCGCCATAAACTGATGGAAAAGCGCAGGCAGGGTATTGCCGTTTCCCGTAACCTGCTCTGGAATATGAGGGGTATCGGCCAGAAGCTGTTTGCAGTGCCAGATAAATTCGCTGTAGCCGCTAAACCCCAGTTTCTGGCATAGCCGCATAATGGTGGCAGTAGAGACAAATGTCGCCGTCGCCAGATCGCGGACGGTGATATTGCCCACCAGCAGCGGGTGATCCGTGAGGTGGGCGAGGACCCGGTATTCGGCGCGGGTAAGAGACTCCCCGCGCGTTAAAAGGGGCGCTAAACGGTTATCCATTTACGCAGGTTCAATCGGCAAGTCGTCGCGCGCGCCCCATTCACTCCAGGAACCATCGTACAACTTCACGTTATTTGCGCCGAGCGTGGTGAGCGCCAGGATGACGACAGTGGCGGTGACACCCGAGCCGCAACTGACAATAATCGGCTCCTGCAGATTAACGCCCTGACGTGTGAAAATGGCCTCCAGCTCGTCCGTCGTTTTCAGCTCACCGTTAACCACCAGATCGCCCCACGGCACATTCAGCGCGCCGGGAATATGGCCGCGTTTCAGGCCTGCACGCGGTTCATCCACCTCGGCGTTGAAACGGGCCGCCGGGCGGGCATCCACAAGCTGTGCGGTACGCTCGTGGCTGACCAGCAGCACATCGGTCAGGCGTTTAACCAGTGATGGGTCAACTTTCACCTCGAAATCAGATTGCGGCAAGTTGGCGTCACCCTGCTCAAGCGGCAGTTCATCGCGCTGCCAGCCTGCGAATCCGCCTGCCAGAATTGAAACCCGCTCGACACCGAAATAACGCAGCATCCACCAGGCGCGCGGGGCGGAGAAGAGATTGCCTTCGTCATAGACCACCAGATGTTTGTCGTGGCTTACGCCCAGCTCGCGCATGGCGACGGCAAAGGCTTCCGGGCGCGGTAACATGTGCGGCAGCGAAGTGGTGTGGTCAGAAAGGGCTTCGATATCAAAAAATACCGCCCCGGGGATGTGCCCGGTGCGGTATTCAGCCGTCATATTACGGGTGTGTTCCTGGCCTGCGGGTGCCATACGGGCATCGATGACCTGAACCTCGGGGTCATCGGCGTGTTCAATCAGCCAGTCGGCTGAGACAAAAAAAGAGGTGGACATGGTTGCCTCCGTGTCATCAACAAGAAACCCGCCATGCTTCAGGTTGCAGGTGTATTGGCTGGATTCGTTCATCCCGGTCACTTACATCAGTAAGCTTCGGGGATTCTCTCATCTGCCGCCTGCCTGCAACTTGAATTATTCAGGGTATATCCTGAATTGTTAACGTTTTTTCCTGCCCCGACAAGCAACCATCGCAAAAGGCGCGAGTATCCTCGTTATTTTTTTATCGCCCGCCCATTTTCCCAGGCTTTTTGCAGCGCGGGCCAGTATTCGCGATTCGCTGCGATCATTTCATCAAGAATCGCTTTAGCGTGTTGCATGGTGGGTACTGTGCGGTTGAGCGTAAAGGCCTGCAGGGCTTTTTCATAACTACCTTCAATGGTGGCTTCAACCAGCAGTTGTTCCGAAGCCAGTTGCTGCATCAATAACGTTTGATGAAACAACGGCACCGCCCCCATGCGCACCGGCTCCGGTCCGTTTGCCGTGATGTACGCCGGCACTTCTACCATTGCATCGTAGGGGAGGTTCGCAATCGCCCCTTTATTTTCGACGATCACCAGATGGCGCTGACGTAAATCAAAGGCCAGCGAGCAGGCGACATCAACGATAAACGCGCCGTGAACCCCGACATGAAACGCATCCGGTAAGACGCCGGTACGTTGATACTCCAGGGCTGCGGCAAACAGCTTTTTCTCCCTGCCGTTCATCACCTCATTGGCGCGGGTATAGTTGGGATCCTGATGTTCAACAATCTCGTTGGGCATCAGGTAGTACTGGAGATAGGGGTTCGGCAGATATTCCGGGAAATGATCCATCAGCGGTTTAATATTGCGCCATGTTTTTACCCACGACGGATCCGAGTGTTGCGGATCGGTCTGCGCGGCATCTTCGGTGAGCAGGCCAAAGCGGGCAATGTGTTCACGCAGTTGAGGCAGTCTGTCTTCACCATCAACAAGCACGCGGGTAAACCAGCCAAAATGGTTCAGGCCGAAGTAATCTACCTCCAGTTTGTGGCGATCAACGCCGAGGATCGCCCCCATATTGCGCATCGCCGCCACCGGCATATCGCAAATATTGAGCACGCGGGCGTCCGGACGCAGACGACGTACCCCTTCGGCAACAATTGCCGCGGGGTTGGAATAATTCACAATCCATGCGCGTTTATCGGCATAGCGCTCGACAAGGTCAATGAGTTCCACCATTGGCAGAATGGTGCGCAGACCGTACGCCAGGCCGCCAGGTCCACAGGTTTCCTGGCCCACCACACCATGACGCAGCGGGATTTTCTCATCCTGCTCGCGCATTTTGTACTGGCCGACACGCATCTGGGCGAAGACGAAGTGGGCACCGCTAAAGGCCGCTTCCGGGTCGCTGGTGACGGTAAACTTGATGCTCTGGCTGTGGTCACGAATCACTTTTTCCACCACTGGCGCAATGGTGCTCTGTCGGGCTTCGTCAATGTCATAGAGGCGAATTTCCGCCAGCGGGAAATCCTCCAGACGCACCATCAGGCTTTTGACAATCCCTGGCGTGTAGGTGCTGCCGCCACCGGCGATAGAGAGAATAAATGGGGGTTTCAACATCTTTAGTCTCCTTTAGAGAAACGCCTCAACGGCTTCTCGCATTTTTTTGACATGCAGCCCGTAGACCACCTGAACGTTATTGCCTTGTTTGATGACCGCTTTCGCGCCTGTTGCTTTCAGGCGAGGTTCATCAATGGTGGCGACATCTTTCACCGTGACGCGCAGACGGGTATAGCAGTTGTCTACCACCTCGATGTTGCCGCGTCCGCCAAGTCCTTCGATAATCGCCTCGCCCAGTCCGTCGTTGTTACCTTTGGCCTGGTAATCCTGCTTGCTGTACAAACGTGTCTCTTCGTCGTCGGTTTCCCGGCCTGGCGTCTTCATGTCGAAACGCAAAATCAGGAAACGGAAAATAACGAAGTAGAGGGCGAACATAATCAGCCCGACCACGATGTACATCGGCCAGTTCGACTTCTCAGTGCCGAGCGGCAGGTTATAGAGAATGAAATCAATGATGCCGTTTGCGCCGATGGCATGGACGCCAAGCAGCGAGAAAAGCATCATGCCGATGCCGGTCAGCACCGCGTGCACCACGAACAGCAGGGGGGCGACGAACAGAAAAGAAAACTCAAGCGGTTCGGTCACCCCAACCAGAAGGGAGGTGAGCGCTGCGGGGATAAGAATCGCTTTCGCCGCCGCTTTGCGTTCGGGCTTTGCGGTCAAATACATAGCCAGTGCGGCGGCGGGCAGGCCGAACATTTTACTGATGCCACGCGCATCCCAGACCACTGTGCTGCTCAGTTGTTTCACGTCCGGGCAGGCCATTTCGGCAAAATAGATATTGCGCGCGCCCTGGTACATCGAGCCGCACACCTCCTGCGTACCGCCCAGTTCGGTATATAAAAATGGCGTGTAGACCAGGTGATGCAGGCCTGTGGGAACCAGAATGCGCTCCAGGAAGCCGTAAATGGCCACGCCGAATGGCCCGGCACCTTTAATGGCCATTGCCAGCGTGCTGATGCCATGCTGGGCGAAAGGCCACAGCTCGCTCGTGACAACACCCAGCACCATAGAGACAGGGAGCATGATGATGGCGACAAAGCAGTGACCGGAATAGATAGCCATCGCCCCGGAAAACTGTACGCCGGAATACTTGTTGTACAGATATCCCGATAGCGCGCCGGTGAGGATCCCAGCGAAGACCCCCATCTCCAGCACCTGTACACCCAGCACCATGCTTTGGCCCGCGGCTTTCATCTGATCGGCCGCTGCCAGCCCGCCCTGCATCTGCAAGGTGACATTCATGGCATTGATAAACACGATAAAGGTGACCAGACCAATGAGCGCGGCATAGCCTTTATCGCGTGCGGCGAGACCAACGGGAATGCCGACTGCAAACACCAGCGCCAGATTTGCCAACACGGAGACGGCGGATTTAGCAATCAGTTGCCCGGTATGTTGAATCAGCGGATGACCGAGAAACGGCAGGTACTCTGCCAGGTTGCCGTTGCCGAAAATATTTCCGAAGGCGATAAACAAGCCGACAATCGGCAAAATCAGCACCGGACCAAAGAGGGACTTCCCGAAATTTTGTAGGGCGTTAACGGCTCTGCTCATAACGTTCTCTCTTATATGAACCGCAAAAAAGGGGTGAAGATGCATTAACGTTAGCAGGTGTACGCAAAAGTAAGCTACCTATCTTATTGTTTTAAAAACAAATGACCTGAAAGGTAACATGTAACGTTACGACCTGTGATCGCGGTAACATGACTGATCGAACCGGCTAAACGCAGCGAAGCGCTTTCCAGATTCTGGGAGGGTGTTTGTAATCGGCAAAGTCACGCATAATACTTACGCTTAACGAATTAACAGGCTTTGTGGGCCAGGGATAAAGGATGAAACTGAAACGTTCGACGGCGATCGCTATCGCCTTCTTTAGTGCGTTCATATTGGCAGGTTGTGATAACAACGATAAACCTCAGGAAGCGCAGGCCGCCCCGGCGGCAGCCGCGCCAGCCGCGAGTCAAACGCCACCCGCGACAAAACCGGATGGCGAAAAACTCAAACAACTGGTGGCGAGCAGTGAAGGCAAGCCGTTAACGCTGGTAGATGCCTCAGAGGTCCAGCTTGAGGGCGCGGCCGCCCTGGTGTTGACCTTTTCCGTTCCGCTCGATCCAGATCAGAACTTTGCCCAGACTGTCCACGTGGTGGATAAAAAGAATGGCAAAGTCGACGGGGCATGGGAACTCTCCACAAACCTGAAAGAACTTCGCCTGCGTCACCTTGAACCCAACCGCGAACTCTTGGTATCCGTTGACCGCGGGCTGGTGGCGCTTAATAAAGCCACTTTTGGTATTGATTACGAAAAGGCGATTACCACCCGTGATATTCAGCCTACCGTTGGCTTTGCCAGCCGTGGTTCTTTACTGCCTGGAAAAGTGGTGGAAGGGCTGCCGGTTATGGCGCTTAACGTCAATAATGTGGACGTTAACTTCTACCGCGTGAAGCCGGAATCGCTGGCGGCTTTCGTTAGCCAGTGGGAATACCGCAACGCGCTGACCAACTGGGAGTCGGACAATTTGCTGAAAATGGCCGATCTGGTTTACACCGGTCGGTTTGACCTCAATCCGGCACGTAACACCCGCGAAAAACTTCTGCTTCCGTTGGGGGAAATCAAGCCCCTACAGCAGGCCGGAGTCTATATCGCCGTTATGAACCAGGCGGGGCACTATAGCTATAGCAATGCGGCGACCCTTTTTACGCTGAGTAATATTGGCCTGTCCGCCCACCGTTACCATAATCGGTTAGATATTTTCACCCAGGGCCTCGAAAATGGTGCGGCGCAATCGGGCGTCGATGTTGTCCTGCTGAACGATAAAGGTCAGACGCTGGCGCAGGCGACCAGCGATGCACAGGGGCATGCCACGCTGACCACGGACAAAGAAGCGGCACTGATTCTGGCGCGTAAAGACGGCGAAACAACCTTGCTCGACTTGCAGCTTCCTGCCCTCGATCTGGCGGAATTTGCGATTGCCGGTGATCCGGGTTACAGCAAGCAATTCTTTATGTTTGGTCCGCGCGATCTCTACCGCCCCGGCGAAACCGTGATCGTAAATGCTCTGCTGCGTGACAGCGACGGTAAACCGCTCGCCGATCAGCCCGTGAAGCTTGAGGTGGTCAAACCGGATGGTCAGGTGATGCGTACCGTGGTAAGCCAGCCGACAAAAGGTCTGTACCATTTTACCTACGCCCTGGATGCCAGCGCGCAGACCGGTACATGGTCGATTCGCGCCAATACCGGGGATAACCAACTGCGTAGCTGGTCTTTCCATGTAGAAGACTTTATGCCGGAACGCATGGCGCTGAATCTGAGCCCTCAACCGACACCGCTTAAGGCCGATGAGGATGTGGATTTCAACGTCGCTGGCTATTACCTGTACGGCGCGCCGGCCAACGGCAATACCCTGCAGGGCCAGCTCTATTTGCGCCCTTTACGCGAAGCGGTAAAAGCGCTGCCAGGTTTTCAGTTTGGCGACATTGCCGATGAAAATCTGACGCGTACCCTGGATGAAGTGCATCTGACACTGGATGAAAAAGGCCATGGCCAGGTTACAGCCCCCAGCCAGTGGCAGGAAACGCACTCACCGTTGCAGGTTATTTTGCAGGCAAGCCTGCTTGAATCGGGCGGTCGTCCGGTCACGCGTCGTGCTGAACAGGCTATCTGGCCTGCGCCTGTGCTGCCGGGTATCCGTCCGCAGTTTGCCTCGAAGGCGGTTTACGATTACCGCACCGATACCACCGTCAACCAGCCGATTGTTGATGAAAATGGTAATGCCGGTTTTGACATTGTCTATGCCGATGCGCAGGGCGTGAAAAAAGCGGTTTCTGGCCTGCAGGTCCGATTGATTCGCGAACGTCGCGACTACTACTGGAACTGGTCGGAAAGCGAAGGCTGGCAGTCACAGTTTGATCAAAAAGATCTGGTGGAGAATGAGCAGACGCTGGATCTCGCCGCTGAAGAAACCGGGAAAATTACCGTACCGGTAGAATGGGGCTCATATCGCCTGGAAGTCAAAGCGCCTGATGAAAGCGTCAGTAGCGTCCGTTTCTGGGCCGGTTATAGCTGGCAGGATAACAGCGACGGCACCGGGGCCGCACGCCCTGACCGCGTCACCATGAAGCTGGACAAACCCGCCTATCAGCCGGGCGATACCATTAAGCTGCACATCACCGCACCGGCGGCAGGCAAAGGCTACGCCATGATTGAGTCCAGCGAAGGGCCGTTGTGGTGGCAGGAAATCGACGTGCCCGCGACAGGGCTGGATCTCTCTATTCCGGTGGATCAGAAATGGCGTCGCCATGACCTCTACCTGAGCACGCTGGTAGTGCGTCCGGGGGATAAGTCCAAATCGGCAACGCCGAAACGCGCCGTGGGCTTGCTCCATCTGCCGATGGGGGACGAAAACCGCCGCCTCTCCGTGGCCCTGGAAAGTCCGCAAAAAATGCGCCCGAACCAGCCGCTGACGGTCAAGGTGAAGGCCAGCCTGAAAAACGGCACCGTGCCAAAACAGGTCAACGTGCTGGTCTCCGCAGTAGATAGCGGAGTGTTGAATATCACGGATTATGTTACGCCAGACCCGTGGGAAGCCTTCTTTGGGCAAAAACGCTATGGCGCCGATATCTATGACATCTATGGTCAGGTGATTGAAGGGCAGGGGCGTCTTGCCGCGTTACGTTTTGGTGGTGATGGTGACGAGCTCAACCGTGGCGGCAAGCCACCAGTTAACCATGTCACCATCATTGCCCAACAGGCGCAGCCGGTTACGCTGGACGACAAGGGTGAAGGCACGGTTACGCTGCCAATTGGCGACTTTAACGGTGAACTGCGCGTAATGGCGCAGGCCTGGACCGCGGAAGACTTCGGTAACAGCGAAAGCAAAGTGATTGTCGCCGCACCGGTGATTACCGAGCTCAACACGCCTCGCTTCCTGGCTGGTGGCGATACCAGCCGCCTGACGCTCGATATTACCAACCTCACCGATAAGCCGCAGACGCTGAATGTTGCGCTGGCGGCAAAAGGCTTACTGGCGCTGGAAAGCGAGCAACCGAAGCCGGTGAACGTAGCGCCAGGGGCGCGGATGACGCTCTTTATTCCGGTACGTGCGCTGGACGGTTATGGCGATGGCGAAGTGACGGCTGCCATTTCAGGTTTGACGCTGCCGGGGGAAACCTTCGCGACGCAGACTAAATCGTGGAAAATCGGTGTGCGTCCGGCTTATCCGGCACAGACTATCAGCAGCGATGTCATGCTCTATCCGCATGAGACCTGGAATGCACCGGCTGAGCATACGAAACGTATTTCGCCAGTAGCCCTGCAGGGGCAGTTGTTGCTGAGCGGACGTCCTTCACTCAACATCGCCCGTTACATTCAGGAGCTGAAAGCCTACCCGTACGGATGCCTTGAGCAGACGGCGAGCGGGCTGTTCCCGTCGTTGTATACCAATGCGGCTCAGCTTAAGGCGATGGGTATCAAGGGCGACAGCGATGAACAGCGCCGTGCGGCGGTGGAGATCGGTATCGCCCGCTTGCTGCAAATGCAGCGTGATGACGGTGGCTTCTCGTTATGGGATAAAAACGGGCCGGAAGAGTACTGGTTGTCCGCCTACGTGACTGACTTCCTGGTCCGCGCCTCAGAGCAGGGTTACAGCGTGCCGGTGGAGGCGCTGAATAATGCCAATAGCCGTCTGCTGCGTTACTTGCAGGACCCGGCGGTGATGGCTGTGCGTTACAGCGACGATGTCCAGGCGACAAAATTTGCGGCGCAAAGCTATGCGGCGCTGGTGCTTGCTCGTCAGCAGAAAGCCCCACTCGGCGCGCTGCGCGAGCTGTGGCAGCGTCATGCGCAGGCGAAAGCGGGTCTGCCTCTGCTGCAACTGGGGGTGGCACTCAAGCTGATGGGCGATGCTCCGCGCAGTGAACAGGCACTGGCGCTGGCGTTAACTACACCGCGTGCGAAAGCGCAGCGCTGGATGGCGGATTACGGTAGCGAACTGCGTGATAACGCGCTGATGCTGTCGCTGCTGGAAGAAAATTCGCTGTTGCCGGATGCGCAGAACAAGTTGCTGACCACCTTGTCTGAACAGGCCTATGGCCAACGCTGGCTCTCCACGCAGGAAAGCAATGCGCTTTATCTGGCGGGTCGTCATTTGCAGAACTTGCCGGGGACATGGCAGGCACAGACCTCCCTGACCAGTGAAGAGCTGAAAGGCGACAAACCGCAAACCCGTGAACTCAACGCGGACCAGATGACGGCGCTGACGGTGACAAACACCGGTGAAAGCCCGATGTGGCTGCGTCTCGACAGTACAGGGTATCCGGAGTACACCCCGGCACCGGCCAGCAATGTCCTGAATATCGAACGGCAGATCCTTGGTACCGATGGGCAGACAAAATCACTGGCCTCGCTGAAAAGCGGCGAACTGGTGCTGGTCTGGCTTGAAGTCCGCGCCAGCCACAACGTGCCAGATGCGCTGGTAGTTGACCTTCTGCCAGCCGGACTGGAACTGGAAAACCAGAATCTGGCCAGCAGCAGCGCGAGCCTGCAGGATAGCGGCAGCGAAGTGCAGGAACTCCTTAACCGTATGCAGCAGGCTGATATTGCCCATATGGAATTCCGCGATGATCGCTTTGTCGCCGCCGTCTCCGTTAGCGAAGGGCAGCCAGTCACGCTGGTTTACCTTGCGCGTGCGGTAACGCCGGGAACCTATCAACTGCCGATGCCGCAGGTGGAGTCTATGTATGTGCCGCAGTGGCGGGCAACAGGGGCCGCAAGCGGTCCGTTGATCGTTCGCCCATAGCATGAATAAAAGGCGCACCTGGCGCTCCCGCGGGCTTTGGCTTGCGGGAGCGTTTCTTCTTATTCCGTTGGTGCTTTTTATTGCCGACAAACTCTGGCCGCTGCCTCTAAAAGAGGTCAACCCGGCGCGCGTCGTTGTGGCGGAGGATGGCACGCCGCTCTGGCGCTTCGCTGATGCCGAGGGGATCTGGCGCTATCCGGTGGCGATAGAAGATGTCTCTCCGCGCTATTTACAGGCGCTTATCGAATACGAGGACCGCTGGTTCTGGAAGCACCCTGGCGTAAACCCGCTTTCGGTCGCCCGTGCTGCATGGCAGGATCTGCTGGCTGGCAGAGTTATTTCTGGCGGCAGTACGCTCACTATGCAGGTTGCGCGTCTGCTCGATCCCCATCCGCGTACCTTTGGCGGTAAAGTCCGCCAGCTATGGCGGGCGTTGCAACTGGAGTGGCATCTCTCCAAGCGCGACATTCTGACGCTCTATCTCAACCGTGCCCCGTTTGGCGGTACGTTGCAGGGCGTTGGGGCGGCAAGCTGGGTTTATCTGGGCAAATCTCCCGCGCAGCTCAGCTATGCAGAGGCGGCACTGCTGGCTGTCTTACCACAGGCACCGAGTCGCCTGCGCCCTGACCGCTGGTCGGAGCGTGCGCAGGCGGCGCGGGATAAAGTACTGGATCGCATGGTCTCGCAGGGCGTGTGGAGCCAAAAACAGGTAGCGGAGTCGCGCGAAGAGCCGGTCTGGCTGGCACCGCGTCAGATGCCGCAACTCGCGCCCCTCTTCTCCCGTTATATGTTGAGCAAAGACCCGGGCCTCAAAATTACCACCACACTTGATGCCAGCCTCCAGCGTCAGCTTGAAGACCTGGCCGCTGGCGTGAAATCTCGTCTGCCCCAGCGTAGCTCGCTGGCGATCATCGTTGTCGACCATACGGACATGAAAGTCCGCGGCTGGGTGGGGTCGGTGGACATTAATGACGACAACCGTTTTGGCCATGTCGATATGGTCAGTGCCATCCGCTCGCCGGGTTCGGTGTTAAAACCCTTCATTTATGGCCTGGCGATGGATGAAGGTCTGATTCATCCCGCCTCGTTACTACAGGATGTGCCACGGCGAACGGGGGACTATCGTCCCGGTAATTTTGACAGCGGTTTTCACGGACCGGTCAGCATGAACGAGGCGCTGGTTCGCTCACTTAACCTTCCGGCGGTACAGGTTCTGGAGGCCTACGGGCCGAAGAAATTTGCCGCTACGTTGCGCAATGCCGGGTTGCCGCTTAAATTGCCGGAAGGCGCGGAGCCGAACCTGTCACTTATTCTGGGTGGGGCAGGCGCCCGTCTGGCGGATATCACCGCAGCGTATAGTGCCTTTGCGCGCCACGGCAAGGCCGGGCAATTACGCTTTCAGCCAGACGATCCGTTAATGGAAAGAACGCTGATGTCGCCGGGCGCGGCGTGGATTATTCGCCGCATTCTTGCCGGAGAAGCGCAGCCGTTACCGGACAGCGCGCTCCCGCAAGTGGTGCCGCTGGCCTGGAAAACCGGCACCAGCTACGGTTATCGTGACGCCTGGGCCATTGGGCTGAATAGCCGCTATGTGATTGGCGTCTGGACGGGCAGGCCGGACGGCACACCGGTTGCGGGCCAGTTTGGTTTCGCCAGCGCAGTGCCATTGCTCAATCAGGTAAACAATATGCTGCAGCCTCGTTCCGCGCTGGAGCTGGCGCGTTTACCGCAGGATCCGCGCCCGGAATCGGTCAGCCGCGATGTCATCTGCTGGCCTGGCGGGCAGAGCTTACCGGAAGGTGACAGCAATTGTCGCCGCCGTCTGGCGACCTGGCTTCTGGATAACAGCCAGCCACCCACGATGCTGATGGCGGAACAAGAAGGGGCGCGCGGCATTCGTTTCCCGGTGTGGGTTAACGCGCAGGGACAACGTGTTGCGCCAGATTGTCCCGATGCGCAACAACGCACAATCATCGTCTGGCCTTTACCGCTGGAACCCTGGTTACCTGATGGCGAGCGCCGGGCGGCAAGATTACCTCCGCGCTCGAAAACCTGTCCTCCGCGCGATGAGAACGCGCCGCCGCCGCTGTTGCTCTCGGGGATCCGCGATGGCGCAGTGATCAAACGGTTACCGGGGCGCTCGCAGGCAACGTTGCCGCTACAAGCTACCGGTGGCGAAGGGCGACGCTGGTGGTTTTTAAACGGAGAGCCGCTGGACGGTCATGATCAACTATTAAGCCTTAACCTTGATAAAAGCGGTCAGTATCAGTTACTGGTGATGGATGACGCCGGGCAGGTCGCGGCGGTAGAGTTCGCGGTGCAATAACGCAACACATATACGCATCCTTTTTTACGCTGCCTTTGTGTTGGTTGTACGTGTACACCCCGGTGACTGATTTATGTAAGTACCGGGGATGCTTGCGCTTGCCGCCTTGATGTAACCTGAATAATGTGGTGAAGAGACGTTTTGGTGAATGGTGTTGCTGAAACTCGTCTTATTTTAAAAAAATGTTACCTTTATCCATAGGCAATGCCCGCGTTGCTCTTTATAATCCGCGCCAGGTCATACGTATGTATGTACGACAACAGAACAACTTACAGGGGTTAACATGGCTATTGAACGTACTTTTTCCATCATCAAGCCGAACGCGGTGGCAAAAAACGTTATTGGTAGTATTTTCGCGCGTTTTGAATCTGCTGGTTTCAAGATTGTTGGCACGAAAATGCTGCATCTGTCCGTTGAGCAGGCTCGTGGTTTCTACGCTGAGCACGAAGGCAAACCGTTCTTCGACGGCCTGGTTGAGTTCATGACCTCCGGCCCGATCGTGGTCTCCGTACTGGAAAGCGAAAACGCGGTGCAGCGTCACCGTGACCTGCTGGGCGCTACCAACCCGGCTAACGCGCTGGCAGGTACTCTGCGCGCTGATTATGCTGACAGCTTCACCGAGAACGGCACCCACGGTTCCGATTCTCTGGAATCTGCGGCGCGCGAAATCGCCTATTTCTTCGGCGAAGGCGAAGTTTGCCCACGCACTCGCTAATTTCTGCGGCCTTACGCACACTGTTGTGCGAAGCCCATCGGAAATTGTAAGCAGATTTACACTTTATTTTGCCAATGCCGCGCGCAGTCGTGGCATCTGCACAGCAGAATTTGTACAATGCAGCGCCCCGTGAATTGCAACATGCATTCCCGGGGCGCTTCTTTTTTCAACCCTCCAGGGGCCATAACGTGTAATAACGAGGCCGGAATAAACAACTATGTCTGAACAGATTGTCACGCCTGAGAACGTCGCACTGACGGTTCCCAATAAAGATGCAAAAATCAACCTGCTGGATCTGAATCGTCAGCAGATGCGCGAGTTTTTCAAAAACTTAGGCGAAAAACCCTTCCGCGCCGATCAGGTGATGAAGTGGATGTACCACTATTGCAGCGACGATTTTGATGAGATGACCGACATCAATAAAGTGCTGCGTAATAAGCTCAAAGAGGTCGCGGTAATCCGCGCTCCTGAAGTCGTGGAAGAGCAACGTTCCTCCGATGGCACCATCAAATGGGCGATTGCCGTAGGCGATCAGCGCGTTGAAACGGTATACATTCCGGAAGACGATCGCGCCACGCTGTGCGTTTCCTCACAGGTTGGCTGTGCGCTGGAGTGTAAATTCTGCTCCACGGCGCAACAGGGCTTCAACCGTAACCTGAAAGTGTCAGAGATTATTGGCCAGGTCTGGCGCGCGGCGAAAATTATCGGTGCGGTTAAAACGACCGGCGTACGTCCTATCACTAACGTGGTGATGATGGGCATGGGCGAACCGCTGCTGAACCTGACTAACGTGGTGCCGGCAATGGAAATCATGCTGGATGACTTTGGTTTTGGCTTGTCCAAACGTCGCGTTACGCTGTCGACTTCTGGCGTGGTTCCTGCGCTGGATAAGCTGGGTGACATGATTGATGTTGCGCTGGCTATTTCGCTGCATGCGCCGAATGATACCATTCGTGACGAAATTGTACCGATCAACAAAAAGTACAATATTGCGACTTTCCTCGAATCGGTTCGCGGCTACATTTCGAAGTCCAATGCTAACCAGGGGCGCGTGACCATTGAATACGTCATGCTCGACCATGTGAACGATGGCACTGAGCATGCGCATGAGCTGGCGGCCTTGCTGAAAGACACGCCGTGCAAGATCAACCTGATTCCGTGGAACCCGTTCCCGGGCGCGCCGTATGGCCGCAGCTCGAACAGCCGTATCGACCGTTTCTGTAAGGTGCTGATGAGCTATGGCTTCACCACTATCGTGCGTAAAACACGCGGTGATGACATTGACGCGGCATGTGGTCAGTTGGCTGGTGATGTTATTGACCGTACGAAACGGACGATGCGTAAACGTATGCAGGGTGAGCCGATTTCGATTAAAGCGGTTTAGTGTTCTGGCGTCGCGGCAGGCTTCTGTATCGCGACGCATAAATATGCTGATTTAATCGCCTGATTATAGTTGTGCAATCAATAATTACTGTGCGTTTCTCTCGACTTTAAGGCAGTATGTAGCGATGGAACAACAGCTTAGCAAAAGTACGAAAAGCTGTTCTGTTATGACCGGCCTGACAGTCTTATACTGTCGGTCTAAATTTAACTGACCCTGACATTTCGCGGCGCGCCCAGGCAATGCTTACTACGCGCCTGAATCTTAAATTTTCACGTACCAGCAGTTGTAGCGAATGAATACTGAAGCCACTCACGACCAAAACGAAGCACAAACCACGGGCGTTCGTCTGCGCAATGCCCGTGAACAACTCGGACTTAGCCAGCAGGCGGTAGCTGAGCGCCTCTGTCTCAAAGTTTCCACGGTACGCGATATTGAAGACGATAAGGCTCCTGCCGAATTGGCTTCAACATTCCTGCGTGGTTACATCCGCTCGTATGCGCGTTTGGTGCATATCCCGGAAGAAGAATTGCTGCCGATGATTGAGAAACAGGCCCCGATTCGGGCGGCGAAAGTCGCGCCGATGCAGACCTTTTCTCTGGGTAAACGTCGTAAAAAACGTGACGGCTGGTTAATGAGCTTTACCTGGCTGGTGCTGTTTGTGGTTGTTGGCCTGACGGGCGCATGGTGGTGGCAAAACCACAAAGCGCAGCAGCAAGAGATCACCACAATGGCCGATCAGTCATCTGCAGAGCTGAACGCCAGTGGTAGCAGCGAAGGGCAGAACGTTCCGCTGAATAACGATGCGGTCAGCACTCCGACGGAAACACCAAATACTACGGCTGCGACTACGCCAGTTGAGCCAACGGCGCCGACAACAGCCGCGCCTGCAACAGCCGCGCAAACGCCTGCGGCAACCGCGCATTCCAACGCCGTTGTTTCGCCTTCTCAGGCACCTGTTACTCAATCCCCTGCCGCTCAGCCATCGGCTAACGCGAATAACGCGCCACTGCCGACTGACCAGGCGGGTGTCGCCTCCCCGGACGCCGCACATGCGCTGGTCATGAACTTCAACGCCGACTGCTGGTTAGAAGTGAGCGATGCAAGCGGTAAAAAATTATTCAGCGGCATCCAGCGTAAAGACGCGACGCTGAATTTGACCGGCCAGGCGCCTTACAAGCTCAAAATCGGTGCACCTGCTGCGGTACAGATTCAATATCAGGGTAAACCTGTCGATCTGAGCCGCTTTATCAGAACTAACCAGGTTGCACGCCTGACCCTCAATGCCGAACAATCAGCAGTACAGTAACAGACGGGCAACGCGGGAGATTTTTCATGCATAACCAGGCTCCGATTCAACGTCGGAAATCGAAACGGATTTACGTTGGTAATGTGCCGATTGGCGATGGCGCCCCCATCGCCGTGCAGTCAATGACAAACACCCGCACCACAGACGTGGACGCGACGGTTGCGCAGATTAAAGCGCTTGAGCGCGTTGGCGCTGACATAGTTCGTGTTTCCGTTCCTACCATGGACGCGGCAGAAGCCTTCAAACTGATTAAGCAACAGGTGAGTGTACCGCTGGTCGCGGATATTCACTTTGACTACCGCATTGCGCTGAAAGTCGCGGAATACGGCGTCGATTGTCTGCGTATCAACCCAGGCAATATCGGTAATGAAGAACGTATTCGCATGGTTGTTGACTGTGCGCGCGACAAAAATATCCCTATCCGTATTGGCGTTAACGCCGGATCGCTGGAAAAGGATCTGCAGGAAAAATATGGTGAGCCCACGCCGCAAGCGCTGCTGGAATCCGCCATGCGCCATGTCGATCACCTCGACAGACTCAATTTCGATCAATTCAAAGTCAGCGTAAAAGCCTCCGATGTATTCCTGGCGGTGGAGTCATATCGTCTGCTGGCAAAACAGATCGATCAACCATTACACCTTGGCATCACCGAAGCGGGCGGGGCGCGCAGTGGCGCGGTTAAGTCAGCGATCGGCCTGGGCTTACTGCTGTCGGAAGGGATCGGCGATACGCTGCGTGTCTCGCTGGCGGCGGATCCGGTTGAAGAGATCAAAGTTGGCTTCGATATCCTGAAATCACTGCGCATCCGTTCGCGTGGCATCAACTTTATCGCCTGTCCTACCTGCTCACGTCAGGAGTTTGACGTGATCGGCACCGTAAATGCCCTTGAACAGCGCCTGGAAGATATCATCACGCCGATGGATGTTTCGATCATCGGTTGCGTGGTGAACGGCCCTGGCGAAGCGCTGGTTTCTACGCTTGGCGTGACCGGTGGCAACAAGAAAAGCGGCCTTTACGAAGATGGCGTACGCAAGGACAGACTGGATAACGACGATATGATTACCCAGCTTGAAGCCCGCATCCGTGCGAAAGCATCAATCCTGGATGAAGCTAATCGTATTGCTGTGCAACAGGTAGAAAAATAACGTGATGGGAAGCGGCTGGCTTCCCGTGTATGATGAACCCGCAAGGCGCAAGCCCTGAGGGTTCATTTTTTGTATTCAAAAAGAGAATAAACGTGGCAAAGAATATTCAAGCCATTCGCGGCATGAACGATTATCTGCCTGGCGAAACCGCCATCTGGCAGCGCATTGAAGGCACACTCAAAAACGTGCTCGGCAGCTACGGTTACAATGAAATCCGTTTGCCGATTGTAGAGCAGACCCCGTTATTCAAACGCGCGATCGGCGAAGTTACCGACGTGGTTGAAAAAGAGATGTACACCTTTGACGATCGCAACGGCGATAGCCTGACGTTGCGTCCAGAAGGTACAGCGGGCTGTGTACGCGCCGGCATCGAGCATGGTCTTCTGTACAATCAGGAACAGCGCCTGTGGTATGTCGGTCCGATGTTCCGCTATGAGCGCCCGCAAAAAGGTCGCTACCGCCAGTTCCATCAGTTGGGTGTCGAAGTGTTTGGCCTGCAGGGCCCGGACATTGATGCCGAACTGATTATGCTCACTGCACGCTGGTGGCGTGCGCTGGGTATCTTCGATCACGTTAGCCTCGAACTGAACTCTATTGGCTCGCTGGAAGCACGTGCAAACTATCGCGATGCGCTGGTGGCGTTTCTTGAGCAGCATAAAGAGCAACTGGACGAAGACTGCAAACGCCGTATGTACAGCAATCCGCTGCGCGTACTGGATTCCAAAAACCCAGACATTCAGGCGCTTCTGAACGCGGCGCCAGCCCTGGGCGATTATCTGGATGAAGAGTCTCGTGAACACTTCGCGGGCCTGTGCAAACTGCTGGAAGCTGCGGGTATTGCCTACACGGTCAACCAGCGTCTGGTGCGCGGTCTTGATTATTACAACCGTACCGTTTTCGAGTGGGTGACCACCAGCCTGGGGTCCCAGGGAACGGTCTGCGCAGGTGGCCGTTACGACGGTCTGGTCGAGCAGCTTGGCGGTCGCGCAACGCCGGCGGTTGGCTTCGCGATGGGTCTTGAACGACTTGTTTTGTTGGTTCAGGCAGTTAATCCGGAATTTAAAGCAGAATCCGTTGTCGATATATACCTGGTAGCGTCAGGCGAAAACGTACAGTCCGCTGCAATGCAACTGGCTGAACAGGTACGCGATGCGTTACCTGACGTTAAGCTCATGACGAACCACGGCGGCGGTAATTTCAAAAAGCAATTTGCCCGTGCCGATAAGTGGGGCGCTAAGCTCGCACTGGTGCTGGGTGAGTCTGAAATCGCTGACGGTAACGTTGTAGTGAAGGATTTACGCTCTGGTGAGCAAAATACGGTAACGCAGGACAGCGTTGCGGCGCATTTGCGCACACTACTGGGCTAATCTCCCCGGTGAATTATCGTTAAGGAGAAGGACTGCGTGGAAATTTACGAGAACGACAACGAACAGGTAGACGCGCTCAAACGCTTTTTTGCTGAAAACGGCAAAGCGCTGGCTGTTGGTGTCATTTTAGGTATTGGTGCATTAGTTGGCTGGCGCTACTGGACAAGTCACCAAATCGAAACAGCGAGATCGGCTTCGCAAGGCTATGAAAACGCCATTACCGCGATTCGTGCTGATAAACCTGAAACGCTGACGACGGCGGAGAAATTCGCGGCTGAGAATAAGAATACCTATGGCGCGCTGGCATCACTGGAACTGGCACAGCAGTATGTTCAACGCGATGAGCTGGAAAAGGCTTCCGCGCAACTGCAACAAGGGCTTGCCGCCACTAGCGATGACAACCTTAAGGGCATGATTAACATTCGTCTCGCCCGTATCCAGGTACAGCTTAAGCAGCAAGATGCCGCGCTGAAAACGCTTGATAGCGTGAAAGGCGACGGCTGGGCGGCCATTGTTGCCGACCTGCGTGGCGAAGCGCTGCTCAGCAAAGGCGACAAACAAGGTGCACGCACCGCATGGGAGAATGGCGTTAAAAACAACGCATCCCCGGCGCTGAGTGAAATGATGCAGATGAAAATCAACAATTTGTCCATCTAAGAGGGACCCGATGCAATTGCGTAAATTACTTCTGCCTGGGCTGCTGTCCGTCACCTTACTGAGCGGTTGTTCCCTGTTTAGCGGCGAAGAAGACGTTGTCAAAATGTCCCCTCTGCCGACGGTGACTAACCAGTTTAACCCGTCTACCGCGTGGAGTACCTCCGTGGGTAGCGGTATTGGCGATTTTCATTCTAATTTGCATCCGGCGCTGGACAGTGGCGTGGTCTACGCTGCTGACCGTCGCGGTACGGTAAAAGCGGTTAGTGCGAGCGACGGCAAAGAAGTCTGGTCCGTTAACCTGGCAGAAAAATCTGGCTGGTTCTCCAGCAGCCCGGCGCTGTTGTCCGGTGGTGTGACCGTCGCAGGCGGCCATGTCTACGTGGGCAGCGAAAAAGCGAAGGTCTATGCGCTGAATACGAACGACGGTTCCCAGGCATGGAAAACCAACGTTGCCGGTGAAGCGTTATCCCGCCCTGTTGTCAGCGACGGCCTGGTGCTGATTCATACCAGTAACGGCCAGCTACAGGCGCTTAATGAGAGCGACGGTGCGGTGAAATGGACGGTTAACCTTGATATGCCGTCACTGTCCCTGCGTGGCGAATCCGCACCGGCTACCGCCTACGGCGCAGCCATTGTGGGTGGCGACAACGGTCGCGTAAGCGCCGTGTTGATGCAGCAGGGCCAGATGATTTGGCAGCAGCGTATTTCTCAGGCAACGGGTCCGACTGAAATCGACCGTCTGAGCGATGTCGATACAACGCCGGTGATTGTAAACGGCGTGGTGTATGCGCTGGCTTACAACGGTAACCTGACGGCGCTGGATTTGCGTAGCGGCCAGATCATGTGGAAACGTGAACTGGGTTCAGTGAGCAATTTCATTGTCGATGGTAACCGCATCTACATGATTGACCAGAATGACCGCGTTCTGGCGCTGACCACTGACGGTGGGGTGACGCTGTGGACACAAAGCGATCTCCTGCACCGTAACCTTACCGCTCCGGCGTTGTATAATGGTTACATCGTGACCGGTGACAGCGAAGGCTACATGCACTGGATTAACGTCGAAGACGGGCGTTTTGTCGCGCAGCAGAAAGTGGACGGCTCCGGTTTCCTGACCGATCCTGTTGCTGCGGAAGGCAAACTGCTTATCCAGGCTAAAGACGGTACGCTGTACGCCATCACGCGTTAATCGCGCGAAGGTGGTCGTTCGTGAGAAGACGGCTCCTGTTGCAGGGGCCGTTTTACTGTTTTTAAAACGTCGCCAGCGTTGCGGCGTTTTGATTTTGAATTCTAAGTAATGAGGCTTTAAACATGATACCTGTGGTCGCGCTGGTCGGGCGCCCTAACGTTGGAAAATCCACGCTTTTTAACCGTTTAACACGCACCCGTGATGCGCTGGTAGCGGATTTTCCGGGGCTGACCCGTGACCGTAAGTACGGTCGTGCTGAAGTCGAAGGTCGTGAATTTATCTGTATCGATACGGGCGGTATTGATGGTACGGAAGACGGCGTAGAAACCCGTATGGCGGAACAGTCGCTGCTGGCGATTGAAGAAGCCGATGTGGTGCTATTTATGGTGGATGCGCGCGCCGGGCTGATGCCGGCTGACGAAGCCATTGCCAAACACCTGCGCTCGCGTGAAAAACCGACATTCCTCGTCGCGAACAAAACGGACGGTCTGGATCCGGATCAGGCGGTTGTCGACTTCTACTCGCTTGGCCTGGGTGAGATTCACCCGATTGCCGCCTCGCATGGCCGTGGTGTTGTCAGCCTGCTGGAACACGTTCTGCTGCCGTGGATGGATGAAATCGATCCGCCGGAAGAGCTGGATGAAGACGCTGCCTACTGGGCGCAGTTCGACGAAGGCAAAGGTGAAGACGGCGAAGAAGAAGAGCCGGAAGACGACTTCAACCCGCAGGACCTGCCGATCAAGCTGGCGATCGTCGGGCGTCCTAATGTCGGTAAGTCCACACTGACTAACCGTATCCTCGGGGAAGAGCGTGTTGTGGTTTATGACATGCCGGGCACCACGCGTGACAGTATTTATATCCCGATGGAGCGTGATGGACGCGAGTATGTTCTGATCGACACTGCGGGCGTGCGTAAACGCGGCAAAATCACCGATGCGGTGGAAAAATTCTCGGTAATCAAAACGCTGCAGGCGATTGAAGACGCTAACGTCGTGATGCTGGTTATTGATGCCCGTGAAGGTATCTCTGACCAGGACCTCTCACTGCTTGGCTTCATCCTCAATAGTGGGCGCTCACTGGTTATCGTGGTCAACAAATGGGATGGCCTCAGCCAGGAAGTGAAAGAGCAGGTCAAAGAGACGCTGGACTTCCGTCTGGGCTTTATCGACTTTGCTCGCGTGCACTTCATCTCCGCACTGCATGGCAGCGGCGTAGGTAACCTGTTTGAATCCGTGCGTGAAGCCTATGACAGCTCGACCCGTCGCCAGAGCACCGCGATGCTGACCCGTATCATGAATATGGCGTCCGAAGATCACCAGCCGCCGTTGGTTCGCGGTCGTCGCGTGAAGCTGAAATACGCGCATGCCGGTGGTTATAACCCGCCGATTGTGGTGATTCACGGCAACCAGGTAAAAGATCTGCCGGACTCCTACAAGCGTTATCTGATGAACTACTTCCGTAAATCGCTGGATGTGATGGGCACACCTATCCGTATTCAGTTTAAGGAAGGGGAAAACCCGTATGCAGATAAACGTAATACGCTGACGCCAAACCAGATGCGTAAACGTAAGCGCTTGATTAAGCATATCAAGAAAAGTAAGTAAGGTCGGAAACACCGGTGGCATTATCGCCACCGGTTGACATTCTGGGAGGATATTTATGGATCTTAAATGCCCAACCTGCCACAACCCGCTGGAATTGATTGGCACACATGGTCACTGTCATGGCTGTGATAAAGATTACGCACTCAACGCGTTATGCCCGGAGTGCCAGAAGCCGCTGGACGTCCACAAAGCCTGCGGAGCGGTGGACTATTTCTGCCAGCAGGGCCACGGCCTGATCTCCAAAAAGCGGGTGGTCTTCGCCCTGCAGGACGCTTAATCACAGACGCCGCTTTCGCCCTTTTTCCACAAATCCACCAGCGAGGGCGGTGCCTCCTGTTCCGGCACCAGCAAGATGATATCGGTATAGTGCGCCTGGTTGTGGTGGGTCCAGATTATCTGAATGCGGAAATAACGCTGGTCGCCGCGCCCCGGCGAGTCCGTCTGCCCCGGCGGAAAGCCACGAGGCAGCGCTTGCTGTAACACATCAATCACCCGCGCTCGCTGCTCTGGTGTGAGAGCGGAAAGGGCGATTCTGCGCAGGCCGCTCAACTGTGGGATAAACGCCACCCCCCCTTCGCGGGCAAGCTCAATGACCGCGTCCTCAGTGAGCTCGGGAATATTCATCACAGCACCCCTGTCTCAATCCAGGCCTGTTTAATGGCTTCTGCGGTCTCTTTTCCCGACCGTTTTTCGCCGTGGGCGACGGTCAGACGGGCGAACGCCGCAAAATCCGCGTTCTGCGCCAGCGCCCGATCGCAGACGGTGTCATACCACGCGTAGCCTGCTTTCTCCCAGGCGTGGCCGCCGAGCGCGGTGGCGGCGAGATAGAACGCACGGTTAGGGATGCCGGAGTTAAGATGCACGCCGCCGTTATCCTCGCGGGTTTTTATAAAGTCCTTCATATGCGCGGGCTGGGGGTCTTTGCCGAGCAGCGGGTCGTCATAGGCGGTGCCAGGTTCTGCCATAGAGCGCAACCCCTTACCGTTGATGCCTGCGGCCAACAGCCCTTCGCCAATAAGCCAGTCTGCTTCTTGTGCGGTCTGTTTATGCAGATATTGTTTCACCAGCGAGCCGAAGACATCGGATAACGATTCATTAAGCGCCCCGGATTGTTCGAAATAAATCAGCCCGGCTTCGGTTTCCGTTACGCCGTGGCTAAGTTCGTGGGCGACAATATCCGGCGCGATAGTGAAACGGTTAAAGATCTCGCCGTCACCATCGCCAAATACCATCTGCTGACCGTTCCAGAACGCATTCTGGTATTCACGTCCATAGTGAACGGTACCGATAAGCGTCAGGCCCTTATTATCCAGTGAATCGCGATGATAAATTTTCCAGAAAAAATCGTGCGTCACACCCAGATATTCCCATGCTTCATCTACGGCGATATCGCCATTTGATGACTGCCCCTCAAAGCGCACCTGCGTGCCTGGCAACTCCTGAGTCTGTTTCGCATCGTAAATGTCCCGCTGCAACTGGCCCGCTTTCGCGACATGCGGCGCGGCAGGTTTGCCCGGCATATGTGCCATGAGCGTCTGGACATGGGTTAGGGTCTGGCGGGCGCACTTTTGCTGTACGTCGGAGCCGTTATCAATAATGCGGCGCAGGATGTAGGGCGGGATAACACTGTGAAGTCGTGTCGCTGTCATGCTGCTCTCCTGATAGTTGGCAAGGCTGACTACAAGTTTATGTGACATTCGCCTTTTTTACCCCTTACGCGGCAAAACTGTCGGTTTCGACCATCATTAACTGCTCAATCAGAAAAGAGGGTCGGGTGTGGCTAAAACAATTTCACCGCTTGCGTTAACCGGGTTTTTGCTCATCGCCGTGACGTATGGTATGGCGCGTTTTGCCTGGGGGCTGATGCTGCCATCGGTAGGGCAGGATATTGCGCTGAGCCCACGGTCGGCGGGTGTTATCGCCGCCTGTAGCTATATCGCCTACTGTTTTTCTTCGCTCTGGGCCGCTCCGGTAACCGGGCGTTACGGCGCCCGTACCACCGCGATCGTCTCGGCACTCTGCGCTGCGCTTGGGCTACTGATCCTGGCGTTGTCTTCAGGTGTACTACACCTTGCGCTGGGGCTGTTTATCGCCGGTCTGAGTTCGGGACTGGCATCGCCGTCACTGGCTGCGGCGGTCAGCCAGGCGGTGGCAGAGCGTCGGCAGTCCACCACTAACACCTTTATCAATGCCGGTACTGGCGGCGGCATTATCCTTTCCGTACCAGTACTGCTTTTTATCCCCTTTGGGTGGCGTGGAGCCTGCGTAGCTTTCGCGGTGCTTGCTCTGCTTTGCCTGCTACCGGTGATGCGCTATTTACCCGCTGCCCGAGCGCCGGGGGCTAAAAATGAACAATCCTGGCGGCAGGTCTTACAGTGCCAGGCACTGCGGCGGCTGGCGCTGATTGCGTTTCTCTGTGGGATAGCGAGTGCGGCGTGGTGGAACTTTGGGCCCGATATTCTGCAAAAACACCTGCACCTTGAAAAAGAGACCACCAGCATGCTGTGGCTGGTGAGCGGCGGGGCGGGAATTGCTGGCGTCTTTACTGGCGCGCTGGCCGCCCGGACAGGCTGGAACCCGGTTTACTGGCTATCGCTGCTTTTTATGGCCGCGCCGCTGGCGCTACTGGCGGTAAGTCATGGTTATAGCGGGTGGCTGATTCCGGCGGCGGCCCTCTGTGGCGTGGGTTATATCACGCTTTCCGGCGTGCTGCTGGTGTGCGGTGCGTCCGCAACGGCAAATGCTCCCGCCGCCGGGGTGGGCATTGTCTTTTTTATGCTGGCGGTGGGGCAGGTGGCGGGGGCGATAATTTTTGGGCAACTCTATGCAGTACTGGGGGCGGCCTGGTCGCTTTTGATTTTTGCCGGACTGGCGTTTTTTGTTATGTCGCTGACCCCGACGAAGCCGTGAATTAGTCTGCGTTGCGGGGTTTAGACGCCCGCGTTTTTTTCACGGGCTGGACGCTTTTCACTTCACTTTCTACCCAGCCATCGGCGAGGCGGGTGGTAAGCGTATCGCCCGTTTTGACCTGTTTCGCCTGTTTCAGCACCTTGCCATCGGCGGCCGTGGTGACGCTATACCCGCGTGCCAGCGTCGATAACGGGCTGACCGCCTCCAGGTGCGTCACCGCCTTGCCGAAACGCTCTCGCGTTACGCTTAACTGTGCGCGCAGGCTTTCCGCCAGCCGGTATTCCAGTTGCTGAATACGCGTCTGTGCACGCCAGATCCGCGGCTGCGGGTTTTGCTGATTCAGACGCTGGGCGACGCGGCGTTGTCGCTGGCTAGCCTGTTTAAGCTGGCTATCCAGGGCGACACGCATCCGCTGGCGGAGTTTTTCCAGCACGGTTTGCTGACGGGCGAGGCGCAACTGCGGATGCTGCTGTTGCAGCCTGTGATTAAGTTGGGTAAAACGCCGGGTGCGGTTAGCAATGAAAAAGTCCATCGCCATCTCAAGACGTTGTTGAGCAGACTGGATCTGGCGCAGCAGTTCCGTCTGGTTGCGACTGACGATTTCCGCGGCGGCAGAGGGGGTAGGGGCGCGTAAATCCGCCACAAAATCCGCAATGGTCACATCGGTTTCGTGGCCGACGGCGCTGACCACCGGAATGCGGCTGGCAAAAATGGCGCGCGCCACGCGTTCGTCGTTAAAGCTCCATAAATCTTCCAGCGAGCCACCGCCACGGCCAACAATCAGCACATCACATTCCTGACGCGCGTTCGCCAGTTCAATGGCGCGCACAATCTGCCCCGGCGCATCGTCACCTTGTACCGCCGTGGGGTAAATTACCACCGGCAGAGAAGGATCGCGTCGCCTCAGGACGTGAAGAATGTCATGCAGCGCAGCGCCGGTTTTCGAGGTGATAACGCCAATACAGTGGGCTGGTGTGGGGAGCGGTTGTTTGAACTGCTGATCGAAAAGCCCTTCCGCTGACAGCGCCGCTTTCAGTTGCTCATATTTCTGCTGCAGCAACCCTTCACCGGCGGGCTGCATGCTTTCAACGATTATCTGGTAATCGCCGCGCGGGTCATAGAGCGTGACGGAGGCGCGCACCAGTACCTGTTGGCCATGCTGCGGGCGGAACGTTACGCGACGGTTGCTGTTACGGAACATCGCACCGCGAACCTGCGCCGTGTCGTCTTTAAGCGTGAAATACCAGTGACCAGAGGCAGGCTGTGTGAAATTGGAGATTTCACCCGTTATCCAGACCTGGCCCATTTCGCGTTCCAGCAGGCTACGTACTGTTTGATTCAGGCGAGTAACGGTAAAAATTGCGGGGCTTTGAAGAGATGACATGTGAGCTAGATCAAATTCTAAATCAGCAGGTTATTCAGTCGATAGTAACCCGCCCAGAGATGAGTGCAAGTATTTTTCGCAAAAAAATGTGGAAGCAATCGGTTACGCTCTGTATAATGCCACGGCAATATTTAACCACCCAGGTCAGAGATATTGCCCATGCTACGTATCGCTAAAGAAGCCCTGACGTTTGACGACGTCCTCCTCGTTCCCGCTCACTCCACCGTTCTGCCGAATACTGCCGATTTGAGCACTCAGCTCACTAAGACCATTCGTCTGAATATTCCGATGCTCTCCGCAGCAATGGACACCGTTACGGAAGCGCGCCTGGCAATTGCCCTGGCACAGGAAGGCGGCATTGGCTTTATTCATAAAAACATGTCCATCGAACGCCAGGCTGAAGAAGTTCGCCGTGTTAAAAAACACGAGTCCGGCGTGGTTAAAGACCCTCAGACCGTTCTGCCAACCACTACCCTGCGCGAAGTGAAAGAACTGACCGAGCGTAACGGTTTTGCTGGTTACCCGGTGGTTGCCGAAGACAATTCACTGGTGGGCATCATTACCGGTCGTGACGTTCGCTTTGTCACCGACCTGAACCAGCCTGTTAGCGTATACATGACGCCGAAAGAGCGTCTGGTCACCGTTCGCGAAGGCGAAGCGCGTGAAGTTGTATTCGCGAAAATGCACGAAAAACGCGTTGAGAAAGCGCTGGTTGTCGACGATAAATTCCGTCTGCTCGGTATGATCACCGTGAAAGACTTCCAGAAAGCGGAACGTAAACCGAACGCCTGTAAGGACGAGCAAGGCCGTCTGCGTGTCGGTGCGGCGGTTGGCGCAGGTGCGGGCAACGAAGAGCGTGTTGATGCGCTGGTTGCGGCGGGCGTTGACGTTCTGCTGATTGACTCCTCTCATGGCCATTCCGAAGGCGTTCTGCAGCGTATTCGTGAAACCCGTGCCAAATACCCGGATCTGCAAATCATTGGCGGTAACGTAGCGACGGGCGCAGGCGCACGTGCGCTGGCGGAAGCCGGTTGCAGCGCAGTGAAAGTCGGTATCGGCCCTGGCTCTATCTGTACCACCCGTATCGTGACCGGCGTGGGTGTTCCGCAGATTACGGCTGTATCCGACGCGGTTGAAGCGCTGGAAGGCACCGGTATTCCGGTTATTGCTGACGGTGGTATCCGCTTCTCTGGCGACATCGCCAAAGCGATTGCCGCTGGCGCGGCAGCGGTGATGGTCGGCTCTATGCTGGCAGGTACCGAAGAGTCCCCGGGCGAAATCGAACTCTACCAGGGCCGTTCTTACAAATCTTACCGCGGGATGGGTTCTCTGGGCGCGATGTCCAAAGGCTCCTCTGACCGTTACTTCCAGACGGATAATGCCGCTGACAAACTGGTGCCGGAAGGTATCGAAGGTCGCGTGGCGTATAAAGGTCGCCTGAAAGAGATCATTCACCAGCAAATGGGCGGCCTGCGTTCCTGTATGGGGCTGACCGGCTGTGGTACCATCGACCTGCTGCGCACTAAAGCGGAATTCGTGCGTATCAGCGGTGCGGGCATCCAGGAAAGCCACGTCCATGATGTGACCATCACCAAGGAATCCCCGAACTACCGTATGGGCTCCTGATATTTTCCACGCCCGGCTAAATGCCGGGCGATTTTGTTTCACTTGCCTCGGAATTAGCGTCAATGACGGAAAACATTCATAAACATCGCATCCTTATCCTCGATTTCGGTTCTCAGTACACGCAACTTGTTGCCCGCCGCGTGCGTGAGCTTGGTGTTTACTGTGAACTGTGGGCATGGGATGTCACCGAAGCGCAGATTCGTGAATTTAACCCAAGCGGTATCATTCTTTCCGGCGGCCCGGAAAGTACCACTGAAGATAACAGCCCGCGCGCACCGCAGTATGTGTTTGAAGCTGGCGTGCCGGTATTTGGCGTGTGCTACGGCATGCAGACCATGGCGATGCAGTTGGGCGGCCATGTCGAAGCGTCCAGCGAGCGCGAATTCGGCTATGCACAGGTAGAAGTTCTGACCGACAGCGCCCTGATTCGTGGTATTGAAGATTCCCTGACCGCAGACGGCAAACCGCTGCTGGACGTGTGGATGAGCCATGGCGATAAAGTGACGGCTATCCCGTCTGACTTTGTTACCGTTGCCAGCACCGAAACCTGTCCGTTCGCCATTATGGCTAACGAAGAAAAACGCTTCTACGGCGTACAGTTCCACCCGGAAGTGACCCATACCCGTCAGGGCCTGCGTATGCTGGAGCGTTTCGTTATTGATATCTGCCAGTGTGAAGCCCTGTGGACCCCGGCGAAAATCATCGACGACGCTATCGAACGCATCCGTGCGCAGGTTGGCGACGACAAAGTGATCCTTGGCCTGTCCGGCGGCGTTGACTCCTCCGTGACGGCGATGCTGCTGCACCGTGCAATCGGCAAAAACCTGACCTGCGTGTTCGTCGATAACGGTCTGCTGCGTCTGAATGAAGCTGAGCAGGTAATGGATATGTTCGGCGACCACTTCGGCCTGAATATTGTTCACGTGGAAGGCGAATCACGCTTCCTGAGTGAACTGGCGGGCGAGAACGATCCGGAAGCCAAACGCAAAATCATTGGTCGCGTGTTCGTTGAGATCTTCGACGAAGAAGCCCTGAAACTTGAAGACGTGAAATGGCTGGCGCAGGGCACAATTTATCCTGACGTGATCGAGTCTGCCGCATCGGCGACCGGTAAAGCGCACGTGATTAAGTCTCACCACAACGTGGGCGGCCTGCCGAAAGAGATGAAGATGGGTCTGGTTGAACCGCTGCGTGAGCTGTTCAAAGACGAAGTACGTAAAATCGGCCTTGAGCTGGGTCTGCCGTACGATATGCTTTACCGCCATCCGTTCCCGGGGCCAGGCCTTGGCGTTCGCGTTCTGGGTGAAGTGAAGAAAGAGTACTGCGACCTGCTGCGTCGTGCCGATGCCATCTTTATTGAAGAGCTGCGTAAAGCTGACCTTTACAACAAAGTTAGCCAGGCCTTTACCGTCTTCCTGCCGGTCCGCTCTGTTGGCGTGATGGGCGATGGCCGTAAGTACGACTGGGTTGTCTCTCTGCGTGCCGTTGAAACCATCGACTTTATGACCGCGCACTGGGCACACCTGCCGTACGACTTCCTGGGCCGCGTTTCCAACCGCATCATCAACGAAGTGAATGGCATCTCCCGCGTGGTGTATGACATCAGCGGTAAACCACCAGCGACGATTGAGTGGGAGTGAGGCTTTTATTTAACCTATTGTTTTATTTGATTTAGTGAGTGCCATTGATGATATTAACTGCATTATCAATGGCATTTTTCATGGTATAAGGCCGACGCTGAATCGAAGATATAGCAAATACCATGTGACCGTATCAGCAAATGCCATGGTATCGACAACCGGGTGCATTGCAGCGCTGTGCTGATGCCATCAATGCCCGCTTTTGGTCAGAACCGCCCCTCTCGACCCAAGCCTCCAGATCGTTAAATATGCGCTAGAGGAGCAGCACCTCGTGATCGAAATTGTGAACAAGACAGCCGCCGCTCGGAATCGAAGTCTCCATATGGGTGAATAAAGTTTGCGGAAAACACGCTGAGAAAATAGAAAAGCTTCAATGACGGGACATAGCAATGGCGATTAACGGAGAGGACGGTGTTAGTGCAGTCACCGTGGATGAACTACTCAAGCAAGGCCTTCGGATACCGAACTATCAACGCCCATACAGTTGGGAAGTATCGACCGCTCTACAACTGGTGGATGATCTCAGCGAAGCTCTTCGAGATACCGAACGAAAAGATATTCCCTATGTTTTGGGTGCAATCATTCTTCACGATGATGGTGAGTATCTCAATGTAGTCGACGGACAGCAACGTCTGCTGACTTTGCGAATGATTCTTGCGGCCTTAGATCCGATAAATCATCAGCTTTCGGTGTCTGGTAACAGCGAAACCCCTGTCTCCCTGGTTTGGATGGAGCTTCAAAGGCGCCTGTCGCAGTTGGAAGATAAAAAAGAATTTTTGGATTTTATCTGTCACAAATGTCAGTTGGTGCGTATTGTGACGGACGATATTGATGAGGCATTTCGAGTCTTTGATTCCCAGAACTATCGCGGCAAACCGCTTGCCCCTCACGACTTGCTCAAAGCACACCACCTGCGCGAAATGCACGATGAGTCCGCTGCTATGAAAGTGGCTGTCGTTGAGGCTTGGGAAGCCGTAAAAGATAAGGATCTGGACAGGCTTTTTTCTACTTTTTTATACCGGATATCCAAGTGGTCACGAGGCGAAAGCTCGCTCGAATTTGCTATTCGGGACATCGGCATGTTCAAGGGAATTTCATCACGATCCCACAGATCATTTTCGCCAAATCTGCGATATCACCTTGCAGCACAAGCCGCTATGCCACTTCTAAGTGCATGGGCGGTGTCCTCTACACATGATGCACGAAATGCCGGGCGCAGCCGCTTTCAGCTTGATGCCCCGATAATCGCTGGGCGCTCATTTTTCGAGATGGTGACATTCATGCTTGACGAATTGAAGATACTGGAGGAAGAGGTTATCGACAGAGGTTTCAAAAACTTTGGCCCATCTCAAAGTCGCTACCGATACGTGTACGAATTGTTCATTGCCGCGCTGCTTTGCTATACAAACAAGTTTGGCGATGAAGATGTGGATGAAGTGCGAAATAGGTTATTCGCATGGGCATATGCCTTGCGGGTCGAGTTACTTCGTGTGCAATTTGTATCTGTTGACAATCGAGCGCGAGGTAAAAACGATGCAAATAAATCGCCTTTTGTTTTGCTACGCAACGCGATGACTGGAAGTGTTGTCCGCAAACTTCCAATAGCAAGTCAGCCATACAACGATAACCACGAAAAGGAACTCGTTGCTTTTATCAAGGGGCTGCAATGAGCAAGAAGGAGTTGAAACCCGAACTGCTAACAGTAGGCAAGCTATTCACGGACAATTATCTGATTCCTGTTTATCAACGGAACTATGCTTGGCGAGCCGAACAGATTGAGCAACTTATCAGCGATATTCAAGACTCGGTGGTTGGGGGCCAGGACGACTATTTTCTTGGGAACCTTGTTGTAATCAAGCGGGGTAGAGAGGACGAGTTCGAGGTCATAGATGGACAACAACGACTTACAACCCTCTATCTGCTTCTGACCTTCCTGGAGCAAGACGGTGAGGGTGAGAAGCCGTCGGTTGGCCATGCAGGCCACTTGCAATATGAGTCGCGCGCACGGGCAACGGAAGCCCTGCGGCGAGTAGCACAGGAGGCGGCTAAGGAGCACGTCCGACCGCAGGGCTCCACGAGTAATGCAGATGCTGGCATCCATGAAGGCTACAGCATCATCAATCAGTTCTTCAAACAAAATGAAGCCCTTAATCGCTCACGCGAAAAATTCTCCGATTTCTTGCTAACGAAGGTGACTGTCGTCCGTGCCTCGCTGCCACCCAATACCGACCTCAATCGCTACTTCGAGATCATGAACACTCGTGGGCAGCAACTCAAGCAGGTTGATATTGTTAAGGCTCGCCTGATGAGCAAGCTGCCCAATCAATATGAACGCGAATGCTTCGCGTGGGTTTGGGATGCCTGTGCTGACATGGATTCTTATGTCCAGATGTCTCTGACCCGCGGTGACACCAGTTTGCGAAACAAAGTATTTGGCGATGAATGGTCCTGGCTGGAGGTGACCAGCTTCGCGTCGCTAATGGAAAGTCGTCCGCAATCCGGCATCAATTCATCAAGGCAATCCTCCGATGGGGTATCGTTGTCCTTGGATGAGGCGTTGTCAAAATACGCTAAAGAGATCGAGTCAAACTCCACTGAAGACGAGGGCAACGAGCGGTTTCGTTCGACTATTGAGTTTCCGGCCTTTCTGCTACACGTTTTAAGAATTATGAAAGGCGATGAGGTCGAAGACGAAGGCCAGCTTGACGACAAGCGCCTCATCAAGTCATTTGACGACGCCGTAAATAATGTACCCGATGCTAAAGCCGATTGGGTGCGTAGCTTTGCATTCATGCTTCTCAAGTGCCGCAACCTCTTCGATGGCTTCATCTTGAAGCGTCAATTCACGGCGAACATCGGTGACGATGGCGATTGGTCTCTCCAGCGATTGAAGAAAGGCGGCGCGGACAAGAAGCCAACCCCGACGTACATCCATGTTTTCTCGGCCAGCAATGGAAACTTAGAGGAGGACGGCGGTGCTGACCCACATACCCGAGATGTGTTGCTGCTTCAGTCCATGCTTCGGATTACCTACACTTCTCCGCGAACGATGCACTGGATTACCAAAGTTCTTCGCTGGCTATCCGTTAAAGCCCCTCAAGACGCGAAACATGCGGATCTTGCCGATTTGTTGAAGGGGTATGCCCGCAGCAAGGTCAAAGAGACATTCCCCTTTGAGGAAGATCAGCAACCACAAGGGTTTGGTATCAGCCGTATCGTCTTTTCGTATCTCGACTATCTTCTGTTGAGCGATTCCTCAAAACGAGATTTCAAATTTCAGTTCAGAACTTCCATTGAGCACTTTTATCCACAGCATGCGGACAAAGAACAGTCGGGCGCGGTTGTTTCAGGTTCTAGCCTTAACCTGCTTGGCAACCTCGCGCTCGTAAGCGTCAGCGCGAACTCAAAATTCAGCAATAGCCTTCCCAGAGCGAAGGCCGAAAACTTCAAGGATACGATTGAACTTCAAAGTCCCAAGCTCAAGAGAATGGCGGAAATCACTCGAAATACAAGCTGGGACGATCAGCAGATAACAGCACATCACGAAGAGATGGTGACATTGCTTCGTGATGATGTAAGTCTGGTGGAGGCAAGCGGAAGATGCTACCCGGGGCGTTGACTTCTTTGAATAACCGCTTTTGGACGAATGTCCCTTGTGGAGTGCAAGTTGTCAGTCTAAAAGCGTTTTGCGTCGGGCGACGCGATCAGTTCAGCTCCCAGGTTTTCTTACCATGGTATTTTGTGTGGTATCGACATGCAAAGAAAATACTATCATGTTGATTTTATAGTGTTTTGGGTGGCATTGATCATCGAGTGGGAATAAGCGATAACGTCCTTCTGTCTTAAAACAACCCTCTGTTTTTGCAGAGGGTTTTTTATTGTCACCCCTAAACCACCTCCTGGGAAGGTGGTGATTGATTTCTCTGACCATTTATCAAAAAAGACAAAACAGCAGGTTTATTGCTGGTGGTCTGAATATGGTCTATATTAAAACCATCTGCATCAGGTAGAGTATGAAGGGAATTGGCAATGAAAGTTGAGACAATTAGCTACGTTAAAAAAAATGCGGCAACGCTCGATGTGTCTGAACCCATTCTGGTGACGCAAAATGGCGTGCCTGCTTATGTTATAGAGTCCTATGACCAGCAGCAGGAACGGGAAAACGCCATTGCTTTACTGAAACTGCTAACCCTGTCAGAGAAAGATAAAGCTGAGGGGCGCGTATTCTCAAAAGACCAATTACTGGATGGACTTGCGGATTAAACGCAGAACACGCAACGCTAAGGGACTTCTATGGAGCAGCAGGTTACCTTTGAGTACACGCTAACTGTAAAACTCTGTATCGACACGATAGTGACTTATCTGCGCCGTGTTGATGTCGAGCCGCGTCCGGTTATCGCAGATATTCTCGCACAGTTTGAGAGTACCGTTGGTCAGTTCCCGTTGGGCTGCCAGATTTGCCCTGAACTGCTCAAAATTGGCTGCGCCAAATACCGGGAGTTTAACCACGCTGACGGTTACAGGGTTTTGTATGCAGTAGAGGGAACATTAGTAACAGCGCATGCGATCCTGGCACATCGGCAGGACATTAAGCAGTTACTGTTTAAGCGTTTGATAATGGCCTGATAAACCTGAATGCGCGTTGTCCGGCAATAATACGAACCTACGAAGACACCAGTAAGCCTCAAGCTGCTGGTGTTTTTTTATGTGTGGTTAGCAGATTGATGATATTTACTATGCAGTCGCTAAGTGGCTACCTGGCGCAGGTTTTTTGATATCTAACATAAAATTTAAAGGAGCGCATAGTATGCAGTCTGTATGTTTAATGGGTGACGGATATGAACCTCATGTGGAGCAATCAGGAGAGCAACTGAGCTATTCATTGCCCGTCGACTCTGGATTCGTCAGTTTTAGCTTCACATTTACTATCTGCCAGGCCGACCTTGATGTCCTGCTTTCTGATGACTACCGTCGTGCGGTGCTTGAAGTCATTGCACACACGCTGCTCCAGCGCTCGACTCTTCCCGGTAATACCCGTTTTACCCAAAGCGAATTCGATAGTCTTGTCGCAGATACGCTCCATTCAACGCGCGATTTTCTCGAGGCTTTCATCGCAAAAGTAAGCCAGGAGAACCACATTGTGATTGAAAAATATGTGCACGATATTTTGAACAGGCGCTTAAACACAAAGTAAATGGACTTCTCGCCCCACCATTCCAGGCATTAGACGGGGCGGGCATTTTATGCCAACCTTCTGGCTGAGTGTTCTTTGTATGCCCTGGATTTGCTCATCGACGCTTTATCTTCATTGCGCTTGCGACCTCATTGGATACGAGGAATGCGAGCGAAGGGCGAATCATCATCGGAACACGGACTTCGGCCCCTCTCACTTGCCACGATGCTCACTATGTTTAAAAAACTTCTCAGCGCCCTTAGTGGCAAAAAAGAACAGACCCCAGGCCCTGTGGAATCTGAACATACGCAGGCAGTACACGCCCCGGTTCCAGATGAAGAGATGATCGTGGCGTATGACGCCAACGGGCGAGAAATGCATATCGCCCGCAGCGACTGGCGAAATAATGTTTTCCTGCCCGGCCTTGAACAAAAGTGGAATAACGCGGCGGAACTTTATGATGCGATCCTGGGAGGCCTGAACGATGGTTTTGCCGCCGATCTCATTCCTGCCGCCGCGCGCCTGGTAGAGATTGATGATGATCCCGAACGCAGCCATACCATTCAGAGCATTGTGCTAATGGAAAATAAACGGCTGGTTGAGGCTGAAAACACCCTGCAGGCCGGTATAGCGAAAGTCGGGGCCACGGGAATTTTGCTGACCAATCTGGCAAAAGTTTTCTCTCACAAGGGTGACGATGCCCGTGCCGAGGAGCTGCTCTGGCAGGCTATCGAAGCCGATCCAAATCTGGATAACGGCTTGCTCTGGTGGGCGAGTATTAAGCAGGAGCGTGAAGGGGAAGCGGGATATGTCGCGGGACTACGTACCGTCGCGGCGCTGCCCGGCTCCTGGCGCGCGCAACTCTGGCTGGCGCGCTATCACCTGGAACATAACAATGTAGCGGCCGCCCGAACACTGTATGACGAAGTTCTCGCCGGTGGGAGATATGACGGCAGTTCGCTGATGATGATCTCCGGCGATCTGGGCAGAAACGGCGAGATTGCGCTGCTTGTTGAACTCATAGCTCCCGTGTATGACGAGCACCGCCACGATCCGATGGCCGGTATTAACCTGCTGCGAGCTTATCAGGAGCTGGGTAACCCCGACGAAGGGGAAAAGCTGTTGAGCCGAATGTATGCGCTGGACTACCCACCGCTTAAACAGTATCTGGATGAGTCCGCCCGCGCCTTTCAGAAGATGCGCGAGCAGCATGCCCAGGGCACACCTACCGATCCGGGCGAGGTGGAAATTAATACGCTTGCCCTTACGCAGCCTGTCTGGCAGTACGGACTGTGTAATGCCGACTGGCTTTTCGGGCAGAAACCGCAAGAGGCAAACACGGTCGGTTTCTTTGTGCTGAGTAAAATCGACGATGACCTGACACCTTCCGAATCGCAGCGTGAGGATGACCTGGGGCGCCTTACCCGTGCAATCCCACTGTATCTTGCCGAGGCAACCCACTACTGGAGTGATTATGCCGCCCGTTGTTACGTGCAGGTCGCCGCGGGCATCGGGCCGGTTGTTTCAACCCATGCGTTTGATGGCAACGAGCTGTTCGACCTTGTCCCGCCAGAAATGAAATACTTTGTGACCGGGGAGATGGATTGCTCAGGAGAAGGGGAACAGCGCCAGTGGCAGCTCACGCTCAGCCTTTGGGATTGTACCCAACGAACCCAATACGGTACTGAGAGCAGCACGGTAGCGCAGTCTGAGCTGGGAGCGCTGGTGCTTGAGCTGGAGCAGCGCCTGCTGGCAAAAGTGGGAGCGGTGAACCCTCAGCCGCTGGATGCGTTCTATGCGCGTCCGTCCCTTGATGCGATGGATATCTATCTTGGTGAATTGGGCCAGGCCTTTATGTTAACGCTGGTGGCTAACCAGCAGGTGCCGCGTTCAGCCGTATGGGGTGAGCGGACAATGCTGGAGTGGCCGCTCAACATGGCGTTGCAATGGCCACAGGCGGAAGTGCCGAAACTGATGTACATCTCCGGGCTGGGGAAAGCTTTTGATTATCAATCGGAGGTGCTGGGCGAATATAAAAAGCGTACGCTGGAACTGTTGCGCACCGCCACGCAGGAAAACAGCCCGGCGGCACAGCTTGCCCCCCTGGTCTGGAAAATATTTGGCATGCAGGATGAATTCAGCGCCGGGCAGCAAAATATGCCAGCGCACGCCAGCCCGGCTTATGCTGAGTGGCTCACGCGCGTTGCCGAAAAGTAGCCGTTTGAAGTCTGGAATCATGTGAGGAGGAAGGAGAGATGACAACGCGGAACATTGAACAACGCTTCTGGCGCTCTCCGCTTGTGCCGTGGATCGAATGGCGTTCTACCGTACAAAGTACGCAGGCCTATAAACTGCACCAGCACCCTCAGTTGTCCATTGGCGCGATTATCGACGGCGAGACCGTTACGCGTTGCAGTGGTCATGAATATCACCTCTCTCAGGGCGATATGGTGCTGATAGCGCCCCGTGAAGCGCACAGTTGCAACCCGGCAGCCGAACGTCCACGTAGCTATCACATGTTGTACCTTGATGAGGCGTGGTGCCTGCAACAGTTGGGGTTCGCGCCAGGGGAGCATCTTCACTGCGCACAAACGGTGTTACGCAATCCTTCATTCTTCACCGCCTTTATGCACATTATCTCCCTGATGGAAGATAACCAGACTGGGGAATTACAGGAGGCGGTAAGTGCGCTGCTTGTCAGCCTGCCCGGCCTGCAAACTGCGGCGAAACCGGCTGAATTCTGCAACCATATGCAAACGACGCTACTGGCCGATATTCAGCAGCCCCCGTCGCTGGATTGTCTGGCACAGCGGTATACGTTGCGTAAAGAGACGCTGATTCGCCAGTTCAAGCTGGCGACAGGGCTGACGCCAGGAGCCTGGATCAATAATGCCCGTGTGGAATTTGCTAAAGCACAGTTGCGGGCGGGCAGTGATATCGCCGATGCGGGTTATCAAAGCGGTTTTGCCGATCAAAGCCATTTTCACCGCACGTTCGTCAGTTTTACCTCTTCCACGCCCCGCCAGTATGCGCAGGGGCGATCAATATCAGACAATAATTAAGTCTGACAACGCCATAAAGTGACCTCGTCTTTTACTGATGAGGTTGCTATGTCTTTGTTACCCGAATTTATTCCCGCCGCGTTTCCATTGCTTGCGCTTTCGCATTTTGTGGCGCTGGTCAGTCCTGGCCCTGATTTCTTCCTGCTGGCCGGTTACGCCATCCGTTATCGCCTGCGGGGCAGCGCCGGAATTGGACCGGGGATCGCGCTGGGAAACGCCTTTTATATTGTGCTGGCGATGTGTGGCTGGCGGCTATTACAGGATTACGGGCTGCTGTTTCGTCTGATTGAAATTGCTGGCGCGCTCTATTTAATCTGGATTGGCGGGCATCTGTTGCGCAGCCGTAAGCAGGTGCTGGCGCTCAACGCCACCCGGATGGATTGCCCGTCGTGGCGAAAACAGTTTCTACTAGGGCTGGGGTCCGCGTTACTTAATCCCAAAAATGCGCTTTTTTATCTGGCGCTGATGACCTCGATCCTTGGCGCGAACGTCACATTTGCACAGCAGATCTTTTCCGGCGCATGGATGAGCCTGGCGGTGCTGGCGTGGAATCTTGCCATCGCGACATTGATCGGATTATCCGCCATACAGATACGTCTCACAGCCTGGGTGCATATTATTGAGCGCATAGCCGGAGCTATCCTCGCCGGATTTGGCGTGGCGATGATCCTGACGATGGTGCGTCATGCGTTGATGTGACAAAGCCCACGTAAAGACGTGTACAAATAAAAACAGTGCGTTAGCGTTGTGCGGAAGAATCGATAGGTTGACTTACTTGCTGAGACTGGAGCTTATCCTGATGATGATACCAGGCACCAATTGAAGAATAGATAAAACGACCAAAGAAAAAGATAAAGCTGATTAGCAATACGATACGGGTCATGCGACTGTCAAATCGATGGCGTTTTCGCATAGGGGTTGCCTGACTCACAAAAGGTTCCTTAAGGTTTACCCCATAAAAAGGGCGACCTTGACATTAAGGCACAGAGTGCGGGCGAGGTCAATTCTTAACCATGCAAAATTTCACCGGAGGAAAATATTAATCGATTTTATATAAAATAAATTAAGTATTTAAGTCATGAATGCTAATCTGCGTCTCTTTTTAAAAAGCGTAAAAATTAATTAATTCGGCGAGTTTTATTTGATGTGCATCAATCATTAGTTGCCCTACAGAACTAAAATTCACGCTCATTTGCTATTTACGCGCTTACAGTCAGGTTGGATGCCTGCCTGAAATACCCATTGGGAAGCTGGGTTTTTTGTCGAGCATCTATGACTCCGTTAAAAAAATATCATCAGCACAAAGACAAATGGTGGGCACTACCGCTCGTGTTGCCATGTCTTTTACTGCCACTGTTTAATCTGGCGAATACCTATACGCATGTCGCGGGTGAAACGGTTGTCCTTTTCTCCCTGCCGATGGCGCTGATGTTCAGTCTGATGGTGGTCTTTGGCTGGGCAGCACTACCCGGCATGGTTCTCGCACTGGTCCTGAATATCGGCATGCACGATATCTCTGAGCTTGTGGCGCAAATTTTTCATTTGCTTATTCCCGTGGTCATCAGTTGGGGCGGCTATCGCGTTTTTGTTACTCGTAGGCAAAATATTGCCTACGGAAACGCCGCCTTTATTGCCCAGCGAATTTTCTGGCAGGTCTTTTGCCCGGCAACGATTTATTTGATTATTCTTGAGTTCGTTATCTGGCTGGCGCTGTATGACACGGATTTTAGTAAGACCGATATATTATCGTTAAATATTCATTTACTGATTGATTATCAGGCTTTACTGGTCGGGACCATGACCGGTATTCCGCTCTGCTATTTGGTTATTCGTATCATTCGCCATCCGCGTTATCTGCGAAGCTGGTTATCGCAACTGCGCCATGAATTCGACCCGAAAGTGACCCGCTGTGAGATGGCTATCTGGCTGAGTATCCTGGCCGGATTGGTCATACTGTTGCTCATGCCGCTGAATGAAAATAGCTCCATTTTCAGCACCAACTACACGCTCTCTCTGGTATTGCCTGTCATGCTATGGGGAGCATTACGCTATGGATACCGGTTTATATCGGTGCTCTGGACGCTGCTGTTGATTGTCTCGGTACACTATTTTTATCGTTATCTTCCCGTCTATCCGGCTTATGAAATCCAACTGGCTATCGCCTCGTCGAGTTACCTGGTTTACTCTTTTATCATCCTTTGTGTATCGGTACTGGCAACACGACAACGGCATGTTCATGCCCGCGCTCGTCGTCTTGCCTATCTTGATCCAGTCGTTCAGATACCCAATCTGCGCGCCCTCAATCGTGCGCTGGCGGGGTCACCCTGGTCTGTTCTCTGCTTTTTAAGTGTGCCGGAACTGGAAGTGCTGGGGCGTAACTATGGCGTGATGCTGCGCATTCAGTACAAGCAAAAACTGTCGGACTGGCTTAAAAACAGCCTCGATGAGGACGAACGTGTCTACCATCTCTCAGGCCATGATCTGGCTATTCGCCTTAACACTCAGTCGCACCAGAGCCGGATTGACGCGCTGGATGCCCAAATTAAGGCGTTTCGTTTCTTCTGGGATGACATGCCGCTGCAGCCGCAGGTAGGCATGAGCTATTGCTATGTGCGCTCTCCGGTGCAGCACCTCTACTTGCTGCTTGGCGAACTGAGTACTATTGCGGACTTGTCGCTGGCGACAAATCATCCGGAAAGCCTGCAGCATCGCGGGGCGGCGAACCTCCAGCGTTGTCTCAAGGACAAGGTGGATATGATGAACCGCCTGCAACTCGCACTGGAGGAGAACCGTTTTAGTTTACTGGTGCAACCTATCGCCGGGATGCGCGGCGACAGCTACCATGAAATTCTGCTACGCATGAATGAAGAGAACGGGCAGTATATTAATCCGGATGATTTTCTGCCGGTCGCCCATGAGTTCGGCCTGTCATCACGTATCGATCTTTGGGTTGTGGAGCATGTGCTGAGTTTTATGTCTGCTCATCGCGCAACGCTACCCGCGCAGCGTTTTGCCATTAATCTGTCGCCCGCCTCTGTGTGTCGGGCACAGTTTTCTCTGGAGGTGGGACGGCTGTTGAAAAAATACGGCATCGAGGCGTGGCAGTTGATCTTCGAGATAACCGAGAGTAACTCGTTAACCAATCTGGAGCAGGCAAATCAAACGCTCGGCCAACTGCAACAAATGGGCTGTAGCGTAGCGATTGACGACTTTGGTACCGGCTACGCCAGTTATTCCCGACTGAAAAATGTGAATGCCGATATCCTGAAAATCGACGGCAGCTTTATCCGCAATATCGTTTCAAATAGTCTGGATTACCAGATTGTCGCCTCTATTTGCCATCTGGCAAGAATGAAAAAGATGCAGGTTGTGGCGGAGTATGTCGAAAATGAAGAGATACGCAGCGCAGTGGTTGCGCTGGGTATCGATTATTTGCAGGGATATTTGATTGGTAAACCAGAGCCGCTGGAAAATCTGCCAGGGCAGATTCAGGCGGCCTGATTTTATGCCGCTACGCCGGGCGACTGCTCTTCTTCAACTTTGAGTCGCCAGCCGGTGACGGCTTCCCAGTACTCCTGTTCCCGTTCCAGGTCGAAGAGAACCAGTGCATTCTGGCTGAACCAGTCGTGCGGGAAGCTCAGCGTCCAGTGGTTATCATCGGTCGTAAGACGCAGGGTTGGTGGCGTCGTTGTCGCCTGCCGCTGGTTATTCAGCAACACCCCAAGGCGTAAAAGCTGAATTAACGGCAGATAGTGCTTTTTCTTAAACAAAGTGAAGCGCGGTAAGTCATCCAGCTTGATCGCTTTGCGGTGATAGCGCACCAGCGTGGCCATCATCAGTTGCTGCTCCTGGTTATAGCCCGGCAGATCGCTGTTTTGCAGGATATAAGCCGAATGACGATGCATACCGCTATGGTTAATATTTAAACCGACTTCATGCAGCATGGCTGCCCATTTCAGTAGCGCCGCCAGTTGCGGGTTAATGAGCTTCGGATTTTGCGCCTGCCATTGATCGTACATGTGCATGGTGGTTTCCAGCACGCGACGCGCCTGTTCGCGGTCGATATTGTACTGATTCGCAAGGCTCTGCGCCGTACGGCTGCGAATATCCTGATGGCGGAAACGGCCTTCCATTTCATACAGCACGCCTTCGCGCAGCGCACCGTCTGAGAGGCGAAGTTCATTAATTGCCAGCGCGTCAAATACCCCGCAGAGAATTGCCAGACCTGGAACGAAAACCGCTTTACGTTCGTCGGACAGACCCGGCAAGCTCAGTTCGTCGAAGTTTTTGAACTTCACAACTTCGGCGACCAGTTTTTTGAGGCGCTCAGGCGTGATGATGCCGTCCTTTTCCCCTAACGCCAGTAGCACTTCATGGGCCGCTTTGATACTGCCGGACGCGCCAAGCGCGACGTCCCAGCCCTGAATACGGAACTGCCAGGCCAACGTTTCCAGTTTCTGCGTTGCGGCAACGCGGGCACGCTGGAAGTTTTCCGCATTGATTGTTCCGCCCGCAAAATAAAGCTGCGCGAAGCTGACGCAGCCCATACGACGGCTTTCCACCAGTTTGGGTTCAAAATCTTCGCCAATGACCAGTTCGGTAGAACCGCCGCCGATATCAATAACCAGCTTGCGGCCTTTTTCCGGCTGCGTATGTTCAACGCCCATAAAAATCAGGCGCGCTTCTTCATTACCCGCAATGATTTCGATAGGGTAGGGAATAACCTTTTCTGCCCGTTTAAGAAACTCCGGTGCGTTGAGCGCCTGGCGCAACGTGTGGGTCCCTACAATACACACGCTTGAAGGATCAAAACCTTGCAGGCGTTCTGCGAACAGCGACAGACACGCGAGACCGCGCTCCATAGCCTCTTCACTCAGCATATTATTGCTGTCGAGGCCATCCGCCAGATGTACGCGTTGTTTCAGACGGCCAATGATCTGCATGGCGCCATCAACAACGCGGGCAATCACCATATGAAAACTGTTCGAACCCAGGTCGACCGCAGCAAATTCCTGCGGTCGTGCTGTCTTTTCATTTATCGGCATAGATTAGTCAGACTGTTCAAGTGATGTCAGATATTCATGAATCGCGAGCTGTGCGCGTACTTTGCGGCGGTTGCCGCGCGGCACATATCGATTACTGAGTTCTTTATCGACGTAGCGTGCTTTGACGGTATCACTGAACAGAAGATCAATGATATCCAGTACCTGCTGTTTAAGGCGCGGATCGAGCAACGGCGCCGCTACTTCAATACGGTAATCGATGTTTCGCGTCATCCAGTCAGCAGACGACAGATACACTTTTTTATCGCCGCCATTCTCAAAAATATAGATGCGATCGTGTTCAAGGAAACGGTCAACAATGCTAATTACGCGAATATTATCGCTGATGCCTTCCAGTTCAGGGATAAGCGAGCACATACCGCGCACCAGCAAATTCACCGGCACGCCAGAACTGGAGGCCGTATACAGCCGATCAACCAGGCCTTTATCCACCAGGTTGTTGATTTTTAGCGTAATGCCCGAAGGAATGCCTTTCTGCGCATTGGCAATTTCGGTATCGATCATTTTGTAGAGCAGATCGCGCGAGTTTTGCGGCGAAACCATCAAATAATCGAAATTCACCGGACGGTACGGGTTCTCAATAAAGTTAAAGACCCGGCGCACTTCATTGGTGATACGCGCATCGGCGGTCAGCAATGAGTAGTCGGTATAGATACGCGCGGTCTTTTCGTTAAAGTTGCCGGTACCGATATGAGCGTAACGCACCACTTCGTCGTTTTCCATACGCGACACCAGGAACAGCTTGGCGTGGATTTTCAGCCCCGGCGCCGAGAAGATAACCTGCACACCGGCTTCGGTCAGACGCTTCGCCCAGTGGATGTTAGCCTCTTCATCGAAACGCGCCTGCAGCTCAACCACCACGGTCACTTTCTTGCCGTTATGGGCGGCGTGGATCATGGAGTCGATGATGCGCGAGTCTTTCGCCACGCGATAAATATTGATTTTAATTGCCAGCACGCTTGGGTCAAACGACGCCTGGCGCAGCAGTTCCAGCACGTGCTCGAAGGTGTGATACGGATAATAGAGCAGCACGTCGCGCTCGCGAATGGCATCAAAACCGTTGCGGAACTTATCAAACCAGACATGGCGCAGGCGCGGTAATGGCTTGTTCACCAGGTTTGCTTTCCCGACGTTCGGGAAGCTGATGAAGTCTTTAAAGTTGTGGTAGCGACCGCCCGGAATAATGGAGTCGTAGCGGGAAATGGTCAGCTTCTCGCGCAGCATCTCAACCATGGCATCCGGCATATCACGCTGATAAACAAAGCGTACCGGCTCTGCCGTCAGACGCTGTTTCAGGCTTGAAGACATCAGCTCCATCAGACTCGATTCCATCTCGTGCACCAGATCGTATTCGGCGTCACGGGTCATTTTCATCGAGTAGGCGTTCAGTGCGTCGTAATCAAAGAAGCCTTTGAAGATATCATCCAGGCAATAACGCAGGATATTATCCAGCAGGATCATCGGCTTGCGACGGCGCGGCGCTTCTGGCGGCAGGTTTACAAAACGCGGCACTTTATCAGACGGAATTTCCAGCAGGGCGTAGCGGATATCATCGCCACGGATGATTTCCACCGCCAGGTAGGTGTAGTCGTCTTTTAAGAAGCGAATCAGATTGGTTTCGCGATTAATCAGTGTCGGCGTGATGTGCTGGCGCAGATACTGTCGGAAGTAGTGGCGCAGCCAGTTTTGCTGATTGGCGGAAAGCTGGCGTTCGTTAATCAAAAAGATCTGATTACGTGCCATTTCCAGCAGGAGTTCGTTATACAGGCCGTCAAATTCCTGATCGGCTTTCAGTACGCGGGCCTGTATTTTACCCAGCAGGTGGCGTGAATGGGTGTTGGTGCCTTGTCCTTGTTCTTCGCTAATAATGATGCGGCGTTTAAGTTCTGCGAAGCGAACTTTATAGAATTCATCAAGGTTGTTGGAATAAATCCCTAAAAAGCGCATGCGTTCGATTAGCGGGTTACTCTTATCCGCCGCTTCCTGCAGAACGCGCTCGTTAAAGCACAACCAACTTAGTTCTTTTTCCAGATATAGCTTTTCCTGACCCATTACAACTTACACTCCGGTTAACTCTCGGGACACGGCAATTCCTTCTCGCTATGGCTGTGTCCTCGTGTGCAGGTAAACGTGTTGGCGTTCGTTTGAGTGACACCCATATTATGGCGAGCTTTGCCATTAGATGTCCAACTGTGACAGATAAGTATGACAGTAATCCGGTTTTACCCGCAGAAAGGTGTTGCGCGCAACGACATGTTACGCGCAGGCAAAGAAAAGATTCGCTTACTCGGCCGCGTAGCCCTGTTCTGGCAGGCAAACGCCGTCAAGCCAGGCTTTGTTTTCTTGCATAGCCAGACGGCCATCGACAAACCAACTCACGACCAGCGGGTAAATCGCATGCTCCTGAGTCTGGACGCGGGCGGTCACGTCTTCTTCGGTATCGCCCTCAAACACCGGCACCTGTGCCTGTAAAATCACCGGGCCGCCGTCCAGTTCGTCGGTAACAAAATGCACGGTGGTGCCGTGAACGTCATCACCGTTCTCCAGTACCTGGCGGTGGGTGTGTAAACCGGGATATTTAGGCAGCAGGGAAGGGTGAATATTGATAAGGCGACCGGCGTAATGTGCCACGAAGTCCGGGCTGAGGATACGCATGTAGCCAGCCAGCACAACGATATCCGGGGCGTAAGCGTCAATCTCCTGCATCAGTTCGCGGTCAAACGCTTCGCGACTGGCAAACTGAGAGGCAAGAAGCGCATGGGCGGGAATGTTGGCTTCCCGCGCACGCTCAAGGCCGAATGCATCGGCCTTGTTACTGAATACTGCCCGGATGGTGCCATTGATTTTCTTCTGCTTGCAGGCATCAATTATTGCCTGCAAGTTGCTTCCGTTGCCGGAAATGAGCACCACAATGTTTTTCATTCGATGACCACGCGTTCACTGGAATCGGATGCTTTGATAATACCGATTTTCCACGCGTTTTCACCTTTGGCATTCAGGAATGCGATGGCCTTATCTGCTTCATCAGCAGGCAGGGCGATAACCATACCGACACCACAGTTAAAGGTGCGATACATCTCGTGACGGCTGACATTGCCCGCCGTTTGCAGCCAGTTAAAGACGGCCGGCCATTGCCAGGAGGACTCGTCGATCACCGCCTGGGTATTGTCTGGCAGCACGCGCGGGATGTTTTCCCAGAAGCCGCCGCCGGTCAGGTGGGCGATGGCGTGCACGTCTACGTTTTCAATCAGCTCAAGGATCGATTTCACGTAGATGCGGGTCGGAGTCAGCAGGTGATCCGCGAGGGATTTTCCTTCAAGCTGTGTCGTTTCAGGATCGCAACCGCTCACTTCGATGACTTTACGCAACAGGGAGTAGCCGTTGGAGTGCGGACCGCTGGACGCCAGTGCAATCAGCACATCGCCGTCGGCCACTTTGGAACCGTCAATAATCTCGGATTTTTCAACAACGCCAACGCAGAAACCGGCAACATCGTAGTCTTCGCCGTGGTACATGCCCGGCATTTCGGCGGTTTCGCCGCCAACCAGCGCACAGCCAGACTGCAGGCAGCCTTCCGCGATACCGTTAATCACGCTGGCTGCGGTGTCGACATCCAGTTTGCCTGTTGCGTAATAATCGAGGAAAAACAGCGGCTCTGCGCCCTGAACGACCAGGTCATTCACACACATGGCGACCAGGTCGATGCCGATGCTGTCGTGGCGTTTCAGATCCATCGCCAGACGCAGTTTGGTACCTACGCCGTCAGTGCCGGAAACCAGTACTGGTTCACGATATTTTTGCGGCAATGCGCACAGCGCGCCGAAGCCACCCAGACCGCCCATCACTTCCGGACGACGAGTTTTCTTCACCACACCTTTGATTCGGTCAACCAGAGCATTACCTGCGTCAATATCAACACCGGCATCTTTGTAGCTAAGAGAGGTTTTATCGGTCACTGCTTGAGTCCCCACGCGTTTGCTTGCGGTTCACCCGTCATATTTCAGGCTGTTACCCGAACTAATCAGGTTTTGGAAATAAAATTCGGCGCAATTCTAACAGTGAAGGCAAACGTTTGCGAGTCCATTATTTCAGGCCGCCGGGGATTCTTACGGTATACTCTTTTCCAGTCTGTTTGATCCGGATCAACGCCGCACCTGTAGCGTGGCGGAGAAAAAGCGGTATAATCCGGCGATTTTTTTTGTGGCTGCCACCGTTTTGGGGAAGGAGAAGAGTATGAAGGTCGTGGAAGTAAAACACCCACTCGTCAAACACAAGCTGGGCCTGATGCGTGAAAATGACATCAGCACCAAACGCTTTCGTGAACTCGCCTCGGAAGTCGGTAGTCTGCTGACCTATGAAGCGACTGCCGATCTGGAAACGGAACGTGTGACTATCGAAGGCTGGAACGGCCCGGTAGAAGTCGAACAAATCAAAGGAAAAAAAATCACCGTAGTACCTATTCTGCGTGCCGGTCTGGGCATGATGGAAGGGGTGCTGGAACACGTTCCGAGCGCGCGCATCAGCGTGGTGGGTATCTATCGTAATGAAGAGACCCTGGAGCCGGTGCCGTATTTCCAGAAACTGGTTTCTAACATCGACGAGCGTATGGCGCTGGTCGTTGACCCGATGCTGGCAACGGGCGGTTCTATGATTGCCACCATCGACCTGCTGAAAAACGCAGGCTGCCACAGCATCAAAGTGCTGGTGCTGGTTGCTGCCCCGGAAGGCCTCGCCGCGCTGGAGAAAGCGCACCCGGACGTTGAGCTGTATACCGCGTCCATCGACAAGGGCCTCAATGAGCACGGATACATTATTCCGGGCCTCGGCGATGCCGGCGACAAAATCTTTGGTACGAAATAAATGCTTTAAAAATCAAAAGCCGACTTTGAAAGTCGGCTTTTTTTTGGCGTAAACCAGAACAGAATCCGCCTGATTTCATCCCGCAGTTCACAACACTGCGGGATGGGTGATGAGCGGAACATATACCCTAACCACGTCGAGTTGCCGGCAAGGACAAGCGAGCGAATCCTGATGATCTTACGTAAATAAGTGATTCGGGTGGACGAGTACGGCCAACGCACCAGCGTCTTGACGTGTGAAGGGGATAAACAACAACACTCAGAGGAAAACACTATGACGCGCCGTGCTATCGGGGTGAGTGAAAGACCGCCGCTTTTACAGACAATCCCGCTTAGTTTGCAGCACTTGTTCGCTATGTTTGGCGCAACCGTGCTGGTGCCAATCCTGTTTCATATTAACCCGGCCACCGTACTGTTATTTAACGGTATCGGAACGCTGCTTTATCTCTTTATCTGTAAGGGCAAAATCCCGGCTTATCTGGGATCGAGCTTTGCGTTTATTTCGCCGGTACTGCTGCTTCTGCCGCTGGGCTACGAAGTGGCGCTGGGTGGTTTTATTATGTGCGGCGTGCTGTTCTGCATTGTTTCCTTCATCGTGAAGAAAGCAGGCACCGGCTGGCTGGACGTGATGTTCCCGCCTGCGGCAATGGGCGCAATCGTTGCCGTCATTGGTCTGGAGCTGGCCGGTGTTGCGGCCAATATGGCCGGTCTGCTGCCTGCGGATGGGCAGTCTGCGGATTCCAGAACCGTGCTCATCTCGCTGGTCACGCTGGGGGTGACCGTGTTTGGTTCCGTATTGTTCCGTGGTTTTATGGCGATAATCCCGATTCTGATCGGCGTGCTGGCCGGTTATGCGCTGTCGTTTGCAATGGGTGTTGTTGATACCACGCCGATTGCCAATGCGCACTGGTTCGCGCTGCCAACCTTCTACACGCCGCGTTTCGAATGGTTTGCTATCTTCACCATTCTGCCTGCGGCGCTGGTGGTTATTGCTGAGCATGTGGGCCATCTGGTCGTTACCGCCAATATCGTGAAACGCGATCTGATCCGTGACCCGGGCCTGCACCGTTCCATGTTTGCCAATGGCTTCTCAACCATTATTTCCGGTTTCTTCGGCTCAACGCCGAACACCACCTATGGTGAGAACATTGGCGTTATGGCGATCACCCGCGTCTACAGTACCTGGGTTATCGGTGGCGCGGCTATCATCGCGATTCTGCTCTCCTGCGTAGGGAAACTGGCGGCGGCAATTCAGATTATCCCGGTACCGGTGATGGGCGGTGTCTCTCTGCTGCTGTACGGGGTGATCGGCGCATCCGGTATTCGCGTGCTGATCGAATCCAAAGTGGATTACAGCAAAGCGCAAAACTTGATCCTGACCTCCGTCATTCTGATCATCGGCGTCAGCGGCGCGAAAGTGCACATTGGCGCCGCTGAACTGAAAGGGATGGCGCTGGCGACTATCGTGGGTGTTGCGCTGAGCCTGATCTTCAAATTGATCAGTGTTCTGCGTCCGGAAGAAGTGGTACTGGACGCCGAAGACAGCGAAGCAAATCAGCATTAATTGTCGCTCTGCAAACCGGGTGTCATGCCCGGTTCAAACGCGGTAAAGTTTTATGATAAACTTACCGCGTTTTTTAAAGCCCTGTTGAGGTACGTCTGAACACACCGGCGCAGCTTTCCCTGCCACTCTATCTTCCTGACGATGAAACTTTTGCGAGTTTCTGGCCGGGCGATAACCCTTCTTTGCTGGCGGCGTTGCAAAATGTCCTACGCCAGGATCATAGCGGATACATCTATTTCTGGTCGCGTGAAGGGGCAGGACGTAGCCATCTGCTTCATGCTGCCTGTGCTGAACTCTCTCAGCGTGGTGATGCGGTCGGCTATGTGCCGCTTGATAAGCGCACCTGGTTTGTACCGGAAGTGCTTGAAGGAATGGAACATCTCTCGCTGGTCTGTATCGATAATATCGAGTGTGTCGCAGGCGATGAACCCTGGGAGATGGCCATCTTCAATCTCTATAACCGTATTCTGGAATCAGGCAAAACGCGGTTACTGATCACCGGCGATCGTCCGCCACGGCAGTTGAATCTGGGGTTGCCCGACCTGGCGTCGCGCCTGGACTGGGGGCAAATCTACAAGCTGCAACCGCTCTCTGATGAAGACAAACTGCAGGCGCTCCAACTGCGTGCGCGGCTGCGCGGGTTTGAGTTGCCGGAAGATGTGGGACGTTTTCTGCTCAAGCGGCTGGATCGCGAAATGCGCACGCTCTTTGACACGCTCGATCAGCTCGATCGCGCGTCTATTACCGCCCAGCGTAAGCTGACCATTCCCTTCGTAAAAGACATTCTGAAACTGTAGGCCCGGCAAGTATCGCACCTGCGGGCCCGTGGTATTAATAGACGATCTCAAGGACCTGCTCTGGCGGGCGACCAATGCGCGCCTTACCGTTCGCCACAACGATCGGACGCTCCATCAGTTTGGGGTTATCAAGCAGCGCCTGCAACAGCGCCTCTTCTGAGAGATGGCTATCCCCCAGTCCCAGTGATTTATAGAGATCCTCTTTCTGGCGCATCAGCTCCCGCGCGCTGGTCATCCCCAGCATTTTCAACAGCGCTTTAAGCGTGTCGGCATCCGGCGGCGTTTCCAGATACAGAACAACCTGCGGATCAATGCCGTTGGCTTTCAGCAGGCTGAGGGTATCGCGGCTCTTGGAGCAGCGAGGGTTGTGGTAAATCTTCACCGCGTCTGTCATCGGTTCTCCTTGTTACATCTTCTGATACGGGCGGAACGTTTTCTGCAACTGACGAAGCTGATCGATACGCGCATCGTAACGGGCCTGCTGCAGACTGCCCAATTTGACCTGCGAACTGGCGCTCCCCAGCAGCGTAATGGCCTGATCGAGCTTACCCGTCAGCGCCAGCCCTTCGGCACGCGCCGCCAGCTCTTCATCGCGATGGCCTAATGTGGCTTCCGCTTGCGCCAGCAGCTCCCAGCCGTTTACATCGTCCTTCCAGTTAAAGGTATAACGATTGAGTATCGCCTCTGCCGCGGCAGCCTGACCGCTGCTCAGATAGGCGTTTGCCAGGTTGAGCTGTAATACCGGGTTGGTTTTAATTTCCGCCGCATTTTTCAGACGGTTAATCGCTTCGTTGTTTTTGTTCTGCCCTAAATCAATGTCGGTCGCCAGGTCGATATACCAGGCATTTGTCGGATTGGCGCTCAGCAGGGGTTGCAGTGTTTTAGCGGCGTCGGCGAAGTTCTTCGCCTCCATTGCCTGCAGGGCGCGACCATATTGTGCGGCATGCTGCTCGCGCACATTGCCTTTTGCCCAGGCATCTAACATATCGCTGGTGAGCTGATTACGCCCGGAGTTATACATCCCCAGGGCTCTGGCTTTGGCCAGGTAAAATTCTTCGGAGGATTGCACGACCACCGGGCGCATCTGGTTGGCGCGGTTACGCGCATCGGCAAGACGGCTTTCCGGTAAGGGGTGGGTCAGCAAAATTTCCGGTGGACGAGAGGCGTAGCGTGATTGATCAAGCAGCTTTTCCAGGAAAGTTGGCATTGCCTGTGGATCGAAACCGGAGCGTTGCAAAACCTGAATCCCGATGCGGTCCGCTTCCTGCTCGTTCTGCTGCGTAAAGGTGATCATGCCCTGCTGCGTACCGGCCAGTGTACCGGTGAGCGCCGCCATCCCGGCCTGCGGGCTTGCCATGGCTAACAGAATGGAGCCGAGTGCGCCAGCCCAGGTCAGGGGGGCGCTACGCTTCTGATCTTCCATGGCACGCGCCAGATGGCGCTGGGTCACGTGGGAAATTTCGTGCGCCATCACCGACGCCAGTTGGCTTTCGTTATCCGCATAGCGAAACAGCGCTGAATGCAACACCACGTTGCCGCCAAAGAAAGCAAAGGCGTTGATTTCGTCATTATTGACTAAGTAGAAATGAAACGGGGTCTTTACCGAGTTCGCATGCGAGACCAGGCGCATGCCCAGTCCGTTGATGTACTGAACCAGTAAAGGGTCGTTGATCAGCGGCGCACTGCCGCGCAGCTGGCGAACATAATAGTCGCCCATTTGCATTTCCTGACCAATGGACAGGGTGCTTCCTGCGGAGGTTCCCATATCGGGCAGACTGTCTGCAGAATCCGCAAACGCGGGCATCATCTGGCCGAGCGTCAGCGTGGCGATAAGGGTTGCGACCAGCGTTTTTTTCAACTGCCTGAACATAACCTCAATCCTGTAATTTTTGGGGTAATCATTTGACCTGACGAGCCGGGGTTCGTTCCGGCGAAATAAAACAGAGAGTTTATCCCCCCTGATGGGGGAATAACACCTTTTTGCCCGCTCATCATGTTTCCTGTAAAGGCGACGAAAAGCGAAGTCTTTTTTGTGACATTTCGATACAATTCCTGAACTCACACCGGTCAATCCGGCTCCTGGAAGGAACATATGCTTGAATTGTTGATGCAGTGGTATCGCCGTCGCTTTAGCGACCCGGAAGCGATCGCGCTGCTGGTCATTTTGCTGGCAGGTTTTGTCATTCTCTTCTTTTTTAGCGGTCTTCTTGCGCCGCTGCTGGTTGCCATCGTGCTGGCCTATCTGCTCGAATGGCCAACCGTCCGTCTGGAAAGAGTCGGTTTCTCCCGCCGCTGGGCCGCCACGATGGTGCTGCTGCTGTTTGTCGGCATTCTGATGATTATGGCATTTGTTGTGATGCCGGTTGCCTGGCAGCAGGGGATGAATCTGATTCGCGACATGCCGGGTATGCTCAATAAACTTTCCGATTATGCCGCCACGCTGCCACGACGTTATCCGATGTTAATGGATGCGGGCATCATCGATGCAATGGCGGAAAACATGCGTGCCCGGATGCTGGGCATGGGCGATTCGGTGGTGAAATACTCCCTTGCATCGCTGGTCGGGCTGCTGACGCTGGCGGTCTATCTGGTCCTTGTGCCTCTGATGGTCTTCTTCCTGGTGAAGGATAAAGAACAGATGCTCAATGCGGTGCGCCGCGTCTTACCGCGTAACCGTGGGCTGGCAGGGCAGGTCTGGAAAGAGATGAACCAGCAGATAACCAACTACATTCGCGGCAAAGTGCTGGAGATGGTTGTCGTCGGTGTTGCCACCTGGTTAGGTTTTCAGCTCTTTGGCCTTAACTATTCATTGCTGCTGGCGGTGCTGGTAGGGTTCTCGGTGCTGATTCCTTACATCGGCGCGTTTGTGGTCACCATTCCGGTGATTGGCGTGGCGCTGTTTCAGTTTGGTGCGGGCACCGAGTTCTGGAGCTGTTTTGCCGTCTACCTGATAATCCAGGGGCTGGATGGCAACCTGCTTGTGCCGTTACTGTTTTCCGAAGCGGTTAACCTGCACCCGTTGGTCATTATCCTGTCGGTAATTATCTTTGGCGGTCTGTGGGGGTTCTGGGGGGTGTTCTTCGCCATCCCGCTGGCGACGCTGGTGCAGGCAGTGATTCACGCATGGCCAGATACCGTAGTGGTTGACGACCATCACCTCTGACGTGATGTCTTCCCCGCTGGCGCGGTGCTTAGCGAGGCTACCAATCGTAGCCCTGATAAGCGCAGCGCCATCAGGGACGCGGTTAGTGGCCGTTATTTTGGTTACGCAAATAGATAATCCAGTAAGTAATCCCCACCAGCAGCCCGCCGCCGATAATATTACCTATCGTCACCGGGATCAGATTGGCCGTGATAAAATTGCTGACTGTCAATGCCGGAAAATTTTCCGGGCTGGCGTGAATGCTGGTCCAGAATCCTTCGGGTGCAAAATAACGAATAACAATAGAAAGCGGGATCAAAAACATATTCGCGATGCTGTGTTCGAAGCCGCTGGCGACAAACATACCGATAGGCAACAGCATCGCCATAATTTTATCTGTTAGCGTATGCCCGGAATAACTCATCCACACAGCCAGGCATACCATTAAATTACATAGCGTCCCCAGGCAAACGGCTTCAATGAAGGTGTGATGCATTTTATGGTCGGCGGTCTGTAATACATTTAATCCCCAAAGACCATTGCCACTCATATATTGCCCGGCAAACCAAATCAGCGCGACAAAAAAAAGGGCGCCGACAAGGTTACCGAAATAGACAATTATCCAGTTGATAATTAACTGTCGCCAGCTTATTAGCCCGCTGGCTTTTGCCATCACCGTCAATACTGTCGAGGTGAACAAATCTGCGCCACAGACCACCACCAGGATGAGGCCCAGCGAGAAGCACACGCCGCCGGCCAGTTTTGCCAGGGCGGTTGCAGGGGCAGGCCCGGTCGTGACGGTAATATAGAAAACGAATGCAATGGAAATAAATACACCAGCCGTGACCGCGAGAAAGAATGACAGTTCTTTCTTCTTGCTGACTTTATATAACCCTGCCTGTTCGGCGACCTTTGCCATTTCTGCGGGAAGTCGCAGATCAAAAGCATTGCTGGTATCCATGAGAATCTCCTGAGTCTATGCATTAATGAGGGAGCAATATCGACACCCGCATTTATATGCATAGGGCGTACCAGCCATATAGCCGGTATCGCCTCTAAAGCGTTAATTCGCTCACACTTAAACTCAGAAACTCAATTACAATACTTCCCGAACGGTAATACCCAACCGCTGCATACGTGATAACAGCGTGGTACGTTTCATCCCTAATTTTGACGCCGCACCGCGCGGCCCGGCGACAATACCGTTTGTTTCCCGCAGCACCTGAATAATACGCTGACGTTCCTCTTCATCATTTTCCGGCGGTTCGGTGTGCATCATTTCCGCCACGCGGGGCAGGGGAAAAGGAAAAGGATCATGGGCAACAGGCTGCACCATGCTACTGGGTTGCGCATTCAAATGCAGGCTCAGCGTATTATCGCGTGAGAGCAGGACCGCACGTTCGAGAATATTTTCCAGTTCGCGCACGTTGCCTGGCCATTCGTAGCGCATCAACTGGCGCATTGCATCGGCAGGAATGGTGTCGATTTGGCGGTTTAAACGGCGCGCCAGTTTTTGTGTGAAGTACCTGACCAGCAACGGGATATCGTCCGGGCGATCGCGCAGCGGCGGCAACACCAGCGGGAACACATTCAGGCGATAGAACAGGTCGTTACGAAACTCCCGGTCAATGACCATCTGTTTCAGGTCGCGGTTAGTCGCGGCGATGACCCGAACGTTAACGGGAATGGTGCGGGTGCCGCCAATGCGCTCAATCTCCCTTTCCTGTAGCACACGCAATAATTTAGGTTGCAGTTCAATCGGCATATCGCCGATTTCATCGAGGAACAGCGTCCCCCCATCCGCCATTTCAAAGCGTCCACGGTGGGTGTTGATAGCGCCGGTAAATGCCCCTTTATCGTGACCAAACAGTTCGCTTTCCAGCAGGGTCGACGGAATGGCGGCACAGTTGATTTTCACCAGCGGTTTATCTTTGCGCAGACTCATCTGGTGAATGGCACGGGCAATAATCTCTTTCCCTGTACCGGTTTCGCCAAGAATCAGCACTGTACTGTCACTCAGGGCAACAATATTGACCTGCTGGAGCACATCGCGCATGGCGTCGCTCTGATAAATAATGTCGCCAAAGCTCTGGCTGGAAAGAATTTGCTCGTTAAGTTTGTTGTTCTCGTTTTTGAGGTTTTCTTTCAGATGCGTCACTTTGCGATAGGCATCGGCATTATCGACAGCAATGCCAATTCTGTCGGCAATCTGTCGAAGTAATCGACAGTTTTGTGCGTTAAAAATCGACAAATCCCGGTGGGCCAGTACCAGTACGCCGGTGGACTGATGGCTAAAAGCCAGCGGCAGAATAAAGACCGTCTCCAGACCTTGCGCCTCCAACTGTTGCAGCAAGGGATCATTTAGCCACATTTGCGGCTCGTCCCTTTTTTGCAACAGGGTCGCATGATTTTCATTGAGCGCCGTATGCAGCAACTGGCTATCGCTGCGTAGCGGGTATTGCTGGCTTGTTGGCGGCTGAACTGTGAAATCCGTCGAGTTCCACATAAGCTGGCGCGAGCGCAGGGCATCGCGGAGCACCATTGCGACCGTATCCACGCCAAAGAAGCGGTGGATTTCACGCGAGACATCCGCCACCAGTTCATCAATATCAAGGTGAGACAGTACCGAGTTGGTGATATCGACCAGAACCCGGTCATGGTCAAGCTCCTGGCGCAACAGCGAAACGGATTGCTCCAGCTTGTCGCGCTCAATATCACCCTCTAAACCTTGCGCCGCGAGGCGTGCCAGCCAGGCAAACATGGTGCTGTCTTTTTCGCAAAATTTACCGCCATCGGTGCGCACAAAGCGCAGCTCAGCCATGGTTTCTCCGGCAAGTAAAATCACCTGTTTTGAGCTGTCGCTGATTGAACCGGCATATTCACTGGTGCAGAACTCAACGCTTCCGTCATCAAAACAGCGGTAGAATCGCGAATTACTGAGGCGAAGTTCGACAAACTGAATGGGGCTGAACGGAGGTGGTAGGGGAATGAACGCCCGCAGGACGGACGCCTTATCTTTCTGTTCCAGCAAATGCTGTAAAATCATGGATACTGCATCCTTCCAGAATCAATTGTACAGAAAAGCAGAAAAAAACAGTCATAAATCAACATAATGTGACTTCCTTATCCGTTTTTTCATATCAAGTGATTGTTCTTCGGCAAGAGAGCGGGCCACCCGGTATACTACTATACCCCCTTATTTTGTAGTGTTACCCGCTTCACGTATAGCTAATTGTCATACGAATTGACGTTTTATTGATATCACTAATGGTTAATCCAGCCGCCGTACCATCAGATAAATCGCCGGCTCACCGGCAATGTCTTTCAATTGCTGCAAGATGAGCTGGCTCCAGCTACGCCAGGGATCATCCGCTTCTTCTGCCAGTTTAGCAAAGGCGGGGGCCAGTTTATTGACGTGACTGGCATCAATGATGATTTCGCCAAACGTGAGCAGCCCCTGCATTTTCTTACGTGCGCCTTCTTCCAGTAGCGCAAGCCAGCGCTCGTAGTCGGCAAGTGGACATTCCAGCACCACGTTGAGGCAGTCGATTACCCCCACGTGGTGACCAATGGCCAGCGAGTAGTACATCACCTGGCGGCTTTTTTCCTCGACATTGACGCTGTCATCGACAAATTTCTGCCGCAGCGTCCAGAACATCACTTTGCTGCCCTTCTCAGACATGCTTTCCCTCCATCTCGGCGCGCAGTTGCTGCACGATGGTGTCCAGACGCGGATCGGCCGCCTGCTGCAACCAGGCATTAATGCGCGCGGAACTTTCGCGTGGATCGCCTTCGGTCAACAGCGCGAAGAAGTGATCGGCAATTTCACGTCCCTGGCGATAGCCTGCCAGACGACGCGCCAGACGCTCGATATTAACGCGCATGGCCAGCGGTACGGCAGGCCAACGGACGGTCGCCGTTTCATTTTCAGCCTGGTGATGATCTTCGGCGTGCAGTTTCTGCTCCAGCAGGCCGAGCGCGACGGCGAAACCGTGCACCGTTGCCGCCGGGGTCGGCGGGCAGCCGGGGATCCATACATCAATGGGGACGATGGTATCGCTGCCGCCCCAGACGCTGTAGAGATCGTGAAAAATACCGCCGCCGACGCCGCATGCGCCATAGGAGATCGCGATTTTGTGGTCAGGCGCGGAATGCCAGGCACGCAGCGCGGGCATACGCATGGCGCGGGTGACCGCGCCGGTAAACAGTAAAATGTCGGCGTGACGCGGTGACGCAACGACTTTAATGCCGAAGCGTTCGGCATCGAACAGCGGGGTGATCGCGGCGAAGATCTCAATTTCACAGCCGTTACATCCCCCGCAGTCCACGCGGTAAACATAGGCGGAACGTTGAATATCGCGAAGCAGCACTTGCTTGAGTTTTTGCGCTTGTTCATCCAGCGTTATGGGCTGACTGACATGCTGCTTTAACGTCAGGGAATCGGCGCTCATGCTTGCTCCTCAATATAATAATGAATGTTGGTGCTGCCGCGATGCTCCAGTGCCGCCCGACGTTTACATGCCGGGCAGACATTCGCCTGGGCGCGCAGGGTTTCCACTAGCGCCGGGTTCGATTGATGAAGCGCCAGTAATTCAGCCGCCAGGGCGACGGATTTTTCCGGCGCAAAGGGGGCGTGGCACTCGCTGCAATGCTGCAGCCGAAAGGTCGCGCGCACATAGAGGTCTTCTTTGCGGGTCACTGCCAGCTCAAACTCCTCTGACAGGCGAATGGCATGCGTTGGGCACACCTCTTCGCAGCGGCCACAGTAGATGCAGCGGCCGATAAACAGTTGCCAGATGCGGGCGTTGTCATCCGGATGGGTTTCCATCGTCAGCGCGTTGGCAGGGCAGGCGGTGGTGCAGGCGCCGCAGGCGATACACTGCTCAGGATTAAGCTCGGGTTTGCCGCGAAATCCAGGGCAGACCTCCAGCGGCGCAAACGGGTATTTCACCGTGACTTCGCCCGCTCTGATAATGGTTTTCCACAATTTAAGCATCGTATCTTCCTTATCTCAGCGGCGAATTGCGACGTTCAATACTGTAACGCTCGATCTCTTTGTACGGCACGGTGGTGGACTTGCGCTTACGTACATCCACCAGTGTGACGCGGTCCGTACAGGAATAGCAGGGGTCGAGACTCCCGATAATCAACGGCGCATCGGAAACGGTATTGCCGCGCAGCATATAGCGCAGCACCGGCCAGTTGGCATAGGTCGCCGCACGGCAGCGCCAGCGGAACAGCTTCTGGTTGTCGCCGAGCATGCTCCAGTGCACATCCTCGCCGCGCGGTGCTTCCACATAACCCAGTGCGAATTTATGCGGCTTGTAGCTGAACCCTTCGGTTAACAGCGCGGTGTCTGGCATATTGTCGAGGGCAAACTCAATCATCGAGAGGGAATCAAGCGTCTCTTTGATACGCACCATCACGCGCGAGAAAACATCCCCGGCGGGCCAGCTAAACAAGGTTTTTGGCAGATTGCCGTAGTCGGCATACGGATGGTCAAAGCGCAGATCACGGTTAAAGCCACTGCCGCGAATCAGCGGGCCGACCGGGCTATAGTCGCGCGCAATCTGACGGTCCAGCACCCCAACCCCCTGGGTACGCTGTGCCATATTCGGCGTTGAGAGCAGCATATCCACCAGTTGGACGACTTCCGCGCGCATCTCCTTCACCAGTTGGATAGTTTTAATGCGCTGCTCTTTCAGGATGTCGCGCCGCACGCCGCCAATCAGATTCAGGCCATACGTTTTACGCGAGCCGGTCAGCAGTTCTGCCATGGTCATCGATTTTTCGCGGATGCGGAAAAATTGCATAAAACCGGTATCGAAGCCGACGAAGTGGCTGGAAAGCCCAATGTTTAACAGATGGCTGTGCAGACGTTCTACTTCCAGCAGCACCGAGCGGATAGTGTGAGCGCGTTGCGGCACAACAATACCCAGGGCGTTTTCTACCGAGGTGGTGTAGGCCACGCTGTGGGCGAAGCCGCATATCCCGCAGACGCGGTCTGACAGAAACGTCACTTCGTTATAACCCATGCGGGTTTCCGCCAGTTTTTCCATACCGCGGTGAACGTAGAACAGGCGGTAATCGGCATCGACAATGCGCTCGCCATCAACAAACAGACGGAAGTGGCCCGGTTCGTCCGACGTGATATGCAGCGGGCCGATGGGCACGATACGCGCCGAGCTATCGCCATCGTTGATAAACGGATAGTTTTCCGTATCGGTGGTCGGCTCCGGGCGCAGACGGTAATCCATGGTGTCTTTACGCAGCGGATGCAAATCGTCCGGCCAGTCGTCCGGTAGCACCAGACGGCGCTGATCCGGCAGGCCTACCGGGATCAGACCGTACATGTCGCGGATTTCACGTTCGCCCCAGACGGCGGCGGGCACCTTCGGAGTGACGGAGGGGAATTCACGCGTGTTGGCATCCACCAGCGCTTTTACCACAATCCAGCATTTTTCCGCCCCTTCCATAGAAAGGGCGTAGTAGACCGCGTAATGACCATTCAGAGTACGTTCATCGTTACCGAATAACACCGGTAACCAGCCGTCATGCTGGTAATAGAGATAATGCACAATATCCGGCAGCAGATTGAGTTTTACCGTAATGGTGGTCTGCTCAAAAGTTTGCCGCTCTTCTTCAAGAATGGCACCGGGAAATTGCGCGTTTAACGCCGCAAGACAGGCACCGCCACGAGGGGCATCGAGACTGATACTCTCTAAATAACTCACTTTAACTCTCCCTGAACCCGCGCGGGTGTTGCGGTTGCGGCGGTGGTGTCAAACGACGCCCACAGCCAACTAAATTGTGTTGATTGTTCATCATTACCGGACATCACGATGGCAGAAGCATTTGCCAGCATTTTGCTTACCGGTTGCGGAATATGGGTCCCCATCACCAGCATCATCACCAGCAAAATGACCATTGGCACTGTGGTGAGCCTGCCGAGCTCACCGCTGGCGACTTCCTGAGGCGGTGCGGCAAACAGCGCTTTGGCGACCATGCGCACCAGCCCGCCAAGCACAATCGTCAGCAACAGCAGCAGTACGATAGTCACCAGCAGGTGATCGGCCGCCAGCCCGGCGGTGACGGTCATAAACTCGCTGAGGAAAATATTGAACGGGGGCATGCCGCCCAGTGCCAGCGCGCCGCCACCGAGCAGAACTGCGGTAAACGGCATGACTTTCAGCATGCCGCATACCACGTCCAGATTGCGGGTGCCGTATTTCAGCAGCACGTTGCCGGAACCGCAGAACAACAGCGTTTTGGCCAGGCTATGGTTCAGCGTGTGCAGCAGCGCGGCGAGAATACCCAGCGGGCCGCCGATACCGAGCGCCACTGCCACCAGCCCCATGTTTTCCACGCTCGAGTAGGCGAGCAGGCGTTTCATATCCTGTTGAACGAGGATAAAGAACGCCGCCACCGCCACCGAGAGCAGGCCGAAAATCATCAGTAAGGTATTGGGGAACGTGCTGCCGATGGCATGGCAGATAATGATGTAGTAGCGAATCAGCACCAGCAGCGCGCAGTTCAGCAGCACCGCTGAGAGCAGGGCGCTGACCGGGCTTGGCGCTTCACTGTGGGCATCCGGCAGCCAGGCGTGCATCGGGAACAAGCCGGTTTTGGTCCCAAAACCGATCAGCACGAAGACAAATGCCAGCACCATCAGCGTGGGGTCGAGGTTGCTGCTCTCTTTAAGGACTTCGGTCCAGAAAATCGCGTGGTCAGGCTCCACCATAAAGCTGGCGGCATTGGCATACACCAGGACCGTACCGAACAGGCCAAACGCGACGCCCACGGTACAGATAATGATGTATTTCCACGCGGCTTCCAGCGAAGAACGCTGACCGTAAATCCCCACCAGAAACGCTGAGCTCAGTGTGGTGGCCTCAATGGCTGCCCACATGACAATCAGGTTGTTACTGGTGACCACCAACAGCATGGTGAAGAGAAACAGATGGAAGAAACCGTAATAGTTGCACAGGGTGCCGACGGTAATTTCCCCATGATCGACTTCATGGCGCATATAGCCAATGGAGTACAGCCCGGTGATAAAACCGATAATCCCAAGAAGCGACAAGAACAACCCGCTTAAGCTGTCGATATGTAGCCAGCGATGGGCGGCGAATATCTCGCCCTCAGTTACAGCTTCCGCAACCGTCCACAGTGCCACGACCATCAGCACGACGATACCGACGAAATGCACGGTGGTGACCAGAGCGCGCGCGGCATTCCCTCGCAGACGGCACAGGAAGCAGAGTGCGGAGATGACCAGTGGCGTGAGCAACAGCAAGGTGAACATCAATGCGTGACTCATGTTGTTATCCTTTCAGCGCCGTAAGGTTATTAACGTCCAGCGTGCCGTGGGTACGCCAGATTTTTCGCGCCAGTATTGTCATGACAATCACCGCGAAAATGGCGTCGGTAGCGATGCCGATTTCAACCAACTCCGGCGCACGCCATGCCAGCAGCGCCAGCACCAGATGCGAACCGTTTTCCATCAGGCAGTAACCAAACACCTGGCGCAGGATATTGCGTTGGCTGACGATGCACAGTAGCCCCAGCAGGAAGTGGCCGAGCGCCACCGCCAGCGCGGGTTTAAGTTGCGCGACCAGCGGCAACTGCACCGGACGCACCACAAACCAGCACAGCAGCACGATGCCTGCGGCCATCAGCACCAGCGCGGCAGGGCCAAACAGTCGTTCTCCCTGACCCTCTGGCGCCATTTTGCGAAACGCATAACCCATGATGAGCGGCACCATCAGAACCTTGGTGAAGAAGGCGCTGATGGACCACATCCGCAGTTGTTCTGCATCCAGCAGTTGTGAGAGGGTAAAAAATATCGACACCAGCACCAGTGATTGCAGGGCGTACAACCAGCAGGAGACGGTGTAGCGTCTGGCGCAAGTGACCAATAACGAGGTGAACATCATCAGCCCCGCCAGATTGTTAACTACCAATGTTCCCGTCATCTTCGACTCCCTTTATCCAATCCACGCTGCGGCAATGAGACTTGAGCACAGCGACATCACCACCAGAATCCCCAGCACCAGTTTCATGGCATACGGTAGCGGTGCCGCCTGTGCCACCTCTTCGCTGGGTTCACCCGGCACCACGCGCCCGAACCAGTAGATAAACCAGCCGAAGCTGGCGACCGATTCCACCAGCGCCAGGATCATCACCGCGAGCAGAATGGGGTGCTGATCGGAGAGGGCGAACCCGGCGGCGAACAGGGGGAACTTGCTGAAAAAACCGTTGAACGGCGGCACACCGGTAATGGCGAGCGCCGCAACGCAAAAGCCGATCCCGGCGATAGGGAGCGTGCGCATCACGCCACGAAGACGCGGCAGCATACGCGTACCGCAGCTATAGCTGAGTGCCCCGGCAACCAGGAAGAACAGGCTCTTGGCGAAGGCGTGGTTAAAGATGTAAACAATCCCCGCGTTGAAGGCCATTTTCGAACCGAAAATCGACATCGACAGAGCGAGGAAAATCCACGCCAGTTGGGAAATGGTCGACCAGGCAAGCAGGCGCTTCATGTCTTTTTGCGGCAGGTACATCAGGAAACCGTACACCAGGGTGATGGTCGCCATGGTGACGCCGACCCAGCCAATGACTTCCGGGATCTGCCCACCTTCGGAAATAGCGCGGGCAAAAATGTAAACGCCCACTTTCACCATCGACGCGGCGTGCAGGTATGCACTGACTGGCGTCGGCGCTTCCATCGCATCCGGTAGCCAGGCCTGCAACGGCAGTTGCGCCGATTTCCCCCAGGCGGCAAACAAAATCCCACCGTAGACGATTAAGGCGCCGCTGCCGTTTAACTGGCTTAAGGCGCTCAGCGCGAAGGTGCCGGTTTGCAGAAACAGCGTGGCCGCCGCCAGATACAAGCCCAGCGAACCGACGTGGGTGATCAGCAGCGCTTTCATCGCCGAGCGTTGGGATTTCTCGGACTGGTAATAGCTGATGAGCGCCCAGGAGCAGCCGCCAGTGATTTCAAAAAACAGCAACTGGCCCAGCAGCGTGGAGGAGAGCACCAGGCCGGACATCGCACCGATAAAAATCAGCAAGAATGCGTAGTAGCGATTGCTGCCATCGTGCGGGTGTTCCTTATTGCCACGGGTCAGATATCCCGTGGAGTAGAGCGCCACCAGCAGACCGAGGAAGACCACCACAAACAGAATCAGGGTGCTGATTTTGTCTACCGTCATCCCGAACAACGCTATCTGTCCGGCGCTAAGCAGCGGGATATCTACAACCTCGCTGCCTGCGGCATGAAAGCCCGCCGCCAGTGCGACCGTGGCAATAGTTGCCAGCAATGCGAACACGGTGGACAGCATGGGGGCGGTCTGTCTGGGGGCCAAAGAGACGACCAGCGCGCCGATAAACGGCAGGAGCAGGGTCGTCAGGGCAATTGTTTCCATAGTAATTCAGCGCTCCTTACAGACCGGTTAACCAAAGAACATATGACAGCGCGGCGAGACTAAAACCGAGCCAGGTAAGGTGGTGCGTCAGTAAAAACCGTCCGCGAGCGAGCGAGTTTTCCACCACTGACGCAATGACAAACACCACCAGTAATTTGACCAGCGTGATGACCAGCGAAAGCAGCATGGCCCCGACGGTCAGCGAGCCGGCATTGCCGAACGGGAAGAAGAGCGCCAGGAACAGCGAGGCCATCACCACCTGTTTCAGGCCGATCCCCCATTTCACCAGCGCCAGTCCTGCCCCGGAGTATTCGGTCAGCGGCCCTTCCTGTAACTCTTGTTCCGCCTCTGCAACGTCGAAGGGGATTTTGCCCATCTCAATAAAACAGGCGAATCCGCAGGCGAGCATCGCCAGCAGCGTGGCAACAGGGGAGACCCAACCGGCCGCCAGCGTGGTGCTGATCGCGCCGATATTGGTCGACCCGGCCAGCAGCGCCAGCACCAGCAGCGAGAGAATCAGCATCGGTTCCACCAGGATGCCGAGCGTCAGTTCGCGACTGGCGCCAATCCCGGAAAACGGACTACCGGTATCGAGGCCGGAGAGCGCAAAGAAGAAGCGGAACAGGGCGAGCAGGTAAATCAGGGTGATTAAGTCGCCCGCGCCGGCGAAAGGCGAGGTGCGCACAAACAGCGGCAATGTCATCGCCACCACCAGCATGCTGCTCAGCAGCACCCAGGGCATGACGCGGAACATCATGCCGGACGAGGCCGGAGCCACCTCCTGGCGCTTAAGCAGTTTTTGCAGATCGCGATAGTCCTGTAAGACGCCAGGACCCTGGCGAGAGTGCATCCGTGCGCGAATCTGCCGGGAGATGCCGGTAAATAATGGCGTTAATGCCAGCAGAAACGCCGCCTGGCAGAGGGCAAACAGACCCAGTGACCAGTCAGGGGTTGGTTGTATCATCTTCTCTCCCTCCTTAGACGGCGATAGTCAGCAGCAGGATCACCAGCGCGGCGATCACATACAGGCAATAGAGACGGAAATCGCCGCTTTGCAGATACTGCACCGCACGGGCAATGCGTTTGGTTATCCTGACCAGCGGCAGGATGATTTTGTCGTCCCAGAACGGCTCTATGCAGGTGGCAGCAATAGTTACGCCCCCCAGGCTGCGCTGTAACGGCTGGGCAGGATCGAGCTGTTTACGCATGCGATAAAGTGGGCCAAATACCACGCGCAGGGGCTGCGTAAAGCTGCCGGCAGACGGGGCCATCCCTTTTTCCCAGGCATAGCCGCATGCCCATGCATCACCGGTGCGCCGGAAGTTGCCACGGGTGTGACGGTTGATGTACCAGAACAGGCCCGGCAGTATGGGCATCGCGATAAGCAGCAGGAAGACCACCGAGGGCGTCAGCACTGCCTGCTGTGCGTCGCCTGGCATCAGCGTTGCGCCTTGCGCCACGGCCAGCGTTTGCTGGGAGGAAAGCAACTGGGCAATGTGCAGCAGGTGTGGCGCAACCAGATTTGCCCCGACGCCTGCCAGTACGCAGAACAGCGCCAGCAGACACATGGCAATCACCATCGGCCAGGGGACTTCCCGCGCATGGTCGGCTTTTTCGCTGCGGGCGTTACCGCAGAAACTCACACCGTAAACTTTGACGAAGCACATCGCGGCCAGTGCGCCGGTGATAGCCAGCATGACGATGGCGATGGGGCCTGCCAGCCGGGGAATAATGGCGTCCACGCGGGTGAGGGAGAACAGCGACTGGTAGGTATACCATTCACTGATAAAGCCATTGAGCGGCGGCATGGCGGAAATGGCCAGACAGCCAATCAGGAACGCGCCTGCGGTCCACGGCATCCGTTTGGCCAGCGCGCCCATTTTTTCCATATCCCGTGTGTGCAGACGAAAGATAATCGCCCCGGCGCCGAGGAACAGCAGCCCTTTAAACAGCGCGTGGTTGAGCAGATGGAAGAGTGCGCCGAGCAGACCGACGGCGGCGATCACCGGATGGTGGAGCGCAATGCCAGCCATGCCGACGCCGACGCCCATCAAAATGATGCCGATGTTTTCAACCGTGTGCCAGGCAAGCAGGCGTTTGATGTCATGCTCTGCCAGCGCGTAGAGCACGCCAAGCACCGACGACACCGCGCCGAAGGCCAGCACCACCACACCCCACCACAGCGGAATACCGCTATGTCCGAGCAGGTCGATACCGACTTTGATGATCCCGAAGATACCAATTTTGACCATCACCCCCGACATTAATGCCGACGCGTGTGACGGCGCGGCCGGGTGCGCGCGCGGTAGCCAACTGTGCAGTGGCAGCATCCCCGCTTTGGCGCCAAAACCGAAGAACGCCAGCAGGAAGACGGCGGAGGCGACGCCCGGTGATAGCGACAACTCACGGAAGCTGGCGAAATCCAGGCTGCCGCTCTGGCGCCACATCAGGAAGAAGGCAACCATGATCAGTACCGACCCGGCGTGGGCGATAAAGAAGTAGAGCAGACCGGCGTGAATGGATTCGTCGTCCTGATCGGTGATGACCAAAAACCAGGAGGCCAGCGACATCATTTCAAACAGCACGATGAACCAGAACGCGTTGTCCATCACTACCAGACCGACCATCGATGCGATGAACAGGTTCATAAAGAAGCCCATCGCGCCGACACCTTTGCCGACATATTCGCGCACGTAGGAGAGCGAATAGAGGCCGCAGACGGTCACCAGCAGGGAAATCACCAGCACCATAAAGGCCGCCAGACTGTCCATCCGCACGATAAAATGGGCAAACGCGAAGGGGCCGACGGCCTGCCAGTGCAGCGTCTGCGCACCCGTTAACGCGGTGACGGCGCTCGCCAGACCGAGTAAGCCGCCCGCCATCGCCGACAGACCGGCGACCTTAATCGCCAACTCCTCCTGGCGGGCCAGTAACAGTGACGCGACGCCGCCAGCGACATATAACAAGATTGACCACATCAATAATTGCAGGGCATCCATTAGCGTTGCTCCGGCGTGGGTGAAGAAGAGTCGAAGGTCATGTCCGTCGTGTTGAGCGCGGCCAGCAGCCGGCGCGCTTTCAACTGTTTATTGAGCGCGTCTTCCTGTACCAGATGCAGCGCATGTGTCGGACAGGATCTGATGCAGGCGGGACCTTCCGGCAGGAAGTGACAGAGGTCGCATTTGACGGCGATAGTCTGTACACCCGCATTCCAGCGTAAAAACGGCTGCATGGTCGGCGGGCTGGCGGGAACATCCCGGAGTTGTTCTTCCGGAACGAAGTTTTCGTAGCGTGCAGGAATGTTGAGTGGACGGCTGCCTGACGGGGTAATCGCACCGAACGGACAGACCAGACCGCAGAGTTTGCAGCCGATACAGAGCGTTTCGTTGAGATAGACCGCGTCATCCCTGAAGGAAATCGCGTTCACCGGGCAAACCTGTTTACAGGGCGCATCGTCACAGTGTCGGCACATGACCGGCGCGGTTTTGGTGTCCGTTTTAACCAGCGTTAATCGTGGGTGGTACTGCAACCCTTCAGTCTTATGAACATCCGAACACGCGGCAAGGCAGGTATTGCATCCTATACACCACTCGGGATCTGCAATCACAAAGCGGTTCATGTCGGCTCCTTGAGAAGAAAGCGAGAAAATCGTTGAGCCTTCTTAAGCACAAGTCATGCCAAATGTTAAAATCAATATTTATCAGTGGGTTGTGTGATTATGTGGTGGTGAACAAACAAAAGTGATGGTCTGGGGCGAGCGATAAGTCGCCATTGTCGGCACTAGTGTCGAAATGAGTGATAAAGTGTGATCAACTTCAAATAATTGGCGGGAGAGGCAAAGACAGAAAACAAGGGCGGCCTTAGACGGGACGCCCGGAAGAGGGGTGATGCAATTTGAGCCCGCTTAGGCGTTCTCTTTCAGCCAGTTGAGCACGATGTCGTGATGATTGCTGGTTTTGAAATCATCAAAAACATGCTCGACTTTGCCATCGGCGTCGACAAGGAAACTAATGCGGTGAATGCCGTCGTAGGTTTTGCCCATAAAGGTCTTTTCACCCCAGACGCCAAACTGCTCGCAAATTTGGTGATCTTCATCGGACAGCAGCGTGAAGTTCAGCAGCTCTTTTTCGGCAAAACGGGAAAGTTTTTCCGGTTTGTCAGTGCTGATACCCAACACTTCAACGCCCGCTTTCTTCAAATCATCCATGTTATCGCGCAGGCCGCATGCCTGGACGGTACAGCCTGGCGTCATCGCTTTCGGGTAGAAATACACCAGAACACGCTGTCCCTGGAAGTCGGCCAAATTTACTTGTTCTCCGTCTTGATCCGGCAAGCTAAATTTCGGTGCGATATCACCGGCTTTCAGTGGATTCATTACTTAACTCCATCCTGTTCATCATGCTGTGAATAGTTGACCACGTTTATACTGCCTTGTGCATTCAATTCTGTACATAGGGCTTTGAATGCCTGGTCAATATTTGATGCGTCCTGCGAGGCAGGACTGTGGGCGGTTATCTGAATAAAAAGCTGCGCGGCCCTGGTGGCGTCGCCCGGTTGAGTGCGGGAGACCAGCTCAGCGATATTCATCTGAAAGGTGTCGAACAAGGCAGTAAAACGCTCAATCAGATGCGGCGAGTCAGGGACTTCAACCTGAACCCAGACGGTGGCAGGCATGGCAGGGCGAGGGCGTGCGGCGGTACGCTTCATCACGATCAATAAATCCAGCTCTGCGCCCTTAAGCGGCAACGTTGATTCAATCAGCGTAATAGCGTTCCATGAGCCGGAGAGCAGCATAATAAACGTGAACTCTTCTCCCAGCATAGCCAGACGACTGTCTTCAATGTTGCAACCGCAACTGCTGACGTGGCGCGTGATGGTATTAACGATACCCGGCCTGTCGGCACCCAGCGCAGTAATAACCAGAAAATGTTGTGATGAGGCAGTCAAACCTGTGCTTCCTGTCAAACCTGAGATAATCATAAGGAAAGCATAAAAAAAACCGGCATACAACCGCCGGAACGCCTCACGTCACTTGCTTTTATTACAGCACCACACGTACCATTGAGATTCTTGTTTGCACAGAGGATGGCCCATGTTCACGGGAAGTATAGTCGCGCTTGTTACGCCAATGGATGATAACGGTAAAGTCTGTCGGCCAAGCCTGAAAAAACTGATTGATTACCATGTCGCCAGTGGAACATCGGCGATTGTTTCTGTAGGAACGACCGGCGAATCCGCCACGCTCAGCCATGAAGAACATGGGGATGTGGTGATGATGACGCTGGAACTGGCAGACGGGCGTATTCCTGTTATCGCAGGGACTGGCGCAAACGCCACCGCGGAGGCCATCAGCCTGACGCAACGTTTCAATGACAGCGGCGTCGTGGGCTGTCTGACAGTAACCCCTTATTACAACCGTCCGACACAGGAAGGCCTGTTCCAGCATTTCAAAGCCATCGCTGGACACACCGATCTGCCCCAGATTCTGTATAATGTGCCATCGCGCACCGGCTGCGATTTGCTGCCGGAAACCGTGGGTCGTCTGGCGGAAATTAAAAATATTATCGGTATTAAAGAAGCGACCGGGAACTTAAGTCGCGTTCATCAGATCAAAGAGCTGGTTTCAGATGACTTTCTGCTGCTCAGCGGCGACGATGCAACCGCGATGGACTTTATGCAACTCGGTGGTCACGGCGTTATTTCCGTTACCTCGAACGTGGCGGCACGTGATATGGCCGACATGTGCAAACTGGCAGCGGAAGGGCAGTTCGCCGAAGCGCGTGTGATCAACAAGCGCCTGATGCCGTTACACAACAAACTATTTGTCGAACCCAATCCTATCCCGGTGAAATGGGCATGTAAGGAGTTGGGGCTTGTGGCAACCGATACGCTGCGCCTGCCGATGACACCGATCACCGATCACGGTCGTGAAGTGGTTCGCTCCGCGCTTAAGCATGCCGGATTGCTGTAAAGTTTAGGGAGATTTGATGGCTTACTCAGTACAGAAGTCGCGCCTGGCGAAGGTGGCGGGAGTTTCATTTGTAATGTTACTCGCTGCCTGCAGTTCGGATTCACGCTACAAACGTCAGGTCAGTGGTGACGAGTCCTATCTGGATGCCGCGCCGCTTGCGGAACTTCATGCGCCAGCCGGCATGATCCTGCCGGTGCAGAATGGCGAATATAACATTCCTGCCACTAACGGCAGTGGTGCTGTGGGTAAAGAGCTGGATATCCGTCCGCCGGCGCAGCCGCTGGCACTGGTAACGGGTGCGCGCACTCAGTTTACTGGCGATACGGCAACCCTGTTGGTTGAAAATGGCCGCAACACAAACCTGTGGCCGCAGGTTGTCAGCATTATCCAGGCGAAAAACTACGCCATCGCGAAGCGTGACGACGCCAGTCAGACGTTAACGACAGACTGGGTTGACTGGAACCGCCTCGATGAAGATCAGCAGTATCGTGGCCGTTATCAAATCTCGGTGAAACCGCAGGGTTATCAGCAGGCGGTGACCGTTAAACTCGTAAATCTGGAGCAGGCGGGTAAACCGGTTGCAGATAGCGCATCGTTACAGCGCTACAGCACGGAAATGCTGAACGTTATCTCCCAGAGCCTGGATAAAACATCCACTGACGCTCAGGCTGCCGCCGAAAACCGCAGCGTGAAGTCGCTTGATGTTCAGTCCGGCGCGGATGATACCGGTCTGCCGATGCTGGTGGTGCGTGGTCCGTTCAACGTAGTGTGGCAGCGCCTGCCGACAGTGCTGGAAAAAGTGGGCATGAAAGTGACCGACAGCACCCGTTCTACCGGTAGCATGGCCGTCACTTACAAACCGTTGTCCGATAGCGCATGGCGCGATCTGGGCGCGCGTGACCCGGGCCTGGCATCTGGCGACTATAAACTGCAGGTCGGTGATTTAGATAACCGCAGTAGCCTCCAGTTTATTGACCCGAAAGGTCATACGTTAACGCAGTCGCAAAACGACGCCCTGGTGGCAGCGTTTGAGGCCGCGTTTAACAAGTAAGAATAAGGGCCGGATACCTCCGGCCTTTTTTTATTTGGCTGACGCAAACGTGTGCGTCGGTGTAAAATAGCTTTTTTAGTTAAATCATCACACCTGGAGTGACAAAGATGCAAAAGCAAGCTGAGTTGTATCGTGGCAAAGCGAAGACCGTATACAGCACGGAAAACCCGGACCTGTTGGTGCTCGAATTCCGCAATGATACGTCAGCAGGGGACGGCGCGCGTATTGAGCAGTTCGAGCGTAAAGGCATGGTTAACAACAAATTCAACCATTTCATTATGAGCAAACTGGCAGAAGCGGGTATCCCAACTCAGATGGAAGCGTTGTTGTCCGATACCGAATGCCTGGTGAAAAAGCTGGACATGGTACCGGTAGAGTGTGTGGTGCGTAACCGTGCTGCGGGTTCACTGGTAAAACGTTTAGGAATTGAAGAAGGTATCGAGCTGAATCCGCCGCTGTTCGATCTGTTCCTGAAAAACGATGCCATGCATGACCCGATGGTGAACGACTCCTACTGTGAAACGTTTGGCTGGGTGAGCAAAGAGAACCTGGCGCGCATGAAAGAGCTGACTTACAAAGCGAACGATGTACTGAAAAAACTGTTTGATGACGCAGGCCTGATCCTGGTCGACTTCAAACTGGAGTTCGGTCTGTTCAAAGGTGAAGTGGTTCTGGGCGATGAATTCTCACCGGACGGTAGCCGTCTGTGGGATAAAGAAACGCTGGCAAAAATGGACAAAGACCGTTTCCGCCAGAGCCTGGGCGGCGTGATTGAAGCGTACGAAGCCGTTGCCCATCGCCTGGGTGTTAAGCTGGACTAAGCGATAATCCGCAGCAAACCGGGGGATGCGCGCATCCTCTGGTTCCTTGCCTCTTTTTTCTTATGGTAATCCTCCCCGCAACCGCCTACGATCATTATTAATACGTTAGATAATGAGGTGGTTATGCGCTGGCAAGGGCGTCGTGAAAGCAACAATATTGAAGACCGGCGCGATGAATCGGGCGGACCCGTTATTCGGGGGCCAGGATTTCGTCTGCCGGGCGGTAAGGGCGGCATCATTCTGCTGGTGGTGGTGATTTTCGCCAGTTACTACGGCGTGGATTTAACGGGCCTTATCACCGGGGAACCGGTTGACAACAGTTCTCAGCAGCGCTCCATCAGCCCGCAGGAAGATGAAGCGGCGAAATTCACCAGTGTTATCTTCGCCACGACCGAAGACACCTGGGGGCAACTTTTCGAAAAAATGGGGCGCCATTACCAGCAGCCCAAACTGGTGATGTACCGTAACCGGGTGACAACGGGCTGCGGTACCGGGCAATCCGTTATGGGGCCGTTTTATTGCCCGGCGGACAGTAAAGTCTATATTGATCTCTCCTTTTATGACGACATGAAGCACAAGCTTGGGGCGAACGGTGATTTCGCTCAGGGGTATGTCATTGCTCATGAAGTCGGCCATCACGTGCAAAAATTACTCGGTACCGAGGCTAAAGTACGCCAGCTCCAGCAAAATGCGTCACAAACCGAAGCCAATGCGCTGTCGGTACGTCTGGAATTGCAGGCCGACTGCTATGCCGGGGTCTGGGGACACAGCATGCAACAACAAGGCGTGTTGGATGCAGGCGATCTGGAAGAGGCGCTGAACGCCGCGACCGCAATGGGCGACGATCGATTGCAGAAACGTAGCCAGGGGCTGGTTATCCCCGACACGTTTACCCATGGCACCTCCGAACAGCGTTATAACTGGTTCAAACGCGGAATGGACAGCGGCGACCCAGCCCAGTGCAATACGTTTAGCGGTTCGCTTTAGTGTTCGGTGCCGGGACATCTGAATGTCATTGACTGCATTAAGTGCCCAAATGGCGGATCAGGGGATCCGCCGTTTACTGGTTATCGCGGGGGAAGGTGAGGTGTGCCTGCAACAGGCCAATCACCTTCGCGTCTCATTACCCGGCGACTGGCTGTGGGTAGGTGAATCAACAGACTGGCCGCTACACTGCGCGCCGCGTGCGCTCACCACCTTGCTTGGCCGCGAATTCACCCATGCCGTGCTGGATGCCCGTTACGGTTTTGATGTCGCCGCGCTCGCGGCGCTCAGCGGCACGCTGAAACCGGGCAGTTTTCTGGTCCTCCTTACGCCGCCGCTTGATGCATGGGCGCAACGGCCTGATAACGACAGTTGTCGCTGGAGTGACACCGCCGAGCCGATTGCCACGCCGCGCTTTGTTGAACACTTTTGCCGGGCGCTGCGGCAAGACGAAAACGTGATGCTCTGGTCGCACTCACATCCATTCCGTCCCCCTGATTTTTCTGCGCGCCCCGCCTGGCATGCCGCGACAGGCGCGCCCGAAGAGGAACAGCGAGCGATTCTGGCTGAACTTGCCGCGATGCCGCCGGGTGTCATGGTGGTAACGGCACCGCGCGGGCGAGGGAAGTCAGCCCTGGCGGGTATGCACATTGCGCGTCTGGCGACGTCGGCCATTGTTACCGCACCGGGACGTTCTGCAACGGATGTACTGGCACACTATGCCGGAGAGATGACTTTTATTGCCCCGGATGCGTTACTCGCACGCATTGCCCAGAGGGAGCCGCTGTCAGAGTGGTTAGTCGTCGATGAAGCGGCAGCCATTCCGGGGCCGCTGTTGACGACGCTCGTCTCGGCGTTCCGTTATGTATTATTGACCACCACGGTACAAGGTTACGAAGGGACCGGTCAGGGCTTCTTATTAAAATTCTGTGCCGGTTTTCCTCATCTCATACACCGCCAGTTGCACACTCCCCTGCGCTGGGCAGAAGGCTGCCCGCTGGAAGCGTTTATCAACAGGGTATTGTTGTTTGACGATGCGTCGGCACTGACGAAACCGACGGGTGAGGCGACAATCCTTTCGCTTGACCAATCCGCATGGTCCACGCACCCCTCACTTCCGTCTGCACTCTATCGGCTGCTTGCCAGCGCCCATTACCGCACCTCTCCTCTGGATTTGCGCCGTATGATGGATGCGCCGGGGCAACATTTCTGGCTCACGAAAACGCCGGATGCATTACTGGCAGCGCTCTGGCTGGTGGAGGAGGGGGGATTGTCAGCCGGACTCAGCCAGGCTGTCTGGGCGGGATTTCGTCGTCCTCGTGGGAATCTGGTGGCGCAGTCGCTGGCGGCCCACGGTGGCAGCCCGCTTGCTGCGACGTTGCGTGGTTTACGCGTGAGCCGCATTGCCGTCCATCCGTCACGTCAGCGGGAAGGGCTTGGACAAGCGTTAATTACGCATGCCCGCCAGCATGTGACGGGTTGCGATTACCTCTCGGTGAGTTTCGGCTATACGGCTTCGCTGTGGCATTTCTGGCAGCGATGCGGGTTCCAACTGGTCAGGCTTGGCAGCCACCGGGAGGCGAGCAGTGGTTGCTATACCGCCATGGCAGTATTGCCGCTGACGGCGGCAGGACAGGCGCTTGCCGCCAATGAGCAGCGCAGACTGGCGCGAGATTTACCCTGGCTTGATGCCTGGAAAGGGGAAAAGTTACCCCTTACCGTCAGTCCAGAGACTACCCTTAATAATGATGACTGGCAGGAACTGGCCGGGTTTGCCTTTGCCCATCGCCCGCTTTCTTCGGCAACGGGTGCGTTGCAAAGGTTGTTGATGCAGGTCGATTTACCCCTGAATGCATTACGGATGCAGCTCACAGAGAAGCGCAATGAGGCGGATATTTGCCACGCACGGGCGCTTTCGGGCCGTAAAGCACTGCTGGTCGCACAGCGCCAGGAGGCCGCATCGGCACTGTCCTTACTCGATTCTGAACGCACTATTTTGCTGAAAGCGCAGGTGCGGCAACTGCAATTTTTTTAACTAACTCATTCAGTTAAATGGCATGGTGATTATTCCTCCCCGGCGTAAACTGCAGGCAACGAATTAAGGAGACCGCCATGAAACATGACCATTTTGTTGTTCAACAACCGGCAGGCGCCGCGAAACAGTTACTGCTTTTCTTTCATGGCGTTGGCGATAACCCGGCGAATATGGGGCAGATCGGCAGTTACTTCGCACCGCTGTTTCCTGAGGCGATGATTGTCAGCATTGGGGGCGTGGAACCCTGCGGTCCAACGGGGCGTCAGTGGTTCTCCGTGCAGGGTGTTACCGAAGAAAACCGCCAGGCACGCATTGATGCCATTATGCCGGTATTTATTGAAACGGTTCGCTACTGGCAGCAGCAAAGCGGCGTAAACGCACAGGCCACCGCCCTGATTGGTTTTTCGCAAGGCTCCATCATGGCGCTGGAGGGCGTTAAAGCGCAGCCCGATTTGGCATCCCGCGTGATCGCCTTTAATGGACGTTACGCCAGTCTGCCGCAGACGGCCTCGACGGCATCAACCATTCACCTGATTCACGGTGGTGAAGATCGCGTCATTGATTTGGCCCATGCGGTTGCGGCGCAGGACGCGTTGCTGCGTGCAGGTGGCGATGTGACGCTCGATATTGTGGAGGATTTAGGGCATGCGATCGATGATCGCAGTTTGCAGTTCGCCCTCGATCACCTGCGTTATACCGTACCGAAGCACTATTTCGATGAAGCGCTGAGTGGCGGTAAACCGGGCGACGATGACATTATTGAATTGATCTAACAAAAACGTGCCCGGCTCATGACGCAGCCGGGCAGATCGGGCGGGATTACTTCTTCTGGTCTTTCTTCGGCCAGTCGTCCTCATCATCCCACTTATCGTTAAAATCACGATGCGGTGGCAGGTCCGGTTTGTTAGCCAGAAATTTTTTGTGATCGACGCGTTTAAGGTCTTTGATCACATTCAGCAGTACGCCGAGTAAAAAAACCAGCACCAGAATCCACCAGTATTTCGCGAACCATTCCATGCGTTCCTCCCCGTCAGGCGATGAGTTGTTCCATAATGCGTTGATACATGCGGGCGAGTAGCTGCAAATCCGCCGCATTCACACATTCATTGATTTTATGAATGGTGGCGTTAACCGGCCCCAGTTCCACGACCTGCGCGCCCATACGCGCAATAAAGCGACCATCTGATGTGCCGCCAGTGGTTAACAACTGCGGTTTAATCTCATTATAGTGCTCAACGGCATTAACCACCGCATCAACCAGCTTACCCCGACCGGTCAGGAACGGCTGACCAGAGAGCCACCAGTCAATGGTGTAGCGCAACTGATGTTTCTCCAGCAGTGCGGCAACGCGTTCTTTGATCATCCCATCGGTAAGTTCGGTGCTAAAGCGGAAATTGAACTGTAGATAGAGATCGCCTGGGATCACGTTGTTACTGCCGGTGCCTGCCTGAATGTTCGCCACCTGCATGCTGGTCGGTGGGAAATATTCATTACCCTGATCCCATTCGATCGCCACCAGCTCATTGAGCATGGGCGCCGCGCGGTGTACCGGGTTATCGGCCAGATGCGGATAAGCAACATGCCCCTGCACGCCGTGAATGGTTAAATTGCAGGTCAGCGAACCGCGACGACCATTTTTGACCACATCGCCCACCACTTCGGTACTGGAGGGTTCACCCACCAGGCAGTAGTCCAGGCGTTCGTTGCGCGCCATTAAGGCTTCAACGACTTTCACTGTACCGTTGGCGGCGCTGGCCTCTTCGTCAGAGGTGATCAGAAACGCCAGACGGCCTTTGTGCCTGGGGTGAGTCGCAACAAAACGTTCAGCGGCGACAACCATGGCCGCCAGCGAGCCTTTCATGTCGGCCGCGCCGCGACCAAACAGCATGCCATCGCGGATAGTGGGTTCAAACGGCGGGTTGATCCAGCGGTCAGCATCTCCGGAAGGCACAACGTCAGTGTGTCCGGCGAAGGCCAATGTTTCACCCTGTCCACGCCATGCCCAGAAATTCTGTGTGTCGCCAAAATTCATCGGCTCAATGGTAAAACCGATGGCGCGAAGACGTTCGATCATTAACGCCTGACACCCTGCATCATCGGGGCTCAGAGAAGGGCGACGAATAAGCTGTTGCGTCAGCTCAATAACCGGGCACGACATAAACTACACCTCGTTGATAAACGTCTCATAACTGGATTCATTGAAACCCAGCAGCATAGGCTTACCGGGCGCGCAGAGCAATGGGCGTTTGATAATTGCCGGCATTTCTAACATCAGCGCGGCTGCGGAATCCGCGTTTGTGATGGTTGCGCGCAGCGATTCATCCAGTTTGCGCCAGGTGGTACCCCGGGTATTGAGCAGCGCTTCCCACCCCAGTTCTGCAATAAATTGCTGCAACAGATCGGCATCAAGACCGTCTACGCGGTAATCGTGAAAACGATAATCAACCTGATGGGCTTCCAGCCAGCGGCGGGCTTTTTTGATGGTGTCGCAGTTTTTGATGCCAAACAGAGTAAGCATGGTGAATCCTTTTGTCTTATCTTTGGTTAATTGCCCAAAAAATTAGAATAATAATGGGCGAATAAACATATAATATCATTTCATTCGCAGGGTAATCATACTTCCTGTTATTAAATTTACCTGCCAGGGTTTGCCATCAGCAATATGTACGAGTTTAAAGAAATACTAAGGGTGATAATTAATAATGTGAAAATGATGTCATTTACGAGTCAGGCCAGCTTGTTAAATAAACAAAAATTTCACCTGATGGCAAAAAATCATCTTATTAGCTACTTCAAAGATACGTTCTGACTACACCTTGATGACGCTACAGGCCGGGGTACATCAGGGTTTGAACTAAATGTTTCCGAATATTGCTATCGCTCACATTAAATAGCCAAATTCTGGAGCATAGTTATTTCGTCAATGCAAATACTATGAGAGACCAATCAAAGCAATTGGTTGAAATATCTTCACAGCGATGTCGGATTCTCGTAGAATAAGCACAATAATAAGAGAGGTAGTTATGATTGAACATGAACTGGGGAACTGGAAAGACTTTATCGAAGGCATGCTTCGTAAATAATTCCAGAAGAATCATAAAAGCAGTGATTGCTTAAAACGATAAAAGTGTGAAATTAATCACGCAATAAAAGGCGACCTTAACAGGCCGCCTTTTTGTTTGCTCATTATTCCTGACGTTCTTTCAGCGGGAAGCGCCGTCTGACCAGCACAAAGAACAGAGGAACAAAAAAGATTGCCAGCACGGTTGCTGAAATCATCCCGCCCATTACCCCGGTACCCACCGCATGTTGGCTACCGGAGCCTGCGCCGGTACTGGTTGCCATCGGCAAAACGCCAAAGACAAAGGCAAGAGAGGTCATCAGAATCGGGCGCAGACGCTGACGGCAGGCGTGCAGTGTGGCCGACAGCAGATCCTGACCCTTCTGGTTCATTTCGTTGGCGAACTCGACAATCAGGATGGCGTTCTTCGCCGATAGCCCGATAACCGTCAGCAGACCTACCTGGAAGTAGACGTCATTTTCCAGCCCGCGCATCCAGGTGGCGAGCAGCGCGCCAATCACCCCGAGCGGTACGACCAGCATCACCGAGAACGGCACTGACCAGCTTTCATATAGCGCGGCCAGGCAGAGGAACACCACCAGCAGAGAAATCGCATAAAGCGCCGGTGCCTGTGAGCCTGATAAGCGCTCCTGATAGGACATGGCCGTCCACTCCAGACCGAAACCGCCGGGAATCTGGCTAACCAGTTTTTCCATGGTATCCATGGCGGTACCGGTACTGATACCCGGAGCCGCTTCACCGACAATCTCTACTGCTGCATAGCCGTTATAACGCTCCAGACGCGGGGAGCCGGTTTCCCAGTGCGAGGTGGCAAAGGCGGAGAAGGGCACCATACCGCCGCTGCTGTTACGCACATACCAAAGATTAATGTCGCTCGGCAGCATGCGGTATTTTGCCGCTGACTGAACGTAGACTTTCTTCACGCGGCCGCGATCCATAAAGTCATTCACATAACTCGAACCCCAGGCGGTTTGCAGCGTGTCGTTGATATCATCAATTGAGACCCCCAGCGCCTGAGCTTTACGCTGATCGATATCGACCTGTAATTGCGGGCTGTCATCGAGGCCGTTGTGACGCACGCGCGTCAGCATTTTATTGTTGTCGGTCATTTGAATCAGTTTGTCGCGCGCCGCCATCAGCGCATCGTGCCCGGCCCCCGCGTGATCCTGTAATTCCATATCGAAACCGGCGGAGCTGCCCAGGCCACTGATTGCCGGCGGACTGCTGGCAATAACGCGGGCTTCATTGATTTGGCGAAACGCTTTGGTGGCACGCTCAATGATGGCAAAGGAACTGCCGGTTTTCGGATCGCGTTCGCCCCAGTCTTTCAGACGCACAAACATACGTGCGACGTTCTGGCCGTTCCCGCCGGGGCCGGAACCAACGGTGGCGAAGACGGACGCGACATTGTTTTTCTCATTTTTGAAGAAGTAATCTTCAACCTTTTGTACCACTTTCAGCGTCTGCTGCTGCGTCGCGCCGCTCGGCAGTTGTACCGATGCCAGAAACATCCCGCGATCTTCAAGCGGTAAAAAAGACGTTGGCAGGCGCAGGAATAAAAACACCATGCCGCCCAGCAACAAAACGTAGAGTAGGATCCAGCGCAGGCTGCGGTGCAGAATTTTCGCCACGCCATTTTCGTAACGGTCGGCGTTGCGGTTAAACATGCGGTTAAACGCGCCGAAGAAACCTCTTTCCCCGTGGTGCTCGCCTTTATGCAGAGGTTTAAGCAGCGTGGCGCACAGGGCTGGTGTGAGGATCATCGCCACCAGCACGGATAACACCATAGCGGAAACGATAGTGATGGAGAACTGACGATAAATCGCCCCGGTGGTACCGCCAAAAAACGCCATCGGGACAAATACCGCCGAAAGAACCATCGCGATACCCACCAGCGCACCCTGGATTTGCGCCATCGATTTTCGCGTCGCTTCTCTGGGCGAAAGACCTTCCTCGCTCATGATACGTTCGACGTTTTCCACCACGACAATCGCGTCGTCCACCAAAAGGCCGATGGCGAGGACCATCGCAAACATGGTGAGGGTGTTGATGCTATAGCCAAAGGCGTAGAGAACGGCGAAGGTCCCCATTAACACCACCGGCACGGCAATCGTCGGGATGAGCGTTGCGCGGAAATTCTGCAAAAAGAGATACATCACGAGGAAGACCAGCGCGATAGCTTCCAGCAGCGTTTTCACCACATCGATAATGGATTCTTTAACGAAAGAGGTTGTCTCGTAGGCGACCCGATATTCCAGGCCATGCGGAAAATATTGCGACAGCTCATCCAGGCGTTTTAGCACTAATTCCGAGGTCGCCATCTCATTCGCACCGGAGGCAAGCTTAATCCCAAGCCCGGAGGCGGCAAGACCGTTAAAGCGGCTCAGGAAGTCATATTTCTCAGCACCCAGTTCAACCTCGGCGACATCGCCAAGGCGCACTTCGGAACCATCCTGATTAACGCGCAACGTGATATTTCGAAACTGCTGCGGTGTCTGGAGTAGCGATTGTGAGTTAATCGAGGCGTTCAGCGCCTGACGGTCTACCGAAGGTGAGCCGCCGAGCTGACCAACGGCGACCTGGGCGTTCTGGGATTTAATCGCGCTGGTCACATCGTCAGTGGTCATCTGGTAGCTGTTAAGCTTCGCCGGGTCGAGCCAGATACGCATAGCATACTGTGAACCGTAGGCATCAATATCGCCAACACCATTCACGCGGCTTATGGGATCCTGAATATTACTGGCGACATAGTCGGCGATATCTTGTTTATCCATCGAGCCGTCGGTAGAGACAAACGCCAGCGTCAGGATGTTGGTGTCACCGGTTTTTCTTACCGTTACCCCCTGGTTCTGAACGGCCTGGGGGAGTTTACGCAGAGCAGACTGTAACTGGTTTTGTACCTGCTGCACGGCCTCGTCGGGGTCCGTACCGGCGGTGAAACTGAGTGTAATCGTGGCCTGCCCGGCACTGCTGCTTTGTGATGACATGTACATCAGATTATCGAGGCCGGTCATGTTCTGCTCAATAACCTGCGTCACGGTATTTTCCAGCGTCTGGGCAGATGCGCCTGGGTAGTTGGCGGTAATACGGACATTGGGTGGAGCCAGATTAGGGTATTGCTCCACTGGCAGAGAAATAATGGCAAGGGTTCCGGTTAAACAGATCAGGATCGCCAGTACCCACGCAAAAATGGGGCGATCAATAAAAAAATTCGCCATCAGAAACAAGACCTCGTTGTTTTGCTGCGCATTGTTATTTTGACATTGCTGAAATCAATGAATGTGTGCTCAATGTAGCGGGAACAGATAAAGCAAACGTGGAGAAAAAAAGGAGATAATGTAAATTATCATGCTTTTTCAAGGCACAATTATGCTGTGTCTCCTTTATCCCCGTTTTGCTGCATCCGTTTCAGAAATTCTTTTCTTTTCCTTACGTTTGCTGGCTTTTAAGCGTACGCGGCGCCGGGAAACGCAGTTCGACTAATGTCCCACCGCCGGGCGGGCGCGCAAAGTTCAGCGTGCCGCCAAGACGGCTTGCTCGTTCGCGCATAATATTCAATCCGTAATGTCCCTGAGGTTCATCGGTCGTGCCGATGCCTTTTCCGTTATCGCGAATATAAACCGAATACTGATCGTCCGGGTCCGTAACGCAACTGACGGTGATGGTACTGGCGTCGGCATGTTTAATCGCGTTGATCACCGCCTCGCGCACTATCTGCAAGATGTTTACCTGCTGCTGTGCATCCAGCATAAGCGTTGGCAGGCGGCAATCCAGCTCGAGCTTCGCGGTCGTCTGGCTCTGGAGAAGCGCCATTGCTTCATTCAGAACGGCGGGCAGATCGCTTTGGGAAACCGTCAGGCGGAAGGTCGCCAGTAATTCCCGCAACTGACGCCAGGCATCGTTCAGGGCACGGGAAAAATCGGTGATGATGGTCTGGGCGGGTGCGTTGTCCTCGGGCACTGCCCGTTTGAGCAATGCCAGTTGAATACGCAGATAAGAAAGCACCTGGGCCAGCGAATCATGAAGTTCCATGGCGATGGTGGCGCGCTCTTCCATCAGAATCAGTTGCTGGTGCTGTTTTTGCGCCTGATTAAAATAGAACCCGCGCCCCATAATCGTGGCCACGCTTTGCAGTAATGGCGTGGAAGCCTGGGCATTGACGCTTTGCCAGCGTAATTCGCCAAAAACGCTCTCTTGCATGCTGACGGGTAACACGTTAACCGGAAGGTCTTCCTGCGCCTCACCGTGATGAATGGACCAGTGATCGCCCATTGTTAACTCCAGATAGCTTGCCGCTTCGTGCTCATAGACTATCTGCAGAATGTGACGAAAACACATAACGTCGATCTGGCTGGTGTTGAGCGCCTGCGAACATTGATACAACACTTCGAGTCGACGGTGGGCTTCCTGCAGGTCATACGTCTTCTCTGCGACCTGGGCTTCGAGTGTGCGGTAGAGTTTGTGCAATTCACCAGACATTCGGTCAAACGTGGACGCCAGCAGCCCCAATTCGTTATCCAGATGGGTATTGAGTGACGGATAGGTAAAATGTCCTTGCTGAATCTCCTGGCTGGCCACCATCAGTTGCGCAAGGGGTTTGACGACCTGCTGGCGAATGCGCCGTAGCGTAAAAAAGACCAGCAGGAAAATCCCCATCGCGCCGATGAGCGAGATACCCAATACCAGCCACATTTTCCGTTCCGAATAGTGTTGTAGCGCCAGAACAAACTGGTCGATGTTATCGACATATTGCTGAATATTATGCTGATACCAGACCGTGTCGGCTGTGCCTAATCGGGCATCCATCTCCTGCCAGCTTTCCTGTAATTGCGCATAGCGCTGCCCAACAATTTCAGGCACATACCAGCGGTTTAACGTGCGTAAAACCGGTGAGTTAAGCGATTGCTGATAGATTTGGCGATGTGCATTTAATTCCGCGGAGCCGCGTTCCAGGTCATACCCCAGACGATAGCTTTGCATACGCAGAGAACCAGCGATATTAACGGCTTCCGCATCGCGCAAGCTGCTGGCAAGCGTCATTAGCGCCGCGCCCGTGGAGAGCAGCGAAAGCAAGACGATATAAAAAAAGGCTCTGGCAAGGCTGGATGAAACAGGTTGTTTTACAGTCACAACAGCAATTCCCGCTATCCAAGGGTGGCGGACGAAATGGCATCGCCGGACGGCTCATCAAATGAGACTAATTTTTATTTATGCCACGATAAATTGATCTGCAACATGCGCGTGACAATTAAGTAACGCTTCTGGGCAAATGTACATTGCCTGCGCTGAACAGCCCAGGTAAATACATTGTTCATATAAAAAATAAGGTTTATTAAACCAGAAAAGAAGACTGCCATGAATCGTTTTATTATGGCTAACAGCCAACAATGTATAGGGTGTCGCGCCTGTGAAGTGGCCTGTGTAATGGCACATAACCAGGAACAACACGTTTTAAGCCACGAACATTTTCATCCCCGAATTACGGTCGTAAAGAATAAACGCCAGCGCAGCGCGGTAACATGTCACCATTGTGAAGCCGCTCCTTGTGCCCGCAGTTGTCCGAACGGCGCAATTAGTCGTGTAAATGATTCGGTGCAAGTTAACCAGGATAAATGCATCGGTTGTAAATCCTGTGCGGTGGCGTGCCCCTTCGGCACCATGCAGATCCTTGTCACGCCGGTCGGCAATGGCATGGTAAAAGCCACGGCACACAAATGTGATCTCTGTGTCGATCGCGCTGAAGGCCCCGCCTGTGCGCAAAACTGCCCGGCAGACGCTATTCAGGTCGTGAGCCGTGATGATCTGGCAGACCTGGCGAAGGCGCGCCGTTTACGTGCGGCCAGCCAGGAAGCTCAACCGTGGCACAGTATGGCGGCGTTGGTCCCGGCATTTAACGATCGCAAGGTCAAACAGATGCTCAAAACGTCGCCGCGTGGAGAGCCCGATAAGCTGGCGCTGGCGGCCCGCAAAACCGGCTTTGCTGAAATCTATCTGCCGTTCCGCGCCGATCAGGCTCAGCGTGAAGCGGAGCGTTGCCTGAAATGCGGTGAGCACAGCGTCTGTGAATGGACCTGCCCGCTGCACAACCATATTCCCCAGTGGATTGAACGTGTAAAAGCCGGGGATATCACCGCAGCCGTTGAGTTATCGCACCAGACGAACTGCTTACCGGAAATCACCGGGCGCGTCTGTCCGCAGGATCGTCTGTGCGAGGGGGCGTGTACCGTTCGCGACGATTACGGCTCGGTCACTATCGGCAATATTGAGCGTTACATTTCCGACCAGGCGCTGGCAAAAGGGTGGCGGCCTGACCTTAAGCATGTGGCAGCGGTAGATAAACGCATTGCGATCATTGGCGCGGGGCCTGCCGGTCTGGCATGCGCCGACGTGCTGGCGCGCAACGGCGTGAGTACCACTGTGTTTGATCGTCACCCGGAAATCGGCGGCCTGCTGACTTTCGGTATTCCGGCCTTCAAACTGGATAAATCACTGCTTGCGCGCCGCCGGGAAATTTTCAGCGCGATGGGTATTCGCTTCGAACTGAATTGCGAAATTGGCCGGGATATTACCCTGGACACCTTGCTTGAAGAGTACGATGCCGTGTTTGTCGGCGTCGGTACGTACCGGTCGATGAAAGCGAATTTACCGAATGAAGATGCGCCAGGCGTCTATGACGCGCTGCCGTTCCTCATCGCCAACACCAAACAACTGATGGGGCTACCGGATTCGCCGGAAGAACCCTTTATCAACACCGCCGGGTTGAATGTGGTGGTGCTGGGTGGCGGTGATACGGCGATGGACTGTGTACGGACATCGCTGCGTCACGGGGCCAGCAAAGTGACCTGCGCCTATCGTCGCGATGAGGTCAATATGCCGGGCTCGAAAAAAGAGGTAAAAAACGCGAAGGAAGAGGGGGCTGAATTCGAGTTTAACGTCCAGCCAATCAACCTGGAGCTGGATGAATCGGGCTGTGTCACGGGGGTTCGCCTGCTACGCACGCAGTTGGGTGAAGCGGATGCGAAAGGGCGTCGCCGTCCGGTACCAATAGAGGGCAGCGAGTTTGTGATGCCAGCAGATGCCGTCATCATGGCTTTTGGTTTCAATCCGCACTCCATGCCGTGGCTGGAAACGCACGGCGTGGAGGTTGATGACTGGGGCCGTATCGCGGCGAACGTCAACAGCGCATACCGTTATCAGACCAGCAACCCGAAAATCTTCGCCGGTGGCGATGCGGTTCGCGGTGCAGATTTGGTGGTGACAGCCATGGCGGAAGGTCGTCATGCTGCACAGGGGATGATGGACTGGCTGGGCGTTACAGCACCGAAAGGCCACTGATTACCCGTCGCGACAAAACAGACTTCGCAGCGTAATATGAGAGTGACCGTATTACGTTGTGGAGTCGGTATGTCGTTCAACATAGAAGTCATTAAAGATAAAGTCCTTTCAGATAACTATTTCATTCTTCGCAATATTACCTACGATTTGACCCGCAAAAATGGTGACGTGATTCGCCATAAACGCGAGGTTTATGACAGGGGAAATGGCGCCACTATTCTGCTGTATAACCCGGATAAAAAGAGCGTGGTCCTGATTCGCCAGTTCCGCGTCGCGACCTGGGTTAACGGTAACGAAGACGGTCGCCTGATTGAAACCTGCGCCGGTCTGCTGGACGACGATGAACCGGAAGTGTGCATTCGCAAAGAGGCCGTTGAAGAGACGGGATATGCAGTGAGTGAGGTTCGTAAGGTATTCGAGCTTTATATGTCCCCCGGTGGCGTCACCGAAATCGTCCATTTCTTTATCGCCCGCTATGACGACAGCATCCGGGCAAATAATGGCGGCGGTGTCGAAGATGAAGACATTGAAGTGCTGGAACTCCCCTTTGCGCAGGCCCTTGAGATGATGAAAAGCGGCGAGATACGCGACGGCAAGGCGGTGATTTTACTGCAATATTTGCAATCATCAGGTCTAATGGATTGATTTTACTAGGGTTAAAAAATAAATTTTAGATAAAGCTATCCGACAAATCCGATTGAGCGGCAGGCGCGGGAACACGAAGATACGCGGGTTGTGTGTTGCGATTCTCTTCCGGGGCTGTTTTATTCATGCGTTACCGCGTTTTGCTTGCTTTCATTCTGGGTGTGTGCCCGACGTCCTTCCTGTGGGCTGCACCCGCGCAGCAGGCTTTTTCCGACTGGCAAGTAACCTGTAATAATCAAAATTTCTGCGTGGCACGAAATACGGGTGAGCACCATGGCCTCGTCATGACTCTGGGACGCAGTGCCGGGGCGCAGACCAGTGCTGCTTTGCGCATCGATCTGGGCGGCAAAGAACTTCCCCCCTTAAAAGAGGCGCCCATTGCGCCACGCCTGCGCCTGGACGACAAACCGCTCGGGCTGGTCGGTCAACGCTGGCAAATCACTCCCTGGCATTTAATGACCGATAACGCACAGACCATTACGGATTTTTTGCAAACTATTCAGGAAGCCCAGGCGATCACTTTGCAAGACGGGAAGGGGACGATTTCCCTGGTTGGCCTAAAAGCGGCATTGCTGTTTATTGATGCCCAGCAAAAACGCGTCGGTAGCGAAACGGCGTGGATCAAAAAAGGGGACGATCCACCGCTGAGTGTACCGCCGGCCCCGGCCCTTAAAGAAGTCGCGCTGACTGACGCCAGCCCCTCACCGTTAACGCAGCAAGAACTCAATGACTTACTGGATTATGGCAACTGGCGGATGAATAACAGCCAGTGCTCGCTTGACCCCATGCGCCGGGAGGTTCGGGTCACGGCGTTAACGGATGATAAAGCCCTGCTGATTATTGACTGCGAAGCAGGCGCGTACAACACGGTGGATTTAGCCTGGATGGTCTCGCGGGAAAAACCGTTCTCTTCACGCCCGCTACGCTTACACCTGCCATTTACCCCTTCGCGCGGCACCAACGAACTGGAATTGATGAACGCCAGGTTTGATGAGAAAACGCGTGAGTTGACGACGCTTGCCAAAGGTCGTGGGTTAGCGGATTGCGGCGTAATGACACGCTGGCGTTTTGATGGTCAGCGCTTTCGCCTGACGCGTTACGCCGAAGAGCCTGAATGTGATAACTGGCATGGACCAGATGCCTGGCCCACCCTGTGGATCACGCGTTAAAAAAGCAAAACGCCAACAAATGTTGGCGTTTTTAGTGTTTGCACCCTCTCCCCGTGGGCTGAGTAATGAATGACCCTCAGAGCCGCATTTTCCCCCTCACCCTGGCCCTCTCCCCAAAGAGGAGAAGGGACCGTTCGTGCTCGCATTTTTTGTGGGGATCCCTCACCTCCGCGGATGAGGGCATCAGGCGTTTACAGCAGGCGCTTTGCCTTTTCGACAATATTCTCGACGGTGAAGCCGAAGTACGGGAAGAGCTTATCCGCAGGCGCGGATTCGCCGTAGCCAGTCATGCCGACAATCGCGCCTTTCAGCCCGACATATTTGTACCAGTAGTCGGCAATACCGGCTTCAACGGCAACGCGGGCGCTGACATCCGAAGGCAAGACCGACTCGCGGTATTGCTCATCCTGAGCATCAAAAATATCGGTTGAAGGCAGCGATACCACGCGGACTTTATGCCCCTCCTGAGTCAGTTTTTCCGCCGCTTTTACCGTGATTTCAACCTCAGAGCCGGTGGCGATCAGGATGATATCCGGCTTACCATCGGCATCTTTCAGGATATAACCGCCTTTGGCGATTGCTTTAACCTGCTCCGGTGTCCTGTCCATTTGCGCCAGGTTTTGTCGGGACAGAATTAAGGCCGTCGGGCCGGTGTGGCGTTCCACCGCCAGTTTCCAGCCAACCGCAGCTTCGACCTGATCGCAGGGGCGCCAGGTACTGAAATTCGGTGTCAGGCGCAGGCTGGCCAGTTGCTCCACCGCCTGGTGAGTTGGACCATCCTCCCCCAGACCGATAGAGTCATGGGTATAGACCATGATTTGTCGGGCTTTCATCAGCGCCGCCATACGTGCCGCGTTGCGCGCATACTCCACAAACATCAGGAAGGTGGCGGTGTACGGCACAAAGCCGCCGTGATGGGCGATGCCATTGGCGATGGCGGTCATCCCGAATTCACGCACGCCGTAGTGGATGTAATTCCCGGCTGGATCTTCTTTTAATGAGTGGGAGCCCGACCAGATCGTCAGGTTACTGGGGGCAAGGTCGGCGGAACCACCGAGCAGTTCCGGCAGGACCGGACCAATCGTATTCAGGGCATTTTGTGACGCTTTGCGGGTGGCAATTTTTGCCGGTTCCGCCTGCAGTTTCTCAATATACGCCTGGGTGGTTTGTTCCCAGTTTTCGGGCAGACCACCGCTCAGGCGACGTTTAAATTCCGCAGCCAGGTCCGGGTATGCCTTTTCATAGGCCGCAAATTTCTCCTTCCATGCCTGCTGCGCTTTCTCGCCGCTTTCGCGCGCGTCCCATGCTTTATAGATCTCTTTTGGGATCTCAAAAGCCGGGTATTTCCAGCCCAGTTTCTGACGGGTTAAGGCGACTTCTTCTTCCCCAAGTGCAGCGCCATGGGACTCTTCTTTCCCGGCCTTATTGGGGGAGCCGAAACCAATGACCGTGCGACAGATAATCAGTGACGGTTTATCTTTAACGCTTTGCGCTTCCAGAATGGCCTTTTTCACCGCCTCGGGATCGTGGCCGTCGATTTCATGTACCACATGCCAGTGGTAGGCCTCGAAACGTTTGGCCGTATCGTCGGTAAACCAGCCTTCAGTTTCGCCATCAATTGAGATGCCGTTGTGATCGTAAAAGCCGATCAGTTTGCCGAGCCCCAGGGTGCCCGCCAGCGAACTGACTTCATGCGAGATCCCCTCCATCAGACAGCCATCGCCCATAAACACATAGGTGTAGTGGTCGACAATCTCATGATCAGGGCGGTTGAACTGTGCGGCGAGCGTCCGTTCAGCAATCGCCAGCCCGACAGCGTTCGCCAGCCCCTGTCCAAGCGGACCGGTAGTGGTTTCGACGCCTGGTGTATAGCCAATCTCCGGGTGACCCGGGGTTTTCGAATGTAGCTGGCGGAAGTTTTTTAACTCATCCAGCGACAGGTCATAACCGCTTAAGTGCAGCAAGCTATAGAGCAGCATGGAGGCGTGTCCGTTAGACAGAATAAAGCGGTCACGGTCGTACCAGGTCGGGTCTGTCGGATTATGTTTTAAGAAGTCGTTCCACAGGACTTCGGCAATATCCGCCATCCCCATCGGGGCGCCAGGGTGGCCGGAATTCGCTTTTTGTACCGCATCCATACTCAGGGCGCGAATCGCATTGGCGAGCTCTTTACGAGACATAACTCTCTCCTTGCTAAGGGTTAAAATTTGGCGGCGATCAGATCTTCGAGTTTGCGCTGGTCAACGGCGAACTGGCGGATACCGTCCGACAGTTTCTCCACCGCCATTGCGTCCTGGTTGTGCTCCCAGCGGAACTGCGCTTCGGTCAGAGGTTCAGGGCGCGGGAAGGTTTGTGACGGCGGAACCAGTTTGCGTTCAACAACGCCTTCCTCGCCGTGCAGGGCTTTGAGCAGGTCGGGCGAAATAGTCAGTCTGTCGCAGCCTGCCAGCGCCAGGACCTGTTCCGTACGACGGAAGCTTGCGCCCATGACGATGGTCTCATAGCGATGCTGTTTAAAATAATCGTAGATATTCCGCACGGATTTCACGCCGGGGTCTTCATCCACCACGTACGGGTCCATGGGTTTACGTTGCTGATACCAGTCGTAGATACGTCCAACAAATGGAGAGATTAAAAATACCCCGGCTTCGGCACAGGCACGCGCCTGGGCGAAGGAGAACAACAGCGTCAGGTTGCACTTGATCCCCTCTTTTTCGAGGATTTCCGCCGCGCGGATCCCTTCCCAGGTTGAAGCCAGTTTGATCAGGATGCGTGATTTATCGATGCCTAACTCCTCATAGAGCTGCACCAGCTTGCGGGCTTTGGCGACGCTTTTTTCTTTATCGTAGGAGAGGCGGGCATCCACTTCGGTTGAAACACGTCCGGGGATACTTTTCAGAATTTCTTGACCGAAATTTACCGCCAGCTTGTCGCAGGCTTCTGCTACCTGCTGCTCCTGGGTTTTGCCGTGGCTTTTGCCATAGACAATTGCGTCTTCAATCAAGTGTTTAAAGTGGTCCAGCGCGGCTGCTTTCAGTAGTAGCGAGGGGTTGGTGGTTGCGTCTTCGGGTTGATAATGTCGAATGGACTCAATATCGCCGCTATCGGCTACCACGGTAGTGAACTGTTTGATGCCGTCTAAATAATTCATAGAAAAATACTCCTTAAAAAGCAAGGTGTTATAAGAATGATTTCGAGAGTGTTGTTATCGGAATCGTGTTGTGCATAACAAAAAAGCATAGCAGACGGGGAGTGTCTTGCTTTCAACGGGTTGTAACATTGGTGTTATGAATTGATAGCAATTTTTGTTATGGGTTGGTCAGAGTTTGGTTGTGTTCAAAGTTTGCGGGCGTGGCTGGGGGCATACTATGCGGCGCATCAGGACGGTTATCACGCTTCAATTATCTGAAAGATACGCGTTAAGGAACAGCAAATGGACGACCAACTCAAACAAAGTGCCCTCGATTTCCACGAGTTCCCGCATCCTGGGAAAATTCAGGTGTCTCCAACGAAGCCCCTGGCCACACAGCGCGATCTGGCGCTGGCTTACTCGCCGGGTGTTGCGGCTCCGTGTCTTGAAATCGAGAAAGATCCACTGGCAGCTTACAAGTATACGGCGCGTGGCAACCTGGTTGCCGTCGTCTCAAACGGTACCGCCGTGCTTGGGCTGGGTAACATTGGCGCCCTCGCCGGGAAGCCGGTGATGGAAGGCAAGGGCGTTCTGTTTAAGAAATTCGCCGGCATTGATGTATTTGATATCGAAGTCGACGAGCATGATCCGGACAAGCTGATCGATGTGGTGGCGGCGCTGGAGCCGACCTTCGGTGGCATCAATCTGGAAGATATCAAAGCGCCAGAGTGCTTCTATATTGAGGCAAAACTGCGCGAACGCATGAACATTCCCGTTTTTCACGATGACCAGCACGGGACGGCCATCATCAGTACCGCAGCCATTCTGAACGGCCTGCGCGTGGTAGAGAAAAATCTGTCTGACGTGCGTATGGTGGTCTCCGGAGCAGGGGCGGCGGCAATCGCCTGTATGAACCTGCTGGTGGCGCTGGGCATGCAGAAACACAACATTGTGGTATGCGACTCCAAAGGGGTTATCTACAAAGGCCGTGAAGCCAACATGGCGGAAACCAAAGCGGCTTATGCCGTGGAGGATGATGGCAAACGCACGCTGGCAGATGTGGTTGACGGCGCGGATATTTTCCTCGGCTGTTCCGGTCCGAAAGTGCTGACGCCGGAGATGGTCAAAAAAATGGCGCGTCAGCCGCTGATTCTGGCGCTGGCAAACCCGGAACCGGAAATTCTGCCGCCGCTGGCGAAAGAGGTTCGCCCGGATGCGATCATCTGTACTGGCCGTTCCGATTACCCTAACCAGGTCAACAACGTACTCTGCTTCCCGTTTATCTTCCGTGGTGCGCTGGATGTGGGTGCGACGGCGATTAACGAAGAGATGAAGCTGGCGGCGGTACATGCGATTGCCGAGCTGGCGCATGCCGAGCAGAGTGAGGTGGTGGCCTCCGCCTATGGCGATCAGGGTCTGAGCTTTGGCCCGGATTATCTGATCCCGAAACCGTTCGATCCGCGTTTGATTGTGAAGATCGCCCCCGCGGTGGCAAAAGCGGCGATGGATTCCGGCGTCGCAACCCGTCCGATCGCTGATTTTGACGCCTATGTCGATAAGCTCACCGAGTTTGTCTACAAAACAAACCTGTTTATGAAGCCTATCTTCTCGCAGGCACGTAAAGAGCCAAAACGCGTTGTGTTGACCGAAGGGGAAGAGCCTCGCGTGCTGCATGCGACGCAGGAGCTGATCACTCTGGGGCTGGCGAAGCCGATTCTGGTGGGCCGTCCGGGCGTGATCGAAATGCGTATCCAAAAACTGGGGCTGCAAATTCGACCCAACGTTGACTTTGAGATCGTCAACAATGAATCGGATCCTCGCTTCAAAGAGTACTGGACCGAGTATTACAGCATCATGAAACGGCGCGGTATCTCTCAGGAACAGGCGCAGCGTGCGGTGATCAGCGATACCACGGTGATTGGCGCGATCATGGTTCACCGCGGTGAAGCGGATGCAATGATCTGCGGCACCATCGGTGATTATCATGAACACTTTAGCGTTGTGCAGGAGATCTTCGGCTATCGCGAAGGCGTGCATGCGGCCGGGGCGATGAACGCGTTGTTGCTGCCCAGCGGGAACACCTTTATCGCCGATACCTATGTGAATGAGAACCCCAGCGCTGAACAACTGGCGGAGATTACCTTGCTGGCGGCAGAAACTGTGCGCCGTTTTGGTATCGAGCCGAGAGTGGCGCTGTTATCCCATTCGCAGTTTGGTTCCTCGAAATCGCTGGCTGCGCTGAAAATGCGTGAAACGCTGGAGCTGGTGCGCGAGCGTGCACCCGAGCTGATGATTGACGGGGAGATGCACGGGGACGCCGCGCTGGTGGAGAGTATCCGCCATGAACGTATGCCGGACAGTCCGCTGAAAGGCTCGGCGAATATCCTGATTATGCCAAACGTTGAGGCTGCCCGTATTAGTTACAACTTACTACGGGTATCGAGTTCCGAGGGGGTGACGGTGGGGCCGGTGCTCATGGGCGTATCGAAACCGGTGCATGTCCTGACGCCTATCGCCTCCGTAAGGCGTATCGTTAACATGGTGGCGCTGGCGGTGGTAGAGGCGCAGACACAGCCACTGTAAGCTGGTTGTCGGGATTTCCCGGATGCGGCGGCGGCTTTGTCCGGGCTACGCGGTAATCCAGTCCCGAGGTTTTATAAACGCACTTAAGGCAGCTTCCGGGCTGCCTTCTTCTGGCTGGTAGTTGTATTCCCAACGCACCAGTGGCGGCATCGACATTAAAATCGACTCTGTACGCCCGCCAGTTTGCAGGCCAAACAGCGTGCCGCGATCCCACACCAGATTGAACTCCACATAACGTCCGCGACGATAGAGCTGAAACTCACGCTCACGCTCGCCCCATGGCATCCCCTTACGCCGCTCGACAATTGGCAGAAAGGCATCGGTATAACCTTTGCCCACGGCCTGCATAAAAGCGAAGCAGGTGTCAAAATCCGGTGTGTTCAAATCGTCGAAAAACAGTCCGCCAATCCCGCGCTGCTCGTTCCGGTGCTTAAGATAGAAATAGTCATCGCACCACTTTTTATAGCGCGGATAGACCTCTTCCCCGAACGGCTGGCACAGGTCATGCGCCGTCTGGTGCCAGTGAATGGCATCTTCCTCGAAACCGTAGAATGGCGTCATATCAAAGCCGCCGCCAAACCACCAGACCGGGTCGGCGCCGGGTTTTTCAGCAATAAAAAAGCGCACATTGGCATGGCTGGTTGGCACATACGGGTTGCGCGGATGCACCACCAGTGAAACCCCCATGGCTTCGAAACTGCGCCCGGCCAGCTCAGGGCGATGCGCTGTTGCCGAAGCGGGCATTGCACTACCGGTGACATGAGAAAAGTTAACCCCCGCCTGCTCGAAAATCGCGCCATCGCGCAAGACCCGGCTGCGACCGCCGCCGCCGGCATCGCGCTGCCAGTTATCTTCAATGAAAGCGGTGCCATCCAGCGCGGAAAGCTGTTGGCAAATGTCGTCCTGCAGTGACAGCAGAAAGGATTTTACATCATGGGTATCCGGTATGGTCATCAGCGTTTCTTCGAATGGGCCTTGTGATTATCGAACCAGTTAAAGTAACTGATAATACCGTCAGCAATCGCGTTGGCTATCTTTTGGCGAAATGCGGTGGTGCCAAGCAGCTTCTCTTCCTGCGGGTTGGTGATAAACGACGTTTCCACCAGTACCGAAGGGATTGACGGCGATTTCAGCACCACGAACGCCGCTTGTTCCGTATTCCGGCTGTGCAGGCGGTGCACCGGTTTAATCTGGCGCAGAATATGTGAGCCGAGCGTCAGGCTATTTTTGATGGTATCGGTCTGAACGAGATCAAACAGCACCTGCTGTAGCAAATGATCTTTATCTTTCGCTTTCTTACCCGCGAGATCATCGGCGGCGTTCTCGCGATCGGAGAGGTACTTCGCCATGGCGCTACTGGCCCCACGGTTGGACAACGCAAAGACCGATGCCCCTGCCGCGCTGGGATTGGTAAAACCGTCAGCATGAATGGACATAAACAGATCGGCTCCGTGCTGATGGGCAATCTCCACGCGGTCATAAAGCGGGATAAAGGTATCGCCGGTGCGCGTTAAGCGCGCGTCAATGCCCCGGTTACGCAGAATGGTGCGGACAATTTTGGCAATCGCCAGCACAACATGTTTCTCTTTCGAACCGTTGCCGCCTATTGCGCCGGTATCAATGCCGCCGTGGCCTGGATCCAGCATCACGATACGCCGTGAACCGGCTTTCTTTGCTTTCGGCTGGCTATGCCCATTGCTGGTTTTAAGGGTTGAATCGTCTTTTGCGATGGCCCGCGACATGCCTGAGAGCGTTAAAGCGGCAAGGCCGGCTTTCAGAACCTGACGACGCGAGGTGAATATTTTTAAGGGTTTGAAAGTGCTCATACAGCCTGTTCTTTTTATCCGTAGTCCCTGGAGTTATATCGTATTGGGTTTGCCGTTACGACAGTCCTTACTAAGAAATGTTTTACTTTTCATTTCAATACGTGACAGAGTGACATTATGCCATTTTCCTGCTGCGATTTCGCCGCATATTGGCTACGGCGGCTGGTCGCGCGATAATCTCTCTTTGACCGTAAAAAAGGGCAGGTAACACCATGGAAATACGTGTTTTTCGCCAGGAAGACTTCGAAGAAGTGATCACCCTGTGGGAGCGCTGCGAACTGCTGCGCCCGTGGAACGATCCGGAAATGGACATCGAACGTAAGATTAATCACGACGTCAGCCTGTTCCTGGTCGCCGAGGTCAACGGTGAAGTCGTCGGCACCGTGATGGGGGGCTATGACGGACACCGTGGTTCAGCCTACTACCTGGGGGTTCATCCGGAATTTCGTGGTCGTGGTATTGCCAACGCGTTATTAAGCCGCCTGGAGAAAAAGCTGATTGCTCGCGGCTGTCCCAAAATCAACATCATGGTACGTGAAGACAATGACGTGGTTTTGGGAATGTATGAACGCCTGGGCTATGAGCATTCAGACTCGCTAAGTTTAGGTAAGCGCCTGATAGAAGATGAAGAATATTGAGTTAACGCCTGCTGATTTTGACAGCCATGGCCGTTTGCGGCTGCCGTTTTTATTCTGGTGTGTATTGTTATTACAGGCGCGAACCTGGGTTTTATTTGTGATTGCGGCAGCGTCGCGGGGGCAGGGCGATGCGCTGTTGACCTTGTTTTATCCCGATCATGATACTTTCTGGCTGGGCCTGTTGCCCGGTGTCCCGGCCGTTTTCACGTTTTTACTGAGTGGCCGCAGGCACCTCTTGCCGCGTCTCTGGCGTCTGATGCGTCTGTTGCTGATTCTCGCGCAGGCCACGTTATTACTCTGGCAGCCGCTGCTATGGTTGTACGGAGAGGCTATCACTGGCGTGGGGCTGGGGCTTGTCGTGGCTGATATCATAGCGCTGGTGTGGCTGCTGAGTAATCCGCGCTGTCAGGCCTGTTTTCACCCGGATCATCATTAACGGGCACTTTTTACTGTTCCGGCACTCCAATAGCCGTCAAGTTAACAAGAAAGGATGTAAAGATGAAATCCCTGCGTATAAGCGTCTGCGCGCTGGCACTGGCACTGTCCGGTTGTTCAACGCTCTCTTCGGTCAACTGGTCTGCAGCCTTGCCCTGGAACTGGTTTGGCTCATCCATCGAGGTGAGTGAACAGGGCGTCGGGGGGATCGCAGCGACTACTGCGCTTGATGAAAAAGCGATCAATGATGCGCTGAACGGCAATTATCACCTGCGCAGCGGGATGAAAACCGAGAAAGGCAAAATCGTCCGTTACTTTGAGGCATTGAAAGATGACAAAGTGGCGCTGGTGGTGAACGGCGAGAACGGTACCGTAAGCCAGGTGGATGTCCTCGACAGCAGCATTGAAACGGCTAATGGGGTTAAAACCGGCACCGCGTTTAGTGGGCTTTACGATAAAGCATTTGGTAACTGTGTTGCTGCAACGGGTGACGATGCCAAAGGCGTTGAGTGTAAGGCACCGGGCAGTGCGCATATTAGCTATGTGTTCACCGGCAACTGGAATGGGCCAGAAGGGTTAATGCCGTCTGACGATGCGCTCAAGACCTGGACATTGCACAAAATTATCTGGCGCCGCTAATTTGATCCTACGCGCCGCGTCCTGAACAAAAAACGGGTACAATACGCCCATCAATGCCACGGTTGCGTGGCATCTTTTTTTCAGGAGGAATGATGTCTCAGGTTCAGAGCGGCATATTGCCAGAACATTGCCGTGCGGCGATTTGGATTGAAGCGAATGTAGTGGGTGACAAAAACGCCCTGCGTGAAGGCTGCCGGGTGTTTATCGACAACCTGGCGACCCTGCAGGCGAAATTCCCCGATGCGGCTCTCGGCGCAGTTGTTGCCTTTGGGCATGATATCTGGCGTGAGCTGAGCGGCGGTGAAGGCGCGCAAGAGCTTAAGAATTTTACACCGCTGGGTAAAGGTCTGGCGCCTGCCACACAGTTCGACGTGCTTATCCATATCCTCTCTGTGCGTCACGACGTCAATTTCTCCGTCGCGCAGGCGGCGCTGGCCGCGTTTGGCGACACCCTTGACGTGAAAGAAGAGACACACGGTTTCCGCTGGGTTGAAGACCGCGATCTGAGTGGCTTCGTTGATGGGACTGAAAACCCGGCAGGCGATGAAATTCGTCGCGATGTCGCCGTCATCAAAGACGGTGTGGATGCAGGCGGCAGCTATGTGCTGGTACAGCGCTGGGAACACAACCTCAAACAGCTTAATCGCATGAGCGTGGGCGATCAGGAGATGATGATTGGCCGCACCAAAGAGGCGAACGAAGAGATTGATGGTGATGATCGTCCGGTTACTTCGCATTTGACCCGCGTCGATTTAAAAGAAGACGGCAAGGGTTTGAAAATTGTACGTCAGAGCCTGCCATACGGCACTGCCAGTGGAACGCATGGCCTCTATTTCTGTGCCTACTGCGCGCGCTTATATAACATTGAGCAGCAGTTACTGAGTATGTTTGGCGACGCTGACGGTAAACGTGATGCGATGTTGCGCTTCACCAAACCGGTAACCGGCGGCTACTACTTCGCCCCTTCTGTAGAACGTTTGCTGTCGTTGTAATTTCTTCACCTTCCCTCTGTTGCTCACCGGAATGCGGGTAGCGTGGGGGGAGGGCAATCTACCCCGCATTGCTTATTCCCTTTTCAACTTCCAAAGCACCAAACGGTATATAAAACCGTTACTGGTTTCATACGCGTTATAAATAAACTGATGCTTGTATCGTCATCATCTTATAAGGGTGCGCAATGGCCGTTAACTTACTGAAAAAAGGATATCTGACGCTGGCAGCGATGACCTTACTGGTCTCCCAGGCGCAGGCAACGGAGTTGTTAAACAGTTCCTATGATGTCTCTCGCGAGCTGTTTGCCGCCCTCAATACCCCGTTTGAACAGCAATGGGCGAAGGATAACGCGGGCGACACGCTGACGATTAAACAGTCTCACGCGGGTTCCTCTAAGCAGGCGCTGGCCATTTTACAGGGCCTGAAAGCCGACGTCGTCACCTACAATCAGGTAACTGACGTGCAGATCCTGCATGACAAAGGCAACCTGATCCCGGCGGACTGGCAGAGCCGTTTGCCGAACAACAGCTCACCGTTTTACTCCACCATGGGTTTCCTGGTGCGCAAGGGCAACCCGAAAAACATCCACGGCTGGAGCGATCTGGTGCGTCCGGATGTGAAGCTGATTTTCCCGAACCCGAAAACGTCCGGTAACGCCCGCTATACCTATTTAGGCGCCTGGGGCGCGGCGGACAAGGCGGACGGCGGCGATAAAGCCAAAACTGAACAGTTCATGACCCAGTTTCTGAAAAACGTCGAAGTGTTTGATACCGGCGGTCGTGGCGCGACCACCACCTTTGCCGAACGTGGCCTGGGTGATGTGCTGATAAGCTTTGAATCGGAAGTAAACAACATTCGTAAGCAATATGAAGATCAGGGCTTTGAGGTTGTGATTCCGAAGACCAACATTCTGGCGGAATTCCCGGTGGCGTGGGTCGACAAAAACGTCGAAGCGAATGGTACTGAGAAGGCCGCGAAAGCCTACCTTAACTATCTTTACAGTCCGCAGGCACAGACTATTATCACGGACTTCTACTACCGCGTGAATAACCCGCAGGTGATGGACAAACTGAAAGATAAATTCCCGCAGACTGAGCTATTCCGCGTGGAAGACAAATTTGGCAGTTGGCCTGATGTGATGAAAACACATTTCGCCAGCGGCGGTGAGTTAGACAAACTGTTGGCGGCGGGGCGTAAGTAATGTTTGCAGTCTCCTCCAGACGTGTGCTGCCCGGTTTTACCTTAAGTCTCGGGACCAGCCTGCTGTTCGTCTGTCTGATTTTGCTGTTGCCCTTAAGCGCGCTGGTGATGCAACTGGCGCAAATGAGCTGGTCGCAGTACTGGGAGGTCGTCTCTAATCCGCAGGTGGTGGCCGCCTACAAAGTGACGCTCCTGTCGGCATTCGTGGCATCGCTTTTTAACGGCGTGTTTGGCCTGCTGATGGCATGGATCTTGACCCGTTACCGCTTTCCGGGACGCACGCTGCTGGATGCGCTGATGGACTTACCGTTCGCGTTGCCCACGGCCGTTGCGGGCCTGACGCTGGCTTCGCTGTTTTCAGTCAATGGCTTTTACGGCGAGTGGCTGGCGAAGTTCGATATCAAAGTGACCTATACCTGGCTCGGTATCGCGGTGGCGATGTCTTTCACCAGCATCCCTTTTGTGGTGCGTACCGTCCAGCCCGTTCTGGAAGAGCTGGGTCCGGAGTACGAAGAGGCGGCTGAAACGCTCGGGGCAACGCGTTGGCAGAGTTTTAGCAAGGTCGTGTTGCCGGAGCTTTCCCCTGCGCTGTTAGCGGGCGTGGCGCTCTCTTTTACCCGTAGCCTTGGTGAATTTGGCGCGGTGATTTTTATCGCCGGGAACATTGCGTGGAAAACCGAAGTGACCTCGCTGATGATTTTTGTGCGCCTGCAGGAGTTTGATTACCCGGCGGCCAGTGCGATTGCGTCTGTGATTCTGGCGGCCTCGCTGCTGTTGCTGTTTTCCATCAATACGCTGCAAAGTCGTTTTGGTCGACGTGTGGTAGGTCACTAATGGCGGAAGTTACTGAATTGAAACGCTATGACAGCCCCCGCATCAACTGGGGGAAATGGTTTCTGATTGGCACCGGGATGGTAGTCTCTGCCTTCATTCTCGTGGTGCCGATGGTCTACATTTTTGTGCATGCCTTTAGCAAAGGGCTGCTTCCGGTATTACAGAATCTCGCCGATCCAGACATGCTGCACGCCATCTGGCTCACGGTACTGGTTGCGTTAATTTCGGTTCCGGTGAACCTGGTGTTCGGTACGTTACTGGCCTGGCTGGTGACGCGCTTTGATTTTCCCGGGCGCCAGTTGCTGCTTACGCTGCTCGATATTCCGTTCGCGGTTTCACCGGTGGTGGCAGGTCTTGTATATCTGCTCTTTTATGGCTCCAATGGTCCGCTGGGGCCGTGGCTTGAAGCTCATAACCTGCAAATCATGTTTGCCTGGCCGGGCATGGTCCTGGTGACTATCTTCGTCACCTGTCCGTTTATGGTGCGCGAACTGGTGCCTGTCATGCTGAGTCAGGGCAGCCAGGAAGATGAGGCCGCCGTCCTGTTAGGCGCATCAGGCTGGCAGATGTTTAAGCGTGTAACGTTGCCAAACATCCGCTGGGCGCTGCTCTATGGCGTGGTGCTGACCAATGCGCGCGCTATCGGTGAGTTTGGCGCGGTATCGGTGGTGTCAGGTTCGGTCCGCGGCGAGACGCTCACGCTGCCGCTGCAAATTGAATTACTCGAGCAGGATTACAATGCGGTGGGGTCATTTACCGCAGCCGCCCTGCTGACATTGATGGCTATTTTGACGTTGTTTTTAAAGAGTGCGCTGCAATGGCGTTTAAACAATCAAGAAAAACGCGCACAGCAGGAGGGAAATCATGAGCATTGAGATTGCCAATATTAAGAAGTCGTTTGGTCGCACCCAGGTGCTGAATGATATCTCGCTGGATATCCCTTCGGGTCAAATGGTCGCTCTGCTGGGGCCATCGGGTTCCGGGAAAACCACGCTGCTGCGCATTATTGCGGGTCTGGAACACCAGACCAGCGGGCGTATTCGTTTTCACGGTACCGATGTCAGCCGCATTCACGCGCGCGAGCGCAAAGTGGGGTTTGTGTTCCAGCATTACGCACTCTTCCGCCATATGACCGTGTTCGACAATATCGCGTTCGGTCTGACCGTACTGCCGAAGCGCGAGCGCCCGGATTCCGCAACCATTAAAGCGAAAGTTACCCGCCTGCTGGAAATGGTCCAGTTGGCCCATCTGGCGGATCGTTTTCCGGCCCAGCTTTCCGGCGGGCAGAAACAGCGCGTTGCGTTAGCGCGTGCACTGGCGGTAGAGCCACAGATTCTGCTGCTTGATGAGCCTTTCGGCGCGCTGGATGCGCAGGTGCGTAAAGAACTGCGTCGCTGGCTGCGTCAGCTCCACGAAGAGCTTAAATTTACCAGCGTCTTTGTGACTCACGATCAGGAAGAAGCGATGGAAGTCGCGGATCGCGTGGTGGTGATGAGCCAGGGGAATATCGAACAGGCCGATGCGCCTAATCAGGTGTGGCGCGAACCCGCTACCCGCTTCGTGCTGGAATTTATGGGTGAAGTTAACCGTCTGAAAGGCACCATCAGCGGCGGGCAGTTCCATGTGGGGGCGCACCGCTGGCCGCTGGGTTATACACCAGCGCAGCAGGGTGAGGTCGATCTGTTCCTGCGTCCGTGGGAAGTCGACATCAGCCGTCGCACCAGCCTTGATTCACCACTGCCGGTACAGGTTCTCGAAGCTACCCCTAAAGGTCATTACACCCAACTGGTGGTACAGCCGCTGGGCTGGCATAACGAGCCCTTGAGCGTGGTACTGACGGGGAATGACGCGCCAGAGCGCGGCGATCGCCTGTTTGTCGGCTTACAGAAGGCACGCCTCTACGCAGGTAATGAGCGGATTGAAAACCGCGAGGAGCTTGCTCTCGCAGAATCTGCCTGATAGGTTATTGCATCAGAAATTGTTGCCGGGTGGCGCTGCGCTTACCCGGCCTACACGGTAAATGCAAAGCAACCCTCGGGCTGTTTATAGTATTTGCACCCTCTCCCACAGGAAGAGGGTTGAGGTGAGTGCATCAGAACGCACTTGCCCGTAGGCCCGGTAAGCGAATGCGCGACCGGGCTTTTTTATTGGACAGGGTGAGTGAACAATACATTAGAGCAAACCATCGGCAACACGCCGCTGGTCAGATTGCAACGTCTTGGACCCGATAACGGTAGTGAGATCTGGGTCAAACTGGAAGGGAACAACCCGGCGGGTTCGGTCAAAGACAGAGCCGCGTTATCGATGATTGTTCAGGCGGAAAAGCGCGGCGAAATCAAACCGGGCGATGTCCTGATCGAAGCGACCAGTGGCAACACCGGTATTGCTCTGGCAATGATTGCTGCGCTCAAAGGCTACCGTATGAAGCTGCTGATGCCGGATAACATGAGTCAGGAGCGTCGCGCCGCGATGCGCGCCTATGGCGCAGAACTGATTCTGGTCACCAAAGAGCAGGGTATGGAAGGCGCGCGTGACCTGGCGCTATCCATGGCTCAGCGCGGCGAAGGCAAGCTGCTGGATCAATTTAATAATCCCGATAACCCCTACGCACACTACACGACCACCGGGCCAGAAATCTGGCAACAAACGGCGGGGCGAATCACTCATTTTGTCTCCAGCATGGGGACGACCGGGACTATCACCGGCGTATCACGTTTCCTTCGCGAGCAAGAAAAAGCGGTCTCCATTGTTGGTTTACAGCCGGAAGAGGGGAGCAGCATTCCGGGTATTCGTCGCTGGCCTGCGGAGTATATGCCGGGCATTTTCAATGCTTCGCTGGTGGATGAGGTGCTGGATATTCATCAGCGTGATGCGGAGAATACCATGCGCGCGCTGGCGGTACAGGAAGGTATTTTTTGTGGCGTGAGTTCGGGCGGCGCGGTTGCTGGCGCACTGCGCATTGCGAAAGCAAATCCGGGAGCGGTCGTTGTTGCTATCATTTGTGATCGTGGCGATCGTTATCTCTCAACGGGCGTATTTGGCGAAGAAAGCTATTCACAGGGAGCAGGGATCTAAGTATGGAAATGATCTTATTCAGGGACAAAACCCGTGCGCAGCAGACCGATATCGTTGCTGTACAGTCGCAAGTTGTCTATGGCAGCGTAGGCAACAGTATCGCGGTACCGAACATCCGTCAGCATCGTCTGAGCGTGACGGCAGTGCCTACGGTGCTTTTCAGTAATACTCCCCATTACGATACCTTTTATGGCGGCATCATTCCTGACGAGTGGTTCAGCGGCTATTTGCAGGCGTTGGAAGAGCGCGATATCTTGCGCGAACTGAAAGCGGTAACAACAGGTTATATGGGCAGCGCCAGCCAGATTGCGCTTCTGGCGCAGTGGTTAAAAACGCTAAAAGAGAAACACCCACATTTGCCGGTGCTCGTCGACCCTGTCATCGGCGATATCGACAGTGGTATGTACGTGAAGCCTGAAATTCCCGAAGCCTATTGCCAACATTTGTTGCCGCTGGCGCAGGGGATTACACCCAATGTCTTCGAACTCGAAATTCTGAGCGGTAAACACTGCCGCGATATGCAAAGTGCGGTGGAGGCAGCGAAAGGGCTGCTCTCTGACACCTTGCAGTGGGTTGCCATTACCAGCGCGCCAGTCCCTTCTGATGATAACTGCATCCATGTGGTTCTGGTGACGAAGGAGAGCGTTGAAATAAGTTCTCACCCGCGTATTGCGGCGGATTTAAAAGGAACCGGGGATCTGTTCTGCTCTGAGCTGGTCAGTAATATTGTCCAGGGGAAACCGTTGGCCGAGGCGGTAAATGGGGCGGGGGCGCGCGTGACTGACGTTATGCGCTATACGCTGGAGAAAGGCTACGACGAGCTGATTCTTCCGGCGTAACAAACAAAAATGGCACCGCAAGGGTGCCATTTTTATATGCATCAAGAATTACTTCTTAATACGAATAACCGGGGTTTCACCAACGGTAACGCTACCGGTCAGTTTAATCAGTTCTTTGATTTCGTCCATGTTGGAGATAACAACCGGAGTCAGGGTAGACTTGGCTTTCTCTTCCAGCAGCGGCAGATCGAATTCAATAACCGGGTCGCCGACTTTCACGCGCTGACCTTCTTCTGCGATACGTTTGAAACCTTCGCCTTTCAGTTCAACGGTGTCGATACCGAAGTGAACGAACAGCTCAATGCCGCTATCGGATTCGATAGAGAAGGCATGGTTGGTTTCAAAGATTTTGCCGATAGTACCGTCAACAGGCGCTACCATTTTGTTGCCAGTTGGTTTGATAGCAATGCCATCACCAACGATTTTCTCAGCAAACACTACATCCGGCACGTCTTCGATGTTGACGATCTCGCCGGAGAGCGGAGCAACAATCTCAATAGTTCCGGAGTCTTTCTTATCATCAGAAACCAGAGATTTCAGTTTATCGAACAAACCCATGATCTTCTCCTAAGCAGTAATTTGGGCCGCATCTCGTGGATTAGCAGATTGTTTTTTCTTCAATGAACTTGTTAACCAGCGTCATTAACTCGTCCGTTGTCGGTTGAGCAAGAGCCTGCTCTGCTAACACCTTCGCATCTTCGAAGTTCGTGTTACGGATAATCTTCTTAATGCGCGGGATAGAAATGGCGCTCATAGAGAATTCGTCCAGACCCATCCCCAGCAACAGAAGTGTAGCACGTTCATCGCCAGCAAGCTCACCACACATGCCAGTCCATTTGCCTTCAGCATGAGAAGCATCAATAACTTGCTTGATCAAGTTCAGCACGGACGGTGACATTGGCTGGTAAAGGTGTGAAATCATATCATTACCACGGTCAACTGCCAGAGTGTACTGCGTTAAATCATTGGTGCCGATACTAAAGAAATCAACTTCTTTGGCTAAATGACGTGCAATTGTTGCGGCAGCCGGTGTTTCCACCATTACGCCGATTTCAATTGACTCGTCAAACGCTTTACCTTCGTCGCGCAGTTCCTGTTTGTAGATTTCGATCTCTTTCTTCAGTGCACGCACTTCTTCAACAGAGATGATCATCGGGAACATGATGCGCAGTTTACCGAAAGCGGAAGCACGCAGAATCGCACGTACCTGGTCGCGCAGGATCTCTTTGCGATCCATGGCGATACGTACTGCACGCCAGCCCAGGAACGGGTTTTCTTCTTTCGGGAAATTCATATATGGCAGCTCTTTGTCGCCGCCAATGTCCATGGTACGTACGATAACGGCCTGAGAACCACAGGCTTCGGCAACCGCTTTGTATGCTGCAAACTGTTCTTCTTCAGTCGGCAGGGACTCGCGGTCCATGAACAGGAATTCGGTACGGTAGAGACCTACACCTTCCGCGCCGTTACGCTCAGCGCCTGCGACGTCGCGCACGGTACCGATGTTGGCACAGACTTCGACCTGGTGGCCGTCCAGCGTGATGGCTGGCAGGTCTTTCAGTTTAGCCAGTTCGGCTTTCTCTTCGGCTACCTGAGCCTGCGTGTTACGCAGCGTCTCAACTTCTTGTTCGGTCGGGTTAACGTATACTTTGTTGTTAACCGCATCGAGAATCAGATAGTCGTCATTTTTTACCTGAGAGGTGACGCTGCCGGTACCCACAATCGCAGGCAGTTCCAGAGAACGCGCCATGATGGAGGTGTGGGAAGTACGGCCACCCATGTCAGTAATGAAACCGAGGACCTTGTTCAGGTTCAACTGTGCGGTTTCTGACGGGGTCAGGTCAGCGGCAACCAGAATCACTTCGTCCTGAATAGCGCTCAGGTCGATGATAGGCATGCAAAGAATATTGCGCAGCAGACGCTTACCGATATCACGTACGTCAGCCGCACGTTCTTTCAGGTATTCATCGTCCAGCTCTTCAAGGGCAGTCGCCTGACCTTCGATAACTTCATGAGCCGCCGCGTCGGCAGTCATGTGCTTATCTTTAATCAGGGCTATGATTTCCTGCTCCAGCTCCTCATCTTCGAGCAGCATAATATGCCCTTCAAAGATGGCTTCTTTTTCTTCACCGAACGTTTCACCAGCTTTCGTTTTGATCGTTTCCAGCTGGGCTGATGCCTTGGCACGACCGCTCAGAAAACGTTCAACTTCCTGATCAACCTGGTCGGCAGAAATTTTTTTCCGGTCAATGACAATTTCGTCTTCTTTCAGAAGCAGAGCTTTACCGAAAGCGATACCCGGGGATGCTAAAATGCCTGAAATCATAACCCTACCTTACTTGTGACTGATATTTAAAAGAACCCGGAAACTTACTCGAGCTCAGCCATCAGTTTTACCAGATGCTCAACTGCTTTCTGCTCGTCTTCACCTTCCGCAGAAATGGTGACTACAGTGCCCTGAGTCAGGCCCAGAGTCTGCAGTTTGAACAGGCTTTTTGCGCTGGCGCTTTTGCCGTTGGAAGTCACAGTGATTTCAGAAGTGAAGCCTTTCGCTTCTTTAACAAACTGAGCAGCAGGGCGGGTGTGCAGACCGTTCGGAGCGGTAATGGTAACTTCTTGCTGGAACATTGTATTTCCCCAACTTATAGGTTTAGTGTTGTGGAACTAAAGTCTAGCCTGGCGGCTGGACTTTAGCCTGTATCGTTAGCGCCGGCGTTACGGTATACGACTCAGAAGCGTGGAAAACACGATCCGGTGCTGGCGCTTCTGGCCTTTGACGTTTCGCACGTCATTAAACATTATGCAGCGAAAGCGAGAATTGAACCAAATCATAAAATCGATTCAGCTTCGTGAAATCAGAAACCGATTAATTTCGCGCATCAAAATAAATGTGATGGTTAAATACCAGACCCGAGGAGTCTAATCAATGCCAGGAGGGGTGAAACTTTGATGTGCTCCACAAAAAAGCACCTTCTCAGGTGCTTTTTTGCGCTCTTTTAACAATCTGGCATCACTGTTGCAGTTCTTTTTCAGTAAACAGATCGGCAAACAACGCGGTGCTCAAATAACGCTCACCAGAGGACGGCAGGATAACCACAATATTCTTGTTAGTAAAGGTTTCATCTTCCTGCAGTTTCAGTGCAGCGGCGACGGCAGCACCGGAAGAGATGCCCGCAAGAATACCTTCTTCTTCCATCAGACGGCGTGCAGTACTGATCGCTTCTTCATTGGTAATTTTTACCACTTTGTCGATCAGTTTTAAATCAAGGTTGCCCGGAATGAAACCAGCGCCAATCCCCTGGATTTTGTGCGGACCTGGTTTCAGCTCTTCGCCTGCCAGCGCCTGGGAGATAACCGGGGAATCGGTCGGCTCAACCGCTACGGTGATCAGGTCTGATTTGCCTTTTGTGCCTTTAATATAGCGAGACACGCCGGTCAGCGTACCGCCGGTGCCCACGCCAGAGATAAATACGTCCACCTGACCGTCGGTATCTTCCCAGATTTCCGGGCCCGTGGTTTTTTCATGAATTTCCGGGTTAGCCGGATTGCTGAACTGCTGCAGCAGGAGATATTTAGAGGGATCGCTGGCGACAATTTCTTCCGCTTTCTGAATCGCGCCTTTCATACCTTTCGCGCCTTCGGTCAGCACCAGATTCGCGCCCAGCGCTTTGAGCAGCTTACGGCGTTCGATGCTCATGGTTTCAGGCATTGTCAGGGTCAGTTTGTAACCGCGAGCTGCGGCAACGTATGCCAGTGCGATACCGGTGTTACCACTGGTCGGTTCAACCAGTTCAATACCCGGTTTCAGCACGCCGCGTTTTTCGGCATCCCAAATCATATTGGCACCGATACGGCATTTAACGCTGAAGCTCGGGTTACGGGATTCTACCTTTGCCAGGATGCGTCCATTACCGATGCGGTTCAGTCGAACCAGCGGCGTGTGACCGATAGTCAGCGAGTTATCTTCAAAAATCTTACTCATGGCCTGTCCTTAACTGTATGAAATTGGGATACAACAGCTAGCATACCCGCTCAGAGAATATGCGGAAGTAAGGATTTAGCATATCTATATGCAGAAGGGAAATAATGACATGCAAGATGGAATAAGGGGCGGCATAAGCCACCCCTGTTTCACACAAGCGGTTTACAAAATAACCGGTAGATTGTTACCGCCACATCGCGTGTTTATCGCGATAGCAATCGACCCACATCGCCGTCGCACCACAAACGGCAACGGGCATGATGAACAGATTAAGCAGCGGGATCATCGTAAACAGGCTGGTTAAAGCACCAAACTGCATATTGGTGATTTTGCGTGTGCGCAGGGCGGTGCGCATCTCTTTAAACGGCACTTTGTGGTTATCGAAGGGGTAATCGCAATACTGGATGGCTAACATCCAGGCGCTAAACAGGAACCACAGTACCGGCGCGACGGTTTGCCCAATACCAGGGATGAAGTAAAGAATTAGTAATACAATTGCGCGCGGCAGATACCAGGCAAATTTTTGCCATTCGCGTTTCATGATTCGCGGCACATCTTTCATGATACCGAAAATCCCGGTATCTGGCGGTGTAGCGCCAGTCAATCGTGCTTCCAGTTGTTCAGCCAATAAACCGTTAAACGGAGCGGCAATCCAGTTAGCAATCGTTGAGAAGAAATAGCCAAACACTAACAGCACGGAGATGACTGCCAGAGGCCACAACAGATAGCTCAGCCATTGTAACCAGTCCGGAACATAACTCATGAGAGTCGGGATCCAGACATCGAGTTGCGTAAAGAGCCACCAGAATGCGCCCCCCATCAACAAAATATTGACCAGCAGCGGTAAAATAACGAAACGCCGAATCCCAGGTTGCGAGACGAGCTTCCAGCCTTGCGCAAAATAGTAAAAACCGCTGCGTGGGGCAGATGTGAATGATGAAACCATAATCAGGATGAGCTCCTTTTGACCAATCCCAGGAAAATTCTGCGTATTTTACCGGGTAATTGCGCAATGGACAGTTAGGATATGTTCGAAAAAACAGCAAAAAGCACGATTTCATCTATCTTTGTGCTGTGAAAGTTAATAGTGCACTTGCACTTGAGGTAATCGGCAAATACTCTTAGTGAGTAAATGTTTGCCGTGGTGGCAAGGTGTTAGAACAACAGAGAATATAATGATGCAGGATTTGCGTCTGATATTAATCATTGTTGGCGCGATCGCCATAATCGCTTTACTGGTTCACGGTTTCTGGACCAGTCGTAAAGAACGTTCCTCAATGTTCCGCGATCGACCGTTAAAACGTATGAAGTCGCGACGTGACGACGATGACGCCTACGACGAGGATGTCGAAGAAGATGACGACAGCGTGGGCGAAGTCCGCGTTCATCGGGTAAACGCGCCGCCAAAAGCGGGAAGTGAACCTGAGGCTCCGCGTCAACAGCCACAGCATCAGTATCAACCTCCGTACGCGTCGGCGCAGCCTCGCGCAACTGCTGCCCCTGGCCGCCATGAAGAGCGTCAGGCGCAGCCGTCTGCTCAGCCGGCACAGCGTGCGCCGCAGGTGGAGCCGCAGCAGCCCGTTCAGGAGCCGCCTGAGCGCGAATTTGCTCAGCCTGTGGCACCTGCACAGCCACAGCAACCTGCGTTTACGGCGGCACAGTCGTCGCATCATGAACCTGTCGCGCAGCCTGAGCCTGAACCTGAGCATATTGAAGAAGCCCCGGTTGCGGAAAAACCGCAGCGTAAAGAGACGGTCATTATTATGAACGTCGCGGCGCATCAGGGCAGCGCGCTACAGGGTGAGCTATTGCTCAACAGTATTCAGCAGGTTGGTTTCAAGTTTGGCGATATGAGCATTTTCCATCGCCATCTCAGCCCGGACGGTAGCGGTCCTACGCTGTTCAGCCTGGCCAATATGGTTAACCCAGGAACATTTGACCCGGAGCGGATGAGCGAGCTCACCACGCCTGGTATCACCATGTTTATGCAGGTGCCATCTTACGGTGACGAGCTGCAAAACTTTAAACTGATGCTGCAAGCCGCGCAGTACATCGCTGATGAAGTTGGCGGCGTGGTGCTTGATGATCAGCGTCGCATGATGACTCCGCAGAAGCTGCGTGAGTATCAGGACAGAATCCGTGAAGTCAGGGACGCAAACGCGTAACGGCCACGGTTGCTTCGTTATTTCCCCAGAACCCCCGCCCGTCGGGGGTTTTTTATCATTGATGGTGCGACATGGAATCAATCGAACAAAAGCTCACTGAACTACGAACCACTCTTCGCCATCACGAATATCTTTATCATGTCATGGATACGCCTGAGATCCCGGATGCGGAATATGACAGGCTGCAGCGTGAACTCCGCGAGCTTGAGGCGCAGCATCCTGATCTCATCACGCCGGATTCACCCACACAGCGTGTGGGTGCCGCGCCGCTGGCCTCATTTAGCCAGGTACGCCATGAAATCCCGATGCTGTCGCTTGATAACGTCTTCGATGAGCAGAGCTTTCTTGCCTTCAATAAACGCGTTCAGGATCGGCTGAAAAGTACCGATGCGCTCATTTACTGCTGCGAGCTGAAACTTGATGGCCTGGCTGTCAGCATCCTCTATGAAAACGGCGTGCTGGTGCGTGCCGCAACCCGTGGCGATGGGACGACCGGTGAGGACATTACCACCAACGTACGCACGATCCGCGCTATTCCGTTGAAACTGCATGGCGACAATATTCCGGCGCGTCTGGAAGTGCGTGGTGAAGTTTTCCTGCCCCAGGCCGGGTTTGAAAAAATTAACGAAGAAGCGCGTCGCACCGGAGGCAAAGTGTTTGCTAACCCACGTAATGCGGCGGCTGGCTCTCTGCGTCAGCTTGACCCACGTATTACGGCGAAGCGACCACTTACTTTCTTCTGTTATGGCGTGGGCGTGCTTGAAGGCGGTGAACTGCCCGATACCCACCTCGGACGCTTGTTGCGCTTTAAAGAGTGGGGTTTACCGGTCAGCGACAGGGTGACACTGTGCGACTCGCCGGAGGCAGTGCTGGCTTTTTATCACAAGGTAGAAGAGGACCGCCCGACGCTGGGCTTTGATATCGATGGCGTGGTCATTAAGGTCAATTCCCTGGCGCTCCAGGAACAGCTTGGTTTCGTCGCTCGCGCGCCGCGTTGGGCGGTGGCTTTCAAATTCCCTGCCCAGGAGCAGATGACGTTTGTTCGTGACGTCGAATTTCAGGTGGGGCGTACGGGGGCGATTACCCCTGTTGCGCGGCTGGAGCCGGTACATGTCGCAGGTGTGCTGGTGAGTAATGCCACGTTGCATAATGCGGATGAAATTGCCCGTCTTGGTCTGCGCATTGGCGATAAAGTCGTGATTCGTCGTGCGGGCGATGTAATTCCCCAAGTGGTCAATGTGGTGGAGTCTGAGCGTCCTGATGGTACCCGGGAAGTCGTATTTCCAGCCCACTGCCCGGTATGTGGTTCGGATGTAGAGCGCGTGGAAGGCGAAGCGGTTACTCGCTGTACCGGGGGGTTGATTTGCGGCGCACAGCGCAAAGAAGCGCTGAAACATTTTGTCTCCCGCCGGGCAATGGATGTTGACGGGATGGGCGATAAAATTATCGACCAACTGGTGGAAAAAGAGTACGTCCATACGCCTGCCGATCTGTTCCGTCTGACGGCAGGTAAGCTGACAGGTCTGGATCGTATGGGACCGAAATCGGCACAAAACGTAGTCAATGCATTAGAAAGTGCAAAAGAGACCACATTTGCCCGTTTCCTGTACGCGCTGGGTATCCGCGAAGTAGGCGAAGCCACAGCGGCTGGGCTTGCGGCGTACTTCGGTACGCTGGAGGCGCTGGAAGCGGCTTCCATTGAGGAACTGCAAAAAGTACCCGATGTAGGCAAAGTGGTCGCGGCGCATGTCTTTAACTTTTTTGCCGAAGAGAGTAACCGCGATGTGATCGGCCAATTGCTGGCAGAGGGCGTGCGCTGGCCTGCGCCGGTAGTCGTCAACGCCGAAGAGATAGACAGCCCGTTTGCCGGTAAAACCGTAGTGCTGACCGGTAGCCTGAGCCAGATGTCGCGCGATGATGCCAAAGCCCGCCTGGTTGAGCTTGGCGCGAAAGTGGCAGGCAGTGTGTCGAAAAAGACGGATCTGGTTATCGCCGGCGAGGCCGCGGGTTCCAAGCTGGCGAAAGCACAGGAGTTGGGCATTGCGGTGATTGATGAAGCGGAAATGCTACGGCTGCTGGGTGCGTAAATGGAAAAAGAACAGCTTATTGAGATTGCGAACACTGAGATGCCATTCGGGAAGTATCAGGGGCGGAAGCTGATTGATTTACCTGAGGAGTACCTGCTGTGGTTTGCCCGTAAGGATTCGTTTCCTGCCGGGCATCTGGGCGAACTTATGCAACTGGCTTTGCTGATTAAAACGGAGGGGCTGGCCCATCTGGTGCAGCCCCTGAAACGCCGTTAGGCTTTCGCCGTTTCCTGTGCCTGCAGTTTTTCTGTCTGGCGTTTGTAGCGACGTGCCAGTACCGCACAGACCATTAGCTGGATTTGATGGAAAATCATCAGAGGCAGCACCATCATCCCTATCACTGATGTCGGGAACAGAATGTTGGCCATCGGAATACCGTTGGCCAGGCTTTTCTTGGAGCCGCAGAATACGATGGTGATTTCATCCGCTTTATTAAACCCGAGTTTACGGGCCGCGAAGATATTAATCGCGATAACAATCGCCAACAGAACCATGCTGAATACCACGATAAACAGCAGTGAACCTACGCCTACCTTGTGCCAGATCCCATTAACAACGGCTTCGCTAAACGCGGAATAGACGACCAGCAGAATGGATGTCTGATCGGTTTTCGAAATCCACTTCTTATTACGCGCCACCCATGCACCCGTCCACCGGCGTGACAGATGCCCCAGGACAAAGGGCAACAACAATTGCAGCATAATCTTGCCAACCTGTTCCAGGCTCCCGTCAGCGCCATGCAGATTCATTAGCAGGCCAACCAGCAGCGGGGAGAGGAAGATACCTAACAGGCTGGAGGCGGAAGCGGAACAGACGGCAGCCGCGACATTTCCTCCGGCAAGTGAGGTAAAGGCAATAGCCGATTGTACGGTCGCCGGCAGAATACACAGATAGAGGAAACCGGTGTAGAGCTCCTGGCTCACATTGACGGGTGACCACCAGACAAACAGTACCCCTAAAACGGGAAATAAAATGAATGTGCTGCACATCACCCACAGATGCAGTCGCCAGTGGCTACCCCCGGCAATAATCGCTTCTCGAGACAGTTTCGCGCCATGCATAAAGAACAGCAACGCAATGGCTGCGGTGGTCAGCCCTTCAAAGAAGGGAACAAAACCGCCGCGGGCCGGGAAGAAAGTGGCCAGCAGAACGGTACACACCAGCGTCAATGTAAAAGGGTCAAGGACACGAAAAAGTTTCATAAACACTCCTGAAATTCGGTGCCAACAGTTTGCGTTTTTTGTTTTGAGAAATAAAATTAATTTATTGAATCCATATATGAATTTATTAGATGAAATATTCGTTGCGACAGCTTCGTGTCTTTGTCACGGTAGCACATGCCAGAAGTTTCAGCCGGGCAGGGGATATTATTGGGTTAAGCCAATCGGCAGTGAGCCACAGCGTAAAAGAACTGGAGCTGCAGACCGGAGTTCGATTACTCGATCGTACTACGCGTGAAGTGGTGCTGACAGAAGCCGGGCAGCAGCTCGCAGCCAGACTGGAAAGATTGCTTGAGGAACTGAATGACACGTTACGTGACGCCGGACGTGTGGGTCAGCAACTATCCGGTACAGTGCGCGTGGCGGCAAGTCAGACAATTTCGGCTCATTTGATTCCGCAATGTATTGCGCAGAGTAACCGTCTCTATCCGGAGATCGACTTTATGCTGCATGATCGGCCGCAACAGTGGGTACTGGAGAGTATTCGTCATGGTGAAGTGGACTTTGGCATCGTTATCGATCCCGGCCCGGTGAGTGATTTGCAGTGTGAAGAGATCCTGGAAGAGCCGTTCTTTTTGCTCTGCCGTCACGATCACGCCTGGGCGACATCGCAAACCATACCCTGGTCAGCACTGCAAGACTCACGTCTTGTGGTTCAGGACTACGCTTCGGGCAGCCGTCCATTGATTGATGCCGCCCTGGCACAATTTGGCATCACAGCCGCTATCGTTCAGGAGATAGGGCATCCGGCCACGTTATTTCCTATGGTAGAAGCGGGGATTGGGATTAGCATCATGCCCGCGCTGGCGTTACCGTTGCCGCAGGGGAGCCAACTGTGTGTGAAACGCTTAAAGCCAGAGATTAAGCGTAAGATCATGCTGGTGCAGAGAAAAAATCGTTCGCTTTCGGGAGCCGCGCAGGCGATATGGGATGTGGTGCGTGAACAGGCCCGGTGTTTGAACCAGGCCCGGGAAGACGACCCGCTATTCCATCAGATGTAAATATCGATCTGGTTGTTGTCAGAAGGGGTGTTAACACCTTCTGGTTTAACGGCGGATTGGGCCTGTTTTTCGTCATTTTTTTTCTGCGCTTCCTCTGCCTGTTTGTATTCCAGTTGGGCCAGTTGCGCTTGTAACTGCTTGATCTCAGCCTGTAGCAGCTCCCGTTGTTTCTGGCTGTCAGCATCGGCACTGCCTGATGTCGCGAGATCTTTCAATTGCTGACTCAATTTAGAGATTTGCTGCATAATGTTGCTGATCTGCGAAGCAATATCGCTGTTTGAGGAAGACGAGCCGCCGGTGCTACTGGTGCTGCTTTTGCCACCGCTGATGCTGCTGGAAATCACAGTTGATGTGGTTGCCGGAATTGTTGTCATTTTTCTCTCCTCTCTAGCCCAAAACACCATTAACGGTGGAAAAGTACCGCTGGCACATGCGGATCCGTGCCGCGCTCAGGGTATTATATCTCTATATTAAGCATAAATTATGGCAAAGCGTTATCAGACCTGCCTGCAGATAACTTAATGGTTTTATTGTTTTTACTGTATGGGATAAGTTGGTTTTTTCGACTGGCTTTTTGGTATTTTTAAAGGGTTTATTATCTTGCCAGGTAGGGCGAGTTTAATGGTTTTTATTCTTTCCTGTTCCTGGGCAGAGAGTAAGTAACAAAGTGTGTGTCGGAAGAAGAATGGTATATCGCAGATAGCAAAAAAGCGCCTTTAGGGCGCTTTTTTACATTGGTGGGTCGTGCAGGATTCGAACCTGCGACCAATTGATTAAAAGTCAACTGCTCTACCAACTGAGCTAACGACCCGAAGTGGTGGGTGATGACGGGATCGAACCGCCGACCCCCTCCTTGTAAGGGAGGTG
>OGSC01000026.1_pt1 | contig 159122 bp, 145 predicted proteins | sample 1573751 | NCBI WGS metagenome assembly OGSC01 (sample SAMN03295840, study PRJEB24534) | human gut metagenome | isolation source: fecal sample 8 from infant 5 | host: Homo sapiens | place: USA: Pittsburgh, PA | collected 2014-07
CCGAACTCAGAAGTGAAACGCCGTAGCGCCGATGGTAGTGTGGGGTCTCCCCATGTGAGAGTAGGGAACTGCCAGGCATCAGACAAGTAAGAAGCCCATCCTCACGGATGGGCTTTTTGCGTTTTCTTCGCATGATAAAAGGAATTTTTCATGTCTGTTCTTTATATCCAGGTTCGCAAAAATCATATCACCGTTCGCAACATTGAGCGTAAGCAGGATGTATCAGGAAGCGGTGCCTTTAGTAATCAACGCCTGCTTATCGCTGATTTTTTCAAGGCCGAAAAAGTTCTGTGGGACCTTATCGAACAGATCCGACCCCGTTCATGGCTCAGGAAACTGCTGCGCACAGACCGCTTTGACATTGTTATCAGCGCGCTGGAAATGAACGAGGGCGGATTATCGCAGGTCGAAGATCGTATCCTGCAGGAAGTCGTCGCAGGTGCGACGCGAATGCGTTATCGCCGCTTGATAACGCACGCGCAATCAACACCCCTGAGCGATGACGCTGTGATGGCGCTGATCGCGAAGCGGTAAAAAAGAGTTAAGCGGTAAACATTACTGTTGATAGCGTAAATGCAGCAGTGGATATGGCCTGCCGGAATCATCCTTTTCGCTTCGTCCGGTTACCATAAATCCCAGCTTAAGGTAGAACCCAATGGCCTGCTCGTTTTGCTCATTAACGTTGGTCGTTAAGTTGGGGGCCAACAACAGGGCGTGTTCAACCAGTCGTTTCCCTACGCCGCTGCTGCGAACGTCAGGATCAATAAACAGTGCATCCATATGCTTATCGGTGAGTAGCATAAACCCAACGGGTTCATCCTGTTTATTGACGGCAACCCAAAGCGGCGCTGTCGGTAAAAATGCACTCACCTGCTCCTCCAGCTCTGCCCGATAATCTCTGGACAAAAAATCATGTGTCGCATCGACCGAGCGGCACCAGATTGCGATCAGCCTCTCTCCTTCCTCAGGTCGCGAACGACGAATACTAATAACCATATTGTCTCCTGTTATGCGCGCTTATATTCTAACGCAAACACTTTCGTGAAACTTTCTCACCTTCTACATGCAGACTCGACAACGCGCCTATTCCTGGGTATTGTCAGCTATCTGGATGTCTAAACGTTTAAACGTATGCAGTGAGGATATAAGTTATGCCGATTCGGGTGCAGGACGAGCTACCAGCCGTCAATTTCTTGCGTGATGAAAACGTCTTTGTGATGACGACATCGCGTGCTACAGGTCAGGAAATTCGTCCGCTCAAGGTACTTATCCTCAACCTGATGCCAAAGAAGATCGAGACAGAGAACCAATTTCTGCGGTTACTCTCCAACTCGCCACTGCAGGTGGATATCAAGCTACTGCGCATTGACGCGCGTGAATCACGCAACACGCCAGTGGAACACCTCAACAACTTCTACTGTAACTTTGATGAAATCAGCGAAGAGAACTTCGATGGCTTGATTGTAACCGGTGCGCCATTGGGTCTGGTTGAATTTAACGATGTTGCCTACTGGCCGCAGATCAAACAGGTACTGGAGTGGGCAAAAGACCATGTCACCTCCACGTTGTTTGTCTGTTGGGCGGTACAAGCCGCACTGAACATCCTTTACGGTATTCCTAAGCAAACCCGCAGTGAAAAGCTGTCCGGCGTCTATGAGCACCACATTTTACATCCACACGCTCTGCTGACTCGTGGTTTTGATGATACGTTCCTCGCGCCGCACTCACGCTATGCCGATTTCCCGGCGGCACTGATTCGTGACTATACCGACCTGGAAATCCTGGCTGAAAGCGATCAGGGCGATGCCTATCTGTTCGCCAGCAAAGATAAGCGTATCGCCTTTGTTACCGGCCATCCTGAGTACGACGCTAATACTCTGGCAGGTGAGTATTTCCGTGATGTTGAGGCCGGGCTGTCACCGGAAATCCCGTATAACTATTTCCCGAACGACGATCCCCGGAACAAGCCACATGCGACATGGCGTAGCCATGGAAATCTATTGTTTACCAACTGGCTGAACTACTACGTGTACCAGATTACGCCGTTCGACCTGAGCCATATGAACCCAACGCTTGATTAACGTTTCAGCACGATCCTAAAGCGTTTCAGCTCCCCATTTCAGGCACCTTCGGGTGCCTTTTTCATGCCTGAAATTCCCTCCAGCAAGTAATTAAATTTTAAATTCATTGTTATCAAATAGTTAAGTTGTTTTTTAAATTAAAATGGAAATTGTTTTTGATTTTGAAAATTAAATGAGTAGTCTTAATTGTGCTGAACGAAAACCATACAACGATCTTTCGTTCGCGTTGGGGAGTGTACGCGGATCAACGATGATGAGGAGCAGCGCAATGACACAACAGGCAACGACGACAGGTGAATTGGCTTTTAACAAGCCTTATGGCGAAATGGAAAAGCAAATTCTGACCCCGGAAGCGGTCGAATTCCTTACGGAGCTGGTGACACGCTTTACGCCACAACGCAATAAGCTACTGGCTGCGCGTATGCAACAGCAGCAGGATATCGACAACGGCAAGCTGCCTGATTTTATTTCGGAAACCAATTCCATTCGCGAGGGTGACTGGACTATTCGCGGTATCCCGGAAGATTTGCAGGATCGTCGTGTTGAGATCACCGGGCCGGTTGAACGCAAAATGGTGATCAATGCGCTCAATGCCAACGTGAAAGTCTTCATGGCGGATTTTGAAGACTCCCTTTCACCGGACTGGGATAAAGTGATCGATGGGCAAATTAACCTGCGTGATGCGGTGAATGGCACCATCAGCTACACCAATGAGGCCGGGAAAATCTACCAGCTCAAGCCCGATCCGGCGGTACTGATTTGTCGCGTCCGTGGCTTGCATCTGCCAGAAAAACACGTGACCTGGCGCGGCGAAGCTATCCCTGGCAGCCTCTTCGACTTTGCGCTCTATTTCTTCCACAACCATAAAGCGTTGCTGGCAAAAGGCAGCGGTCCTTACTTTTATCTGCCGAAGACCCAGGCATGGCAGGAAGCGGCATGGTGGAGTGAAGTCTTCTGTTATGCCGAAGATCGCTTCGACCTGCCGCGCGGCACCATCAAGGCCACCTTGCTGATCGAGACGCTGCCTGCCGTCTTCCAGATGGATGAAATCCTGTATGCGCTGCGTGACCATATTGTTGGTCTGAACTGTGGCCGTTGGGATTACATCTTTAGCTATATCAAGACATTGAAAAACCACCCGGACCGTGTGCTACCCGATCGTCAGGTGGTAACGATGGATAAACCATTCCTGAGCGCCTATTCGCGGCTGCTGATTAAAACCTGCCATCGCCGTGGTGCGTTCGCCATGGGTGGCATGGCGGCCTTTATTCCCAGTAAAGATGCTGAACGCAACAACCAGGTACTCAATAAAGTAAAAGCGGACAAGTTGCTGGAAGCCAACAACGGCCATGACGGTACGTGGATTGCGCATCCGGGCCTGGCGGATACGGCCATGGCTGTCTTTAACGAGGTACTGGGTGAAAACAAAAACCAACTGGCGGTTACGCGTGAGAGCGACGCCCCCACCACGGCAGATCAGCTACTGGCGGCCTGCGATGGCGAACGCACAGAAGAGGGGATGCGCGCCAATATCCGCGTGGCCGTTCAGTACATCGAAGCGTGGATCTCCGGCAACGGCTGTGTACCGATTTACGGTCTGATGGAAGATGCGGCAACGGCTGAAATCTCGCGTACCTCAATCTGGCAGTGGATCCATCACGAGAAAACGCTCAGCAACGGCAAACCGGTCACGAAGGCCCTGTTCCGTCAAATGCTGGCCGAAGAGATGCTGGTGATTCAGGAAGAGTTGGGCGAACACCGCTTTAGTAGCGGACGTTTCGATGATGCTGCCCGCCTGATGGAGCAGATCACCACCTCTGATGAGTTAATCGACTTCCTGACGTTGCCAGGCTATCGCCTGCTGGCTTAGCGCCCAGGCTATTTTGTTCGCCATTTTGGCCCCGGACAGCGCTCAAAACCCTCACGTACGCTAAGTACGCTCCGGTTTTTGCGCGGCTTCTCGTGACCAAACTGCCTTCACCAATAACGCCTGGAAAGCCAGGACGAGAATATGGAGCATCTGCACATGAAAACCCGTACCCAACAAATAGAAGAACTGAAAAAAGAATGGACTAACCCTCGCTGGGAAGGCATCACGCGTCCTTATAGCGCGGAAGAGGTGGTGAAATTACGTGGCTCGGTGAACCCGGAATGCACGCTGGCGCAGATGGGCGCAGCGAAAATGTGGCGTCTGCTGCATGGTGAGGCGAAAAAAGGCTATATCAACAGCCTTGGCGCACTGACTGGCGGGCAGGCATTGCAACAGGCAAAAGCGGGCATCGAAGCGATTTATCTGTCGGGCTGGCAGGTGGCGGCAGATGCGAACCTGGCCTCCAGTATGTATCCGGATCAATCGCTCTACCCGGCCAACTCCGTTCCTGCTGTGGTCGATCGGATCAACAACACCTTCCGCCGCGCGGATCAGATCCAATGGTCGGCGGGTATTGAACCGAACGATCCGCGTTATACCGATTATTTCCTGCCGATCGTGGCGGATGCCGAAGCCGGTTTTGGCGGCGTACTGAATGCCTTTGAACTGATGAAATCGATGATTGAAGCCGGTGCAGCGGCCGTTCACTTCGAAGATCAGCTGGCTTCGGTGAAAAAATGCGGCCATATGGGCGGAAAAGTGCTGGTACCGACGCAAGAGGCGATTCAGAAACTGGTGGCTGCGCGTCTGGCGGCAGATGTCATGGGCGTACCGACGCTGGTGATTGCCCGTACCGATGCGGATGCTGCGGACCTGATTACCTCGGATTGCGACCCTTATGACAGCGAGTTCATCACCGGCGAGCGCACCAGCGAAGGGTTCTATCGTACCCGCGCCGGGATCGAACAGGCTATTAGCCGTGGCCTGGCGTATGCGCCGTATGCCGACCTGGTGTGGTGTGAAACCTCAACACCCGACCTGGCGCTGGCGAAACGCTTTGCGGATGCCATTCATGCGAAATTCCCTGGCAAGCTGCTGGCGTATAACTGCTCGCCGTCATTCAACTGGCAGAAAAATCTGGACGACAAAACCATTGCCAGCTTCCAGCAGCAACTGTCGGAGATGGGCTACAAATACCAGTTTATTACCCTGGCGGGCATTCACAGCATGTGGTTCAACATGTTCGACCTGGCACACGCCTATGCGCAGGGTGAGGGGATGCGTCACTACGTGGAAAAAGTGCAGCAGCCAGAGTTTGCCGCAGCCAAAGAGGGCTATACCTTCGTGTCTCACCAACAGGAGGTGGGCACGGGCTACTTCGATAAAGTGACCACCATCATCCAGGGCGGGGCGTCCTCTGTTACCGCGTTAACGGGCTCGACGGAAGAAGCTCAGTTCTGACACCTCTCACCGTAACTCTCTCCCCTCAGGGGAGAGAGGATCGATCCGTGCAGTTTTCGGGGTTGGCTGGATAATGTTTTCTCCCCTCTCCCTGGAGGGAGAGGCCGGGGTGAGGGGAAAGATGCGATGTCACGTGGCCTGGAATTACTGATTGCACAAACCATTCTGCAAGGTTTTGATGCGCAATACGGGCGCTTTCTGGAAGTGACTGCCGGCGCGCAACAGCGTTTCGAACTGGCGGACTGGCACGCCGTTCAGCAGGCGATGAAGCAGCGCATCCATCTTTACGATCACCACGTTGGGCTGGTTGTGGAGCAGCTACGCTGCATCACCGACAGTCAGCAGCCTGATGCCGAATTTCTGCTACGGGTGAAAGAGCATTACACCCACCTGTTACCGGACTACCCGCGCTTCGAAATTGCTGAGAGTTTTTTTAACTCCGTCTACTGCCGCTTGTTCGATCACCGCTCGCTTAGCCCCGAGCGCCTGTTTATTTTCAGTTCTCAGCCGGAACGGCGCTTTCGCACCATTCCGCGCCCGCTGGCGAAGGACTTTTGGCCTGAGCGTGGCTGGGAATCCCTGTTAACCAAGGTATTAACCGATCTGCCGCTGCGTCTGCCCTGGCAGGATAAAGCGCGCGATGTCGGTTATATCATTACTCACCTGACAGAGACGTTTGGCGCCGATACATTGCGTCAGTCCCATTTGCAGGTCGCAAACGAGCTGTTTTACCGTAATAAAGCGGCATGGTTAGTGGGCAAATTGATCACCCCTGCGGGTACGCTTCCCTTCCTGCTGCCGATTCATCGTACGGACGAAGGCGAGCTGTTTGTCGATACCTGTCTGACCTCGCATTCGGAGGCCAGTATCGTGTTCGGCTTCGCCCGCTCCTATTTTATGGTGTATGCCCCGTTACCCGCAGCCACCATCGAGTGGTTAAGGGAGATTCTGCCGGGTAAAACTACCGCTGAACTCTACATGGCTATTGGCTGCCAGAAGCACGGTAAAACGGAAAGCTATCGCGAATACCTGAATTATATTTATGCCTCGGACGAGCAGTTTGTTGAGGCGCCGGGCATTCGCGGCATGGTGATGCTGGTCTTCACGCTGCCGGGCTTCGACAGGGTCTTTAAGGTCATCAAAGATAAATTCCCGCCGCAAAAAGAGATGAGCGCGGCGCATGTGCGCGCCTGCTATCAACTGGTGAAGGAACATGATCGCGTCGGACGTATGGCGGATACACAAGAGTTTGAACACTTCGTTCTGGAAAAGCGCCAGATTGACCCGGCGTTAATGGCGCTATTGCTCCAGGAGGCGCCGCAGAAAATCACCGACCTTGGGGATCGCATCTCCATCAGTCATCTCTATATTGAGCGCCGCATGGTGCCGCTTAATCTCTGGTTCGAGCGGGTACATGGTTCGCAGTTGCGCGATGCGGTGGAAGAGTACGGGAATGCCATCCGCCAGCTTGCTGCGGCGAATATTTTTCCCGGCGATATGCTGTTTAAAAACTTTGGCGTCACCCGTCACGGGCGCGTAGTGTTCTACGATTATGACGAGATCTGTTATATGACGGAGGTCAACTTCCGTGATATTCCGCCGCCGCGTTACCCGGAAGATGAACTGAGTGCCGAGCCCTGGTATAGCGTCTCGCCGGGCGATGTTTTCCCGGAGGAGTTTCGCCACTGGTTGTGCGCCGACCCGCGCATTGGACCGCTATTTGAAGAGATGCACGCCGATCTGCTGCGCGCCGACTACTGGCGAGGCCTGCAGGCACGCATCAAAAACGGTCATGTGGAAGACGTTTACGCCTACCGTCGCCGCCAGCGCTTTTGCGTGCGCTACGGTAATCTACAGCAGGCGGGGTAACCTGGTTTAGCCTACTTCAACGACGGCAAACTCCTCAAAAATTAGCTCCATATCAGGTGTCCAGGTGCCTTCACGTTCAAAGAACGCCTGATGCGCCGATTGCCAGTAAGCCAGGCTCAAATCACCTTCGCCTTCCAGCGCGGCGAGTTCCGGACTCATTTCATTAAACCGGATCAGCCTGAGCGTCAGAGTGCGTATCACGCATACGGCTTTGCCCCGGCCGTCCAGTACAATGTGATAGGCCCCTGGCGTGACGGGCGGTTGTTCTTGCCTGTAGCTGGCAAGTGAGCAGCAGGTACCGCGCTTTTTCCCCGCGATGACCAGGGCTGCCAGCTCGTCGGCCAGTTCCGGTGAATCGCCGAACGACCAGCAGAAAGCCGAAGGGTATTTATCCTGCCAATATGATTTGAGGTCAGCCATTTTGACGCATCCCGCCCCAGGCGACCGTCACCTCTTTGGCCCCTTTGATCGCCAGCGCACCCAGCTCAGTCACCCGGTCATCGGTGATACGGGAAATGGGGCCGGAAATAGAGATCGCGGCAAACGGCACACCGTGTTCATCATAAATGCAGGCAGCGACGCAGCGCAGGCCAAGCGCATGTTCTTCGTCATCAAAGGAATAACCGCGCTTACGCGTCTGGGCCAGATCCTCTTTCAGGTGCACCGGTGATACCAGCGTGGCATGGGTATAGGCATGCAGCCCTTTGCGATGCAGCAGGCCGGATACCTGGTCATCATTCAAATAGGCGAGGAACGCCTTACCCGCGCCGGAAGCGTGCATCGGCAGCTTCCCGCCAATCGGCGCGGACATGCGCATCAGTTGGGTACACTGTACCTGGTCTATAATTATGGCCTGATGGTCGCTCTGGTCGAGTACCGCAAGGTTGACCGTCTCGCCGGAATCTTCCATCAGCTTGCGCAGGATCGGATGGACAATCGCCATCAGGTTGCGGCTTTGCAAAAAGCTGCTGCCGACGATAAACGCGTGGGCGCCAACGGACCAGTGGCCTAATTCACCGACCTGGCGCACAAAGCCAAGCTGTTGCATGGTGGTGAGCAGACGGTGGGTTGTGGAATTGGGCAGGCCGGCCTGTTGCGCCAGCTCGGTGAGCGCAACGCTACCATGGGATTCGGCAATTGACTCAAGCAGTTTGAGTCCACGCGTCAGAGACTGGACTTGCCCGGTAGCCTGAGCGGCGGGGGCGGCGGGTTTTCTGCCGCGTTTAGCGGGAACAGTGGCGACCATGGCTGACTCCTTTTCTGTATCGTGGAAATCATTTTCGTTTTATTTAATTATAATGCAACTCTGACGCGGACTGATCGGATGAGTTCAAATGAACATCTCTCATGTTCCCCCTGTGCGCCTTTTCCGCTCTGTCAGTTTGTGCCAGTATGTCCTGCTGGCCTTTTGGCCTGGTTGAGCGTTGTCGGGAGCACGTGTGAGCAGCAAAGTTGAGCAACTGCAGCAGCAGTTAAAAGAACGAATTTTGGTTCTGGACGGGGGCATGGGCACCATGATCCAGAATCAGCGTCTCAGTGAGCAGGATTTCCGCGGCGAGCGATTCGCCGACTGGCCCTGCGACCTCAAGGGTAACAATGATCTGCTGGTGATTACAAAGCCAGAGGTGATTGCCGCTATCCATTCCGCCTATTTTGAAGCGGGTGCGGATATCATTGAGACCAACACCTTTAACTCCACCACTATCGCGATGGCGGATTACCAGATGGAATCCCTGTCGGCGGAGATCAACTTTGCGGCGGCCAAACTCGCCCGCGCGTGTGCCGATGAATGGACTGCCCGCACGCCGGACAAACCGCGTTATGTTGCCGGTGTTCTTGGCCCAACCAACCGCACCGCCTCTATCTCGCCGGACGTTAACGATCCCGCGTTTCGTAATATCACTTTCGACCAACTGGTGACCGCCTATCGCGAGTCGACCAAAGCGCTGGTGGAAGGGGGTAGCGACCTGATCCTGATCGAAACGGTGTTCGACACCCTGAACGCCAAAGCCGCCATTTTCGCGGTGAAAGAAGAGCTGGAGGCGCTGGGCGTCGATCTGCCGATCATGATTTCTGGCACCATTACCGATGCTTCCGGGCGTACGCTTTCCGGGCAAACTACAGAAGCCTTCTATAACTCATTGCGCCACGCCGATGCGCTCACCTTCGGCCTGAACTGCGCACTGGGGCCAGATGAATTGCGCCAGTATGTGCAGGAACTCTCGCGCATTGCCGAATGCTACGTGACCGCGCACCCGAACGCCGGGTTGCCAAACGCCTTTGGCGAATACGATCTCGACGCCGACACCATGGCGGCACAAATTCGCGAATGGGCAGAGTCCGGCTTCCTGAACGTGGTCGGCGGGTGTTGCGGCACCACGCCGGAACACATTAAAGCGATGAGCGATGCCGTCGCCGGTCTGCCACCGCGCAAACTGCCGGACATTCCCGTCGCCTGCCGTCTGGCGGGCCTGGAGCCGCTGAATATTGGCGATGACAGCCTGTTTGTGAACGTGGGTGAACGCACCAACGTCACCGGTTCGGCGAAATTCAAACGCCTGATCAAAGAAGAGAAGTACAACGAAGCGCTGGACGTGGCGCGTCAGCAGGTGGAAAGCGGCGCGCAAATCATCGATATCAATATGGATGAGGGGATGCTCGACGCCGAAGCGGCGATGGTGCGTTTCCTCAACCTGATTGCCGGTGAACCGGACATCGCCCGCGTACCGATTATGATCGACTCCTCAAAATGGGAGGTGATCGAGAAAGGGCTGAAATGCATTCAGGGTAAAGGCATCGTTAACTCCATCTCAATGAAAGAGGGCGTTGACGCGTTTATCCATCATGCGAAAAAGGTACGCCGTTACGGTGCCGCCGTAGTGGTGATGGCCTTTGATGAAGTAGGGCAGGCGGATACCCGCGAGCGCAAAATCGAAATTTGCCGCCGGGCGTACAACATCCTGACCAACGAAGTGGGCTTCCCGCCGGAAGACATTATTTTCGACCCGAATATCTTTGCGGTCGCCACCGGGATCGAAGAGCACAATAACTATGCGCAGGACTTTATCGGCGCCTGCGAAGACATCAAACGCGAACTACCCCATGCGCTGATCTCCGGCGGCGTTTCCAACGTCTCGTTCTCGTTTCGCGGTAATGACCCGGTACGTGAGGCGATCCACGCGGTCTTCCTCTATTACGCTATCCGTAATGGCATGGATATGGGGATCGTCAACGCCGGGCAACTGGCGATTTACGACGACCTGCCGGCAGAATTGCGTGATGCGGTGGAAGATGTGATTCTGAACCGCCGCGATGACAGCACAGAACGCTTGCTGGATCTGGCAGAAAAATACCGTGGCAGCAAAACCGACGATACCGCCAACGCCCAGCAGGCGGAATGGCGGAGCTGGGACGTGAAAAAGCGTCTGGAATATTCGCTGGTTAAAGGTATTACCGAGTTTATCGAACAGGACACCGAAGAGGCCCGCCAGCAGGCCGCTCGCCCGATTGAGGTGATTGAAGGGCCGCTGATGGATGGCATGAACGTGGTCGGCGATCTGTTCGGCGAAGGCAAAATGTTCCTGCCGCAGGTGGTGAAATCCGCCCGTGTGATGAAACAGGCGGTGGCCTACCTTGAGCCGTTTATCGAAGCCAGCAAAGAGAAAGGCTCCAGCAACGGCAAAATGGTCATCGCCACCGTGAAAGGCGACGTCCACGACATCGGCAAAAATATTGTCGGCGTGGTATTGCAGTGTAACAACTACGAAATCGTTGATCTCGGCGTGATGGTGCCGACGGACAAAATTCTCAAAACTGCCCGTGAAGTGAACGCCGACCTGATTGGCCTGTCTGGCCTTATCACCCCGTCGCTGGATGAAATGGTCAACGTAGCGAAAGAAATGGAGCGCCAGGGCTTTACCATCCCGCTGCTGATTGGCGGCGCAACCACCTCAAAAGCGCATACGGCGGTGAAAATCGAGCAGAACTACAGCGGCCCGACGGTCTATGTGCAAAACGCCTCGCGCACCGTAGGTGTGGTGGCCTCGCTGCTGTCTGATAGCCAGCGCGATGAGTTTGTGGCCCGCACCCGTAAAGAGTACGAAACCGTGCGTATTCAGCATGGCCGTAAGAAGCCACGTACGCCACCCGTGACGCTGGAGGCCGCCCGTGAAAACGATCTGGCCTTCGACTGGGAGAGCTACACCCCGCCGGTGGCCCATCGCCTGGGCGTACAGGAAGTGGAAGCCAGCATCGAAACCCTGCGTAACTACATCGACTGGACGCCGTTCTTTATGACCTGGTCGCTGGCCGGCAAGTATCCGCGCATTCTCGAAGATGAAATCGTCGGGGAAGAGGCTAAGCGCCTGTTCCAGGACGCCAACGATATGCTGGATATGTTAAGCCGTGAGAAGAGCCTGAACCCACGTGGTGTGGTGGGCTTGTTCCCGGCGAACCGCGTAGGCGACGATGTTGAGATCTATCGCGATGAAACCCGCACTCAGGTGCTCGCGGTAAGCCGTCATCTGCGTCAGCAGACCGAGAAAGTGGGTTTCGCTAACTACTGTCTGGCCGATTTTGTCGCGCCGAAGTTGAGCGGCAAAGAAGATTACATCGGCGCGTTTGCCGTTACCGGTGGTCTTGAGGAAGACGCGCTGGCAGAGGCGTACGACGCGCAGCATGATGATTACAACAAAATCATGATAAAAGCCGTGGCAGACCGTCTGGCGGAAGCCTTCGCCGAATATCTGCATGACCGCGTACGTAAGGTCTATTGGGGCTATGCGGCCAACGAGAACCTCAGTAACGAAGAGCTGATCCGCGAAAATTATCAGGGGATCCGCCCGGCGCCGGGATACCCGGCCTGCCCGGAGCATACGGAAAAAGGCACGATCTGGCAGCTACTGGATGTGGAAACCCACACCGGTATGAAACTGACGGAGTCCTTCGCCATGTGGCCGGGCGCCTCGGTCTCCGGCTGGTACTTTAGCCACCCTGACAGCAAGTATTTCGCCGTGGCGCAGATTCAGCGCGACCAGGTGGCGGACTACGCATTGCGTAAGGGAATGAGCGTGGCGGAAGTGGAACGCTGGCTGGCGCCGAATCTGGGCTATGACGCGGACTAAACATCAGGCGAATTAGGCTATCTTGCTTGCCTGTTTGAACCTGGGCAGTGCTCAAAACCTTCACGTACTCCGTGTACGTTCCGGTTTTTGCGCGCTGTCCGCGTTCAACGCTCTGCGCCGATGACGCCAACCGGGCCTGGTTCTGAACGTTTTTTCATTCCCGGAACTATCCTGCAGGCCCGTTTTTCATTACTCAATATCTTTAGATAACAGCAGGGTAAATATTTTTATTAATCGTATGACAATTATAATTGTCATTAGCAGCCTTAGTATATATAACTATATAAAGTGTTAATTCGCGCCGTAATTAATAACGTATTAAAAATGATACCTTAAAAATATATTAAAACCCCGGTGTTATTTTTGATACTTTAAAAGTCCCTCAATAAATCAGGTTATGTGATCGCTGTTAGTAACTCAGCATAGTTGCATTTAATAAAATAGCCAAATAAACACAGCGCTTTTATTACCTGAATCAGAGCCAAATAAAAATGGCTCTAATCTATATTACTGAGGCCATATTATGGAAACCGTTCAAAATACCCTCGTCGCTCGCGAAAGCAGCGGCTGGAGAAAAAGTGATACCGTCTGGATGCTGGGCCTGTACGGTACTGCGATTGGCGCAGGGGTCCTTTTCCTGCCGATTAACGCCGGGGTTGGTGGTTTAATTCCGTTAATCATCATGGCAATTCTCGCATTCCCGATGACCTTTTTCGCCCACCGTGGTTTAACCCGTTTCGTTCTGTCGGGTAAAAATCCGGGTGAAGATATTACCGAAGTGGTTGAAGAACATTTTGGTATCGGCGCCGGTAAACTCATTACGCTGCTTTATTTCTTCGCTATTTATCCAATTCTGCTGGTTTATAGTGTTGCAATTACTAACACGGTCGACAGCTTTATTACTCACCAGCTTGGTCTGGTGTCTCCGCCGCGCGCCATTTTGTCGCTGATTCTGATTATCGGCATGATGGGGATTGTCCGTTTTGGCGAAAAAATGATTGTTAAAGCGATGAGCGTGCTGGTGTTCCCGTTCGTTGCCGCGCTGATGATGCTGGCGCTGTATTTGATCCCACAATGGAACGGTGCGGTCCTCGATACACTTTCCCTGAGCAGCGCTGCGCCAGGTGGTCACGGTCTGTGGATGACGCTGTGGCTGGCTATTCCGGTAATGGTTTTCTCATTCAACCACTCGCCGATTATCTCCTCTTTCGCGGTCGCTAAACGTGAAGAGTACGGCCAGGATGCCGAGCGCAAATGTTCCCGTATTCTGGGCTTTGCACATATCATGATGGTGCTGACCGTGATGTTCTTTGTGTTCAGTTGTGTACTGAGCCTCTCCCCGGAAAACCTGGCGGAAGCGAAAGCACAAAACATCTCTATTCTCTCCTATCTGGCGAACCACTTTAACGCGCCGGTGATTGCCTGGATGGCGCCGATTATCGCCATGATCGCCATTACCAAATCTTTCCTCGGCCACTACCTCGGTGCGCGTGAAGGTTTCAACGGCATGGTGATTAAGTCTCTGCGCGGCAAAGGTAAATCCATCGAAATCAACAAACTGAACAAAATCACCGCGCTGTTTATGCTGGTGACGACCTGGATTGTTGCGACCCTGAACCCGAGCATCCTGGGCATGATTGAAACGCTGGGTGGCCCGGTTATCGCGATGATTCTGTTCCTGATGCCGATGTATGCCATCAACAAGGTACCGGCTATGCGCAAGTACAGCGGTCACATCAGCAATGCGTTTGTGGTGCTGATGGGTCTGATTGCCATCTCCGCCATCTTCTTCTCTCTGTTCAGCTAAGTTTTCAGCGCCGCCTGTTACAGGTGGCGCATCCGTTTTGCTTTGTAACCGCATGGGTGCCACATGATTAGCGTTTTCGATATTTTCAAAATCAGCATCGGGCCGTCCAGCTCACACACTGTTGGGCCGATGAAAGCAGGAAAACATTTTGTTGATACCCTGCAGGAAAAAGGCCTGCTGCATAAAGTGACTCGTCTGGTGGTGGATGTGTACGGTTCCCTGTCATTAACAGGTAAAGGCCACCACACCGATATCGCGATCATTCTTGGGTTGTCCGGGTATTTACCGGATACCGTCGATATCGATGCCATTCCCGGAATTATTCGCGATGTAAACACCATGCATCGTCTGTTTATTGAAGAAGGTCAGCGGGAAATTGAGTTCCCGGTGGCGGAATGCATGCGTTTTCACAATGAGTTTCTGCCGCTGCATGAAAACGGCATGAGCATTACGGCGTTTTGCGATGGCAAAATTGTCCACTTTCAGACCTATTATTCGATCGGTGGCGGTTTTATCGTCACGGAAGAAAACTTTGGTAAGAATCAGGACGCGGATGTCGATATTCCGTTCCCGTTCTATTCTGCCCGCAACCTGCTGGCACATTGCCACGACAACTGCCTGTCGATTTCTGCGGTGATGATGAAAAATGAGATCGCCCGCCACGGCAGGGAGAACGTTGAGCAAAATATGGCGAAAATCTGGGAGACCATGAGAAACGCCATCAACCGTGGTATGAACACGGAAGGCATTTTGCCTGGCCCGCTGAAAGTACCGCGTCGGGCCTCTGCGCTGCATCGCGTACTGGCGCCGCAAAGCCAGTCCATTACGCCGTTAAGCGCAATGGACTGGGTCAATATGTTCGCCATGGCCGTCGGCGAAGAGAACGCGGCGGGCGGGCGAGTGGTTACCGCGCCGACCAACGGTGCCTGCGGTATCATCCCGGCAGTACTGGCCTATTATGATCGCTTTATCAAAGCGGTGACGCCGGAAATCTATATGCGCTACTACCTGACGGCGGGCGCGATTGGCATTCTGTATAAGATGAATGCGTCGATTTCCGGAGCGGAAGTCGGCTGCCAGGGTGAAGTGGGGGTCGCCTGCTCTATGGCTTCTGCCGGGCTGGCGGAACTGCTGGGCGGTAGCCCGGAGAAAGTGTGCATCGCGGCGGAAATCGGCATGGAGCATAACCTTGGGCTGACCTGCGATCCGGTGGCCGGTCAGGTTCAGGTGCCGTGTATTGAGCGCAACGCGATTGCGGCCGTGAAGGCGATTAACTCGGCCAGCATGGCGATGTACCGCACCAGCGATCCGAAGGTCTCACTGGATAAAGTCATCGAAACGATGTTTGAGACGGGCAAAGACATGAACGCCAAATACCGTGAAACCGCACGAGGCGGTCTGGCGATTAAAGTCGCGGTATGTGAATCCTGAGTCCTTTCTCTCCCCGGTGGCGCTGTGCTAACCGGGGCTATAGTTGATAGATACTGTGAACGCCTTAGCCATGGCTGACTCGTTTTCCCGCATGACAACCACAGCGACAACTTTGTAACCGGTTGGCGCAGACTGTGCAGCGAGGGGGTTGAGTCCCCGCTGAAATCGGTGAGACGAAGACCCGATGACAAGGGCAGGCCGCCAGGGATGGCGGACTGAGGTTTGTCGAGACAGGACGTCGAGTCAAACCGACCGCAGGCAGCGGGGCGGGAGGCGAACGCAGTGCGAAGCACCGATTTCTTTGCGGGGCCGCGGGGATTGTAAAGGGGAACGCGGTGTTCCCCTTTACCCGTTCACGTGTTCGGGAGAGCCATTTCGCCATGAAGATACGGTGAACGGAACCCTCCTCCTGAGCCGCATATTCCCCTCACCCCAACCCTCTCCCCGGGGGAGAGGGAGAAAACCGGGCTAACTTTTTTTCTCTGTGTCAGGCGGCAGGAAAGACCACACCACACTGTGAGATGCCGATGAGGTATACCATTCGTTAATGGTGGCGTTCGCTTCATTGGTCTGCGCTGCGGCGGCAAATTTTTCTTTTGGCTGATGCGCTTTTTTCCGGATACGGATACGGGAAGGGGTCGCGGCATTGATTTGCGCGTTAAAGGTGCGAATGTGCGAATCGAATAACACCGACTCCAGTTGATGCAGACGATCCAGACCGCGCAGAATACCAATCAGCGTACTCAGGGTAACGGACTCGCCTAATTCAACGCGTTTGATGGTTGCAGCGCCGACTTGTGCACGCTCGGCCAGCTCAATCTGCGATAGCCCGAGCTGCATGCGCGTTTCTTTAATTCTGCGGCACAGTTCAGAAATAATTTCACTGTCGGACATAGTACTGAAACGCATCTTAATTCCCCTACTGCGTAATAAATCATGGCAGATTATTTAGCATATTAAATTATAAATAAAGCGGATAATTTCTCTTTTGCGAGAGTAACAACATTGTTTTTTCTTTAACAAAGTTTCTACAGAAGAAACGATAATTAAAGACAAGCCGCTGAATAAGAAAGTTACCGCAGTTGTCCATTTTATTATTCCATCCTGGATGGATAATGCAGTTTACTCCGTTTTCTTTATCTCTTTATTACGCCTTTGCCTTTATACTGATAAAAAGCGTTATGCATAACAGGGAAGCGGTAATGGCATGAGTTACAAAGATAAAATATTTACATTCTGGGGCGCGATGGATCTGCTGGCTATCGGGAGCTACCTTTTCTATTCCCTAAAGATGGGTCACGTACCGATCTGGTCCGATATCCAGCTTTTTTACGCTCAGCTAGCGTTAATGGAAGTCCGGGGTGCTGACCGTATTTTTCTGCAATCCCTCTTTTTTATCCATTCAGGGTTATTGTTATCGTTCTGTTTTTCGGCATACGCCTTTCTCGTGAAAAAGAAAATACGTTTCCTGCTCATTGGGTTGCAGGAAGTGATGCGTATTTTATCGCTCACCTGCTCGGTCGCACTTTTTCCGTTGCTCCTCCAGGTTATGCGCATCGATAACGTCTTCGTTGGTCTTTTTTTATTTGTCCTTTCCGAAACGTTCAAGGTCGGTTCGCTGCTGTGGCTGAGAAGACGGGGATTGTTAACGTAATGTTGAGTTCGTCTGTCTCTTTATGGCGCGTAAGACTTTATACTTAGATTCAATGAGCCTTGCTCTGACCTGTTTGACAGAGTTTTCCCCCGACATGCAGGGTAAAACCGGGTCGAGGAGAAACCGAAAGGAATCGACAACGATAAGGAGAACCAGAATACGTGTTAATTTTGCTTCACTTACTCTCTTCTGTTGCCCTGTTAGTGTGGGGCACGCATATCGTACGTACCGGTGTGATGCGCGTTTTCGGCGCGCGACTGCGCACGGTACTGAGTCGCAGTATTGAAAAGAAGTCCCTCGCTTTTAGCGCAGGGATTGGCGTGACCGCACTGGTGCAAAGCAGTAACGCCACCACCATGCTGGTGACGTCGTTTGTTGCCCAGGACCTCGTAGCGCTCGCGCCAGCGCTGGTGATCGTGCTGGGGGCCGACGTGGGGACCGCGCTGATGGCGCGTGTTCTCACCTTCGATCTCTCTTGGTTATCACCGTTGCTGATCTTCATTGGCGTGATTTTCTTCCTGGGGCGTAAACAAACGCGCGAAGGCCAACTGGGGCGTGTCAGTATTGGCCTTGGGCTGATTTTACTGGCGCTTGAGCTGATTGTTCAGGCGGTAACCCCTATTACCCAGGCCGATGGCGTGCAGGTGATCTTCGCGTCGCTGACGGGCGATATCATGCTGGATGCGCTGATTGGCGCGGTGTTCGCTATCATCAGCTATTCCAGTCTGGCGGCTGTGTTACTGACCGCCACGCTGACCACTGCGGGGATCATCTCCTTTCCGGTGGCGCTCTGCCTGGTGATTGGCGCCAACCTCGGTTCCGGCCTGCTGGCGATGCTTAACAACAGTGCCGCCAACGCCGCAGCACGCCGCGTGGCGCTGGGCAGCTTGCTGTTTAAGCTGGTGGGGAGCCTGGTGATCCTGCCCTTTGTGCACTTACTGGCCGATGTGATGGGCAAGCTGCCGCTGCCGAAAGCGGAGCTGGTCATCTACTTCCACGTCTTCTACAACCTGATTCGCTGCCTGGCAATGGTACCTTTTGTGGGCGTGATGGCGACCTTCTGTGAACGTTTGATTCGCGATGAGCCGGAGCTGGATGCGCGTCTCAAACCAAAACATCTCGACAGTTCAGCGCTGGATACGCCAACGCTTGCTCTGGCGAACGCGGCCCGCGAAACATTACGGATGGGCGACGCGATGGAGCTGATGCTCGAAGGGTTGCATAAAGTGATGCACGGTGCGCCGAGGGAAGAAAAAGACCTGCGTAAGCTCGCCGATGACATTAATGTGCTGTATACCGCCATCAAACTCTACCTCGCACGTATGCCAAAAGAAGAACTGGCGGAAGAGGAGTCACGGCGCTGGGCTGAGATTATCGAGATGTCTCTTAACCTTGAGCAGGCCTCTGACATTGTGGAGCGCATGGGCAGTGAAATCGCCGATAAATCACTGGCGGCGCGGCGGGCTTTTTCCGGTGAAGGGCTGAAAGAGCTTGATACGTTACACGAACAGTTGGTCAGCAATTTGAAACTGGCGATGTCGGTCTTTTTCTCTGCCGATGTCACCAGCGCACGCCGCCTGCGTCGCAGCAAACATCGCTTTCGTATCCTCAACCGTCGCTACTCCCATGCCCATGTTGACAGGTTGCATCAGCAGAACGTGCAGAGTATAGAGACCAGTTCGCTACATCTGGGGCTGCTGGGCGATATGAAACGCCTTAACTCGCTGTTCTGTTCGGTGGCTTACAGCGTGCTGGAGCAGCCGGATGAAGATGATGAAAGGGATGAGTATTAACGTGGAAAACGCTTCGCACAATGGATGTGTGGAGCGTGACTCTGTCCTGGAAAATACTTTATGTTAGGCACTCGATAACCACGGATGGAGAAATAGAAAATGCTCGTTCACTACGCTAATCTTAGACAATTCATGCGCATTACTATGGGGGTTCTCATGCGCAGTGCATCGAACGTAAAAAAATCAGTGAATGTTTCGCTGTCGCCTGACATTCTTACCCAGGCGCGCGAGCTCAACCTCAATCTGTCAGTGGTGTTAACCGAGGCGCTAATTGAAAAATTTCGTGAAAATAAACGTGATGAATGGCTGCGTGAGAATCAGAAATCCATTGATGCCATTAATCAGTGGGTAGATGAAAATGGTTCATTCAGCGATTTTCAACGGTCATTCTGATGGAGCAGTTCCACGTTTTTGAAAACAAGGGCAGCGGGAAAAGCGTCTATCCTTTTTTGATTAACCTCCAGCATCCCGTTGCAAATGTGCTTAAGCACGCTCTTGTTGCACCAGCAATCGAGCTTACTCTCCTTGCCGGTATGTCGCCACCAGCGAAAATATGCCCCGTCGTGGAAATCAATGACAAACCTTATGTCGTCATGATGCATATGATGGCTGGCATATCGGTCAAAGACCTGGGTGAACGTGTTGCGGATTTGACAAGCGCGAGAACGGTATTGCGTGATGCCATTGATTTTCTTGTCAATGGATATTGAGCTCCTTCCCTGGTGCTTTTTCAGTGCCATCAACCCGCTTCGGCGATAAGCGCCGCGTCCGTGCGCACGCCGGAGTACATCGCGAACTGTTCACGGCCTGCTGCGCAGTCACTTCTGCGCCGCTGATGTTTTGCCACGCTGCTGTGCCAGGCGAATCACCGGGGTTTCTGGCGGCAGGGCGACCACCTCAAAGACCACGCTGGCGTGATTTACCATCGCTTCGCTAAAGGGCAGGGCCTCACTCTCTTTGGACCCTTGCATATTTGTGCAAACCACGATTGATGTTCCTTGATTTGATATAACCGCATGCAGGGGCATATTCAAAGGAATTTTGTTCTATTTCAAAGGGATGGAACGAGGGAATATCTTGCACAAATGATTATGCGCGTGGCTGACGTCTGCAAGCTATGCTGTAGTGTCTAAGTGGTTGATTCTGCTATTTTTCGCCACAGAAAGTTGCACGCGTGGTAAGACGTCACTTTTGTGTAGAAAGACGCTGTGGATCACATTTAGCACCGGGATGCGAGAAAGCGCAGATTTCCTTAACCTTCTGATAAGATATATTGCGCTTTTACAGGAGAATTTATGCTGCCAGACTCATCAACCCGATTAAATAAATACATCAGCGAAAGCGGAATTTGCTCGCGCCGCGAAGCCGATCGCTATATAGAACAAGGCAATGTTTTCCTCAACGGTAAACGTGCCACCATTGGCGATCAGGTTAAGCCTGGCGACGTCGTAAAGGTAAACGGTCAGTTGATTGAGCCGCGAGAGGCCGAAGATCTGGTCTTTATCGCGTTAAACAAACCCGTGGGCATTGTCAGTACCACGGAAGACAGTGAAAAAGACAACATTGTTGATTTTGTTAACCACAGCAAACGTGTTTTCCCCATTGGTCGTCTCGACAAAGATTCCCAGGGGCTGATTTTCCTCACCAACCACGGCGACCTGGTGAACAAGATTTTGCGTGCCGGCAATGACCACGAAAAAGAGTATCTGGTGACGGTGGACAAACCCGTGACCGATGAGTTTATTCGTGGCATGGGAGCAGGCGTACCGATTCTGGGAACCGTGACGAAAAAATGTAAAGTCAAAAAAGAGGCGCCGTTTGTTTTTCGTATCACCCTGATTCAGGGGCTGAATCGCCAGATTCGCCGCATGTGTGAACATTTTGGCTATGAAGTCACGAAGCTTGAGCGTACCCGGATTATGAATGTGGGGCTGGCTGGCCTGCCGCTCGGGGAGTGGCGCGATCTGACCGATGATGAACTGATTGCCCTGTTTAAGCTTATCGAGAATTCATCGTCCGAAGCGAAGCCAAAGGCAAAGAGTAAACCGAAAACGGCGACGACCACCGCGAAGAAACCCGCCGCCAGTGGGGCGAAAAATATGGCGAAAACCCCGGCGGAACTGGCTTCGCGTAAACGCTTTACCCAGCCGGGGCGCAAGAAGAAGGGGCGTTAACGCCTGCCGCGCGTCGACGTACTGGCCGACCAGGAAAAGGTGGCCGCTTCATCTGGTTTGTAAGCCTGCTTTTTCTTTGTCTGGCGGGCTTTTTTTGCCTCTGCTTCACGCTCAACCATTAATTTATCGATGTACTCTTTTTTGATGCTGTTGGTTTCGGCGTTGGTCAATACACGCCCGTGCGCAATGCGCGCGCGGTCGAGCAAGGTTTTCAGTTCACGCTGCTCGCGCTCGGTCATCTCTTTTTGGGTAATGCGGGGGAGTGCCATGTGGGTGCCCTCGGTCAGGAAGTTGAACCAGTGTACGGCATAGGCGTGGGGTGCTCACAGTAAATTGTCATTTGTTACAACATCTATCGCACTGACGCGTAGCCCCGGCAGGCGAAGCGCCGCCGGGGAAACCCGGATCTGACGCATGCCGACCGGGCTACGGCTTATCAGCTCTCTTTTGCTGTTTCGCGTGGTTTATCTGAAATAGGCTTACCGGACCAGTAACCTGCCAGCAGCGAACCGGAGAGGTTGTGCCAGACCGAGAACAGCGCACCTGGCAGGGCAGCCAGCGGCGAGAAGTAGATTTTACCGAGTGCGGCAGCCAGGCCAGAGTTCTGCATTCCCACTTCGATGGCCAGTGTGCGACAGGTGGATTCGTCAAAACCGAACAGACGGCCACCCCAATAACCACCCAGCAGGCCGATACTGTTGTGCAAAATCACCGCGACGATAACCACTATGCCCACGGAAGCAATATACGAGGCGGAACCCGCCACCACGGCGCTGATGATCGCCAGAATACAGACCATCGAAAACGCGGGAAGATACGGCTCCACGGCTTTCACCACGCGTGGGAAGAGATGGTGCACCACTAAACCGAGGCCAATGGGAATCACCACAATCTGCAGAATGCTCAGCAGCATGCCCATGACGTCTACCTGAATGTGGGCATCAACATACAGACGCGTCAGCAGCGGTGTCGCCACCACGCCAACCAGCGTTGAGACGGAAGAAATCGTCACCGAGAGCGCTACGTCGCCCTTCGCCAGATAGATCATGACGTTGGATGCCGTACCGCTGGCTACACTACCCACCAGTACCATCCCGGCAGAGAGATCCGGCGGCATCTTGAATAGCATCGCCAGCAGCCAGGCGGCCATCGGCATCACCAGATAGTGCAGAAAAATACCTGCCGCCACCGGCGCCGGGCGGGAAAGCACGCGTTTGAAATCGTCAATTTTCAGGTGCACGCCCATGCCGAACATAATCAGCATCAGCAGCGTAGTGACCCACGGGCCTACAGGGGTAAAGGTTGAGGGGGTGTACCAGGCAATAACAGAGAGCAGCAGCGCCCATAACGGGAACAGCCGGGTGAGTACAGCGAGCATAGTGTTTTCCTTTAACGCGTTGTGTTGTGTTTCGTTATAAAAAGGCCGGGTTCGAGCCCGGCCATAGGTATTGTTTATCGCGTGAGGAAATTTTATTCAAACAAATTAAGGTGAAGAGGATTCATGTCGCCGGGCGGACGTTTTCCCAGTTCAGACCGAAGCGGGCGAGGTATTTACGCAGACGGTCAGCATCATTCGGCCTGGCTTTTTTCAGGCGCGAAACGGCAAACAACTCGCGCCCGGCATCGGAAAGAGAGTGGTGACGACGACAAACCTCCAGTACGGTTTCTAACTGGCGTTGATCAAACAGATCGACCTCCTCTGCTAAAGGGGGAAGCGCGGAAGGCGTCTGCCAGGCGTGCTGCAAACGGCTGATTTCTTCGTCGGCGATAGAAAGGGTAATGCGCCCCTGTTCGGCCAGCGTCGCCATACGGGCAATCGAGGAACTCAGCTCACGAAAGTTGCCGCGCCACTGCGCCTGCCCGGAACAGGCAAATGCCAGATAACGTTCGCGTGCGTCTTTGTCGAAACGGATGTGCGTCTGGGCTTCGCTGCTAAAGCGCTGGAGTTCGAATTCAATATTCGGCGCGATATCTTCCCGCCGTTCTGCAAGCCCCGGCAGAGCAAAAGTCCACATATTGATACGCGCGTAAAGATCTTCACGGAATTTTCCTTCCATCACCCACTGGCGCATATCGCGGTGCGTTCCGGCGATAAGCTGGAAATCACTGTGAACCTCTTTATCTGAGCCAAAGGGGAAGAACGTTTTTTCTTCAATGGCTTTCAGCAGCATGGCCTGCTCATCCAGACCCAGTTCAGCGATTTCATCTAAAAACAGCACACCGCCATCGGCTTCGCGCAGCAGCCCCATTCGCGGCGTTAGCGCGCCGGTAAAGGCCCCTTTGACATGACCAAACAAGGTCGACATGGCGTTATCGCCGCGCAGTGTGGCGCAGTTAACGGCGACAAGTTTACCCGCGACGCGGTGGCGCGACTGGCGCAACTGATAAATACGTTTTGCCAGAAAGGATTTACCGGCGCCGGTAGGCCCGGTGAGAAGAATGGGGGCCGTTGAGCGCAAGGCTACCCGTTCAATTTGATCGATGAGCTTATTAAACGTTGTATTGCGCGTATCGATACCGGCTTTCAGCAGCGAGACCGATTGTTGTTGTTCGCGTTGAAAGCGGCTGGTTAAGGTCGCATAGCGGCTTAAATCGAGATCGATAACCGAGTAAACGCCGGCGGCAACATCCTCCTCAGAAGCCCCTTTCGGTGCCGGGCTGGTTTGCAGCAGGCTAGCGGGCAGGTAGCGGGCCTCCGTCAGCAAAAACCAGCAGATCTGCGCCACGTGCGTGCCGGTGGTGATATGCACCAGATACTCTTCATTTTCCGTATCGAAATCGTAGTGGCTGGCGAAATCCAGAAACGCGGCGTACACCTCTTCAAAATCCCAGGGATCGCGAATATTCACCGTATGAGGGCGCACAGTGGTTTGCGGTGAAAGGAGCGCGATATCTTCCGCCAGTTGTTGAGCCATGCCTTCGTCGCGCGGCTGGTGGAGCAGCTCCAGTCGATCAACCGGAAAATCCGGCTGCTGGCATAACCCAACGGTTGGTCGCCATTTGCGAAAACGATGTGATCGCTTGCCGCGTTTATCCAACACCGTTCCCAGTACGCCAATTACCACTCTGCGCTTTTGCATTTTTATCCTTAAAGATAAACAACGATAACTAAATATAAAAAACGCGTGGTGTTACCAGCAAGCGATCAAAGTGCGTAAAATTTAAAATCATTAAATATCAATAAATTAAGTTTTTTATTTTTCATTTCTTAGCACCTGGCACACTTCTGGCAATACCTGATACGTCACGACGCTGAACACGCAGGGGATTATGCCCCGCCAGCGCACCCGGAACGGTAAGACGTTATCCGCGGGGCGTTCTGTCAGCAGAGAGACACCATGAGGGTTCGATTCCCAACTCACCTTTCCGGTGAACACTGGTTGTGTTCGTAAACGCGCCGTCGGGTGGTTGACGATGGCAATGAACCGGCGCCGATAAGGGCTCCGGGTCGCAGGCAAAACAGGCTGGCAGTGAGAGTCTGTTTCCCTCCGGCTCCGATCCTGCATTCGCGCCGGTACGTGAAAATGTAAGGATGACAAATGAATAAGAAAATCACGATCCGTAAGGGACAATTGGGCCTGCTGGTGAAAGCGGGCGATTACACACATATCCTTGAGGCAGGCGAGCACCGTCTTTCCTGGTTTGGTAAGCAAGAGGTCACGATCGTTGAGCTCAATGGCGGCGATGTAGCGGAAGATCTGGCGAATTATTTGCGCCGCTTCAGACCTGAATGGGTCGACGCGTACTGCCTGGCCGTCGATACCGCCGGGCATGATGTAGCCGCGCTCTACCGTAACGGTATCCTGGTGGAAATTATCCCTCCAGCGTCACGCCGCCTGTTCTGGCAGGACGGCAGCCTGAGCGTGGAATTGCTGGATACCCGGGATGTGCGCGTACCTGAGAGCATCATGAATGCCGTGTTGCAGCCGCGAAGCGGCGCAGCAGTAAAAGGCCGGGATGCCATACTGACGGTGAATGTCGCGGCATGGCACGTCGGTGTCTTAAAAATCGATGGCGTAACACAACCTCTGTTGCCGCCGGGATTAAGCGCTTACTGGAAAGTGAACCATCTGGTTGATGCCGACGTTGTCGATACGCGCTTGCAACTGATGGAAGTGTCCGGCCAGGAAATTCTGACCAAAGACAAAGTGAACCTGCGCATCAACCTGGGCGCGAACTGGCAATACAGCGATGTATTACAGGCGTTCAGCCAGTTAACCAAACCGCTGGACCACCTGTATCGCGAATTGCAGTTTGCCCTGCGTGAAGCGGTAGGGACCCGTACGCTGGACGAACTACTGGAAGATAAGCAGATCATTGATGAGGTGGTCAGTGCCCAGGTGAAAACCCGCATGGCTTCCTTTGGTATGGATGTCGCCTCGCTGGGCGTGCGTGACATTGTGCTACCGGGCGATATGAAAACGATTCTGTCGAAACTGATAGAAGCAGAAAAATCGGCGCAGGCGAATGTGATTCGTCGGCGTGAGGAGACGGCGGCGACCCGTTCACTGCTGAACACCGCGAAGGTTATGGAGAACAACCCGGTAGCCCTGCGCTTAAAAGAGCTGGAAACGCTGGAAAGAGTGGCTGAACGTATCGATAAAATCTCGGTATTCGGTGGCCTCGATAACGTCCTGAATGGACTGGTGAGTATTAAAGGATAATCAAATGCAGAATAACGAATTTCAACTGCTGACGGCGCAGAACAGTGCGCCGATAAAAATGTGGACGCACGGGGTCCCGGTCGAGCCAGAGGCGCGCGAACAGTTGCAGAACACCGCGAAGATGCCGTTTATTTTTCAGCATCTGGCGGTGATGCCGGATGTTCATCTCGGTAAAGGTTCTACCATCGGCAGCGTGATCCCAACCAAAGGGGCCATTATTCCGGCGGCGGTCGGCGTGGATATTGGTTGTGGGATGATCGCCGTACGCACCTCGCTGGTGGCAAGCGATCTGCCCGATAACCTGAGCGGGCTTCGCAGCGCAATCGAACAGGCGGTACCGCACGGACGCACCAGTACCCGTTCCGGGCGTGATAAAGGCGCATGGGAAACGCCGCCGCAAGAAGTGGATAACCACTGGTCAATGCTGGCGGCGCGGTTTAAACGTCTGACGGATAACTATCCGCAGTTGTTGAAAACCAATAATTATCAGCACCTGGGAACACTGGGGACGGGTAACCATTTTATTGAAATCTGCCTGGATGAGCAGCAGCGCGTGTGGGTGATGTTACATAGCGGTTCGCGCGGCGTGGGTAACGCCATTGGTACGCTGTTTATCACGCTGGCCCAACAGGATATGCAGCAGCATATTGCGAACCTGCCGGATAAAAACCTGGCCTATTTCAAAGAGGGAAGTAAACACTATGACGACTATATGGAAGCCGTGTCGTGGGCGCAGGATTTTGCCCGTCATAACCGGGAAGTGATGATGTCGCGCGTACTGGCGGCGCTGTCGCGCATCGTGACAAAACCGTTTATGACCCAGCAGGAAGCGGTGAATTGCCACCATAACTACGTGCAAAAAGAGACCCATTTTGGCGAAGAGGTGCTGGTGACGCGCAAAGGCGCGGTCTCGGCGCAAAAGGGCCAGATGGGGATTATTCCCGGTTCGATGGGGGCGAAAAGCTTTATCGTGCGTGGGTTGGGAAATGAAGAGAGTTTCTGCTCCTGTAGCCACGGCGCAGGGCGCACGATGAGCCGTACGGCTGCGAAAAAGCGCTTTACCGTTGATGACCAGATTCGGGCGACTGCGCACGTTGAGTGTCGTAAAGATAGCGACGTGATTGATGAAATCCCGATGGCTTATAAAGATATCGACGCGGTAATGGCGGCGCAGGCGTCGCTGGTAGAGATTGTCCACACTTTACGTCAGGTGGTCTGTGTAAAAGGATAAATGAGATGTCTTATAGCGGAGTGGATGCCGCAATGCGTGAACGCGTGCGGCAGCAATTAAAAGAGGTGGAGCAGCGTTACGGTGTCAGAGTGCTGTACGCCTGCGAATCCGGCAGCCGTGGCTGGGGCTTTGCCTCACCGGACAGCGACTACGATGTGCGTTTTTTATATGTGCATCCGCCGGAGTGGTATCTGCGCGTAGAGGCGCCGCGTGACGTGATCGAACTGCCCATCGATGATGAGCTGGACGTGAGCGGTTGGGAGTGGCGTAAAGCCTTAGGCTTACTGAAAAGCGCAAACCCAACCCTGATCGAGTGGCTGGATTCGCCAGTGGTCTATCAGCAAGACGATGCTACCGTCTGTGCGCTTAAGGCGGAGATGCCGAAATGGTTTTCCGCCGTGCGGGCCCGCTGGCATTACTACTCGATGGCCCGCCGAAACTTTCACAGCTATTTGCAGGGCGATGAGGTGCGGTTAAAGAAATACTTTTATGTGCTGCGCCCATTGCTGGCGGTGCGTTGGGTAGAGGCGGGAAAAGGTGTGCCGCCAATGCGCTTTGCCGAACTGCTGGCCGGAAGCGAGCTGGATGCGCCATTGCGTCAGGAGATCGCTGAATTGCTGGCACGTAAGCAACGTGCAGGAGAAGCGGAATACGGCCAGCGTCTGCCACGTTTACATGCGTTTATCGCAGCCGAGATCGAAAGGGGAACCATTCCTCCCGCGTTACCGGAGAGCCGGGAAGGCGACGTCAGGACGTTGGACGCAATGTTGTACCGGACGGTCATGGGGCAGATGTAGGCCCGGTAAATTACGGTTGCCCCGGATGGCGGCGTAGACGCAATCTGTAGCCCCGGTAAGCGCAGCGCCACCGGGGAAACAACGCCTGCGATTACTCGAACAAATTATGATGCAGCTTCTGCACCACCTGCTCAGCTTCGGCGCCCGGCACCAGGAAACAGAGGTTGTGGCTGGACGCGCCGTAGCAAATCATACGGATATTGAACGGGTCCAGCACGCCGAAGACCTCTTTGCCAACACCGCAGGCTTTCGACAGGTCATTACCAATTATCGCTATCAGCGCGAGGTTCTCTTCCACTTCCACACGACAGAGTGACGAAAGCTCGGTCAGCAGACCCTGCGTGAGCAACGTATCGCCGGTTGACGTGGACCCGGTGGTATCCAGCGTCAGCGCCACGCTCACCTCCGAGGTGGTGATCAGGTCAACCGAAATGCTGTGGCGCGCCAGAATGCCGAACACCTCCGCCAGGAAGCCACGGGAGTGCAGCATATTCAGGCTGTGTAGCGTCAACAATGTCTGCCTGCGACGTAACGCCAGCGCGCGGAACAGCGGCGGGTTACTGGTTTTGTTGCACACCAGTGTACCGCCGGCTTTGGGATCTTTGCTGGAGCCGACAAACACCGGGATATCGCTACGAACGGCAGGCAGCAAGGTTGCCGGGTGCAGAACTTTCGCGCCGAATGTCGCCATCTCAGCCGCTTCTTCAAAGGCAATTTCGTCAATGCGTTTGGCGGCAGGCACTACGCGCGGGTCGGTGGTGTAAATGCCGGGGACATCGGTCCAGATATCAACGCGGGTCGCATGCAGCGCTTCGCCGAGCAGCGCGGCGGTGTAGTCACTGCCGCCACGTCCCAGCGTGGTGGTGCGGCCTTTCGCTTCACTGCCAATAAAGCCCTGCGTAATAACGATGGTATCGGCCAGGCGCGGCGCAAGCTGCTGGGTCGCCAGTTCTGACAGGGCTGCCACATCGGGCTCGGCGCGGCCAAAGCGATCGTTCGTACGCATCACTTTACGCACGTCAAACCACTGCGCCTGCACATTGCGTTCACGCAGAATTTCAACAAACAACAGGGTGGACATCAGTTCGCCGTGGCTGACCAGTTCATCGGTCAATGCATTAGAGGTCGCCAGCGAAGCGGCTTCTGCCAGAGTGGTGATATTTTCCAGCAGACGTTCGATCTCTTCGCGAATAACGTTTGGATTCGCCAGACGCTCCAGAATATCGAACTGAATTTTGCGAATCGCATCGAGCTTAACGAAACGCTCGCTAGCCTCAAGCCCTTCGGCAAGCGCGACCAGCAAATTGGTAATACCGGCAGAGGCGGAAAGCACGACCAGACGTACGCTCGCATCGGAAAGGACCACGTCCGCACTGTGGTTCATTGCATCAAAATTTGCCACGCTGGTACCGCCGAATTTGGCGACGACGAGCGGGGAAACGGAGTGACTCATTGTTATAACCTCGTGTCAGGGAAGCCTGGCGTGTGACGTCAGACAAAATTATTCAGCCATGGCACAAGGGAAGAGCGAAAAGGGGTAGGCGCAGAGCAAAAGACAACTACGATTACACCCAGAAGTGCTCCACCACTTGTGAAACGCCCGACTGCGAACGTTTCTGGTGACAACTCAAGGGATTCAGCCCCTGTAGCCGATGATGAATGCCGCCATGCACTTCACCACCTCGGCGTTACTCCCCCTCAGGTGTTTTCTTTAGATTGGCTCTTCCAACACCGTACCTGGGTAACGCGCCTCTTCTGGCCCGCGCACGCGCGGGTAGCGCCCTAATAAATAAAGGCTAGCGGCACCGCTGTCAATGTTACGATTATGCGGATTTTTCATGCAGACGAATCGATTAGAAAAACGTCTTATGTTAGACATATTTATCGCGTAAAAAAGGCTGTTTTAGCAGCGCTGCTGGACAGCGACACAAAAACCATCACAATTTTCATTCGCAGGCGCTACAATCGACCGCAGTCACAATTCTCAAATCAGAAGAGTATTGCTAATGAAAAACATCAACCCAAAGCAGACCGCTGCCTGGCAGGCATTACAGAAACACTTCGATGAAATGAAAGACGTTACTATCGCGGATCTGTTCGCGAAAGATGCCGATCGTTTCTCTAAATTCTCCGCGACCTTCGATGACTTAATGCTGGTGGATTTCTCCAAAAACCGCATCACCGAAGAGACCCTCAGCAAACTGCAGGATCTGGCCAAAGAGACCGCTCTGGCAGATGCTATCAAGTCCATGTTCTCCGGTGAGAAAATCAACCGTACCGAAGATCGCGCCGTGCTGCATGTGGCGTTGCGTAACCGTAGCAATACCCCAATTATTGTTGACGGCAAAGATGTGATGCCGGAAGTCAACGCGGTGCTGGAAAAAATGAAAGCGTTCTCTGAGGCGATCATTTCAGGTAGCTGGAAAGGCTACACAGGCAAAGCGATTACTGACGTGGTGAACATTGGTATCGGCGGTTCCGACCTCGGCCCGTTCATGGTGACCGAAGCGCTGCGCCCTTACAAAAACCATCTGAATATGCACTTCGTTTCTAACGTCGATGGTACCCACATCGCCGAAGTGCTCAAGAAAGTAAACCCGGAAACCACACTGTTCCTGGTAGCGTCTAAAACCTTCACCACTCAGGAAACCATGACCAACGCCCACAGCGCGCGCGACTGGTTCCTGGCAACCGCGGGTGATAACAAACACGTGGCAAAACACTTTGCCGCGCTCTCCACCAACGGCAAAGCGGTTGGCGAGTTTGGTATCGACACGGCGAACATGTTCGAGTTCTGGGACTGGGTTGGCGGCCGTTACTCTCTGTGGTCGGCGATTGGCCTGTCCATCATTCTGTCCGTTGGTTTCGACAACTTTGTTGAGCTGCTCTCCGGCGCGCACGCGATGGACAAACACTTCTCCACCACGCCGGCTGAGAAAAACCTGCCGGTGCTGCTGGCGCTGATCGGTATCTGGTACAACAACTTCTTTGGTGCGGAAACCGAAGCGATTCTGCCGTACGACCAGTACATGCACCGCTTTGCCGCTTACTTCCAGCAGGGCAATATGGAATCCAACGGTAAATACGTTGACCGTAACGGCAACGCGGTGGATTACCAGACGGGCCCGATCATCTGGGGCGAGCCGGGTACTAACGGCCAGCACGCGTTCTATCAACTGATTCACCAGGGCACCAAAATGGTTCCTTGCGACTTTATCGCTCCGGCGATTACCCACAACCCGCTGTCGGATCACCATCCGAAACTGCTGTCTAACTTCTTCGCCCAGACCGAAGCACTGGCGTTCGGGAAATCCCGCGACGTGGTTGAGCAGGAATATGCGGACCAGGGTAAAGATCCGAAGTCGCTGGAACACGTGGTGCCGTTCAAAGTGTTCGAAGGCAACCGTCCGACCAACTCCATCCTGCTGCGCGAAATTACCCCGTTCAGCCTGGGCGCGTTGATCGCACTGTACGAGCACAAAATCTTTACTCAGGGCGCGATCCTCAACATCTTCACCTTCGACCAATGGGGCGTTGAGCTTGGCAAACAGCTTGCTAACCGTATCCTGCCTGAACTCGGTGATGATAAAGAAGTCAGCAGCCATGACAGTTCCACGAATGGCCTGATTAATCTTTATAAAGCCTGGCGTTAATATCGTTCCTCGATAAGGATGAGCGAAATACGCAAATTAAAATGCCGACATAACGTCGGCATTTTATTATCGGATAATTCTTGTTGTTCCGGCGTCGACATAATTCTTCATTATGAGGTTATTCTGAAAAAACAGAATATCCGGTTAATTCCTCAGTGTTATTTTCAGATGTTACGTATACTTCCAGGTTGTTTATGTAATTGTAAATAAATGAAATATAATGATTTTATATTAAATTAATATCGGCAGTTTATCGTTTTTATCCAATTTTCTTAAAACTTCCCGCTGCGTTTCCCATTCGACAAATAGCCTGCTTTAGTTGTGTATACTCGTTCTCGCCTGTTTATTTTCAGGCAAATCTCCATTCATTCAATGAAGGGAAATTGATATGAAAAAAGCACTGTATGGCATTTTTGCCATTACCGCGCTTGCGGCGAGTTCTGCTTTTGCGGCACCGATTGAAGTCGGTGACGCGGCAGGGTCGGCAGCGACGACAGTTTCTGCGGGTAGCTCCTCAGCAACCAGCGTCAGCACCGTAAGTTCCGCGGTAGGTGTTGCCCTTGCGGCAACCGGTGGCGGTGATGGTTCCAATACCGGAACCACGACCACCACGACCACCAGTACTCAATAACGGCGAGTACTTTAATCATAACCACACTTCGGTGTGGTTATTTCGTCCCCCTCTGGAGAAGAGTCGTGAAGCGACCCGCGATCATCCTGATTTGCCTGCTGATTCAGGCCTGTTCATCCACCACGAAAGGGCTGGGCTATTCGCTCTGGAATAGCGTGTTTGGCACGCCGGGCGTCCAGTTAACCGATGACGAAATCCAAAATATGCCCTACGCCAGCCAGTATGTGCGGCTCAATGGCGGGCCGCAGCTCTTCGTTGTGCTCGCCTTCTCAGAAGACGGGCTGCAGAAATGGGCAACGCAGGATCAGGCCATTTTCGTTACACAGCATTATCGCATTGTGAAAACTCTGACCAACGGCGACAACCTGCTGGAGGTGAATAACCTGGCGGCAGACCCGTTAGCCAACCCGAATCAAATTATCGATGGCGCGAGCTGGACCCGCACGATGGGCTGGACGGAGCACAAACAGGTGCGTTACGCGACGGCGCGCTCAGTCTTCCACTGGAATGGCTCTGACTCGGTCACGCTGGGCAGCGAATCCACGCATGTGCGCATTCTTGATGAAGAGATTACGACGGACCAGACCCACTGGCGCAACCGTTACTGGGTGGATGAAGACGGATTAATTCGTCAGTCGGAACAGTACCTGGGGGCGAACTGGTTCCCGGTCAGAACCATGCTTATCAAGGCGGCGAAATCATGAGGCTCTTATCCGCGACCGCGCTGTTACTCTGTTTCGCCTCTTCACTGGCGCAGGCCGCTGGCAACGTCAATGTCTACATGGCAGGCGACAGTAAACCCAAGGTACTCACCAACGCGGCACGTCTGATTGATGTCGTGGGGCAGCCTCGTCTGGCACAAAGCTGGTGGCCGGGGGCGGTCATCAGCGAGCGGCAGGCCACGGCTCTTGAAGAGCAGCGCCAGCAGGCATTACTTGGCCGCCTTAGCGCGTTGGCCGCCGAGGAAGAGGGCGACGATGCGGCAGCGATAAACAGCATGCGTCGCCAGGTTCAGGCGCTGCGTGTGACGGGGCGGCAATTGATCAATCTCGACCCGGATTATGTGCGAATTAAAACGCGTGCTAACCCTCCGCTGGAGGGCGAATACAGCTTATGGGTCGGACCCCAGCCTGCGACTGTCACCGTGCTGGGGCTGGTAAGTCAGCCAGGTAAAAAGCCCTTTACGCCAGGACGTGACGTGGTGAGTTACCTCGATGAGATGAGTTTGCTGAGCGGGGCGGAAAAAAGCGACGCCTGGTTGATTTATCCCAATGGCCGCACAGAGAAAGTGCCGGTGGCGTACTGGAACCGACGCCATGTTGAACCTATGCCGGGCAGCGTGATTTTTGTCGGCTTCGCTCCGGCGTTATGGGGCGATCGCTACGAAGTGCTGAACGCTGACATTCTTCGCTTACTGACGCATCGGATACCGGAAGAATAATGAAAAAATCGTTTGTCATCAGCGTCCTGGCGCTAAGTGTGAGTGCCGCCTGCCAGGCTGAAACGTATCCGGCACCTGTTGGGCCCTCGCAATCGGATTTTGGTGGCGTAGGTCTGTTGCAAACTCCCACGGCCCGTATGGCGCCTGCGGGGGAGATCAGCCTTAACTATCGCGACAACGACCAGTACCGCTACTATTCAGGCTCGATGCAGCTTTTCCCGTGGCTGGAAACCACACTGCGTTATACCGATGTGCGTACCCGGAAATACAGCAGCGTGGAGGCCTTCTCCGGTGAGCAGACGTATAAAGATAAAGCCTTCGACCTGAAAGTGCGTTTATGGGAAGAGGGATACTGGCTGCCGCAGGTGGCGGTTGGCGCGCGCGATATCGGTGGTACTGGCCTGTTTGACGGTGAGTATGTTGTGGCGAACAAAGCCTGGGGACCCTTTGATTTCTCGCTTGGGCTTGGCTGGGGATATCTGGGTACCTCTGGCAATATCAAAAACCCGCTGTGTACCTATAAGCAAACATTCTGCTATCGCGATAACAGCTATAACCAGGCGGGCTCTGTGGATGCCAGCCAAATGTTTCACGGCCCGACCGCGCTTTTCGGCGGGGTGGAATACCAGACGCCGTGGCAGCCGCTGCGTCTGAAACTGGAATATGAAGGCAATAACTATCAGCAGGACTTTGCCGGTAAGCTACCGCAAAAGAGCAAGTTTAACGTCGGCGCGATTTATCGGGTGACGGACTGGGCCGACGTGAACCTGAGCTATGAGCGTGGGAATACCGTGATGTTCGGTTTTACCCTGCGTAATAACTTCAATGAGTTGCGTCCGAATTATAACGATAACTCACGTCCGAAGTATCAGCCACAGCCCCAGGATGCCATTCTGCAACACTCTGTCGTGGCCAATCAATTGACCTTGTTGAAGTACAACGCCGGGTTTGCTAATCCACAAATTCAGGTGAAGGGCGACACGCTCTACGTGACCGGGGAACAGGTGAAATACCGTGACTCCCAGGAAGGCGTGGTGCGCGCAAATCGTATCATCATGAACGATTTACCGGAGGGTATCCGCACAATCCGCGTGACGGAAAACCGTCTGAATATGCCGCAGGTGACCACCGAAACCGATGTTGCCAGTCTGCAACGTCATCTTGAAGGTGAGCCACTGGGCCAGGAAACGCAGCTCGTGCAACAGCGTGTTGAACCGATTGTGCCGGATAAGCCGGAGCAGGGCTGGTATATCGAGAAATCGAGCTTTGATTTCCACATCGATCCGGTATTAAACCAGTCTGTTGGGGGGCCGGAAAGTTTCTACATGTACCAGCTTGGGGCGATGGCGACCGCCGACTGGTGGCTGAGCGATCACCTGCTGACAACCGGCAGCCTGTTCGCCAACATTGCCAACAACTACGACAAATTTAACTACACCGATCCGCCGCGAGACTCGAAACTGCCGCGTGTGCGCACCCGCGTGCGTGAGTATGTGCAAAACGATATCTACGTGAACAACCTGCAGGCCAACTACTTCCAGTATATGGGTAACAATTTCTATGGCCAGGTGTACGCCGGTTATCTGGAGACGATGTACGGTGGTGCGGGGGCAGAGGTGCTGTGGCGTCCGGTTGACAGTAACTGGGCCTTCGGTATTGACGCCAACTACGTGAAACAGCGTGACTGGCGTAGCGCGCAGGATATGATGAAGTTTACGGATTATAGCGTTAAAACCGGGCACTTAACGGCCTACTGGACACCCCCGTTCGCCCAGGATGTGCTGATCAAAGCGAGCGTCGGGCAATATCTGGCGGGTGATAAAGGCGGCACTCTGGAAGTGGCTAAACATTTCGACAGCGGGGTGGTTGTTGGGACCTATGCCACCATCACCAACGTGTCGCCGAAAGAGTACGGGGAGGGGGATTTCACCAAAGGGGTGTATGTGTCTATTCCAATGGATCTCTTCACCTCCGGTGCTACCCGCAGCCGTGCGGCCGTGGGTTGGACGCCACTGACGCGTGATGGCGGACAGATGCTGGGACGTAAGTTTGATCTTTACAGTATGACCAGTGATAAGAGTTTGAATTTCCGTTAATTCCCGGATGCGGCGCTGCGCTTGCCGGGGCTACTGGGTGTCTAGCCCCGGCAAGCGCAGCGCCGCCGGGGGTCTACAAGCGCCGCAACAGTTTCGCCGGATTGCCCGCGTAAACCCCTTTCTCAGTGATCGATTTGGTGACCACGCTGCCCGCACCAATCACCACGCCATCGCAAATGGTCACTGCCAGAATGGTGGCGCCGCTGCCAATCGACACATCATTACCCACCACGATCTTTCCCCAGCTATCCCTGTCCGGGTTGGGTCTGCCTTCACGAAACATATCGTTGGCGAACATCACGCCATGACCAATAAAACAGCGCTCGCCAATGGTCACATATTCGCAGATAAAACTGTGAGACTGGACTTTGCTGCCCGCACCGATTTTCGTATGCCCCTGGATTTCGACAAAAGGTCCGATGAAAACGTCTTCTGCCAGTTCGCAGTCATACAGATTCACCGGGTCATAGATCACCACATTTTCACCGCAAACCACGTTACGGATAGCGGCCTGCCGCATCTTCGCACCCATCCCATCTCCTTAAATGACTTTGCCCAGAATATGCAGCGTGCTCTGCTGCGAGGCGGTACTGAACACGGTATCCCGCACATGTTCAAAGCCCTGGCGTTCATAGAATCGACGGGCCTGCGGGTTGGCATCCAACACTTCCAGCCACAGGAAGCGTTCGCCATGTTCCCGCGCGCGACGGGTTACCTCCTGGATAACACCTTCCCCATAACCTTTACCGGTCGCCTGCGGCAGAAAATAGAGTTTATGCAGTAGCGTTCCTGACGGGCCCTGGGGGCTGGCGGCAGCATGCCAACTGAATTTGGCAAAGCCGACCGGGATACCATCGCTGGCCGCAATCAGCCAGCAGCACCCCTCGTCCTGCAGACTCTGCTGTAAAACGGGCAGTGCGTATTCTTGCGCGAGAAAATTCGCCAGTTCATCTTTGTTCTGCCACAAATGGGCGAAATGATGGGTGTAGCTGGCATATGCCATATCGTGGAGCAGTTCAGCATCGTTAACCTGTGCCTGACAGATTGTAAGCATTATGTTTTTTACTCCCTGTTGCTGTGCTTGCAGGGCGATATGTCACCACGATAGAGCACAAAATATAAGCAAAAAATCTAGATCTGGATCACATTTTTGCGTTATACAGAAAGCTCGCCACTGAGAATGAGGTGCCGGTATGACAATGCCATCGCTAACTGTTCGTCCACGCGTTGAGTTTATCTCCACCGTTCTCCAGACCGTGTTGAATCTGGGTTTGCTGAGTCTTGGCCTGATTCTGGTTGTCTTTCTGGGTAAGGAGACGCTGCATCTGGCGGATGTCCTTTTCGCGCCTGAACAAACCAGCAAGTATGCGCTGGTGGAAGGACTGGTGGTCTACTTTCTTTACTTTGAATTTATCGCGCTGATTGTGAAGTACTTTCAGTCCGGTTTTCACTTCCCGCTTCGTTATTTTATCTACATTGGGATCACCGCGATTGTGCGGCTGATCATCGTCGATCATAAATCGCCAATGGACGTGCTGATCTACTCTGGCGCGATCCTGCTTCTCGTGATCACCTTGTGGTTGTGTAACTCTAAGCGTCTGAAACGTGAATAAAAAAATGGCGCTCCGGGGAGCGCCTAACAACAGTCACAAGTTAACTCGCCATATATCGGTTTGCAGGGGGGGGTTGGCGGCCTCGTTTACCCCCGTCACCTACGTTTGGTAAGTTTCCGGGGATGCTCTCTCTTGCCGCCTTCCTGCAACCCGAATTATTTAGAGTTCGGGTCAATATTCCAATGAGGACTACAGTGGCATATATACTCGTCATACTTCACGTTGCAGATGCGTTGGCTACACTCGTTCACCCCGGTCACTTACTCCAGTAAGCTACCGGGGACTCTCTCATTTGCCGCCTTCCTGCCACGCGAATTATTTAGAATATGACGATGAAAATTAACCTTTTACACCGCCTGCGGTGAGGCCGTTAACCAGCCAACGCTGCGCAAGCAGGAAGACAACCGTAATCGGTATTGCTGACAGCACCGCAGCGGCTGCAAAGTCGCCCCACAGATAGTTTTGCGGGTTGAGGTATTGCTGCATGCCAACGGCCAGGGTGTAGCTGTTGACATCGCGCAGTAGCAACGAGGCTACTGGCACTTCGGTGATCGCGGCGATAAACGACAGAATGAACACGACCGCCAGAATCGGTACTGACAACGGCAACAGCACAAGACGGAATGCCTGCCACGGCGTTGCGCCATCCAGCGCTGCCGCTTCCTCCAGCGAGTTGTCGATCGTTTCGAAATAACCTTTAATCGTCCAGACGTGCAGGGCGATGCCGCCCATATAGGCGAAAATAACCCCGCCGTGCGTGTTCAGGCCGATAAACGGAATGTACTGGCCAAGACGGTCAAACAAGGCATACAGAGCCACCAGCGACAGCACCGCCGGGAACATCTGGAAAATCAGCATCCCTTTCAACAGCGTCGCTTTGCCAGGAAAGCGCATACGGGCAAAGGCATACGCACAGGTAGTTGAGAGCGCCACTACACCGATGGCGGTAATCGCTGCGATCTTGATGGAGTTCCACAACCACAGCAGCACCGGGAAGGGGGGCGGCGTCACGCGGCCATCGGCGTGCTCCACGCTAAAGCCCAGCGCCAGTTTCCAGTGTTCCCACGAGATGCTTTCCGGAATCAGGCTCCCGGTGGCGAAGTTGCCTTCACGCAGAGAGATGGTGATCACCATCAGCAGCGGGAACATAATTGCGGCGATAAATACCAGCAATAACAAATGGGTAACGAATAACCTTACTTTTTGCGATTTCGCCTGGACCATTGCCATAATCATCGCCCTCCTTAATCAAATTTCATGCGTGTGGCTTTCAGATTGATGATGGCAAGCGCGCCAACCAGCAAGAAAATCAGCGTGGCGATAGCGGCCGCGAGGCCAAAATCTTGCCCACCGCCACCCTCAAAGGCAATGCGGTAGGTGTAGCTGACCAGCAGGTCGGTATAGCCCGCAGGCGTGGTGGTGCCGATACGGTCCGGGCCACCGTTGGTCAACAACTGAATCAACACGAAGTTATTAAAGTTAAAGGCGAAACTGGCGATCATCAGCGGCGTGAGCGGCTTGATCAGCAGCGGGAAGGTGATGCGGAAGAAATTCTGGAACGGCCCGGCGCCATCCATTGCCGAGGCTTCATACAAATCGTCCGGAATCGCTTTCAGCAGCCCCATGCACAGAATCATCATGTACGGATAACCGAGCCAGGTATTGACGATGATGATCATCGAACGTGCCGTGGTCGGGTCGCTAAACCACGCCGGTTTGATACCAAACAGCGCACTCAGCATCATGTTGATCTCACCGAAGCTCTGGTTAAACAACCCCTTGAAGATCAGAATGGAGATAAAGGACGGCACGGCGTAAGGCAGAATCAGCAGGACGCGGTAGATAGCCTTGCCTTTCAGCGATTCCCACTGCACCAGACAGGCCAGTACCATGCCGACGGCGACGGTCAACACGACGGTTAACAGCGAGAAGACCACCGTCCAGACGAAAATCTCAATAAACGGTTTCTGGATACCTTCATCGGTAAAGACACGCATGAAGTTATCCCAGCCAATGGTCACGGTGTAGCCTGGGCTGAGCTTTTCATCGCCCCAACTGTTATCAGCGTTAATAGCCTGATAGAAACCGAGAGTGTTATTGGGACGGTATTTCACACCGCTCTGCTTGTTGGTGAGCGTGCCATCTTCCGCCATGCTGTACAGCGGCGTGGTACCAGAGAACTGACGCAGTGAGCTCATCACAACATTGCTGTTATCTGGCAATACGGCGGTAAGCTGGTTAAGCGCGGTGCGGTTTTGCGTGACGTCACGCAGGGTGCCACGTTCGCCCGCAGGCAGGGTATCCGTCTCTTTTAAGACGATTTTTTGCTCGCCACCGAGTTTAAAGGCGTCCGAAAGATAGTTTTTGCCGCTTTCACCGTCGGTCAGCGCCAGTCGCCAGCTTCCCTCTGCCGGGAAAAGCGCAAAGTTATAGGTTTTTCCCGCCTGATAAGAGCGGTCCATCAGCACCTGCTGCGCGCGTTCTTGCGTGAGCTGGTGGGTGCTGCTGTAGTTCGTGAACGCAATGGCGATGGTACAAATCAAGGGAAACAGGACAAACAGCCCCATCCCGGCAAGGCCTGGATAGACATAGCGCCAGGCGTAGGTTTTACGGTTCGCAAAAATGTACAGGCCAGCCGAGCTTAAAATCAGCGTCGTGATGGCGAAAAGATATTCCCCTTGTGCATACATTAAAACTACAAGGTACCCCACCAGTAAGCCCAGCAGACCTATCACTGACCATTTCAGCGCGTCACTTTGCCACCAGTGCTTCTTTTTAATGACATCCATGGGGGAGTTTCCTCTTTACACTTCATCCTTCGCGTTGCCTCTTTGTTGGCTGCGGATGCGCACCCCAGTCACTTACTTTTGTAAGCTCCTGGGGATTTGCATCCTTGCCGCCTTGATGCAACACGAATGATTTCGTGTAAACAACGTATTTAACAATCCTTACTTCCTGAGAAATAAGGGACTACAGTCTTACTTAGTAATACGACCCTGTGCGTCTTTCAGCGCGGCATCGACGGTCTGACGACCACTCACTGCGTTGATCACGGCGGTGCGGGTGGCGTACCAGAAGGCGGCCATCTGCGGAATGTTCGGCATGATTTCGCCTTTCTGGGCGTTATCCATTGTTGCCGCGATACGTGGATCTTTCGCTAACTGGTCCTGGAAGGATTTCAGTGCTACCGCGCCGAGTGGTTTGTCTTTATTCACTTCATCCAGACCCTGATCGGTCAGCAGGTAGTTTTCCAGAAACTCTTTTGCCAGTTCTTTATTCGGGCTGGCGGCGTTAATACCGGCACTCAGCACACCAACGAACGGTTTGGACGCTTTGCCTTTAAAGGTGGGCAAAGAGGTCACGCCGTAGTTGATTTTGCTCTTATCAATGTTGCCCCACGCCCACGGACCGTTAATGGTCAGCGCAGTTTCGCCTTTGTTAAACGCGGCTTCGGCGATGGAGTAATCCGTATCCGCATTCATATGTTTGTCTTTGATGAGCTTAACCAGGAAGCTCAGACCTGCTTTCGCGCCAGCGCTGTCCACGCCAACGTCTTTCACGTCATATTTGCCGTTTTCAAACTTGAAGGCGTAACCGCCGTCAGCGGCAATCAGCGGCCAGGTGAAGTACGGCTCTTGCAGGTTGAACATCAGCGCGCTCTTACCTTTCGCTTTCAGCTCTTTATCCAGCGCCGGGATCTCTTCCCAGGTTTTTGGCGGGTTCGGCACGAGATCTTTGTTGTAAATCAGTGAGAGGGACTCCACGGCGACCGGGTAGGCGATCAGCTTGCCGTTATAACGCACTGCATCCCAGGTGAACGGGAATAACTTGTCCTGGAAGGCTTTATCCGGGGTCACTTCCGCCAGCAGGCCAGACTGTGCGTAGCCGCCGAAACGGTCATGAGCCCAGAAAATAATGTCCGGGCCATCGCCGGTCGCTGCAACTTGCGGGAATTTCTCTTCCAGCTTGTCCGGGTGCTCAACGGTGACCTTAATACCGGTATCTTTCTCGAATTTTTTACCCACTTCGGCCAGGCCGTTATAGCCTTTGTCGCCGTTGATCCAGATAACCAGCTTACCTTCTTCAATCTTTGCGAGGGCAGAAGCGGAGAACATCATCGTCGTCAGTGCGGACAATGCGAGGATGCGTGCGCCTGTTTTGAATTTCATATATCCCGTCCTTTAGGTGATGTGCTCGTGGATATGTTTGGTGGTCTAACGGGGTGTAGTCTCCTTTGTTGGCAAGCGCTTCTCATCCTCCTTACCCCTACGCCCCTGGGTGGATTTGTGTGATCTCTGTTACATAAAGTTTCTTTATGTGTGTCAGCGCACATAAAAACACACCGATTTTTGCCGTCTGCGTCACGAAAATCGCCTCAGCCCCCGGCAACGCAGGGCAGACTCGTCCCTCTCATCCTCCCGTCTCCTCCCCCATAAAAAAGCGAGGGGGTGGAGGATTCGCCAGCGTTATCAATAGCCCATAGTCAGCCCATCTTGAATGTTTCTGTAAGTGACAGGTTGTAACGAAGGGAGAGGGGCATGGCGAGCGTACAGCTGCGGAATGTAACGAAAGCCTGGGGCGATGTGGTGGTGTCAAAAGACATCAATCTCGACATCCACGAAGGAGAATTCGTGGTGTTTGTCGGTCCGTCAGGCTGTGGGAAGTCGACGCTGCTGCGCATGATTGCGGGTCTGGAAACCATTACCAGCGGCGATTTGTTTATTGGCGATGCTCGTATGAACGATATCCCACCCGCCGAGCGCGGCGTGGGCATGGTGTTTCAGTCTTATGCACTTTATCCGCACCTTTCTGTGGCGGAGAACATGTCATTCGGCTTAAAGCTGGCCGGGGCGAAAAAAGAGGTCATCAACCAGCGGGTCACCCAGGTCGCAGAAGTCCTGCAACTGGCGCATTTGCTGGAGCGTAAACCGAAAGCCTTGTCTGGCGGTCAGCGTCAGCGCGTGGCAATTGGTCGTACGCTGGTGGCAGAACCGCGCGTTTTCCTGCTGGACGAACCGCTTTCCAACCTCGATGCCGCGCTGCGTGTGCAGATGCGTATTGAGATTTCGCGTCTGCATAAGCGCCTCGGCCGCACGATGATTTACGTTACCCACGATCAGGTAGAAGCGATGACGCTCGCTGACAAAATCGTGGTGCTGGACGCCGGTCGCGTCGCGCAGGTGGGTAAACCACTTGAGCTTTACCACTATCCGTCAGACCGCTTTGTCGCCGGGTTTATTGGTTCGCCAAAAATGAATTTCCTGCCGGTGAAGGTAACGGCCACCGCCATTGAACAAGTCCAGGTCGAGCTGCCTAACCGCCAGCGGGTCTGGCTGCCTGTCGACAGCGCCAATGTGCAGGTCGGCAGCAATATGTCACTCGGTATTCGCCCTGAACACCTGCTGCCAAGCGACATCGCTGATGTCACCCTGGAAGGCGAAGTTCAGGTCGTCGAACAGCTAGGCCACGAAACGCAAATTCACATCCAGATCCCCGCCATCCGTCAAAACCTGGTCTACCGCCAGAATGACGTGGTGTTGGTAGAAGAGGGGGCCACATTCGCTATCGGCTTGCCGCCAGAGCGCTGCCATCTGTTCCGCGAGGATGGTACGGCCTGTCGTCGGTTGCATAAAGAGCCGGGCGTTTAAGGTCTCCCATTAAAAAAGCAAAACGCCAAACCGTTCGCGGTTGCAGCCAACGAAGAGGCAGCCCGAGAGGTGAGGTGTTTAAAGAAAAGCAATGATCTCAGGAGATAGAATGATGACTACTCTGCGCAAAGTTCCACTGGCAATCGCCATCGCCGCGGGCATTTTGTCTGCCCAGGCGGGCGCTGTCGATTTTAAAGGCTATGCCCGTTCGGGTATTGGCTGGACCGGCAGCGGCGGCGAGCAGCAGTGCTTCCAGGCCACCGGTGCTCAAAGTAAGTATCGTCTGGGTAACGAATGCGAAACCTACGCCGAACTGAAACTGGGCCAGGAAGTATGGAAAGAAGGCGACAAGAGCTTCTACTTCGATACCAACGTAGCCTACTCCGTTGCCCAGCGTAATGACTGGGAAGCGACCAGCCCTGCGTTCCGTGAAGCCAACGTTCAGGGTAAAAACCTGATCGACGCGCTGCCGGGCTCCACTATCTGGGCAGGTAAACGTTTCTATCAACGTCATGACGTTCACATGATCGACTTCTACTACTGGGATATCTCTGGTCCTGGTGCCGGTCTTGAAAACGTTGATGTTGGTTTCGGTAAACTCTCTTTAGCGGCAACCCGTTCGTCTGAAGCGGGTGGTTCCGGTACTTTCGCTGACCGTAATGCTGATGGCAGCCGTATTTATGACAACCTGGTGCCAAACGACGTCTTCGACGTGCGTTTAGCGCAAATGGCGGTCAACCCTGGCGGTACGCTGGAGTTCGGTGTGGATTACGGTCACACCAACCTGCCGGACAAATATGACCTGGCGCCGGGCGCATCGAAAGATGGCTGGATGTTCACCGCTGAACATACCCAGAGCATGATGAAGGGTTACAACAAGTTTGTACTGCAGTACGCAACAGACTCCATGACCTCTAACGGTAAAGGTATTCCGCAGGGCGGCAGCATCAACAACAACGGTTCACTGTGGCGCGTGCTGGATCACGGGGCAATCAACCTCGCTGACAACTGGGACCTGATGTATGTCGGTATGTACCAGGACATCAACCGCGACGACAACAACGGTACCAAGTGGTGGACCGTGGGTGTACGTCCTATGTACAAATGGACACCGATCATGAGCACCCTGCTGGAACTGGGTTATGACAACGTCAAATCCCAGCGCACCAGCGACACCAACAACCAGTACAAAATCACCCTGGCCCAACAGTGGCAGGCTGGCGACAGCATCTGGTCTCGTCCGGCAATTCGTCTTTTCGCAACCTACGCGAAGTGGGATGAGAAATGGGGCTATGCCAACAGCGATTCCGGTAATGGTTACACCTCTGGCGTAGCGTATCGCGATACTTCCGCGAAAACCTTCAGCCGTGGTGATAACGACGAGTGGAGCTTCGGCGCCCAGATGGAAATCTGGTGGTAATCCTCGCCACCTGACGTACCGAAACAAGAGGGGCGCAAGCCCCTCAATTCTTCGAGACAGTGCGCTATTGCCGGGCGTTAGTTGTCTCTCGTAAAGAAGGTGATAACAATGAAAATGAAAAAAAGTTTCGTCGCCCTGTGCCTGACTGCGGGTTTACTCGCCGCAGCGCCTGGGGTTAGCTTCGCGGATGTTAACATCGTCCCGCAAAATACCACGGCGGCGCCGGCCATTCCGGCTTCCGCACTCCAGCAACTGAGCTGGACGCCTGTCGATCAAAGCAAAACACAAACGACCGAACTGGCCACCATGGGCCAGCGCCTGAATGTAGCGGGGATCAGTGGCCCGGTGGCCGCATACAGTGTCCCGGCGAACATCGGTGAACTGACGCTCACGCTCAGCAGTGAAGTGAATAAACAAACCAGCGTTTTTGCGCCCAATGTGTTGGTTCTTGACCAGAACATGTCACCTGCCGCGTACTTCCCCAGCAGCTTCTTTACCTATCAGGAGCCGGGAGTGATGAGTGCCGACAGGCTGGAAGGGGTGATGCGCCTGACGCCTGCGCTGGGCCAGCAAAAAATCTATCTGCTGGTCTTCACAACCGAAAACGATCTGCGCCAGACCACCAAACTGATGGACCCGGCCAAATCCTACGCCAAAGGAACGGGTAACGCGGTACCGGATATCCCCGATCCGATAGCCCGTCACGTTACTGAGGGCGTGGTGAAACTGAAAGTGAAAACCAACAGCGGTTCCAGCGTGCTGGTTGGCCCATTGTTTGGTTCATCCGGACCAGGGCCGGTGACGGTGGGCAACACCGCCGCGCCTGCCACCGCTTATAGCGCACCAGCGGCCGCACCTGCTGCGGTGGCTACCGCGCCGACCTCTGCGCCTGCGCCTGCCGCGAAAAGTGAGCCGATGCTGAATGACACTGAAAGCTATTTCAACCAGGCCATTAAACAGGCCGCCGCAAAAGGTGATATCGATAAAGCCCTGAAATTACTGAATGAAGCTGAGCGTCTCGGGTCTACATCCGCCCGGAAAACCTTTATCAGCAGTGTAAAAGGCAAGGGGTAACCGTCTCCCCGCAATGCTGATGTTTGCAACAACTGGTGCGTCGCCTGACGCACCCTTTTTTCTGGCGCAACGACGCTGTTGCATATCTGTTGCGCTTATGAAAACTGAATGAAGTTCCCCGCACGAGGCAGCCTGTTCTGCGATACAATAATGTGACGTTATGTATTGGAGAGTAAGGCATGTCACACCCCGCGCTTACGCAACTGCGTGCGCTACGCTATTTTGACGCACTTCCCGCGCTCGACCCGCAGCAACTGGACTGGCTGTTGCTGGAAGATTCCATGACGAAACGTTTTGAGCAACAGGGTAAACAGGTGTCTGTGACGCTTATCCAGGAAGGGTTTGTGACGTCCGATATGCTTGATGGCGAGCGCCATTTGCTGCCAGACGATACGCGGTACTGGCTGCGGGAGATCCTGCTGTGCGCTGACGGCGAACCCTGGCTTGCCGGGCGAACCGTGGTGCCGGAGTCTACGCTGACCGGGCCGGAACTAGCGCTGCAGAAGCTGGGTACTACGCCGCTTGGGCGTTATCTCTTTACATCATCTACGCTGACACGAGATTTTATTGAAGTTGGTCGCTATGACACGCTGTGGGGAAGACGCTCCCGCTTGCGCCTGGGGGGAAAACCTCTCCTGCTGACTGAACTGTTTTTGCCTGCGTCACCGCTGTACTAAGAGGAAAAAAAATGGAGTGGAGTCTCTCGCAGAATAAGCTGCTGGCCTTTCATCGACTCATGCGCACGGACAAGCCCATTGGTGCGTTGCTGCTGCTCTGGCCAACGCTGTGGGCACTGTGGGTTGCAACGCCGGGCGTTCCTCCCCTGTGGATCCTGCTGGTGTTTGTGGCGGGGGTCTGGTTGATGCGTGCGGCAGGCTGTGTGGTAAATGACTATGCAGATCGTAAATTTGACGGGCATGTGAAACGTACGGCTAATCGTCCGCTGCCCAGCGGGGCGGTCACGGAAAACGAAGCGCGCGTACTGTTTGTGGTATTGGTGGTGCTGGCGTTTGCACTGGTGTTGACGCTTAACACGATGACCATTCTGCTCTCCGTTGCGGCGCTTCTGCTTGCCTGGGTTTATCCGTTTATGAAGCGTTATACCCATTTGCCGCAGGTGGTGCTGGGGGCGGCGTTTGGCTGGTCGATTCCGATGGCGTTTGCCGCGGTGAGTGAGTCGGTGCCGCTGAGTTGCTGGGTTATGTTTCTTGCCAATATCTTGTGGGCGGTGGCCTACGATACGCAGTACGCCATGGTGGATCGCGACGATGATCTGAAAATCGGTATCAAGTCGACCGCTATTCTCTTTGGACGCCACGATAAGTTAATCATCGGCATATTGCAGGTGGCGGTGCTGGCGCTGATGGTGGCGATCGGTGCGCTCAATGGCTTAGGCTGGCAATTCTACGGGGCGGTTATTATTGCGGGTGCGCTGTTTGTTTATCAGCAGAAGCTGATTGTGAATCGCGATCGCGACGCCTGTTTTAAGGCGTTTATGAATAATAACTATGTGGGGCTGGTACTGTTTATCGGTCTCGCGGCAAGTTATCTGGCGTAATTCACCTCTTCCCGGATGCGGCGTTGCCTTATCCGGGCCACCTCGAGCGCCAGGCTCAGCGTAGCCCCGATAAGCGAAGCGCATCGGGGACATTACTCCCCGATGCGGCCCTTTATTCACTCAGCCTGGGTTGCGCTCTCAATCGTCAAGCGCACATCAGAGGTAATCAGCTCGGCTAATAGCTGATACACCGCCAGCGTCTGCTCAGGCTCGGCATCTCCGGTATCGCTGATATACCCTTCGTCACGCAGTGTCAGCACCAGGGTACTGAATACCGCCTTATCGAAGAATTCCGGCGCATTGATGCCGTGCAGAACAGACAGACGCTGTGCCAGCGTGCGGCTCTCTTTCTCCAGCGTACTGCGGTTCATTGCCGGATTGGCGCTCAGCAGCCAGAAGGTGATGGCATAGCGTTGCAGCGTTTCGCGCGCACCCGCCGCCAGCAGTTGTAGAGTTCGGGAATGTGCCGGGTTGATATAAAGCTGGCCATCTTTCATGGTAATCAGCCCCTGGCGCAGCAATTCCTGAGCAAGACTTTCCAGCACGCCTGCCAGCTCTTCTTTTTCCCAACGTAAGAAAAGCTCGGCTTTCAGCATCGGGTAAAGCAGCTCAACATGGCGCAGCATCTCGTCCTGAGAGATATGACGATGCTGGGTAATAATGGCCGCCATCAGCGAGGGCAACATCAGCATATGCGCAATGTTGTTGCGGTAGTACGTCATCAGAACCGCCTGCTCGCGCGGCAGAATGATGATATCGCCAATCGTGTCTTTCTCTACTTCGAACTTATTCATCTGCAACGCATGCTCAATAAGCGCGTCCGCACTTACGGTGGGTACCGTTGTGTCGGCGGCATAGGGCACATTGCGCATCAGGTTGAGGTAGCAATTCAACTGTTCGGTGAGCTGTTCACGGGTCAGTGAACGCTGGCGAGAGGCCAGAAGCGCGGTACAGCAGAGGTTCATGGCGTTTGCCGCGCCGGCATTGTTAATGCGTACCATCAAATCGGCAGCAATAGCGTTCACCGTCGGCGTCAGCCAGGCAGGACGCACCGCTTCGATAGGATCGATAGACTCGCGCCACTCCGGCACCCGGTGGTTCAGGTAGTTCATCAGCGGGATAGGCTCGCCGAAGTTCACATAACCCTGACCGAGATTACGCAGCTTACTTAAACCGCGTATCATCTGGGCAAAACCTTCTTTCTCTTTCGTCGCGCCACGCAGCTCTTTGGCGTAAGTCCCCACTTCCATGACATGCTCATAACCAATGTAGATTGGCACCAGCGTGATCGGACGGGTACCTCCGCGCAGCATGGCCTGAATCGTCATAGAAAGCGTGCCGGTCTTCGGATCCAACAGACGGCCCGTACGGGAGCGCCCGCCTTCAACAAAGTATTCCACTGAGTAGCCACGGTTAAACAGTTCACCCAGATACTCGCGGAAAACGGTGGAATAGAGCTTATTACCCTTAAAGGTACGGCGAATAAAGAACGCGCCCAGACGACGGAAAATGGGGCCCGCCGGCCAGAAGTTCAGGTTGATCCCGGCGGCAATATGCGGCGGTACCAGCCCCTGGTGATAGAGCACGTAGGAGAGCAGCAAATAGTCCATATGGCTGCGATGGCAGGGCACATAGACAATTTCATGGCCATCATGGGCGAGCTGACGAACACGCTCCGCGTTATGCACATTAATGCCCTGATACAGACGGTTCCAGGTAAAGCCGAGGATACGGTCTGACAGACGGATCATCTCGTAGGAGAAGTTCGCCGCAATCTCTTCCATCAGGGCAATTGCGTTTTGCTGCGCTTTATCATGGGAGATTTTTTTGCTGCGCGCTTCGTCTTCTACGGCGCGAGCGATGGCTTTGGAGGAGAGCAGCTTATTAAACAGGTCCTGACGGGCAGGTAAACGCGGCCCCACGGCGGCCAGGCGCTGACGGGCAAAGTGCATACGCGCTACGCGCGCCAGTTTTTGCGCAATGGTTTTGTCCGTGCCGTGCTCGGTTGCCATACGACGCAGCGAAACCGGCGGGGAGAAACGCACAAAGCTGTCGCGGCCAAGCCACGAGATCGCGAAAAATTTCTGGATACCGTTTAGCATACGCAGCGGCGGGTTGACCTCGCCCTTTTCGCGACCAGGAGAACGACCAAACATCATCGACACAGGCACCATCTGAACATCCAAATCGGGATGGCTGCGGTGCAGATCGAGATAGTCATGGAATAGCTTGATCGACTCTTCTTTCGGCGTGTACCAGGTAAAGACACGCGGTCCGCCGTGAATAAAGATATAACGCGGCAGCTCTGCTCCGTCGATTTCAAGCGGTTCGAGGGGGTCGGGCAAATCGTGTGCCAGACACTGAGCGCGCAAGGTCAGCAAATCTGCCTTCGAGTTATAAGGCAAAACGTACATAATAGGGCGCGACGTATCGAGCCCTAATTCCTGGGCGGGTTCCGCCGGGATAGACTTGCTTTTTACCAGCACGCTTAATGGTAAATTAAGTAATTTGTAGTAAATTCGTGGCCAGCCGGACATAAACGATGTAAAGCCTCTGGTTAATAATGCCATTGCGCGGCAAGAATATCAGAAAGTCCGCAGAATTTCTTTTCTACCTCTATAAGCTTACATAGACATTGACGTTCATTACATAAAAAGGTTGTTTTTGATGGCCAACAATACCACTGGAATTACCCGCATCATTAAAGCGGCAGGCTATTCATGGAAAGGGGTGCGCGCAGCGTGGATTAACGAGGCTGCTTTTCGTCAGGAAGGTGTTGCGGTCGTTATTGCCATTATCATTGCGGCTTTTCTGGATGTAGATGCGATTACGCGCGTCCTGCTGATTGGCTCTGTCGTACTGGTGATGATTGTGGAAATCCTTAATAGTGCAATTGAAGCCGTGGTTGACCGTATTGGGTCTGAATTTCACGAACTCTCGGGGCGTGCGAAAGACATGGGGTCTGCTGCGGTATTGATGGCCATTCTCCTGGCTGTGTTTACCTGGGTTTCTCTGCTGTGGGGCTATTTTCGATAGCGCTTCCAGAAATGCGTTAAGTCCGCGTTTTTTGCTTAATTTTGGTTTCAAAATCGCCTTTAACTGTATATACTCACAGCATAACTGTATATACACCCAGGGGGCGGAATGAAAGCTTTAACGGCCAGGCAGCAAGAGGTGTTCGATCTTATTCGCGATCGAATCAACCAGACAGGTATGCCGCCGACGCGTGCGGAGATCGCGCAACAGTTGGGGTTCCGTTCCCCAAACGCGGCAGAGGAACACTTGAAAGCGCTTGCGCGTAAGGGTGTTATCGAGATTGTATCCGGCGCGTCTCGCGGTATTCGTCTGTTGCTTGAAGAAGAAGAGGATATTGGGCTGCCGCTTATCGGGCGCGTCGCTGCTGGCGAACCTTTGCTGGCGCAACAGCATATTGAAGGGCACTATCAGGTCGATCCTTCTCTCTTCAAGCCTAACGCTGATTTTCTGCTGCGCGTAAGCGGTATGTCGATGAAAGATATCGGCATCATGGATGGCGATCTGCTGGCGGTGCATAAAACCCAGGATGTTCGCAACGGGCAGGTTGTTGTAGCGCGTATTGACGATGAAGTGACGGTCAAGCGGCTGAAAAAGCAGGGCAATACCGTGCAGCTATTGCCTGAAAACAGTGAGTTTTCCCCTATTGTAGTGGACCTGCGCGATCACAACTTCACCATTGAAGGTCTGGCGGTTGGCGTTATCCGCAATGGTGAATGGCTGTAATACCCTTCTGAGCCGTGGCGGCATGCCTGCTGTCACGGTTGCTTGCTTTTACTGACAAAGCTTTAACCTCTTTTTTATCCCTCTGATCTCGCTCGGTTTTGCTCCGCATATCTATTCCGGTAATTTGCTTTCCGATGGTTAAAAATTCCGAATAAAGAATCATGGCCGCTATCCTTAACTACAATAATTATCACGTTCAGGATATTAAGAGCGTAACGAAAGGAATAACGCTGTTCATGACCAATGATGAGGAGACGACGATGAATAAAGACGAAGTCAGCGGCAACTGGAAACAGTTCAAAGGTAAAGCGAAAGAACAGTGGGGTAAATTGACCGACGATGATATGACCATCATCGAAGGTAAACGCGACCAGTTGGTCGGTAAAATTCAGGAACGCTACGGCTACGCCAAAGATCAGGCAGAAAAAGAAGTCGTGGATTGGGAAACGCGGAACGATTACCGCTGGTAGCCTTCACATCCCCCCAATGTGTAAACCCTCAATGGCTACCCTGCCCGAACGGTACATGGATGTACCACCCTCGGTTGCCTCACCTGCTTAAAAGAGAAAAATCGCGACTAGCGCGATTTTTTTTTCAACTGAATTGTGTGGTCATGATGACATTTGCCGGGGTGTCGGCACGCTTCAACTTCCGCGCAATCAGCGCATAATCCATGTGCTTCTATGACATTATGGCGCAGCGCAAAACCGCGTTTTGCCGCCAGCGCATGCATGATGTCTTCCACGCCCTCCGCTTGCTCCTCTTTTACCACACCACAACGGTCACAGATAAACATTGCGGATGTGTGCGTTGGCTGATCGAAAAGATGACAAAGTACGTAGCTGTTAGTGGACTCCACTTTATGCACAAACCCTTGCTCTAAAAGGAAATCCAGCGCGCGATAGACAGTGGGAGGTTTGGCCTGCGGCTCTGCCTCACGCAGAAGATCGAGCAGGTCATAAGCGCTGATTGCCCCCTGCTGCAGACTCATCAGGCGTAACACTTCGAGGCGCTGAGGAGTCAGGCGCACATTGCGTTGCACACACAGTTTTTCGGCCTGCGCGAGCATCTCTTGCGAAGTGGACTTATCCATAGGCGTTCTCTCATGAAATGGCAATATGAACCCCCACTTTACCATGTTCTGTACTAAACGCCGAGATCACGACCGCGCCTTCCCCTTTCGCAATCGCTATGCGTCTTCTATAAATATTGTTGGTCACTTCATATAACAACATCTTCTGTAACGCTTTATTACATTCAGTAGAAATAGGATATTTTTTGGATGTTATTCGCAGCAATAGAGCCTCCCTGTCCATGTCACAACTAACAGGGTCATAAAACTCATTTGATTACGAGACGCATACTGTGAAAAACAATCTTAAACTTTCGGTGGTCGCTATCGCTGTCTCCTTTTTCGTGGCAAAGCAAGCCGGAGCGGCAAATACCTGGGCAGAGGCACGTAATGATGCGATGGGGGGAACAGGTGTTGCCTCCGCAAATTACGGCAGTGGTGCATTCATTAACCCGGCGTTGCTGGCAAAAGCAAAACCGGAAGACAATGTTACGGTCATCTTACCGACCGTGGGGGCGCGGATAACTGATGAGGACAACCTGCGTGATGAAATTGATGATATCAGTAATAAGATCGATTATTACAAGGACATAGTTAATAACCTCACCCTGCGGGAAGTGCTGCTTAACCCTGTTAGTACTGTTGATCAGTTCCAGTCAGCGGCAAAAGATCTGGCGGATTCGCTTGATTATCTGGATGGTAAAACCGCGAGTGCGAATGCCGGGGCCGGTATCGCCGTCACGATTCCAAACGATGTGTTGTCTGTTGCCTTTGTGACTAAAGGTTACGCGCACGCCCGCGTTAATTCGAATATTGATCAGGACGATATCACCTATCTTCGCAATATCCAGAACAGTGATACGGTAGCCACGGGCGTTGCCCTGGGGGCCGTACTCTCACCTAATGGCTCAGGCGAAATCACAAAAAATCTTAACTCCACGGCATCAGGCCGTGCGGCCATCATTACGGATTTTGGTATCGCCATGGCGCACCAGTTTGACGTGGGCGGTGTTCCGCTTTCCGTGGGCGTTACGCCAAAACTGCAAAAGTCGTGGATCTATAACTACACCACCTCGATTTATGATTACGACAAAAACCAATGGAACAACAGTAAGTACCGCAAGGACGACACGGGCTTTAACATTGATGTTGGCCTGGCGGCAGATTTAACAGATAACGTCACCGTCGGTCTGAGTGGACAAAACCTGGTCTCACGTAACATCGACACCAAAGATGTATTTATCACCAATGGCAGAACCGGTGAGGTTAAAAACTATAAAGATACCTACCAAATCAGCCCATTAGTCACCGCGGGTGCGGCGTGGCATAACGATCTGCTGACGCTAAGCGCTGATGGTGATCTGACGGAAACCAAAGGCTTTAAGAGCGAGAAAAACTCGCAGTTTGTTGGCGTCGGTGCGGAGGTTCGTCCTCTGAGTTGGCTGGCGGTTCGTGCCGGTTATCGCGCTGATGTCAAAGGCGATGAAAGCAACGTCTTCACCGGCGGTGTCGGTTTTGCGCCATTTAACCGCGTGCACGTTGATTTAATGGGGTTAGTGGGTGAGAACAAAACCTGGGGTGCCGGTGCGCAGTTGAGCATGACATTCTGATGCACAACCGGAGGCCTTGCGCCTCCGGTTTTTCTTTGTGCTCAGGCAAAAACCACCTTCATACGTCCCGGGGTACGGCGCGGGCGCCCAACCACAATTTGAACATCGCGCCCTAAGCGTGTCAGACATTCAAGCATTTTTACTTCACTTATGCCGCGAAATTGGCCGCGCAGCATATTTGATAGCCTGGGCTGTGTCATCCCCAATAACTTTGCCGCCTCCACCTGAGTAAGACGACGACTTTTAATGATATTGCCAATGGTGGTAGCAAGCTGCGCTTTAACCTGCATTTCATCCGCATTGTCCAGTCCAATGTCGGCATAAACATTGCCGCTGCTGATATCGATATTCTGGCTCATATTATGCTCCTCTGGCATGGGCTTCTGCTGCCTTAAGACGTTCTCGAATTTTTTCTATATCAGATTTGGGGGTTTGCATACCGGATGACGACTTCTTCTGAAATGCATGTAGCACATAGACCGCCTGTCTGAATTTCAGGGTATAAACCGCGCGATAAGTATCGGTGCAATAGTCTTCGACCACCTCCAGCACACCTGCGCCCCCAAATCCTTTTAACGGTTTTGCCTGGGGATGCTTACCTCCGTCTTGTGCGAGATGCAACGCATAACCAAAAACATCCTGAACATCCTCCGGCAGAGACTGAAGATCTTTTTTGCTGCTCCCCACCCAATACAGTGGCTTCATTCGCGTTATCCTTGCGATTTTTTATATCCATATGGGTATATTTTAGCTAAAGGGATGAGCAAATAACAGTCAGAAAACAGAATGTGTGCCATTATGTGCAGTACAATAATTACACTAATGTCCTCGCTGCCCGACGGCGATTCTCTGTGCTATAGTAGCGCCCCTTTTTTACCTAAAGCCTATTTATTCGCCATGTCGCCAGAAAATCAGTCTGCTGCTTATCCTGCTCACCGTTTCTCCATTGCGCCGATGCTCGACTGGACGGACCGCCATTGCCGCTATTTCCTGCGCCTGCTTTCACGCCATACGCTGCTCTATACAGAAATGGTGACGACGGGAGCTATTATTCATGGCAAGGGCGACTATCTGGCATACAGCGAAGAAGAACACCCGGTAGCATTGCAGTTGGGGGGGAGTGATCCGGCGCAGCTTGCGCATTGCGCGAAACTGGCAGAACAGCGCGGTTATGATGAGATCAACCTGAACGTAGGTTGCCCGTCCGATCGCGTGCAGAACGGCATGTTCGGCGCGTGCCTGATGGGCAATGCGCAACTGGTAGCCGATTGCGTCAAAGCGATGCGCGACGTGGTATCCATTCCGGTGACGGTGAAAACCCGCATCGGCATTGACGAACAGGACAGCTACGAATTTCTCTGCGATTTTATCAGCACGGTTTCCGGCAGGGGCGAATGTGAGATGTTTATCATCCATGCGCGTAAAGCCTGGCTTTCCGGCTTAAGCCCGAAAGAGAACCGTGAAATCCCCCCGCTGGACTACCCACGTGTCTACCAGCTTAAACGCGATTTCCCGCATCTCACCATGTCGATTAATGGCGGTATCACTTCGCTGGAGGCGGCCAAAACCCACCTGGAGCATATGGATGGTGTGATGGTTGGACGCGAGGCGTATCAGAATCCGGGCATTCTGGCGCGTGTTGATCGGGAAATATTCGGCGCGGATGCGGTGGATGCGGATCCTGTAGCGGTGGTTCGGGCAATGTATCCCTATATTGAGCGTGAACTGCAGCAGGGGACCTACCTCGGGCATATTACCCGCCATATGCTGGGCCTGTTCCAGGGGATCCCAGGGGCGCGCCAGTGGCGTCGCTATCTGAGCGAAAACGCACATAAAGCCGGGGCCGACGTCGCAGTGCTGGAACACGCGCTGAGTCTTGTGGCAAACCGCGAATAATTTCGCTAAAAAATGGTCAAATTCACCAGGCTCTGCATCACCATGCGGAGCCTTTTCTTTTAGAAATCAATAAACTAAATGTGGCACGCTTCTTGTAATGCATTTGGTAAGTCATCGTCCCGATGCCATTATCTGTTTACCAGGAGCGCGCCATGTTGGAATTACTGTTTGTTATCGGCTTTTTTGTTGTGCTACTCGCCACCGGTGTTTCATTGCTGGGTATTCTGGCGGCACTGCTGGTGGCAACCGCAGTGATGTTTTTGGGCGGCCTTTTTGCGTTGATGATCAAGCTGTTGCCCTGGTTATTACTGGCGGTTGCGGTGGTGTGGATTATCCGGGCAGTCAAAACGCCAAAAATTCCTCAATATCAGCGCAATAACCGTTGGCGTTACTAAAGTATTGAGTACTTGATCACAACCTCGACACTTTTCCGGGCGCTTTGCTAAGAACCGAATAGGATTTACTTATCAAATCTGTCACTATCGCCGCGTTAACGAATTCATCGAGCTGTACCCTACATACAGCCGAACTAAAAAAAGAATGGGCTTCCTTCGGGAAGCCCTAATTCTTTCTATCGATGCCATCCTTCAGGCCGCAGATGCATTACCTGCGCTCATTCATCCCGGTCACTGCCTTGAATAAGCGCCCAGGCATTCACGCTCTCGCCGCCCGCCTGCAATGTGAATTTACGGAATCAACAGGCTCGACCCTTGCGTTGCGCGGCTTTCCAGAACCTCGTGTGCGCGTCGTGCGTCGGTGAGGGCAAATTTCTGCGATTGCGCCACTTCCACTTTGATCACGCCGCTGGCAATCAGCGAGAACAGCTCATTGCTGGCCTCTTCAAGCTCCTCGCGATTTGTTACGTAGCCGTTGAGGGAAGGGCGGGTCGCATACAGCGAACCTTTCTGGTTGAGAATACCCAGGTTGACGCCTGATACCGGCCCGGAGGCGTTACCAAAGCTCACCATCAGGCCACGGCGCTGCAGGCAATCGAGGGAGTCTTCCCAGGTGTCTTTACCCACCGAGTCATACACGACGCGGACTTTTTTCCCGTTGGTTATCTCTTTTACGCGCTCAACAATGTTTTCTTCGCGATAGTTAATCACCTGCCATGCGCCAGCCTGTAAGGCCCGCTGTGCTTTCTGCGCGGAGCCGACAGTACCGATCAATTTTGCCCCCAGCGCCTTCGCCCACTGGCAGGCAATCAGCCCTACGCCACCCGCCGCCGCATGGAACAGGAATGCTTCGTCAGGTTTAATTTCGTACGTTTTGCGCAGCAGATAAAAGACAGTGAGCCCTTTCAGGAAGGAGGCCGCCGCCTGCTCGAACGAGATGGCATTGGGCAGAATAGCGACTTTGTCGGCCAGGACATTGTGCACGGAGCTGTAGGCACCAAGCCCGGATTGAGCGTACACCACGCGATCGCCCGCTTTGACATGTTTGACGCCAGAACCCACTTTGCTGACCACGCCCGCCGCCTCGGTCCCCAGGCCACTCGGCAATGACGGGGGTGGATACAGCCCACTGCGAATGTAGGTGTCGATATAATTAATCCCTATGGCTTTGTTTTCGACCTGGACTTCATTTTCCGCCGGATCGGTGGGATTAAACTCGACAGCTTGCAATACCTCAGGGCCACCATGCTTGTGAAATTCAATTCTTGTCGCCATGCTTCCTCCCGAATGATAATCTTTCGAACCATTCATTACGTTGGTAACTCCATTCACTATGGCAGGAAATAAACCCTTCAACAAACAGACTGAACCCCGCGATTTTCAGGTCGAGGGGATGAAAGTGCCGCCCCATTCCATTGAAGCGGAACAGTCGGTGTTGGGCGGTTTAATGCTGGATAACGAGCGCTGGGACGATGTTGCCGAGCGCGTTGTGGCGGATGACTTCTACACCCGCCCGCATCGCCATATCTTTACTGAGATGCACCGTCTACAGGAGATGGGTAAACCCATTGACCTGATTACGCTGGCAGAATCGCTGGAACTGCAAGGGCAGTTGGATATTGTCGGCGGCTTTGCTTATCTGGCTGAACTGTCCAAAAACACGCCAAGTGCGGCGAACATCAGCGCTTACGCTGACATCGTGCGTGAACGTGCAGTTGTACGCGAGATGATCTCCGTTGCCAATGAGATCGCCAATGCGGGTTTCGACCCTCAGGGGCGCACCAGTGAAGACCTGCTCGATCTTGCTGAATCACGGGTTTTCAAAATTGCGGAAAGCCGCGCCAATAAAGACGAAGGCCCGAAAAACATCGCGGATGTGCTTGAGGCGACCGTTGCGCGTATTGAGCTGCTGTTCCAGCAGCCTCACGACGGCGTTACTGGCGTGAATACGGGCTACGATGACTTGAACAAGAAAACGGCGGGTCTACAGCCATCGGACCTGATCATTGTCGCCGCGCGTCCATCCATGGGGAAAACCACCTTTGCGATGAACCTCGTTGAAAACGCGGCGATGTTGCAGGATAAACCGGTTCTCGTCTTCAGTCTTGAGATGCCCTCAGAGCAGATTATGATGCGTTCTCTGGCCTCCCTGTCACGTGTGGACCAGACGCGCATTCGTACCGGTCAGCTTGATGACGAGGACTGGGCCCGTATTTCCGGCACCATGGGCATCCTGCTGGAAAAACGCAATATCTATATTGATGACTCGTCCGGCCTGACGCCGACCGAGGTGCGTTCCCGTGCCCGGCGTGTTGCCCGTGAGCATGGCGGCATTGGGCTTATCATGATCGACTACCTGCAACTGATGCGCGTGCCGTCGCTGTCCGACAACCGTACCCTGGAGATCGCGGAGATATCCCGCTCTCTGAAAGCACTGGCGAAAGAGCTGCAGGTGCCGGTTGTTGCGCTGTCGCAGCTTAACCGCTCACTGGAACAGCGTGCGGATAAACGCCCGGTCAACTCCGACCTGCGTGAATCCGGCTCCATCGAGCAGGACGCCGACTTGATCATGTTTATTTATCGTGATGAGGTTTATCACGAAAACAGCGACTTAAAAGGGATCGCTGAAATCATTATTGGTAAGCAACGTAACGGCCCGATCGGTACGGTACGTTTGACCTTTAACGGACAGTGGTCGCGTTTTGATAATTATGCGGGTCCACAATACGACGACGAATAATCCTCGTCATCCTTTGAGCTACAGCGGTGTTGGCTACGTCCTCGGAGATACATGGCCTTGCCGCCTTGCTGCAACTCAAATGATTTAGAGGATGGTTTATTTTTCTTAAAGGCAAGGAATTCAAATGCAAGCGGCAACTGTTGTAGTCAACCGCCGCGCTCTGCGACACAACCTTCAACGTCTGCGCGAACTGGCTCCCGCCAGCCGCCTGGTTGCGATTGTGAAAGCGAACGCCTACGGGCACGGTCTTCTTGAGACCGCGCGAACGCTCCCCGATGCCGACGCTTTCGGCGTCGCCCGTCTCGAAGAGGCCCTTTGCCTGCGTGAGGGGGGCATTACCCATCGCATCCTCTTGCTCGAAGGGTTTTTTACCGCTGACGAGCTCCCTCTGGTTTCTGCTCACCATCTTGATACGGTGGTGCATAGCGTGGAACAACTCACGGCGCTGGAAGCGGCGCATCTGGATGAGCCTGTTACCGTGTGGATGAAGCTTGATACCGGTATGCACCGCCTGGGCTTTCACCCGTCTGAGGCCGAGGCGTTTTACCAGCGTCTGAGCCAGTGCAAAAATGTGCGCCAGCCGGTGAATATTGTCAGCCACTTTGCCCGTGCCGATGAGCCGGACTGTGGTGTGACAGAACGTCAGCTCGATATCTTCACCACCTTTAGCGACGGCAAGCCGGGGCAACGTTCTCTTGCTGCATCCGGTGGCACGCTGCTGTGGCCGCAGGCCCATTTTGACTGGGTGCGCCCCGGCATCATTCTGTATGGTGTTTCGCCGCTTGATCGCCATCCATGGGGGGAAGATTTTGGCTTCAAGCCCGCGATGACGTTGACCTCCAGCCTGATTGCCGTGCGTGAGCATAAAGCGGGTGATGCGGTCGGTTATGGCGGAACCTGGGTGAGTGAGCGCGACACGCGCCTTGGGGTGGTGGCGATGGGCTATGGCGATGGTTATCCGCGTTCGGTGCCGTCTGGTACGCCTGTGCTGGTTAACGGTCGCGAAGTCCCGATTGTTGGTCGGGTGGCGATGGATATGATTTGCGTCGATTTGGGCCCGGATGCGCAAGATACCGCCGGAGACCCGGTAGTGTTTTGGGGGGAAGGTTTACCCGTCGAGCGCATTGCGGAAGCCACCGGGATCAGTGCCTATGAATTAATTACGCGCCTGACATCGCGCGCTGCCCTGAAATACGTCGATTAACGCAGCGTCGACTCTCCCCGGATGCGGCGCAAGCGCCCTGTCCGGGATATGATTTTGCCCGCGCTGGCGTTTGGTTTTCTCTCTCTCCCTGTGGGAGAGGGCCGGGGTGAGGGCATCAGACGACACTGCCCAAACGCAGTACACATATCCCGCTCGACCTTCTCTCGCTTCCGGTTTATTGTGTCTTATCCTTCCTACTGTAAACCTGGAGAACCACCTCGTGTTTCAAAAAGTTGACGCCTACGCTGGCGACCCCATCCTTAGCCTGATGGAGCGTTTTAAAGAAGACCCGCGCAGCGACAAAGTTAACCTCAGCATCGGGTTGTATTACAACGAAGATGGCATCATCCCGCAGCTACAGGCTGTTGCCGAAGCGGAAGCCCGCCTCAATGCCCAGCCGCAGGGTGCGTCTCTCTATCTGCCGATGGAAGGTCTGACTACTTATCGCCACACCATCGTGCCGCTATTGTTTGGTGCTGAACATCCGGTGGTGGCGCAAAAACGCGTTGCAACGATCCAGACATTGGGCGGCTCCGGCGCCCTCAAAGTGGGTGCTGATTTCCTGAAACGCTACTTCCCGGATTCCGGTGTGTGGGTCAGCGATCCCACCTGGGAAAACCATGTCGCCATTTTTGAAGGCGCGGGCTTTAAGGTCAACACTTATCCCTGGTTTGACAGTGAAACCAATGGTGTGCGCGTTACCGCGCTGCTGGAAAAACTCGCTACCCTGCCGGAGAAGAGCATCGTTCTGCTGCATCCGTGCTGCCACAACCCAACCGGTTCAGATTTAACAAACGCGCAGTGGGATGAGGTGGTAAACGTGCTGAAAGCCCGCAACCTGATTCCTTTCCTCGACATTGCCTACCAGGGCTTTGGCGGCGGTATGGAAGAAGACGCCTATGCGATCCGTGCGATTGCTGATGCGGGTTTACCGGCGCTGGTCAGCAACTCGTTCTCCAAAATTTTCTCACTCTATGGCGAGCGCGTAGGCGGTCTCTCCATTGTCTGTGAAGATGCGGAAACGGCCTCTCGCGTCCTGGGGCAGTTGAAAGCGACGGTGCGTCGTAACTACTCCAGTCCGCCGAACTTCGGTGCGCAGGTTGTTGCGACGGTGCTCGGCGATACGGCGCTGAAAGCCTCATGGCTGGCGGAAGTCGAGACAATGCGTACGCGCATTCTGGCTATGCGTCAGGAGCTGGTGAACGTGCTGAAAGAGGCCGTTCCGGGGCGAAACTTTGACTATCTGCTTAAACAGCGCGGCATGTTCAGCTACACCGGTCTGAGTGCTGCACAAGTTGATCGTCTGCGTGAAGAGTTTGGTGTCTACCTCATTGCCAGCGGGCGTATGTGCGTTGCCGGGCTTAATAGCCGCAATGTGCATCGCGTTGCTCAGGCATTTGCTGCTGTAATGTAAACGACGCATTTTTTCCTCCCGTCAGGGAGGAAAATGGCGCGATCCTGCTACAAATATTCCGGTTTATGATGATGAAACCGCAGAAACGCCTTTCTTTCAGCCGTCCCTGAGGGTATGGTCAGAGAGCTTTTTGATGCTTAGCACGCTATCTGACAATAACGGACTGAAAATTTAGGGATAAACATGCGAAAGTTCACATTAGCCCTCTGCTTATCGTTTTCGCTCACCGGTGCTTTCTTTGCTCAGGCTTCTACGCCGACTCCGGATAGCACAGGCACCAACGTTGCCAAACTGGCCGAACAAGCGCCCATTCACTGGGTCTCCGTCGCACAGATCGAACACAGCCTGGTGGACCGCCCACCGATGGCCGTCGGGTTTGATATCGACGATACGGTCCTGTTTTCCAGCCCCGGCTTCTGGCGCGGTAAAAAAATGTACTCCCCGGATAGTGAAGCCTATCTCCAGAACCCGGAGTTCTGGGAGAAAATGAACAACGGCTGGGATGAGTTCAGTATTCCAAAAGAGATCGCGCGGGCGCTGATCGCGCTACATGTGAAACGCGGCGACAGCATTTACTTCATTACCGGACGCACGCAGACGGCGACGGAAAGCGTGACTAAAACCTTGCAGGACGATTTCTTGATTCCGGCGGCGAATATGAATCCGGTGATTTTTGCCGGGGTGAAAGACGGGCAAAACAGCAAGACGCAGTGGCTGGCCGACAAGCAAATCAAAATCTTTTACGGCGATTCGGATGAAGACATTACGGCGGCGAAAGGGAGTGAAGCCCGCCCGATACGTATCCTGCGCGCTTCGAATTCAACCTACCGCCCGCTGCCACAAGCCGGGGCGTTTGGTGAAGAGGTGATCGTAAATTCCGAATATTAAGATTGAATTGTTGTTTTTTTAAGCAAATCTGTTCTGTCGGGTTTTACCTTTCGCCGACTTGCTGCACACTTAAAAAGATTCGTCTTTTAAAAGGAAGCAGCAGATGTGGTATCAACAGACTCTTGTTCTCGGGGCAAAACCCCGGGGGTTTCATCTGATCACTGATGAGGTGCTGGGGCAGATCCGCGATCTGTCCCGCATCAGAACAGGCTTGTTGCATCTGCTCCTCCAGCATACTTCCGCTTCTCTCACCCTCAATGAAAACTGTGACCCCACCGTACGTCACGATATGGAGCAGCATTTTCTGCGAGCGGTGCCGGATAACGCCCACTACGAGCATGATTACGAAGGCGCGGACGATATGCCTTCGCATATCAAGTCTTCCATGCTGGGTGTGTCGTTATTACTTCCTGTCGCCAGCGGGCGCGTTCAGCTTGGGACGTGGCAGGGGATTTGGCTGGGAGAGCATCGTATCCACGGCGGTTCGCGAAAAATCATCGCGACGCTACAAGGGGAATAAAGATGACAATTTCGGAGTTATTGCAGTATTGCATGGCGAAGCCGGGTGCAGAGCAGAGCGTACACAGCGACTGGAAGGCCACGCAGATAAAAGTGTCTGACGTGCTGTTTGCGATGGTGAAAGAGGTGGAAGGCCGCCCGGCAGCGTCCTTGAAAACCAGCCCGGAACTGGCTGAACTACTGCGTCAGCAGCATAATGACGTGCGCCCAAGCAAACACCTGAACAAAGCGCACTGGAGCACCGTCTATCTCGACGGCTCGCTCCCGGATTCACAGATTTACTACCTTGTGGACGCCTCATACAAACAGGCGATAGAACTGTTGCCTGAACAGATCAGGCAACAGCTTTACTCCGCATCATCCAGGGCGTAATCAGCCCGGAAGATTATTTCAGCATCGGTTTCAGGAATCGTGCCGTGTGTGAGGCTTCACACTCGGCGACGGTTTCTGGTGTGCCGGACACGAGAATTTCCCCGCCGCCGCTGCCGCCTTCCGGACCGAGATCGACAATCCAGTCTGCGGTTTTGATGACGTCCAGGTTATGCTCAATGACCACGATGGTATTGCCCTGGTCACGCAGCTGGTGCAGAACGTCCAGCAGTTGCTGAATATCGGCAAAGTGCAGGCCGGTGGTCGGTTCATCCAGAATATAGAGCGTTTGGCCGGTGCCACGTTTCGACAGCTCGCGCGCCAGCTTCACGCGCTGCGCCTCACCGCCGGAAAGCGTGGTGGCTGACTGACCCAGACGGATGTACGTCAGGCCCACGTCCATCAATGTTTGCAGCTTGCGCGCCAGCGCCGGGACGGCATCAAAGAATTCACGGGCTTCTTCGATGGTCATATCCAGCACTTCATGGATGGTTTTGCCTTTGTATTTAATCTCCAGCGTTTCGCGGTTATAGCGCTTGCCTTTGCACTGGTCGCACGGCACGTAGATATCCGGCAGGAAGTGCATCTCAACTTTGATTACGCCGTCACCCTGACAGGCTTCGCAGCGTCCACCACGGACGTTAAAACTGAAACGTCCTGGGGTGTAGCCGCGCGAACGGGATTCCGGCACGCCGGCAAACAGTTCACGAACCGGGGTGAAAACGCCGGTATAGGTCGCCGGGTTGGAACGTGGCGTACGGCCAATCGGGCTCTGGTCGATATCGATCACTTTGTCGAAATGTTCCAGCCCCTGAATATCACGATAAGGCGCGGGTTCGGCGATGGTGGCACCGTTTAACTGGCGCTGAGCGATCGGGAACAGCGTGTCGTTAATCAGGGTGGATTTACCCGAACCGGAAACACCGGTAATACAGGTGAACAGCCCTACCGGTAGCGTCAGCGTCACGTCTTTCAGGTTATTGCCGCGCGCGCCCGTCAGTTTAAGCACTTTTTCCGGATCGGCTTTAACGCGATTTTTCGGGACGGCGATCTGGCGTTTGCCGCTCATATACTGCCCGGTGAGGGATTCAGGCACTGCCATAATCGCCTCCAGCGGGCCTTCGGCGACGACCTGACCACCATGCACCCCTGCGCCGGGGCCAATATCGATCACATGATCTGCGGCGCGAATGGCATCTTCATCATGTTCGACCACGATGACCGTGTTGCCGAGATTACGCAGGTGGATCAGCGTACCGAGCAGACGTTCGTTATCACGCTGATGCAGGCCGATTGACGGCTCATCCAGCACATACATGACGCCCACCAGACCTGCGCCAATCTGGCTTGCCAGACGGATACGCTGAGCCTCACCGCCGGAAAGGGTTTCCGCGGAACGGGAAAGCGTCAGGTAATTCAGACCGACGTTCACCAGGAATTTCAGGCGATCGCCAATCTCTTTGAGTACTTTTTCAGCGATTTTCGCGCGCTGGCCGGACAGCTTCAGGTTATTGAAGAAGTCCATAGCGTGACCGATGCTCATGTCCGAGATGGTCGGCAGCGGCGTATTTTCAACGAAAACATGGCGGGCCTCGCGGCGCAGGCGCGTACCGTCGCAAGTGGCGCAGGGACGGTTGCTGATAAATTTCGCCAGCTCTTCGCGTACCGCGCTGGATTCCGTCTCTTTATAGCGACGTTCCATATTGTGCAGCACGCCTTCGAACGGATGGCGGCGCACGGAGGTATCGCCACGATCGTTCATGTACTTGAATTCAATACTCTCTTTGCCGGACCCGAACAGCACCACTTTATGCACGGTTGGGCTGAGGCTGTCCCACGGCGCTTCCACATCAAATTTGTAGTGGTCCGCCAGCGATTTCAGCATCTGGAAATAGTAGAAGTTACGGCGATCCCAGCCGCGAATTGCGCCACCCGCCAGCGACAGCTCGGGGTTCTGAATCACGCGGTCAGGGTCGAAATACTGCTGCACGCCGAGCCCGTCACAGGTCGGGCAGGCGCCTGCCGGGTTGTTGAACGAGAACAGGCGCGGTTCCAGCTCGCGCATACTGTAGCCGCAAATCGGGCAGGCGAAATTGGCCGAGAAAAGCAGCTCTTCGGCTTTGGGATCGTCCATGTCGGCGACCACTGCCGTGCCACCGGAAAGCTCCAGCGCCGTTTCGAAGGACTCTGCCAGACGCTGCGCCAGATCCTCGCGCACTTTAAAGCGGTCAATCACGACTTCAATGGTGTGTTTCTTTTGCAGCTCCAGCTTCGGCGGATCGGAAAGGTCGCAGACTTCACCGTCAATACGCGCGCGGATATAACCCTGGCTTGCCAGGTTTTCCAGCGTTTTGGTGTGTTCACCTTTACGTTCTTTGATTACCGGCGCCAGCAGCATCAGACGTTTGCCTTCCGGCTGCGCCAGCACATTGTCGACCATCTGGCTCACGGTCTGTGCCGCCAGCGGAACGTCATGGTCCGGGCAGCGCGGTTCACCTACGCGGGCAAACAACAGACGCAGATAGTCATGAATTTCGGTAATGGTCCCGACGGTGGAACGCGGGTTATGCGAGGTCGACTTCTGCTCGATAGAAATAGCAGGAGAGAGCCCTTCAATGTGGTCAACGTCAGGCTTTTCCATCAGCGAAAGAAACTGACGGGCATAAGCGGAAAGAGACTCAACGTAGCGACGCTGCCCTTCGGCATACAGAGTGTCGAAAGCCAGTGACGATTTACCCGAACCCGACAGACCGGTAACGACAATCAATTTGTCGCGTGGAATGACGAGGTTGATGTTTTTGAGATTATGGGTGCGCGCGCCCCGTACTTCGATCTTATCCATTCACCTTTCCCGGTAATAACTCGGCATGCCTGGTCGATTGGAAGGACAACCAGCGGTCAGAAACGGCTAATTATGACACAATTTAAACTGGCTGGATATACAGTATTGGAATGCAAATTCAGAGGGGATGTGCAACAATGTTGAGTCCGCGCGACAACTCTGGAAGATCCTTCGCAGCTATGAACATGTCGCATGGAAATGGTACACTCCCGCGCTTACACTATTTAGAAATGTTTTCAGGAGACACGATCATGGCCAGCAGAGGCGTAAACAAGGTGATTCTCGTCGGTAATCTGGGCCAGGACCCGGAAGTACGCTACATGCCGAGTGGTGGCGCAGTTGCCAACATTACGCTGGCTACTTCCGAATCCTGGCGTGATAAAGCGACCGGCGAGATGAAAGAGCAGACTGAATGGCACCGCGTTGTGCTGTTCGGCAAACTGGCAGAAGTGGCCGGTGAGTACCTGCGTAAAGGTTCTCAGGTCTACATTGAGGGTCAACTGCGTACCCGCAAATGGACCGATCAGTCCGGCGCCGAGAAATACACTACCGAAGTCGTGGTTAACGTGGGCGGCACCATGCAGATGCTCGGTGGCCGTCAGGGTGGCGGTGCTCCGGCTGGCGGCAATATGGGCGGCGGCCAGGGCCAGCAGGGCGGTTGGGGCCAACCTCAGCAGCCGCAGGGCGGTAACCAGTTCAGCGGCGGCGCGCAGTCTCGCCCACAGCAGTCTGCGCCGGCACCGTCTAACGAACCGCCGATGGACTTCGACGACGATATTCCGTTCTGAGTGCAGGCCATCGGCCTTATCAGCGCGACCCGTATGGGAAACGTATCGACAAAAAACCCCGCACTGCGGGGTTTTTTGTTACCTGCTGGCGTTATTTGTCTCTTTTCGTGTCAGCGGATTTTTGACAATAAAAAAGCTCCGCGCGGGAGCTTTTTTACTAAAGAAGGGCTTGCTGTCAGGTAATCACCATCGGCCATTCGGGGGAAGATTTCTCTGACATCTCCGTCATGATATTGATGACGTTGTGCCAGACGGCGTGGACATCGACCATCGTAATGCCCAGCAGGCCCGTTGCAAACCAGCAGGCTGCTACCAGACCAAGGCCGCTGCTTATCACAGCCAGACCAATATAATCTGCTTTACGAAAGCGAATGTTCAATGTGCTGGCCATAAACATCAGCACTGCACTCAGTATCTGCCAACGAAGAAGAACGACACTGGTGGTTAATGTAGCCATGAAAACGATCCTCGAAAGAAAACTTTCAGGCACAGGTGGGTGACGCCATGAGCCTGAGCGATGTGTGCAGGCGCAGAAAATCTGCAGAAGTAACGTTCTACATTGAAACAGTGTTCCCTGTCTCAAGAATGTGTGAACTATATCACATTTGTTCTTTTATTCGCCAGTGTGCAAATGAGCAAAATTTTCTGTGCAAAGGGGCATTTTGTTAGAGGACGTAGGGGTTAACCGGGCGTGATGATAGCGTTTTGCTATGAAGAATAAGAATGCTAATAAATTCAAAAAGATAGTCACTTTATGATTTTTTGCCTATTTTGCCTGGGTTGGCACTTTTCGGAACATCGATTATTCTTGATCGAATAGCTATATATATCTGAATGTCACTTTTCAGATTTCTGATCTGCATGGATATATCCTCAACTGGCGTCTTTTAAACGCATTTCGCTGCATTTTTTGTAAATCAGCGTTGGTCATCGGAATTTAGCTTTTCGTTTTTCCTGTACAGCTCATTGTGGGTATGGTCCGGTGTTTAATCATCTGTGACTGAAAAAAAATGAAAAAAGAAAATACCGCCATTCCTGTGGATGATGGCGCGGTGGCGCTTACTATCCTGGCGAAGTTGATGCCATGCTTCAGTGCACAACGCACGCTAAAAGAAATTTTACAGGCAATTAATAGTGCCGTAGGTTCAACGCTCTCCTGGGTTGTGGTAGAGCAGGATGGAGATTTCCAGCATGAGAGCGCGGGGCAGATTCCATGCACCCTGGGCGATGCGCAAACCTTTCTGGAACAGTCGCAATTGCGGCGCAATCAACATGCGTGGCGTGTTATCTGTTGGCGACGGCAGGTTGGTACAATATTATTTTCTCCTACTCATCATGCTGCTGATAAATTCCATGGCGGTATTCTCTGTAAATTAATTTCAAGCGCTCATGGGGTAGAGGGATATTTCTTCCTGGCGTTTCCGCAGCCGTTATTTTCAATGAGTATCATTAAAAGTGTGGTGATCATTCTTGTCGAGAAATTAAAAGATTATCTCGCCGGTATTATTGCTAAAGAACGCATGACCAGAGAAATGCATCGCATTGTCGCGCAATATAAAGTCTTATTTGATCGCGCCCCCGTATTAATGAATTCATTTGATAAAAACAACCGCTGTATATTATGGAATGGGGAGTGCGAACGGTTGTTTGGTTGGTCAATTGAGGAGTTAAACTGTCAACCTGATCCATTAGCATTATTTTTCCCTGATGATGAGGTCCGTCATAAGGTCCGGGCTTCCGTCAGCGTTTCGCCTGCTGTCGATATGTATGAATGGCATCCGGTAAGGCGCACGGGCGAAGTATTAACCGTATTGTGGTCAAATATTTTGCTCCCGGATAAATCCATTCTCAGTATCGGGCTGGACATTACCGAACGTAAGAAGGCCGAGCAGCAACTGGCGGTGAAAGCGACGACTGATGACCTGACGGGGTGCTTTAATAGGTTCTCTATATTACGGCAGTTCAGAGAGGCGCTTGCCGCCTGTGAACCGGGAGATCCCGATAGTCATTTCAGTATCCTCATGTTGGACCTGGACCATTTTAAAAACATCAACGATCGCTGGGGCCACCTTACAGGCGATGCGGCACTGCGCCATTTCTGCGAGAAAATCCGTGAGCTCAACACGCCGGACTACGCGTTAGGTCGTCTGGGAGGAGAGGAATTTCTGATTTTATTACCGCAAACTGACAGTCAGACTGCGCTGCGTTTTAGCCAAAAAATTCGCGCTGCGCTGGTCGATAAACCGCTTTTTAACGGGGATGAAAAGATAACCTTATCCTTTAGCGCAGGTGTTGTGTTTGTCACCGGAGGGGTGTCCGATACTTCAGTTTTGCTTACGCTTGCGGACGATGCGCTGTACGATGCGAAGCGTACCGGGCGTAGCCGAACTGTGATTGCAGAAGCAATTTTATAAATATTCCCGGCTTCCTTCCGGAAGGCTATGCAATAGATGAAAAAATACCCGATCGGCCTGTCTTTTTTTTATCCTGCGGAGAGTTTGACTTAATCAACTATTGTCTGTTGCGTAAACTAAAAACCCTGACTGGCGACTGGATAAATATTTTCCTTAATATAAACACAACGCATACTTTTAGTTTGCCTTACGGGCAAATATTATCGTCATAACCAAATATTAGGTTTTTAATGAAAAAAGTAAGTTGCTAATGTCGTATGATTCATGCAACGTAATCACCTGTTTATCAAAGCATCCTGCCTTCATTACAGGCACACTAAATGCAGGGATATAGGCGGAAATGAATCATAGCGCGCAGCGTAAGATGCTGAGAGTCGTCGGGATCATCATGGTAGTGCTCCTACCGGTGATGCTGTCGCTATGGTTTGCGCACATCCGTGCAGTAAAAGAAACAGGTATCCATCTTCGTTCTTTTGCGCAACTTGCTTTAGATAAAACTGAACGGGTTATCGGACAAGTCGACCTGGCCCGAAGCGCCGCTGAGAAATATCACGGTCAAGTTTGTTCCCCTGAGCATCGTAGCTACATGCTCAATATCATTCGCGGTAGCCTGTATGTTGCCGATTTAATATACGCGCGCGGCGAACAGTTTTTATGCTCGACAGCTTTTTACCCTACGCAATCGTATGCTATTTCGCCTCCCGAGTATAAAAAAAAGCCAGCCATCTCTATTTATTACTATCGTGATACGCCATTTTATCCCGGATATAAAATGGTCTATATGCAGAAAGGAAATTATGTCGCGGTAGTCAATCCGCTTTCCTACAGCGAGGTGATGTCAGACGACAGCACGCTGGCTTATGGTATTTACGATACGGTAACGGGTCTCTTTTTTTCCGTCAGTGATCAGGCCGATCTACAAACGCTGGATAAGCTCGTCCGTAAAAATGACCTTACTTTTCAAGAGAATGGTCGTTTTTACACAATAGACCATTCTGATAAACGTCCCATTGCAATCATTGTTTCGACCTCCAGCGACACTTATTTTCAGTATCTTTATCATCAGGCGACATTAACACTGCCGTTAGGCATGATTTGTAGCATTATTATTTTATTGATGTGGTCGCGAACACGGCAGGAGTTTAACTCTCCACGACGAATGCTGCACAGAGCATTAACCAAACACCAGCTTGAACTTCATTACCAGCCCATTATTGATATCAAAAACGGCCAATGCGTAGGCGCTGAAGCATTATTGCGCTGGCCGGGTTTTAATGGTCCGGTAATGAGCCCGGCGGAATTTATTCCGCTGGCAGAGAAAGAAGGAATGATTGAGCGGGTTACCGATTATGTCGTTGATGAAGTCTTTAATGATCTAGGAGAATTCTTAGCAGCATGGCCGCATCTTTATATTTCGATTAATCTGTCAGCCGTCGATTTCCATTCTTCCCGCCTGATTGCACTTATTACCAATAAAACCAGGGAACATTCTGTACGCGCAGAACAAATTAAAATTGAAGTAACCGAACGTGGGTTTATTGATGTTCCTAAAACCACGCCGGTCATTCAGGCGTTTCGCCATGCGGGTTACGAGGTGGCGATAGATGACTTCGGCACCGGTTACTCGAACTTGCACAACCTGTACTCCCTCAACGTCGATATTTTAAAAATTGATAAATCCTTTATCGATACGCTGACGACCAATAGTACCAGCCACCTGATCGCTGAACACATCATTGAGATGGCACACAGTTTGCGCCTGAAAATTATCGCGGAAGGGGTGGAAACAGCAGAACAGGTAACCTGGTTACTTAAGCGTGGCGTGCAGTACTGTCAGGGTTGGCATTTTGCGAAGGCTCTGCCGCCGCAGGAGTTTAAAGCCTGGGTTGCGCAGCCACCTTCGCTAAAGTAATCATCCCGGCGACACTTACGCCTGGTGGCGATAGTCGCTGGGAGTCCGATCAAATTCCCGACGAAACACGCGTGAAAACGTTTGTTGCGAAACGTAGCCCAGATCCATCGCAATATCAAAAATGGGACGCCGCGTAGTACGCAGTGCTTCCGCAGCCAGTAACAGACGGCGCTGACGAATGTAATCTCCCAGCGTCTGATGCATCACGGTACGAAACATTCTCTGCAAATACCATTTTGAATAACCTGACTTTCTGGCGACTACATCAATGTTTAACGGTTGGTCGATATGTTCATCAATCCATTCCGTAAGGGTCTGAATAATTTGCTGATGGGACATAGAGCTGCCTCTTTCTCGATTCGTCGTTTTGTCTGCGGTGGAGTATAATTCCTCAAGTTAACTTGAGGTAAAGAGGTTTTATGGAAAAGAGAACACCGCGTCTCAAGGCGCTGCTCACACCGGGTGAAGTGGCGAAACGCAGCGGGGTGGCCGTTTCCGCGCTGCATTTTTATGAAAGCAAAGGGCTTATAAAAAGTACCCGTAATGCCGGTAACCAGCGGCGCTATACACGCGATGTGCTGCGCTATGTGGCGATCATTAAAATCGCCCAGCGTATTGGTATTCCTCTGTCGACCATCGGCGATGCGTTTGGCGTATTGCCGGAAGGACATACGCTGAGCGCGAAAGAGTGGAAGCACCTTTCGTCGCAGTGGCGCGAGGAACTGGACAGGCGTATTCACACGTTGGTTGCGTTACGTGATGATTTGGATGGGTGTATTGGCTGTGGTTGTCTGTCGCATAGTGATTGCCCGCTGCGAAACCCAGGAGACCAGTTAGGCGCTCAGGGGACGGGGGCAAGGCTGCTGGAAGGCGATTAGCTAAAGAAACATATTCCCCCGGTGGCGCTGTCGCTTACCGGGGCTACAGCAATACAAAAAACTAAAGCGCCCAACTGGGGCGCTTTAGTCGGTCCGGTCTTTGTCTTTCTCTCTATCCCATTCTGTTATGGGAGGGTTTCCCCCGACATCAGCACCCCTCATCATGTTGGAGGTTCCGGATTGTGCTGACACTTTTAGTCTAGGCAATGGCGAAAAATTCGCCACATCATGACGCTTTTTTTTAGGAAATTTTTCATCCAAAGAGCAAGCTTTTCTATAGTTAATTCGAATAACTCAGCGGGAGCCTGTCATGCTTAAAGTTCACCACCTGAACCAGTCTCGTTCTCAGCGCATTCTGTGGGCGCTGGAAGAACTGGGTTTACCGTATCAACTCATTCATTATCAACGTGAAAAAACCATGCTGGCTCCTGCGTCACTTAAGAAAGTGCACCCGCTGGGCAAATCACCGGTATTGGAAGACGACGGTCTGATCCTCGCTGAATCCGGCGCAATTCTGGAATACCTGCAGGAAACCTACGATACAAACAGCCTGCTTAAGCCTCAGGATAGAGAGATGCGTCAGCAGTATCGCTTTTGGCTGCATTACGCCGAAGGATCGCTGATGCCTTTATTATTGATGAAGCTGGTTTTTGCCAGCCTCGGTAAACCACCCGTACCGTTTGGTGTGCGAACGATAGGAAAAATGCTTGGTCAGGGCATCCAGAAAGCCTGGCTAAACAAGCAAATTGAAACCCACGCGCGTTATATCGAGTCGCAACTGGCCGTGAAGCCCTGGTTTGCCGGAGAGCAGTTAAGCATGGCCGACATTCAGATGAGTTTTCCGATTTTCGCATTGCTGTCACGCGGCGGCATTGCCGATCTTCCGCATACCCAGTCATGGAAAAAGAGAGTTGAAATGCGCCCGGCCTGGCAACGGGCGATTGAGCAGGGCGGCCCTTTGGATCTCCCCGGTACGTAATATTGATCGCGAAATGTTGCAAAGTTGCGCAGGGACGATAACGTTTGCGCATCGGTCGGTTAATTCTTCGTCGTCATAAGCGAAAATTAGCAAAAAGCGGCAAAGTTCAGTTGAAAAGCGGTATCTAAACGCTGGATAATCGTTTGCCTTTTTTGACCAACCGTTTTGTATGCGCGGAGTTAATCGTTTGCTTTTTGTGACACCCCTTCGTCACATCGCAGCTCAGGGAGACGACGTTTAACAGGCAGTGGACACTGTCCGCCTCGCATATCAACGAAAGATAAAAACTCTCAGGGGATGTTTCCTATGTCTACGCCTTCTGCGCGTACCGGCGGTTCGCTTGACGCCTTATTTAAAATTTCTGCTCGCGGCAGTACTGTTCGTCAGGAAATCGTTGCTGGGTTAACCACGTTTCTGGCGATGGTCTATTCCGTTATCGTTGTGCCTGGCATGCTCGGTAAAGCGGGCTTCCCGCCAGCGGCGGTGTTTGTCGCTACCTGTCTGGTTGCCGGTGTCGGTTCGATCGTCATGGGCCTGTGGGCAAACCTGCCACTGGCTATCGGTTGCGCTATCTCTCTGACCGCGTTCACCGCGTTTAGCCTGGTGCTGGGCCAACATATCAGCGTTCCGGTCGCTCTGGGTGCCGTGTTCCTGATGGGTGTGCTGTTTACCGTTATTTCCGCAACAGGTATTCGTAGCTGGATCCTGCGCAACCTGCCGCAAGGTGTTGCGCATGGCACCGGTATCGGTATCGGTCTGTTCCTGCTGCTGATCGCGGCGAACGGCGTGGGTCTGGTTATCAAGAATCCGCTGGACGGCCTGCCCGTTACGCTGGGTCATTTCGCCAGCTTCCCGGTGATCATGTCGCTGATTGGTCTTGCGGTTATCATCGGTCTGGAAAAACTGAAAGTACCGGGCGGCATCCTGCTGACCATCATCGGTGTTTCTATTGTCGGGCTCATCTTCGACCCGAGCGTGCACTTCTCCGGTATTTTCGCTATGCCATCGCTGAGCGATGACAAAGGCAACTCCCTGATCGGCAGCCTGGATATCGTTGGCGCGCTGAACCCTGTCGTGCTGCCAAGCGTACTGGCGCTGGTGATGACGGCGGTGTTTGATGCGACCGGTACTATCCGTGCGGTAGCCGGTCAGGCGAACCTGCTGGATAAAGACGGCCAGATTATCGATGGCGGCAAAGCGCTGACCACCGACTCTCTGAGCAGCGTGTTCTCCGGTCTGGTGGGCGCGGCGCCTGCGGCGGTATACATCGAGTCTGCGGCAGGTACGGCGGCAGGCGGTAAAACCGGTCTGACAGCGATCACCGTTGGCGTGCTGTTCCTGCTGATTCTGTTCCTCTCTCCGCTCTCCTACCTGGTTCCGGCGTATGCGACTGCGCCAGCGCTGATGTACGTAGGTCTGCTGATGCTGAGCAACGTGGCGAAAATCGACTTTGCCGACTTTGTTGATGCGATGTCCGGTCTTATCACCGCAGTATTCATCGTGCTGACCTGTAACATCGTTACCGGCATCATGATCGGCTTTGCCTCTCTGGTCATTGGCCGCGTGGTCTCAGGTGATTTCCGTAAACTGAATATCGGTACTGTGGTTATCGCCGTGGCGCTGGTTATCTTCTACGCAGGCGGCTGGGCAATCTAATTCCCTTGTCTCATGTGTACAACGGGTGGCTCAGGCCGCCCGTTTTCATTTTTTGCGCACATCCTGTTTCCTTTGCGTTAAGCTGAATGTTCTATCATCAAGGCATGACGCCTTAATAAAAACATCGCAAACAGGGAACGCATGGAAATCTTTTTTACCATCCTCATCATGACCTTAGTGGTTTCGCTTTCGGGCGTGGTCACGCGAGTAATACCATTTCAGATCCCACTTCCTCTTATGCAAATCGCCATTGGCGCGCTACTGGCTTTCCCCACGTTCGGGTTGCATGTGGAGTTCGATCCGGAGCTGTTCCTCGTCCTGTTTATTCCGCCATTGCTGTTTGCCGATGGCTGGAAAACGCCCACGCGTGAATTTCTTGAACATGGCCGGGAGATCTTTGGCCTGGCGCTGGCGCTGGTGGTAGTCACCGTCGTCGGGATCGGTTTTCTGATTTACTGGCTGGTTCCGGGCATTCCTCTGGTGCCGGCTTTTGCCCTGGCGGCAGTGCTGTCGCCCACCGATGCGGTGGCGCTGTCTGGCATTGTGGGGGAAGGGCGTATTCCGAAGAAAATCATGGGGATTTTACAGGGCGAAGCGTTGATGAACGACGCATCCGGTCTGGTCTCGCTCAAATTCGCCGTGTCGGTAGCGATGGGTACGATGGTGTTTACCATTGGCGGCGCGACGGTTGAATTTTTGAAGGTGGCGATTGGCGGCATTTTCGCCGGGTTCGTGGTGAGCTGGCTGTACGGTCGTTCACTGCGTTTTCTGAGTCGCTGGGGGGGTGATGAGCCCGCTACACAAATCGTGCTGCTGTTCCTGTTGCCGTTCGCTTCTTATCTGATTGCGGAACACATTGGCTTTTCCGGTATCCTTGCCGCGGTGGCCGCCGGTATGACGATTACCCGCTCCGGCGTAATGCGCACCGCGCCGCTCGCTATGCGTCTGCGTGCCAACAGCACCTGGGCGATGCTGGAGTTTGTCTTTAACGGCATGGTGTTCCTGCTGTTAGGCCTGCAACTGCCGGGCATTCTCGAATCGTCGCTGGCAGCAGCAGCAGCCGATCCGAATGTGGAAACCTGGATGCTGTTTACCGATATCGTGCTGATTTACTGCGCGCTGATGCTGGTACGTTTTGGCTGGCTGTGGACGATGAAAAGATTCAGCGTGCGCTTTTTGCACAAAAAACCGATGGAGTTCGGTTCCTGGAGTACGCGTGAGCTGCTGATTGCCACCTTCGCAGGCGTGCGTGGTGCGATTACGCTGGCCGGTGTGCTGTCTATTCCGCTGTTTTTACCTGATGGCATCGGTTTCCCGGCACGTTATGAGCTGGTGTTCCTTGCCGCCGGGGTGATTCTGTTCTCGCTGTTTGTTGGCGTTGTGGCGCTGCCGTCTCTGTTGCAGCATATTGAAGTGCGTGACCATTCCCAGCAGTACAATGAAGAACGACAGGCGCGGGCGATCATTGCCGAGGTAGCGATTGTCGCGATTCAGAAAATGGAAGAGCGTATGGCGGCCGATGCGGAAGAGAATATCGACAACCAACTGCTCACCGAAGTGAGTTCCAGGGTGATTGGTAATCTGCGTCGTCGTGCGGATGGGCGTAATAACGCAGAAAGCTCGCTGCTGGAAGAGAACCTTGAACGCCGTTTCCGCCTGGCAGCCCTGCGTGCGGAACGCGCCGAGCTTTACCATCTGCGCGCGACACGGCAAATCAGCAATGAGACGTTACAGAAGATGCTGCACGATCTTGATTTGATGGAAGCTCTGTTAATCGAGAAAAAGTAAGTTTCCTCTCCCTTATCCCCACAAAAATGCGAGCACCAACGGTCCCCTCTCCTCTTTGGGGAGAGGGCCAGGGTGAGGGGGAAAATGCGGCTCTGATGGTCATTCCGTTCACCTTATTCTCCTCGCCCCAAAGGGGAGAAGACAATGAATTGTGCTCGCTGTGGCTATAGCATGCACTTATCGGGGCATTCCCGGTCTGATTACTTCTTTCCTTCGCCCAGCGGCACATCCGCAATATCCATATTCACCCAGAACCCTTCACAGCATTGCAGCCAGGCTTGTGCACTGCGGGAAAGATAGCTTCCTTCACGCCAAATCATCCCCAGATGCCAGCGTAAATCACTCTCCAGCGGAACCCAGCGCAGCGTCTGTTTATCCAGGCGCTGACAAATGGGCTCCGGTAAAATCGCGATCCCTACGCCGGCCTGTACCATCGCAGCCAGGAAATCCCACTGCCCGCTACGCACGGCAATCCGCGGCTTCACGCCATGGTCGTTAAAGAGCTGCATAAGCTGGCGGCTGAGGGCGAAATCTTCGTTATAGATGAGCAGCGGGTGCTCGGCCAACTGTTCAGGTGTTATGGACTGAATGTTGAGCCAGTCGCCGGAGCGCGGCACCAGCACACAGAGCGGATGGCTGAATAGCGGCAGGGTAGAAAGGCCGCTATCCTCCTCGACAGGCAGGGCGGTCATCGCCAGATCCAGTTCGCCATTGGTGACCGCCTGCTGGACCGTCAGGCCGCCAAACTCGGAAATTTTCAGCTCAACGCCGGGATAGCGCTGGCGAAACAGGCCTATCGGCCCGGCCATCAGCATTCCGACCATCGGGGGGATGCCGAGGCGCAGCAGCCCTTTATTTAAGTGGTTGATATCACCAAGTTCTGCCTCAAGCTGGCGAAACTCAGCAAGGATAGCCAGCCCGCGCTCGAACACCACGCGCCCGGTATCGGTGAGAAGTAATTTGCGTCCATCGCGAATGAGTAGCGTGCAGTTCAGCTCATCTTCAAGATTTTTCAACATCTTACTGATTGTTGGCTGAGTGACGAACAACCGTTCCGCTGCGCGAGTGAAACTTTGCTGGCGCACCACTTCCACAAAATAGCGCAGCGTTCTGATGTCCATAATTATTCCTTTAAACTATGCCTGCGATGAGTTTAATTCATTTCAGTATGGAGTAGCGGCTCCCTATACTGTGCTCTCTGTCTCATTTCCGCGAGAATTATCTATGGATATGGCGTTAGGTCGTATTACGCCTGCCATTGTGCGTCGACTGCAGGTGCCGGTTCAGGTTGTTATCTATGCCGGGCTGTTTATCGTGGCGCAATATCTGGTGCAATGGCTGCATCTTCCCCTTCCCGCTAACCTGGTTGGCATGATCCTGATGCTGGCGCTGATTGTCTGTCGCGTGGTTCCCCTGAGTTGGGTGAGGGCCGGCGCGCGCTGGCTACTGGCCGAAATGTTACTGTTCTTTGTGCCTGCCGTTGTCGCCGTGGTGAATTACACTCAGCTTTTGATGGTGGACGGCTGGCGTATTTTTGCCGTGATTGCCCTGAGTACCCTGATGGTGCTGGGGGCCACAGCCTGGGTGGTTGATAAGGTTTATCGCTTCGAAATCAGCAGGCTGAATCATGAATGATTTTGCCCTGAGCGTGCTCTGCCTGGTCATGACGCTGGTTATCTATTTTCTCAATAAGCGCCTGTACCGCCGGTTCCATAAACTCCCGTTAATGCCGTTAGTCTTCACCCCGATATTACTGGTGCTGATCCTGGTGTTCGGGCATATCTCCTGGCAGCGTTATATCGGTGAATCTCACTGGCTGCTTTGGCTGTTAGGGCCAGCGACCATCGCCTTTGCCGTACCGGTGTATGACAACCTTGCGGTGATTCGTCGCCACTGGATGTCGCTTTCCGCGGGCGTTATCACCGCAACGGTGGTCGCCGTAACCAGCTCGGTCTGGCTGGCGCGTCTTTTTACCCTGCCGGATGACATTCAGCGCAGCCTGGCGGTGCGTTCGGTGACGACGCCGTTTGCGCTGGCGGCGGCAGGGCCATTGGGCGGACAGCCGGATCTGGTCGCTTTGTTTGTGGTGATTACCGGGGTATTCGGCATGGCGGTGGGGGATATGCTCTTTTTGCGTCTCTCCATTCGCGAAGGGATGGCAAAAGGCGCGGGGTTTGGTGCGGCGTCTCACGGCGCGGGAACCGCCCGCTCCTACGAGCTGGGCCAGCAGGAAGGCGTCGTCGCCAGCCTGGTGATGATGCTCTCCGGCGTGGTGACGGTATTGGCCGCGCCGCTGGTGGCGCGGCTACTGTTTTAGCCCTGTTTTTTCAAACGCGATACCAGTTCGAACTCACGGAAATTGACCGGGCGCTGTTGCTGCATGGAAATATTGCCCGCGATGCCCGTCAGGATCGACATTGCCCCGGCACGGTGATCGGCGGCACGCCTGAGCGGATCGTTACCCGGCGTGCCGAACAGATCGGCAAGCATCGCGTTATCACCGCCGCCGTGACCGCCCTCGCCGAGGGTAAAACTGGCCTCCCAGGGGGCGGCAAACATCGGAAAGACAGTAATATTGCAGGACTCCAGACTTCCCTCGTTTGCGCGCTCGCCCCCGGCGTTCACATACGATTTTTCGACGATTTTCATCTCCAGTCGGCCTTCGCTGCCGTTAAACACCACATTCAGCCCTTCCCAGGGCAAATACGTATTCAGCGAATAGCTAAGCTGGCACTGGTTCTGGTATTTCACCAGCACCGAAAGGGTATCTTCGATGGTGATACCATCGCTGAATACACTCTGATCGCGCCAGTAGTGATCTTCATGCTCCGCGTCCAGATAGAGCGCCTTAAGCTGCGGATTGTCCGCCATGTGCAGCGCAAACGGGTCTTCTTTGGCCGTCGCATAGCCGTGGGCGCGTGGATAGAACCCGGTCACACCCCGTTTTTCCGCGTTCTCTTTGCCGTAAAAACGCAGGCTGCCTTCGGCGTAGACGCGCTCCGGGTAGCTATCGAGCCAGAAGTTCATTAAGTCGAAGTGGTGGGTGGATTTGTGGACCAGCAAACCGCCGCTGTTGCGTTTTTCCCGGTGCCAGCGGCGAAAATAATCGGCGCCGTGCTCGGTGTTGAGCAGCCATTCGAAGTGGACGGAGTAAACCTCGCCAATGGTGCCGTTCATCAGCAGTTCGCGCACTTTGCTGTGGTGCGGCGCATAGCGGTAATTAAACGCCACGCGAACGGTGTGCCCGGTCTCTTCAATGGCATCGAGAATACGGAGCGCCCGTTTTTCATCAATGGTCATCGGCTTTTCAGTGATCACATCGCAGCCCGCTTTCAGCGCCCGTACGATATAGTCGTCATGGGTGCGGTCCATGGTGGTGACGATAATAATGTCCGGACGCGTCTCGCGGATCATCGCCTCGAATTGCGCGGCTTTCCAGGTGGATACCGGAGCAGCGCCTTCGTTTTTTAATAATGTATTGGCGTAATTCATTCGCGTTTGGTTGGTATCGCAAAACGCCACCAGTTGCGCATTGTCTTTCCACTGACCGCCGATCGCAGAAATATATAATCCGGCGCGCCCACCTGTGCCGACCAGGGCATATTTTTTCATACTATCCTCAATTATTATCTGTGAGAGTAAATGACCTGGATGAAGTCATGAAACGTATTGCCCATCAATTAATGGAACTCAACAGCACCTTTATCTGGCACTGGCCATGGTTGATGCAAGGTGTTGAAAGCGCTAAGCAACACGGCTTTACAGGCATCATTCTTCATCAGCAGGAGTTATTTTCACTGCTGGCAACGCCCTCGCCATTGAGTCAGAAATTGAATGTGGAAAATCTCATTCATCAACAGCACTACGCGTTGCACTATTTAAAACGGGTGAACCAGTATCTGGCGGCGAATAATTTGTCTTTTTGGTTGCAGGGGGAGGCCGCGCCCGCTGACGATATTATTAAGCGTAAATTCCCGGAGTTTGCTTTCGACGATAAAAGCACGCCGGATTTCTGGAACCACTTTTATTCCACAACGCTGGCGCCGTTATTAAACGAATTACCCCATCTGAGCGGTATCATTCTTAGCCTGACGACCCCGTCTTTTCAGACGGTAGAGTGGCAAAAAAGTCTGCGTCAGGTCTGGCGGCAATTGCGTGGCGCCGGAAAAAAACTGATCCTGCGCGACTTTATTGATGACTCCTGGCCGCGCCAGCAGTTGTCGGGCGTACTGGCAACGCTGCCTCATGACGTTCGCGCCTCGATCAAAGCCACGGAGCTCGATTACCACCCCGGTTTTGCCAATCACCCGCATATCGTCACCCTGCCGGATCATAAAAAATGGATCGAATACGATCTCTTTGGCATCGGTTACGGCTGGACAGCGCTGCCGTGCTGGCTTGCCGATGAAATCAGCGGACGGCTGAGCTGGGCCATCGGCGCGACGGACAACAGCGTGGAAGCCATTACCTGCCGGGTAAGCTGGCAGTGGCTACCGGACAGCCGCGTCATGGATTCGGTCAATGCCATCAATCTGCTGGGGCTGGCGGCGGCCAATCATACGCAGGGCCACGTTTTTGACGACTGGGTCGAACAGCATGGGCTGCGCTTTCGTCAGCCGCAGGATAAAGCCCGCCTTGCCGCATTATTCCATTCCAGCTACGACTGGCTGTGTAAAACCCCTAATCTGCTGGGGCGACGCCTGCATTACCAAAGCCAGATCCCGGAAAGCCTGGCGCAGGCGCAACAATTGCTGCATATGGACACGCGCAGCGCCAACTGGCTGCAGGCATATCAGCCGCTGATGCCACCGGACGATCGTGACCTGGGCGGCGAACAGCGCCAGCTTATTGCGCTGGAAAAGCAAAACGCCTGTTTCCTGGCGGCCAATGCCGTACAAACCCTGCGCGAGCTGCTGCCGCGAATCACCTGCCCGGATGATTCGATGGAGACATTACTGGCCGCCTGGCGCAATGCGGATATCTATAGCCAGATGTTCAGCCGGGTCACAGTGGTCGTTACCGATGTGCTGTGGCGCGATCATTATGGCGACGATGCCCTGCCTGCCAGAGCACTCGAAAAGCATCAGCAATCTCTGCTGCGCTACGCCGATACACTCGCCGCCTGGGTGAACAATCCGCCACCCGGTAGCCCGCTCTTTCTGCCGTTGCTGCTGAGCCCCCAGCGTCTGGCGGCCTTTGCCGAAAGTCTGGAGACGTCGCTGTGAAATAAGCATAAAGGGGCGCCGTCGGGCTGTCGTGTACCCGTCGACGACCTGCGTGTCGGGAAGGGGCAGGAGATGCAAAAGCGTGATGTTGCTTACAAAGCAGGGGAAATGTTTGTGACAGGGATCGGCTTTTTGGCGGCAAAGAAGGTGATGTCTGTCACCTGTGGCGGGAAAAACTGTGATATCGCCCCGGTCATGGCTGACCGGGGCAGAGGGGCTTAGTGCGCGCGACCCTGTGCGATGCCGACACCCGTTTGTGAACGGATGAACTGCGCACGGAACTGCTCACGCTCGCGAATACCTTCTTGCGTGTTGTCGGTAATCGAGAAAATCCAGATACCGATAAAGGCTACGGCGATAGAGAACAGCGCCGGGTATTCATACGGGAAAATCGCCTGCGCGTGGCCGAGGATTTGTACCCAAATGGTCGGGCCGAGGACCATCAGAATCACCGCCGTCAGCAGGCCCAGCCAGCCGCCAATCATTGCGCCACGGGTGGTCAGTTTTGACCAGTACATGGAGAGCAGAATGATAGGGAAGTTGCAGCTCGCCGCGATGGAGAACGCCAGCCCCACCATAAAGGCAATATTCTGCTTCTCAAACAGAATACCCAGCAGAATAGCGACCACACCGAGCACCAGTACGGTGATTTTCGAGACTTTCAGCTCCTGACGTTCGGTGGCGTCTTTACGAATGACGTTAGCGTACAGGTCATGAGAGACCGCCGATGCGCCGGCAAGCGTCAGCCCGGCAACCACCGCCAGGATGGTGGCGAAAGCCACAGCGGAGATAAAGCCGAGGAACAGGTTGCCGCCGACCGCATCCGCCAGATGCACCGCCGCCATGTTATTGCCGCCAATCAGCGCGCCCGCCGCATCTTTAAAGGCCGGGTTTGCCCCAACCAGCATGATGGCGCCGAAGCCAATGATAAAGGTCAGAATGTAGAAATAACCCATAAAACCCGTGGCGTAGAACACGCTCTTACGGGCTTCACGCGCATCTGACACCGTGAAGAAACGCATCAGAATATGCGGCAAACCTGCCGTACCAAACATCAGCCCCAGGCCTAGCGACAGTGCGGAGATCGGATCTTTAACCAGACCGCCCGGACGCATAATGGCTTCCCCTTTCGGGTGAACCGCCATCGCTTCGCTAAACAGGCTATTGAAGCTAAAGCCGACATGCTTCATCACCATAAAGGCCATAAAGCTTGCGCCGAACAGCAGCAACACGGCTTTGATGATCTGCACCCAGGTGGTGGCGAGCATACCGCCGAAGAGAACATAGAGCACCATCAGCACGCCGACCAGCACGACCGCAACGTGGTAGTTGAGGCCGAACAGTAATTGAATAAGCTTACCTGCACCGACCATCTGGGCTATCAGATAGAGCGCCACCACCACCAGCGAACCGCAGGCGGAGAGGGTGCGAATCGGCCCCTGTTTGAGGCGATATGAGGCGACGTCGGCAAAGGTATAACGCCCCAGATTGCGCAGACGTTCGGCAATCAGGAACAGAATAATTGGCCAGCCGACGAGGAAGCCCAGCGAGTAAATCAGCCCGTCGTAGCCGGAGGTGTAAACCAGCGCAGAGATCCCGAGGAACGATGCGGCTGACATAAAGTCACCGGCAATCGCCAGGCCATTCTGGAAGCCCGTAATATTACCGCCTGCCGTGTAGTAATCGTTACGCGAACGCACCCGTTTTGACGCCCAGTAAGTGATATAGAGCGTCAGCGCCACGAAGATCAGGAACATGATGATCGCCTGCCAGTTGGTTGGCTGGCGTTGGACCGCGCCGGTAATGGCATCGGCGGCGTTGGCCGTAAAAGGCAGTGTGGCGGCGAGCGCCGTCAGAACACGCTTCATGATGCTTTTACCTCTTGCAGAACGGTTTTTGTCAGACGATCAAACTCGCCATTTGCCCGCCAGACGTACACGCCGGTCAGCAAAAACGAAATCACAATCACACCAATGCCAATCGGAATACCCCGCGTGACGCTGCTGCCCGCAGAGATCGGCGTACCGAGCCAGCCTGGCGCAAAGGCGATCAGCAGAATAAAACCGACATAGATAATCAGCATGATGATGGAAAGAATGAAGGCAAACCGTTGCCGCTTTTCGACGAGCTCCCTGTAATGCGCATTGTTTTCTATCCGTTGATAAATGGTGTCATTCATCACAGAACTCTCCAGAGGTAAGGTAGGGTTTGTTGTTATTCCCTCTCCCTTGAGGGAGAGGGTGAGGGGGTGGTTTGCGATGCTCTCACCCCGCCCCTCTCCCACGGGGAGAGGGGGAATGCGAGGTTACGATGGCATGGTGATGGCCTGCTTCTCTTCGAGCAGTTTCTCCACGACACCCGGATCCGCGAGGGTCGAAGTATCGCCGAAATTGCTGGTATCCCCGGCGGCAATTTTGCGCAGAATACGGCGCATGATTTTGCCGGAACGGGTTTTGGGCAGAGAGTCGGTCCAGTGCAGGACATCCGGCGTTGCCAGCGGGCCAATCTCTTTACGTACCCAGTTGCGCACCTCGGTATAGAGCGCGGGGGTCGGCTCTTCACCGTGGTTCAGGGTGACGTAAGCGTAGATGGCCTGGCCTTTAATATTGTGTGGAATGCCCACCACCGCGGCTTCGGCGATTTTTGGGTGGGAGACCAGCGCCGATTCAATCTCCGCGGTCCCCAGTCGGTGGCCGGAAACGTTCAGCACGTCGTCCACGCGGCCGGTTATCCAGTAATAGCCATCTTCATCGCGGCGCGCGCCATCGCCACTAAAGTACATGTTCTTGAAGGTTGAGAAGTAGGTCTGCTCAAAACGCTCGTGGTCGCCAAACAGGGTACGCGCCTGGCCCGGCCAGGAGTCGGTAATCACCAGGTTGCCCTCGGTGGCTCCTTCCTGCGGATGACCTTCGTTATCCACCAGCGCAGGCTGTACGCCAAAGAACGGACGAGTCGCGGAACCCGCTTTGAGCTGTATCGCACCCGGTAGCGGGGTGATCATAAAGCCCCCGGTTTCGGTCTGCCACCAGGTGTCCATGACCGGGCATTTTTCGTTGCCGATTTTCTTCCAGTACCATTCCCAGGCTTCCGGGTTTATGGGCTCGCCGACGGAACCGAGAATGCGCAGCGAAGAGCGGTCCGTACCGTCAATCGCTTTGTCACCTTCCGCCATCAGCGCACGGATAGCCGTGGGCGCGGTATAGAGAATATTGACCTTGTGTTTGTCCACAACCTGGCTCATACGCGCTGGCGTCGGCCAGTTCGGCACCCCTTCGAACATCAGGGTAATCGCGCCGCAGGCCAGTGGTCCGTACAGCAGGTAGCTGTGGCCGGTGACCCAGCCGACATCGGCGGTGCACCAGTAAACATCGCCGTCGTGATAATCGAAGACATACTTAAAGGTGGTGGCTGCATAAACCAGATAGCCGCCGGTGGTGTGCAGTACGCCTTTAGGCTTGCCTGTAGAACCGGAGGTATAGAGGATAAACAGCGGGTCTTCGGCATTGACTTCAACCGGCTGGTGTTGCGGGCTGGCATTGGCGGTGAGGGCGTCCCACCACAGGTCGCGGCCTTCGTGCCAGTCGATGTTGCCGCCGGTACGTTTAAGTACCACGACATGCTCAACGGTTTTTACATTCGGATTTTTCAGCGCGTCATCGACATTCTTTTTCAACGGGATATTACGCCCGGCACGTACGCCTTCATCGGCGGTGATCACCAGCCGGGAGCTGGAGTCCACAATGCGTCCGGCAACGGCTTCCGGCGAGAAGCCACCGAAAATGACCGAGTGGACGGCACCGATACGCGCACAGGCCAGCATCGCGACTGCGGCTTCCGGAACCATGGGCATATAGATAGCCACCACGTCGCCTTTTTTAATGCCCAGGTCTGTCAGTACATTGGCAAAACGGCAGACATCTGTATGCAACTGGCGATAGGTAATATGTTTACTTTGGCTGGCGTCGTCGCCTTCCCAAATGATGGCGGTTTGGTCGCCACGTTCGGCAAGATGGCGGTCAAGACAGTTGGCCGCAAGGTTCAGCGTGCCGTCTTCGTACCATTTAATGGAGACATTACCCGGGGCGAAGGAAGTGTTTTTCACTTTCTGATAGGGTTTAATCCAGTCAAGGATTTTGCCTTGCTCGCCCCAGAAGGTGTCAGGGTCGGTGATGGATTGCTGATATTTAGCCTCGTACTGCTCCGGATTGATCAGGCAACGTTCCGCAATATTTGCGGGAATATCGTGTTTATGGATTTGGCTCATGGCTTTTGCTCTCCTTGTAGGATGTTAATAATATGTCAAATAAACGTTAATTATAGGGGCTTTGCCTGGTTTGTTTATTATTTGCGCTATAGATCACGCATTGACTGAACAGTATGAAAACTGAACAAATGAATCTTTGAAGGAAAATAATTGCCGGAATTAATTATCTAAAAATGGCTGAAAAAAAGTTTTTTCATAACAAATGGTTATGTATGATAAATGGCATAAAAAAGCGTTTTTATGCATAAATTCAGTCAATACCCCTTCTGGTAAAGGGTTGCGCCCTACACCCTGCAAATGGTACTGATAATGCGCGTTAAAAAACCCCGCAAGAGCGTGTGACGCTAACCATACCCTTTCCGTATTAGTCGTTCCCCACCGGGAAGGTCGCTTCATTGAGGATGTCTCGAGTTATGAAAAATTTGAAAGTCAGCCTGGCCTGGCAGATTCTGCTGGCCCTGGTGCTGGGTATTCTTCTGGGCAGTTACTTGCACTATCACAGCGACAGCCGCGAATGGCTGATTGCGAATCTCCTGTCTCCGGCAGGCGATATCTTTATTCATTTGATCAAAATGATTGTTGTGCCGATTGTTATCTCCACGCTGGTGGTGGGTATTGCCGGTGTGGGTGATGCGAAACAATTGGGGCGTATTGGCGCCAAGACCATTATTTATTTCGAAGTGATCACCACGGTGGCCATTGTGCTGGGTATTACGCTGGCGAATGTCTTCCAGCCGGGGTCGGGCATTGATATGTCACAACTCGCGGCGGTGGATATTTCGAAATATCAGAGCACCACGGCAGAAGTGCAAAGCCACGCGCATGGCTTGATGAACACGATTTTGTCTCTGGTGCCGACCAACATCGTGTCTTCGATGGCGAAGGGCGAAATGCTGCCGATTATTTTCTTCTCGGTACTGTTTGGCCTGGGGCTTTCTTCACTGCCTGCCACGCACCGCGAACCGCTGGTTACGGTGTTCCGTTCTATCTCTGAAACCATGTTCAAAGTGACCCATATGGTGATGCGTTACGCGCCGGTCGGCGTATTTGCGCTGATCTCCGTAACGGTCGCGAACTTCGGTTTTGCGTCCCTGTGGCCGCTGGCGAAACTGGTGGTGCTGGTTTACTTTGCGGTGCTGTTCTTTGCGCTGGTGGTGCTGGGACTGGTGGCGCGGATGTGCAAACTCAGTATCTGGACGCTCATCCGCATTCTGAAAGATGAGCTGATCCTGGCCTACTCCACTGCAAGCTCTGAAAGTGTGCTGCCGCGTATCATTGAGAAGATGGAAGCCTATGGCGCGCCAGCATCCATCACCAGCTTCGTGGTACCGACTGGTTACTCCTTTAACCTCGACGGTTCTACGCTGTACCAGAGTATTGCTGCCATCTTTATTGCACAGCTTTACGGTATCGACCTGTCGCTGGGCCAGGAGATCATTCTGGTGCTGACGCTGATGGTTACCTCTAAAGGTATTGCCGGTGTGCCGGGCGTTTCGTTCGTGGTGTTGCTGGCAACGCTGGGCAGTGTGGGCATTCCGCTGGAAGGTCTGGCCTTTATTGCCGGTGTTGACCGTATCCTTGATATGGCGCGTACCGCCCTGAACGTTGTGGGTAATGCGCTGGCGGTACTGGTTATCGCCAAGTGGGAACACAAGTTTGACCGTAAAAAAGCCGCGGCTTACGAGCGTGAAATGCTCGGCAAGTTCGACAAGACGGCCGATCTGTAATCGTCACGCCGCCTTCCGTCCGGGAGGCGGCGCTTCTTGTTTCAGGCCGTAATAACGGTAATCTGTTGTTCCTTTAATACGGTACGCAGTGCATCGCTGATATTTGCTTCAATGATTATCACATCAAGCGCCTGAGGCCGTGCCACAACATAGCGTGCCACGCCGGGCAGTTTATCTGCCGTCAGGGCAACAACCGTCTGGTTACTTTGTTTCAGCACCGCTTTTTTAAATTCGCAGTCGGCAAAATCAAACCCTGTTAGCCCAACATCCGGGTCCATAGCGCAACCGCCAATAAACACCTGATCGAATAACATCTCCTGAATCTGCGCAACGGCACCACTGCCAACGCAGCCTCCCGTGGCCTGATGAATCTGCCCGCCCAGAAGGATCACTTCGCTGTGCGAGCGTTTCATGAGTTCGACGGCGATTTCGGGTGAGTTCGTCACCGCTGTGATGCGGATATTCGCAGGCAGGGCTCTGGCGATGGCCAGATTCGTCGTACCGGCATCAATAAAAATACAGGTGTCTGGCTTCACCAGCGCTGCGCATTGCTGCGCGATCTTGTCCTTTTCTGCACTGTTTTTCACTTTGCGACTGTGAAAATTCCCGGCTTCCGGCAACTGCAGTACCGCGCCACCATAGACCTTTTTGCACACGCCTGAATGACTAAGCTCTTGTAAATCCCTGCGAATAGTATGTTCAGATACCTGCATCTGGCTGGCCAGTTCTGCACAGACAACGCGTCCGTTTTCCTGCAAAAGCTGGCGAATACGTGCTTGTCGCTGTTGCGGAAAAGCTGCATAATCGAGCATAAAGCCTCTTTATTGAAATGTCATCGAGCAATAATGAGCATGATCCAGCATTATGAACCGCCTTGTCAATGTGGCTACCGGGCATAACCACTGTGGAGATAAAAGATGAAAATTGCACACGTCGCGCTCTGGACGCGCAACCTGGATGCGCAGGTCGCTTTCTGGCAGGAAGTGTTCGGCGGGCAGAGCAACGAACGCTATCTCAGTAAAAACCGTCCTGGCTTCGCCTCGCACTTCATTTCCCTGAGCGAGGGGCCGACCATTGAACTGATGGCCTTGCCTGAGCTTGATGATGCGCCGGCTAACCCGGAGTTTGTCGGCTGGGCGCATATCGCGATTACCGTTGGTGGTAGCAATGAGGTGGACGCGATGGCGCAAAAAGCACAGGCTAACGGGTGTTTGCTAAGCCCGGCGAGGTGGACCGGCGATGGGTTTTATGAAGCGGTGATTGCCGACCCGGACGGTAATCGCATTGAGCTGGTCGCGGCGTAATCTCCCTTACCGGGCCATATAATATATGCACGTCGACTGTCGCCTCCTAAATTGCGGGGCGATTTTTTTATAGCAGATTAAGTAATTGTAGCCATAATACGTCTGTCGCGGATATTAGCACGCGTTTAACGTTACCCTGATGATACGGAGAGTTCAGGAATGTCAGACTTTTATCTACATGAAGGCAATCGCTATATTGTTAAAAATCAAAAGGGATTGAAAATAGCCCTGGCGATCGCGTTTGCTGCGATGGGCGTTTATGCCTATTTCAAACATGAATCATCACTGCGCGGTATTATTGTCGCGCTCGTTTTATTTGCCATTGCCGGCGTGATGCTGGCGACGCTGCGCATCAAGATGGTATTTGATTTAGATAAACGCATTTTTTATATCCAGAACGGCGGCGGCAAAACGACATACAACCAGTCGTTGGATAATTTCGCAGGGCTTGAGTTGATTCGCCAGTACCGCTTTTTTGGCCTTATTCGTAACAGTATTGTCAATGTGGTCTTTAACGTTGACGGTAAAACCTCGAAAATGCCGATAAGGCAGTTTGGCCCCGGCCAGAAAGCGCCGCAGGCTATGATGGAAGAGACGGAAGCCTTTCTGGGTATCAGCCCGCGAGGAGATGCCTGATGCCAGCCCCTTTGCTGGTAGAGTTGACCGACCGGCGCCTGGTCTATCGTCCGTGGAAGGTCGGTAGCGCACTGGTATTTGTCGCGGCCGGTATTGCCCTGCTGGTCGGCACGTTTATTTGGACGCAAATGAACGACAGGACACTGCAATCCGTCATCGTGTTTCTGCTTTTCGGCGCCGTTCTGACGGGGTACGGGCTTATCTACACCCTAAAGAATGCGGAAGTGCTTATTTTTGATGTCGCCACCGGGCGGATAACGAAGAAAGCTCCCTTTCTGCCGGAAAAAGATCTCAGCCGTTTTAATGAGGTCTACTCCATTTCACGCGTCGGCGAAATGCGGACATTTCATTATGCCCTGAGCCGTAAGAGCGAGCACGGCGGCGGTAATATTGCCATTTCTGACGATTTTTTAAGTGAAAAACGCGAGCCTGAACGCACTGCGTTTGAAGAGAATATTTTGCCTGTTATTTCAAGGCTGCTTAATTTAAAACCATAATCATTTAATGGTTATGTCATAAATAACAAAATAAAACGGGGTGCGATAATCACACCCCGTTTTTTTTACGCCGCTATTAGCCCAGTGCGCTTTCGCGCAGACGCGATTTCAGTTTGTTGTACTCGTCGATCACATACTGCTCGGCAGCACGCTGGTCGGGAATACGTTCCACATTCACCGCGCAGTACTTGTACTCTGGCGTTTTGGTAATCGGACTCAGGTTCTCCGTCACCAGCTCGTTACAGGCACCAATCCACCACTGGTAGGTCATGTACACCGCGCCTTTATTCGGGCGTTCACTGACCTGCGCACGAGTGATAATCCGGCCTTTACGCGAGTTCACCCACACCAGCGCTTCATCTTCAATACCGAGGCGCGCGGCATCGGCGGTGTTGATTTGCGCGTAGCCGGGTTCATCTGCCAGTGCCGACAGCGCCGCACAGTTGCCGGTCATCGAACGGCAAGAGTAGTGGCCCACTTCACGCACGGTAGAGAGCACCATCGGGAACTCGTCGTTGAGTTTGTCGATTGGCGCGACCCAGTCGCAGGTGAAGAACTTCGCCAGCCCGGTATCGGTGTCGAACTTCTCTTTGAAGAGATACGACGTCCCCTGGTCGGCATCCGATGTATCGCGACACGGCCACTGAATGTAGCCCAGCTCACCCATTTTCTCGTAGGTGGCGCCGTAGAAATCCGGGCAGAGATGACGCAATTTGTCCCAGATTTCCTGCGTGTTGTTGTAATGCATCGGGTAGCCCATACGGGTGGCAATCTCACTGATAATCTGCCAGTCCGTTTTCAGATCCCACTTCGGTTCTACCGCTTTAAAGAAGCGCTGGAAGCCACGGTCAGCCGCCGTGAACACACCTTCATGCTCACCCCAGGAGGTGGATGGCAATATGACGTCCGCCGCCGACGCGGTTTTGGTCATAAAGATATCCTGCACGATGACCAGTTCCAGATCCTCAAACGCTTTACGCACGGCGGATAGTTCTGCATCGGTCTGCAGCGGATCTTCCCCCATGATGTACGCGGCGCGCACTTCACCATGTGCCGCGCGGTGCGGCAGTTCGCTGATGCGATAACCGGTATGCGCGGGCAGCTCGGCCACACCCCAGGCTTTCGCGAATTTATCGCGGTGAGCCTGTTCTTTGACGAACTGGTAGCCCGGGAAGGTATCCGGCAGCGCACCCATATCGCAGGCGCCCTGGACGTTGTTCTGCCCACGTACCGGGTTCACCCCAACATGCGGTTTACCCAGGTTGCCCGTCAGCATGGCGAGACTGGTCAGCGAACGTACCGTCTCTACGCCCTGATAGAACTGGGTTACGCCCATGCCCCACAGGATGGTGGCGTTTTTCGCACCGGCATACATGCGGGCGGCTTTACGGATATCCGCAGCGCACACGCCCGTGATCTCTTCCACCGACTCCGGCGTATAGCCTTCGACGATTTTTTTGTACTCTTCAAAACCCTGGGTACGCGAGGCCACGAACGCCTGGTCGTACAGGTTTTCTTCAATAATCACATGCCCGAGTGCGTTTAACAGCGCGATGTTCGAGCCGTTTTTCAACGCAACGTGCATATCAGCAATACGCGCGGTTTCGATTTTGCGCGGATCGCAGACGATGATTTTTGCCCCGTTCTGTTTCGCCCGAATCACGTGGTTAGCGACGATAGGGTGCGAATCCGCCGGGTTATAGCCAAAGATAAACACGAGATCCGTGTTATCGATTTCGTTAATGGCATTACTCATTGCGCCATTGCCGACCGACTGGTGCAGACCTGCAACCGATGGGCCGTGTCAGACGCGTGCGCAGCAGTCCACGTTATTGGTACCAATAACGGCGCGCGCAAATTTTTGCATTATGTAGTTGGTTTCGTTCCCCGTACCGCGGGACGAGCCGGTTGTCTGAATCGCATCCGGGCCATACTTCTCTTTAATGGCGCTCAGGCGAGTGGCAACGTAATCCAGGGCTTCATCCCAGGAGACGGCTTCCAGTTTGCCGCCACGCTGGCGACGGATCATTGGGGTTTTCAGACGAGGCGTAAGGATCTGTGTATCATTAATAAAATCCCAGCCATAGTAGCCTTTCAGACACAGGGTACCCTGGTTGGTCTTTCCTTGCGCAGCCTCCGCCCGAACGATTTTTCCGTTATCCACCACCAGGTTAATCTTGCAACCTGAGGCGCAATACGGACAAACCGTGACGACTTTTTTCATCGCTATCGCTCCAGTTAAGAAAGATCGCGCTTTGCGCGCTCACTCGACCCATTATGCATCTTCTATGCCATGCTTCTTTTGTGGGTATTGCCTGATTTTACGTCCGAATTTTGGTCAAAATACTGACGAAGGGCAGGCCATCGTCAAATTTGACGTGACGAAGGCGAGGGGATGTGACCGCGATTATAAAAACAGCATTAATTCACCGCCTTTATGGTTCCGCCAAATAAAATAAAGCAACGAATCACTTTTCCTGACGGATGCGGACAATGAAACCTGCGATTCTGGTAGTGGATGACGATGTGGCGGTCTGCGAACTGCTCAGGGATGTGTTGAGCGAACACGTCTTTACGGTACACGTGTGTCATAACGGGCTGGATGCAATTGCCGCGGCAGCACGGCATCCTGAAATTGCGCTGGTGTTGCTCGATATGGTCCTGCCGGACATCAACGGCCTGATGGTGCTTACCCAACTGCAGAAACAACGCCCTGAGCTGCCGGTGATTATGCTCACGGGGCTGGGCAGTGAATCGGATGTGGTAGTGGGGCTGGAAATGGGGGCTGATGACTATATTGGCAAACCCTTTACCCCACGGGTGCTGGTGGCGCGGGTGAAGGCGGTGATGCGCCGCACGGGCGCGCTGGCGGCGGATGTGCAGACGATGAAAATGGCCGGGTATGCCTTTAATGGCTGGCATCTTGATCCCGCACGCTGCCAGCTTAGCGACCCCCGTCGGCAAACCGTTGATTTAACCCAGGGGGAGTACAGCCTGCTGCTGGCGCTGGTACAAAACGCGCGTCGTGTACTCAGCCGTGAGCAACTGCTGGAATTGACCCACAGTGAAAGCGTTGAGGTGTTTGACCGCACTATCGATGTATTGATCATGCGCCTGCGCCGCAAAATTGAGATCAACCCGCATCAACCCGCGTTAATCAAAACAATACGCGGGCTGGGCTATGTTTTTGCGGCGGATGTCGTACACAGCGAACAGGCGGCGTAGCGGCGCTACGCCGCCTGGTGTGCGGGAACCTGTCGCCCTTCTTCCAGCTTAATAATGCGATCGGCCAGATGAAAATAGCGGTCATCGTGGGTGATCGCCAGAATGGTTTTCCCCTCCGCTTTCAGCGCAGGCAACAGTTCACGGTAAAAAACCTCTTTGAATTCAGGATCCTGATCCGCAGCCCACTCATCAAAGACGTAAAAGGGACGCTGCTCAATCCAGGCCTGGAGCAGCGCCAGCCGCTTACGTTGCCCCTGGGAGAGCGAGGTGGTGGAAAAGCGCCCGTCGCGGAAGCTGACTTTGTGGTCCAACCGCAACAGGCGTAGTAATTTGTCCACCTCTTGCGGCGTGCGCGCACTGGCAAATGCCACATCGCCGAACAGGAAAAAGTCGCTAAACACTACCGAGAACTGCTGGCGGTACATCTCTTGTCTGTCCGGGCCGATGGGCTCACCGTTGAGGCTAATCTCGCCGCTGTCCGGTGGATAAAGCCCTACCAGCAGGTTGGCAAAGGTGGTTTTGCCGCTGCCGTTGCCCCCCACCAGGAAGACCAGCTCGCCGGGCCGAAAATGCAGGCTAAGTGGGCCAAGCGTAAAGCGTTCGCCGTCGCTGCCTTCGTATTGATAACGCACCTCCGTCAGCGACAGGCTGCTGAATACGCTCGCTTTCTCTGCGTTCTGTGGCGCTTCCGGTTCCAGTTCGCCACTCAACTGCTGGACCCGCTGTAGGGCGATACGTGCGCTGGCGATAGCGGGCAGCGCAGAGAGTACCCCTTCGACCGGGACAATCATGTACAAAAACACCATGGTGTAGCCGGTGATAACGGTGGATTCCAGCGCCAGCGGCCCGCGCAGCGCGTAGATGACGATGCCGATAAACGAAAAAAACAGCACGCTTCCCCAGTTGGTCGCCAGCCCATACAGTACGTAGCCGTGAGTACGCTCTTTGCGCACGGTCTCGATATTGTCCGCCAGCTCGCCATCGACAAACTGGCGCAGTCTTCGGGCGTTTAGGCGATATTCCCGCCCGCCGTCAAACAGGGTTTTGCACTGTTGCATCAGGGTATCTTCACGCTGGCGCGAACGGCGCAACAGACCCAGCGCCCGACCATGGGCAATCTGATATCCCACGCTACCAAGAATAATCGCCGCCAGCGCCAGGGCGAAAACCGTCATCGACAGCATACCGAGGTAAATCAGGCAGCCTGCGATCATCGCGCCGTAGATAAACAGGTTTGGCAGGCTGACAAAGAAAACCACCAGCGTATCCAGATCCTGAGTAAACACCGACAGGGTGCGAGCCATGCCAGTCTTTTCCATCCTCAGCCAGGGGGTCTTACTAATGCGCTGGATCAGTTCGTTACGCAGGCGTGCTTTCACCTTTTGCCCCAGAGACATAAAGGTAGTCTGGGAAATAATACGTGTGGCCAGCATCAACAATGCCAGCAGCGCGAATTGCAACCCGGCGTTAAGCCACGCCTGCGCCCCGGAGAGGCTCAGGCTGTGGTTGATCATCGCCAGCAACGATGCGTTGCTAAAACCGCTGATAAGCCCGGTGACGACGGCCAGTAACAGCCAGCCGCCCACCAGACGAAACAGCGTAAAAAATACCGACATGGTCTCTTCCTTATTTTTTGCTCACAACAAATCACTGCGGCCCGGAGGCCCGGCTGCGTAACAGCGGCCAAATCAATAACGGCACGCCAACCAGTGACGCCACCAGCCCCACCGGGAGCTGGCGAGGGTAGAGCGCGTTATGCCCCAGCCAGTCAGCCGCCACCATCACCAGTGCGGAGAGCAGCGCGGCGGTAAAAAGCTGCGCCAATGGGTCTTTCACCCCCAGCCGCCGGGCCAGGTGCGGTCCCAACAGGCCGACGAACGACACCGGCCCGACTAACAGCGTGGTAAAGCCGGTCATCAGCGCCGCCAGCGACAGTACCGCGATACGCGCTTTAGGGACGCCAAGTCCTAATGACGCCGCGACGCCGCCCATGGGTAACAGCACCAGCCAGCGGCGGAAAAGGGGGGCGACCGCCAGCAGCACCAGGGTGACGATCAACAGCACTCCGGCAAGGGGGGCGTTGACGTAATAGGTGGTGCCGCTCATCAGCGGCAGTAATTTGGCGCTACTTTCCAGGTGATGCAGCATGACCACATTGACCACCGCCTGGCACAGGGCGTTGAGCGCCAGTCCGTTTAGCAGAACGCGCTGAGGGTTAAAGGCGCTTTGCTGACTGTTCCATAAGGTGATCCCCAGACTTATCAGCGCCCCCAGCGTACTGCTGAGCAGCAACATGCCGTTGCCGCTGGTGGGAAAGAGGGCAACCACCACGGTAATGCCGAGTACGGCACCGCCGCCAATGCCCAACACTTCCGGGCTGGCGAGCGGGTTTCCGCTCACGCGCTGCATCAGCACACCCGCACCTGCCAGTAGCGCGCCCGCACAGATGGCGGCCAGCAGTCTGGGCAGGCGCAGCGGCAGCAGTACATCCAGTTCTTGCAGCGTGGCCAGATGCCAGTTGTGCAGGCTGCGACCAAAAAACAGCGACACCGCCGTGGCGGCAAGCAGCGCCGTCAGCGCCCAGCCAAAGGCGCGGCGTCCGGTGAAAACCGACGGGGCGGCGATGGGTATCGGAGCGGTGTCAATCACATGCGTCCGTGTACGCCGGGCGAGCAGGATCAGCAGCGGCCCGCCGGTCAGGGCGGTGAGCATCCCGGCGGGCAGGAGCTGGCCGTTAAAAATGGCGATGCGCGAGGCGCACAGATCGGTGAACCACAGCAGACCTGCGCCGATAAACGCGGTTTGCCAGAGCGTTTCGCGCGAGGTGCGCGCGCCGCATAGCCGGGCCAGATGCGGCGCGGCAAGACCAACAAAACTGATAACGCCGACTGCATTGATCACCATCGCGCTCATCAGAAGTGCCAGAGTTATGACGACGGCGCGAATACGAAAAGGTGAGGCGCCGAGACTACTGACCATGGTTTCCGGCAGTTGTAGCAGTTCGAGCTGCCGCGACATCAGTAGCAACGCCAGCAACCCGCCGCCGAGCCAGGGGAGAAGATGATAAAAGGTTTGCCACCCTTCCTGGGCCAGCGAGCCGCCGGTCCACATCATTGCCGCCAGCAAAAAGCGGTCATTCACCACCGCAATCAGCATGGTGACCGCGCCACACCACAGGTTGATCATCATCCCGGCCTGAATCATCACCAGCGGTGACAGCCGCTGACGCCACGCCAGTAATAGCACACAGGCCAGTGCGCCCACTTCGCCGAGGATGACAATGCCGGTACGAAAGGCCAGTAGTGAGGCGGGGAACCAGAGTGACGCCAGTCCCATCGCCAGCGTCGCACCGGCGGTCATGCCGAGGGTGGTGGGTTCAGCGAGCGGATTACGTAATACCCGCTGCATCAACCAGCCACAAATACCCAGCGTTGCTCCGGCAACCAGCGCCATACACTGGCGCGGCGCCCAGAGCGTTTGTAGTAAAATGGCGGGAATAGCGCGGGTGTCGGCAGTGAACAATTCATTGAGCCCGCCCTGCTGGAGGATATTTTGTAGCGCAAGGCCGCTGGCGGCGCTCCAGAGCAGCAGGATCAATAACCACCCCCGGCGGGAGGAAAGGGGCTTAATCATGGTCCCATCCTGTTAACAGCGTGTCGAGCATGGCGGCAAAACGGCTGGCGGTGACCAGCGCGCCCGCAGAGGTGAAATGTGTTGGTGCCAGCCGCAGGCGGTTGCCCGACGTGAGCGGCAGACGTTGCCAGAGCGGGCTGGCCTGCCAGGCCTGTGCGGCGCGGCGTTCGTCGTCATCCGCCGTCAGAAGCAGCAGACGGGCATCGGTTTGGGCAATTTGCGTCAGTTCGACCAGTGATTCGCCGCCGGGAGGAGAGGGGGCGCGCCAGGCGTTCTGAATGCCGCATCCCGCCAGCACATCCCCCGGCACGCAGCCTTCGCCGAGCAGGCGGACGTGCAGTGAATTGACCGTAAAGGCCAGAAAAAGCGGACGGGAAAGACCCGCCGCACTCTCGCGGGTCTGTGCCATTTGCTGTTGCAGGTGCTGGATGAGCGCATCGGCCTGCGGCTTACGATCAAATAACGCGGCCATCTGTTTTGTCGCTGCCGTATAGCCCGCCAGTCCGTTAACCGGAAGCGTCACCACGGGAGCAATGCGCTCAAGAATCGGCGTAAGCAGCGCATGTTGCGGCGTGACAATAATATTATCCGGGCGTAGGGCGTACAGCGCTTCCAGATTGGGCTGGAAAAGCAGTCCGATGTCGACCACATCAGTGGGCATCGCCGGGACGTTGATAAGCTTGCGATACCAGTTTGGTGCACTGACGGCAGTGGGCGTAACGCCGAGCGCCAGCGCCAGCTCTGCCAGCCCCCAGTCCAGAATTGCCACGCGTCGCGGCACCGCAGCGCTGGCCATGCCGATAAACGGCATCGCCAGTAAGCCTTGTAATAAACGACGGCGTGAGAGCATGCCGTTTACCATTGATAGTTCAGCGTCGCGACATACTGGCGTTTGGTGCCATACCAGCATCCGCTGTTCTGACAGGTCGCCAGATAGGTTTTGTTTCCCAGGTTAGCCGCATTTAGCGCCACACCCCATTGATGCCACTGGTACGCCAGACGCGCATCGTAAACGGTGACCGCCGGGATTTTCATCGTGTTGGTGGTGTTGGCGTAGCTGGTGCCGATATAGCGCGCACCGCCTCCAACCGAGAAACCCTCCAGCACGCCACCCTTAAAGGCGTATTCACTCCACAGACGGGCCGTATTACGGGCGATGCCAATCGGTTTTTTACCTTTCGTGGCGTCGTTCGCCTGGGTCACCTCCGGAGAGGTCAGCGCGTAGGAGCTCAGTACTAACCACTCTGGCGTTATGTTGATTTTGCCTTCCGCTTCAATACCGCGTGAGCGGATCTCACCGGTCTGCACACTGTAGTTAGCGTGATCCGGGTCGGCGGTGGCAACGTTGGTCTGTTTGAGGTCATACAGCGCCAGCGTGAACAGCGCATCCAGGCCTGTGGGATCGTATTTCAGACCCACTTCACTCTGTTTGCCTTTGGTCGGTTTAAAGGCGTTGCCCGCATACGTTGTTCCACTGGTGGGCATAAACGAGGTGGAGTAGCTGATATAGGGCGCAAGACCGTTATCAAAGTGGTACAGCAGCCCGGCACGCCCGGTTTTGGCGTGGTCATCTGTGCCGGAGCGGGTGTTATTCACCAGATTGTGGGCATCGCTTTTCGCATAGTCATAGCGGCCGCCAAGGCTCAACAGCCAGTTGTTCCACTCCGCCTGATCCTGCAAATAGACGCCGGTCTGATCGACCGTCGATTTGCTGGTGGAGGTGAAATCCGGCAGTGTGACCGGGGTGCTGTAGTCCGGATCCAGATAGTTCAGATCGCTCGCCACGCCGGAACCGGAACGGGAGCGCTGGGAGGTGTGGTTGTAATCCACGCCGGTCAACAAGGTATGGGCGACAGGTCCGGTGCTCAGCCTGAACTGTGCCTGGTTATCCAGCGCGAGGTTGGTCATGGTTTCGCGGTTGTGCATGGTAAAGCGGTGCACTTCCGGTGCGTTGCTGACCGTTCCCCACGGGTAGACCATGTTGTACAGCGAGCTGGCGCTGATATAGCGCACATTCTGGCGTACGGTGACGTTATCGTTGAACTGGTGATCGAACTGATAGCCGATACTTGCCTGTTTACGTTCGTATTTGTCGACATCCGGCTGGCCGCCGTAGAAGCGGGTCGGGATTTTGCCGTTCGGGTTATTCGTTAGCGTCCCGGAGGTCGGAAGCAGGTTGTAGAAACCGGTGTCCGGGTCTTTTCGCAACTGCGCCAGTACGGTCAGATGGGTTCTGTCATCCGGCTGCCAGGTCAGGGACGGCGCGATATCGTAATGTTCATAGCGGGTATAATCGACCTGTGTCTGGGTCTTGAAGTAGGTGCCGCCGATACGCCCCAGCAATGTATCGTCATCGGTCAGCGGGCCCGTGACATCAAAGCCGGTGCCAAACTGATTGTCATTACCGCCGCTGATGTAGACTTCGCCGCCAGGCTGACTCTGCGGTTTTTTACTGACGAGGTTCACCACTCCGCCAGGGCTCGTCTGACCATAAAGCACCGATGTCGGCCCTTTGACCACTTCAATGCGCGAAAGCAGGTACGGGTCCCAGCCCGGACGGCTCCAGTAGTTGCGCGGCAGGCGCAGGCCATCCAGATATTCGTCGGCTTCAAAACCGCGCACGTTGATAGTGTCAAAACGGCTATCCGAACCGGTGGACTCTGCTGCGACGCCCGCCATGTAACGCAGCGCCTGGGTGACGGTTTTTGCCGCCTGCGAGGTCATCTGCGCCTGGGTGATCACCGATACGCTTTGCGGCGTCCGGCTTATCGGCGTGGTCCCTTTCGTTGCCGCCCCCGCATCATGCGCCACTGCGGTGATTTCATCATCGTGCCCCTGCGAACTGGCCGCCGTGACGATGACCGTCTCTTCTTTTTTTGTTCCCTGTCCGTTATCCGCAGCGGCTGCCTGCCCACCGTATCCCGCGATAATGACGCACATCAGCGTTTTCAGCGGCTTATCCTTCAACAACCAGCGTGTGTGTTTCATGGTCTTTCCGAGAGTTATTAGAATTCGATGGAAATGATAATTATTCAACTTTAAAAAAGAAGTGGGCTTGTGGCAGAATGGCGAAGCTTTAAGACGGAATGTCTAAGACCGGACAAAAGTTGTCTGTATACGCTACAGCAGTGAAAAATTGAGAGGATCGGACAGGTGCGGGGAAAAACGACGACGCAGTACACCGTAAAAGGTGTCTCACCCGATGAGCGGGATGCCGCGCCGTACGGCATTCAGGGGCTGCGGCAGCTACAGTATAACCCAGGAAGCGAAGAGCCGTTCCATGCCCATGAACAGGGGCAGTTTATCGCGCCTTTGCAAGGGGTCGCCAAAGTGCGTACCGGGCAGGAAGTGTGGGTGCTGTTTCCCGGCAGAGGGTTGTGGATCCCCGGCGACATGCCTCACGGGCTGGAAGCGGTAGATAAAGTGGTCAGTTGGAATATCTATTTTTCGCCACAGGCTTCGCGCGGCTACCCGCAGGTTTGTAAAGGGCTGAGCGTGACGCCGCTGATGCAGGCATTGATGGTTGCCGGGAGCGACAGGGAGATGGATACGGCGCGCCAGCAACTGGTTTTCGGCTTGCTCAGCAATGAGTTTCAGCGCCTGGCCCCTGCCACGTTATGTCATCTGACGTTGCCACAGGAGCGGCGTTTGCAAAAGGTCTGCAAAGCCTTGTGCAGCGAACCGGGGCATGCGGCAACGCTCGCCTGGTGGAGCTCGCAGGTGGGGGCCAGCGAACGTACGCTCGCCCGGTTGTTCCGCAAAGAGACCGAACTGGGCTTCACCGAATGGCGTCAGCAGGTTCGTCTGCTGGAGGCGGTATGCAGCCTGGCGCGCGGCGTGGCGGTTAACCAACTGGCCAATGAGCTTGGCTATACCAGCCCCAGCGCGTTTATCGCTATGTTCAAAAAGAAACTGGGCGCATCGCCGCAGCGCTATTTCCAGTCTGCCCTGTAACGCGGCGCTATGGCGCGCCGTCGATCTCTTGTTTTAATTCTTCCAGCGATTTCGCCCCGTCGATGGCGTTCGCGCAAAGCAGGCTTGCCCGGGCGCAGGCGTGGGCCAGTTGAATGCTTTGCGCCAGCGGCCAGTGTTCGTGGCAGCCGTAGAGCAGCCCGGCGCAAAACGCATCTCCCGCACCGACGCTACCGATGATCTCCTCTTGCGTGAGCATCTGGGTGGCTATCCACTGGCCATCGCGGCCTGGTTCCTCGCCCCATGCCCCCTCCGGGCAGTGGATCACCACGCGCTGGCGTACCCCGGCGGCGAGCAACTGCGAGGCGGCCGTGGCGATGTTGGCGATATGCGGCGAATCGTCAGGCAGGCGCATCTCCAGCCCGCTAAATTCTCCCGCTTCCATCTCGTTGATGACCAGATAATCCAGATGCGGCAGGCAGGGCATCACCAGCGGCTGATAACGCGGATCGCCCTTGCGGGAGACCAGATCGAGCGACGTTTCGTAACCCTGCTCGCGCATCTGTGCCAGCAGGCGGGCGCTGCGGGTACCAAACTCCTCATCCGGCAGGTCAAGGCTGTCGAGCAGCAACAAATAGCCGAGATGGAAGATTTTCATGGTCTGGTCCAGGCTGTTGAATGCCGGGAGATCCAGAAGACGGTTGGCGCCGGGGGAGTGGAAGAAGGTGCGTTGGCCGGTTGGATCGGTCATGACCTGCGACATGGAAGTCGGGGCAGAATTGGTGCGCTGCACATGCTGGCGATTGACATGATACTGGTCGAGCATCGCCATAATGTAATCCCCGTCGCTGTCTTCACCGACCAGCCCCACCGCCTGAAGCGGCATGCCCGTGCGCATTTTGGCCAGCGTCAGCAGGACATTGAGCGGCGCTCCACCGGTAGAACGCTCGCTTTGCGTGATCTCCGCTAACCAGCCACGCTCCGGCCATTGCACAATCTGGTGCACATGATCGACCAGCATGTTTCCGGCGGCGATAACTCCTTTTCTTTCCATCAGAGTTGCCCCGCGCTGCCAAAGACGCGCATCTGCCCGGCAACGGTGTCGGTGATGGCCTCTTCCACGCTCAGCAAGAGCTGGGCGAATTCGTCGTAGAGAGGCTGGCGGTTGGCCATGCGTGCTTCAATGGTGTCCAGCGCCGCTTGCGACATCCCGGTATAGAAATTGATTTTATGGATGCCAAGCCCGATAGCGCGCCGGAAATCCGCGTCACTGATGCCGGAACCACCGTGGAGCACCAGCGGCAGGCCGGTTTGCTGGCGAATCGCCTCCAGGCGAGCAAAGTCGAGCTTCGGTTCCCCTTTGTATTTACCATGGGCGTTACCAATGGCGACGGCGAGGGTGTCGATACCGGTACGGTCGACAAAATCACGCGCTTTGGCGGGGTCGGTAAACCAGGCTTCATCCGCATGACCATACAATGCGCCACCTTCATCGCCGCCAACGGCCCCGAGTTCAGCCTCCACCGAGACGCCCACCGCATGGCACATCTTCACCACTTCCCGCGTCTGGCGAATATTCTCTTCATATTCCAGCGTAGAGCCATCAAACATCACCGAAGTAAAGCCCAGCCTTAAGGCGCGCACCACGGATTCAAAATGCAGGCCGTGATCGAGGTTAAGCACCACCGGAATGTCATGGTGGGCGGCTTCGTATTTCACCGCTTCCACCAGTGATTCGAGGGAGACATATTTGAAGTGCACCTCGGCGATATTGATGATGAAAGGCGAGCGCTCCTGTCTCGCCGCAGCATACAGCGCGCGTAAAAAGTGGGAGTCGAGCACGTTGAACGCGCCCAGCGCGTAGTGATGTTCACGGGCGTGCGCCAAACCCTGGGCAAGCGAAATCAAAGCCATCGTATTCTCCTTAGCTCAGAAACAGACCATATTCGTTACACAGCACTAGCTGCGCGGGTTCGTCTTCCAGAATGTCGTTAAAGCGATCTACCGGGTGCAGGAAGTGGTTGTCATGTTCGTCATCGTTGACCGACGACACTTCGCCGACCAGCACATCGCCGAAACCGGATTCGCCCCAAAAGCTGTGGTACAGACCGGGCGGCAGGCAAATGCTTTCCCCTGGTGAGAGGCGTAACTGGCTGCCCGCTGAATGTGTCTGGAGACAACCGTCGATAACCACGCTCACGTCGGTATACGTCGTCTCTTCATGCGCGCCGGCGTTCCACAGCTCGATAATCAGATTGCCGCCGCCACGGTTAATAATGTCTTCGCGTTTGCGCCAGTGAAAATGCATGGGTGTGACCTGCCCGTCGCGCACGTGCATGATTTTTTCCGCATAGCATTTGGCGTAAGGGGTGCCATTTGGCGAACCATTGCGCAGGGTGAAAAGAGTGAGCCCCTGGGTGTAAAAATTATCACCGCCGAAAGCGGTGACATCCCAACCCAGCTTTAAGTCGAAGACTTCGCGCCAGCTATCGTGATCAAGCTGATGCCATTTGGTTGGGGGAAAACTGGCGAAGGGCGGCAAGTGGACGTCGTGCATGGAAAAGAATTGTCGGGTATGGCCGAGGATTTCATTGATTTCGGAGCGTTTCATGACTATCTCCTGATGGCATTTGAGCGCGTTGTGCCCCTCACCCCTGCCCTCTCCCCACAGGGGAGAGGGAGCAAACCATCCCCTCGCCCCTGTGGGGAGAGGGTTAGGGTGAGGGGAAAAAACCGCACTTACTTAACCGTCCAGCCCTTATAGGTACTGACGTTTTTCTTGTCGATCATCGTCACCGGGATCAGCACAGGCTCTTTCGGCGCGGGTTTCCCCTGCAGAATGTCATAGCCGATTTCCACCGCTTTGGCCGCCATTACCTGGGGATCTTGCGCCGGGGTCGCGACAAACAGCGAGTTCTCGCGTTTCAGCGCCTCTTCACCGTCCGGGCTGCCGTCCACGCCAACGATAAAGAACTCGTTACGTTGTGCCTGTTTAGCAGCCAGATCGGCGCCGATCGCCGTTGGGTCGTTAATCGCAAACACACCGTCGATCTTCGGATTCGCGGCCAGCAGCGAGGTCATCACTTCCAGACCCCCTTCGCGGCTGCCTTTGGCGTTCTGGTTAGACGACAGCACTTTAATATCCGGGTGGCGCTTGAATTCGGTCTGGCAGCCTTCCACACGGTTCTGTACCGCAGAGACCGGCGGTCCGTTGATGATGACCACATTACCTTTGCCTTTCAGACGGTCGGTAATGTACTTACAGGCCATCTCTCCGGCCTGGGTGTTATCCGAGGTAATGGTGGCATCTGCCCCTTCCGCCGCAACGTCAACGGCGACCACGACGATACCGGCATCTTTCGCGCGTTTGACCGCAGGCCCAATACCTTTCGAATCCGCGGCGTTGAGGATAATCATGTCCACTTTGGCGGCGATAAAGTTATCGATTTGCGCCACCTGTTGGCCAAGGTCGTAGCCGCTGGAAACCAGCGTTACTTTCACCTTATCGCCCGCCAGTTTACGCGCTTCCAGCTCCGCCCCTTTGGTGATTTGCACGAAGAACGGGTTGGCAAGGTCGCCTACCGTTACCCCGATCGATTTCAGTTCTTTGGCCTGCGCAAATGGCGCTGCGGCAAGCAGTGCGCCAGCACAGAGCGCGGTGACTAACGGCTTCAAACGCATATTCTTTCCTCACGTAGGGTTTTCAGGGAAATCTTGTTGTTATGCACTTTGATGATGTCGGGTACGGTATTTGTCTATCAGCACTGCAATGATGATCACCGCCCCTTTGATCACCAGTTGCCAGAAGTAAGAAACGCCCATCAATGTCATGCCATTGTTCAGGGTGGCGATAATCAGCGCCCCGACCAGCGTACCGGTGATGGTGCCGATGCCGCCGACGAAACTGGTGCCGCCGAGGATGACCGCCGCGATGGCGTCAAGCTCGTAGCCCATACCAAGGTTACCGTTGGCGCTGTACAGACGAGACGCGCTCATCACCCCGCCAAGGCCAGACAGCAGGCCGCTCATGCCGTAGACAAACAGCAGTACCAGCCACACTTTGATACCGGTAAGACGCGCCGCCTGCATGTTGCCGCCGACGGCATAAATGTGCACGCCCAGGGTGGTACGACGCAGGATGAACCAGCAGACCACAATCACCGCCAGCGCAATCACCACCAGCCAGGGGATCGGCCCGAGATAGTTATTGCCGATCCACTCAAACCCGATACTGGAGTTGATGACCGTGGTGCCGTCCGCCAGCAGGTAAGCCGCGCCGCGCAGCGCCGTATAGGTGCCAAGCGTAACGATAAAGGGGGGAAGCCCGGCGAACGCGACCAGTACGCCGTTAAACAACCCCAGCACCAGACCGAGCATCAGCGCGGCGGGTACGGAAAGGAAAGCCAGTTCCGGGATCAGCGACACCACCATCGCCGCCACCGCCGTGGTGCCGAGGATGGATCCGACTGACAGGTCAATACCGCCGGTCAAAATGATAAAGGTCATCCCCGCCGCCAGCACGATGTTGATCGATGCCTGGCGAGTGATATTCAGCAGGTTGCTTTCCGTAAAAAAGTTCGGTGCGATAAAGCCAAATACTGCGACGATCAGGATCAAGATTGGCAAGATGCCGACCGTTTGCATCAGATCGCCCATCAGCATTTTTTTCGCCGAGGCCGATTTCGCCACCTGTTGTGGCGTGGTGGCAGAGGTCTCTTTCGATTCAGTCATGGTGCACCGCCTGATGATGGGATTCGTTCACGCCGGTCGCCAGCGTCATAATGTTTTCCTGAGTAATACGTTCGCCTTCCAGTTCACCGGCGATACTGCCTTCATGCATCACATATACGCGGTCACTCATACCGACCACCTCCGGTAACTCGCTGGAAATCATCAGAATGGCCACCCCTTTGCGCGCCATCTGGCTCATGATGCGATAGATTTCGCTCTTGGCCCCGACATCGACGCCGCGTGTGGGCTCATCGAGAATCAGTATGCGCGGCCCGATGGCGACCCAGCGGGAGATCAGCAGTTTTTGCTGATTGCCGCCGGAAAGACCACCCGCCCGCACCTGAGAGTGGGGCACGCGGATATTGAGTAACTTGATGGCGTCATCGGAGATGGATTGCGCTTTCTTGCGGTCGAGCAGGCCGTAACTGGCATCGCGCTCAATGGTCGCCATCGTGATGTTTTCCTGCGCGGCCAGCTCCAGAAACAACCCTTGTTCTTTGCGGTTTTCGGTGAGGAAGCCGATGCCTAAATCAATGGCGGCTCGCGGGGAGTGGATAACCACCGGTTCGCCATCGATTTCAATCACCCCGCCGGTAGCTTTACGCACGCCAAAAATCAGTTGTGCGAGCTCTGAACGACCTGCGCCCACCAGGCCGGCAAGGCCGACGATCTCTCCGGCGCGTACCTGCAGGCTGACCGGCTGGATTTTTTTGCCGTCGGTGAGGTGATGAATGTTCAGACGAACATCGCCCCGTGGAATATCGCGTTCTTTATTGAAGAGATCGCTGAGCGGGCGGCCCACCATCATACGTACCAGTTCTGAGGCGTTGAGTTTGTCGCGGGTCAGGCTGCCCACATACTGACCATCACGCAGGACGCTAACCCGGTCGGAAAGCTCATACACTTCTGCCATGCGGTGGCTGATATAGATGATTGCCATCCCTTCGTCGCGCAGACGCATGATCAGTTCAAACAGGCGGTGTGTTTCACGAGAGGAGAGGGCGGCGGTGGGTTCATCCATCACCAGAATACGGCTGTTACGATGCAGGGCGCGGGCGATTTCGACTTGTTGTTGTTCGGCGATGGTCAGTTTCATCACCAGGTCACTGGCTTTGAACTGAGCGCCGAGGCGGTCAATCACGCTTTGCGCCTGAGCGACCATGTCCCGGCGCTGAATTAGCCCACCGCGGGAAATCTCACTGCCCAGAAAGATATTTTCGGCGACGGTCAGATTGGGGGCTAACTGCATCTCCTGATAGATCAGCGTGATGCCAGCCGCCAGCGCGTCTTTTGGTCCTTTGATATTAAATGACTGTCCGTCAATTAATATCTCGCCGCTGGTGGCGGTGTATGCCCCCGCGAGGATCTTCATCAGGGTGCTTTTACCCGCGCCGTTTTCCCCCATCAGTGCGTGGATTTCGCCAGGATATACCGTCAGATCCACGCCTTTGAGCGCGTAAAACTTGCCAAACACTTTGGCAATATTGCGCATCTCCAGAACCGGCGTCTTGCTCATGGCTTACTCCTGCAAGGGTTATCAATACTTGCAGTCCACCACGATGAAATAAATGCAGAATGACATTGGGCGTTCATATTTGTCATATTGCTGAATAGTTAACGAAGATCACAGTTACGCAACATAACTTCCTTCACCCTCACCCCAGCCCTCTCCCTGGAAGGGAGAGGGAGAAAACCCAGACCGCACCGAGCAGTCCCCTCGCCCCTCCGGGGAGAGGGAGGAAACCCAGCCCGCACCGAACAGTCCCCTCGCCCCTCCGGGGAGAGGGTTAGGGTGAGGGGAACACAGACAACGGAGCCCGCTATGCCCTATCGGCACAACTCGTTTTTCGCCAGCGCGCGCGGGCGGTTACTGTTCTTCAACTTGCTGGTGATGGCCGTGACCCTGATGGTTTGCGGCGTTGCGGTATTGGGATTTCGCCATGCCAGCCAAATCCAGGAGCAGGTGCAGCAGCAGACGCTGGATGACATGACCGGCAGCATGAACCTTGCGCGTGATACGGCAAATGTCGCCACGGCGGCGGTGCGCCTTTCGCAGGTGGTGGGGGCGCTGGAATATAAGAGCGAAGCGGAACGGCTTAAGGCGACCCAAATGGCGCTGCAAAAATCGCTGGAACAACTCGCCCGTGCCCCGCTGGCCCAACTGGAACCGCAACTGGTGGAGCGCATTACCTGGCGCAGCAATGAACTGGAACAGAGTGTGACGCAGATGCTGGAGCGTGGTCAGCGCCGCCATCTTGAACGTAATGCGCTACTCAGTTCGCTGTATCAGAACCAAAGTTATCTGCGCCATTTGCAGGCGTTTAACCAGCGCGATGGCATTGCCATTGGCGATCCCCGTTTACTCGGCGAAATGGACAGGCTGCTGGCCGCTGCCATCCGTACCCCCTCGCCGCGCCCGACGATCCAGCAACTGACGGAGATCCGCACACAGTTGCCAGAGCGCACCGACAACCCGGTGGTGAATGGCATTTTGCAGGATTTCAACGATGAGCTGGCAAAACTCGGTCCGCTGGCGGCGCAACTGGATGAGAGCGATCTGGCGATAAGCTGGTTTATGTTTCATATCAAAGCGCTGGTCGCCATTCTCAATACCGATATCAATCAGTACGTTGCCCAGGTGGCGCAGGCTTCTGAGCAACGGACCGCGCAAAGTCACAGTGAAATGCGCTCGATCATTATCTTTATCAGCGCCTTTGCCCTGCTGGCGCTGGTGATTACCGGGTTTGCTGGCTGGTATATCTACCGCAATCTGGGGTCGAATTTAACGGCGATTTCCCGTGCGATGTCCCGTCTGGCGCGCGGTGAGCCGGATGTTCCTGTACCAGCGCTGCAACGGCGCGATGAACTGGGCGAACTGGCGCGCGCCTTTAACGTCTTCGCCCGCAATACCGCCTCGCTTGAGCACACCTCTAAGTTGCTCAAAGAGAAAAGCACCCAACTGGAGACCACCTTCCATGCCATGCGTGACGGCTTTGCGCTGTTCGACAGCCAGGGCTGCCTGGTGGTGTGGAACCCGCAGTATCCGTTGCTGCTTGGCCTCTCTGCCGAGGCGCTGCAACGCGGACAGCACTATCAGAGCCTGCTGCGTCAGGTGAGTGAGCTGCCGGACCATGTGCAGGAGAACCTGGCGCGACCCATGCCAAAACCGCAGGAGCTTCGTCTGGCGGATAACCGCACTATTGAGCTGCGATTTAGCCCGGTGCCGGGGCGCGGAATGGTCAACGTCGTGCTGGACAGAACGGAACGTAAGGGGCTGGAAGAGGCGCTGTTGCACAGCCAGAAAATGAAAGCCGTCGGTCAGCTTACCGGTGGGCTGGCACACGATTTCAATAACTTACTGGCGGTCATCATCGGTAGCCTGGAACTGGTGAACCCGCAATCGCCGGATGCCCCGCGTATCTCCCGCGCGCTAAAAGCGGCTGAGCGTGGGGCGATGCTGACCCAGCGTTTGCTGGCCTTCTCGCGTAAACAATCTCTGCACCCCCATGCAGTAGAGATGCAGCCGCTGCTGGAGAACTTAAGCGAGCTGATGCGTCATTCTCTTCCTGCCACGTTGACGCTGGAGATTGAGGCTCAACAACCTGCCTGGCCTGCATGGATTGACGTTGGGCAACTGGAAAACGCCATCATCAATCTGGTAATGAACGCGCGGGATGCGATGGAAGGGCAGAAAGGGACGATCAAGATCCGTACCTGGAACCAGCGTGTGACGCGCAGCGACGGACGCAGGCAGGATATGGTGGTACTGGAAGTGATCGACAGAGGTTGCGGCATGTCCGGGGAGGTGAAGGCCCGCGTCTTCGAGCCGTTCTTCACTACCAAGCAGACCGGCAGCGGCAGCGGCCTGGGGCTGTCGATGGTATACGGCTTTGTGCGCCAGTCCGGTGGACGGGTGGCTATTGATAGCGCGCCAGGCCAGGGAACCACGGTGCGTTTACAGCTTCCACGCGCGTCGGTACAGGTCGTCAGCCCGGTAGAGCAGGCGCCCGCACAGGAAGCGGACCGTACTGATAAGTTAATCCTGGTGCTGGAAGATGAAGCGGATGTACGACAAACCCTCTGCGAACAGTTACATGGGTTAGGGTATTTAACGCTGGAGGCGGAGTGCGGTGAACAGGCGCTGGCGCTGCTGGCGGCATCGGAGGATATCGGCATGCTTATTAGCGACCTGATGCTGCCGGGGCAGATGAGTGGCGCGGAAGTGATTAATTTCGCCCGTCAGCACTACCCGCATTTGCCGCTGTTACTGATTAGCGGCCAGGATTTACGCCCGGCGCATAACCCTGCGCTACCGGATGTTGAACTGTTGCGAAAACCCTTTACCCGCGTGCAACTGGCACAGGCGCTGCGACGGATTGCGGCGTAGCGGCCATTGACGCGCCCCTGAACACTGGGACTAGGTGGCGAGGCCAAGTACCGGGGGAACGATCTCTTCGAGCAGCGCGATCAACGCAGGGTCCATGTAGCGGTAGTCATCGGGGATATCGAGAACGTGAAGCGGTTTATTGTCGATGATACGACGATAGTCGGCCATTAAGCGGTTTTTATGTTTCTGCTCCATCACGCAGATAACATCTGCCCACTGCAACCCTTCGGCACAGACCGTTTTTTTGGCATTGCGACTGGTCCCGGCAGAACGGACGTTAAGCCCGGGATAACGGCGGAACACCTGTTCCGCCGTGGGGCTGCGCCATTGATTACGACTACATATGAAAAGGACGTTCATTGGCAAACAGATACTCTTCCAGGCCGCGCCTCGTCCTTTGTTGACGGGTTACGCGTGGATACTCAATCCCCAGTTGTGCGGCCCGCGTTACTTTTTCAGAACGCAGATACAGCATCTTCCAGTTCTTTTCGCCACGAAAACGTAAAAGCGCGGTGTGAACATCTCGGGATTTATTGCGCCGCTTTTGGGCACGGCGCCAGTCCCGGCTACGGGGTGTTTCCATTGTTTTTTCTCTCTTCGATTGATCGGGTTCAGCAGCCGCGATAATACGGAGAGAGCAAACAGCGAAATTCTATTCCATTTCGTTATGGCGTGCGACAGCAATTAATGAACTTGTCATTTTACTCAGATATGTTGCGTCACATAACAGGGAAAAGTATCAGCCGAAATAATTCATATTCTATTAATCAATATCCTTTAAGATTTTATCGACTTATTCTTCCTGGCTGAAAATAATAATATGTAGCCGCGATTTTTTTGTAGCTGCACCTATACTTACCTGTTTGCAATGTAATTGAAAAACCAGAGATCTGAAAAAATTATGGATAATAAGATCGTCGCTATTGAGCAGCATGATACAGCGGTAAATCTGCATGGCCTTATGCAGGTGTTAAGTAAACATCTTTACTCCACGCCCATGGTTGCGTTGCGTGAGCTTGTACAGAATGCGCATGATGCGATAGTCCGGCGCAGGCTGGAGGAGGTTGATTCTTCCTTCACGCCTGAAATTCGGGTTACCGGCAACCCGCAGAATAAAACGATTACCATTTATGACTCGGGTGCGGGCCTGACAAAACAAGAAATCCATGAATTCCTGGCAACGGTCGGCATCGGCTATACGCGGCAATTGCGCCAGGAGGATGATGATACCGGACTCATCGGTATGTTCGGTCTGGGTTTCTTATCTTCTTTCGTGCTGGCACAACAGGTTGTTGTCCATACCACGTCCTGGAAAACGCCGCAGGAAGGTTGGGTTTATCGTTCCGATAACGGCGAGACGTATCGCATCGAATCTGCCCTGCCCAGGGAGCCTGGCTTTACGGTCACTCTCAACCTTAAAGATGAGTTCAGCTACCTGGCGGATAATCCGCTGCTGGAAACGCTGCTTGGCCGCTACTGCGTGTTGATGCGTGAACCGCTGTTTGTGGGGCAATCGGAGACGGCGGTCAACCATCTTTCGCCACCCTGGCGCCGTGACTCCGACTCGGCGGTCGTACTCCATCCGGGGCTTCGGCAGAAGCAGAATATTGAGTTCGCCAGCCGTTTTGAACGTACTTTTACCCCTATTTGCACCATCGATATCACCCCTTCTGGCAAAAGCGATGTGGTCGGCATTCTCTGGATCCAGGATGGCGCGACTTATGGCACCAGCGATAACCGTAATTTGTCGCTCTTTTTGCGTGGCATGCTGCTCGACGATCAGGCACATGACCTGCTGCCGCTGTGGGCCGGTTTTGTTGGTGGCGTCGTGGAGTCCAACGTCCTGACACCCACGGCGAATCGGGAAGATTTACAACGTGATGACGCCTATTTCGCCACCCAGCATGCATTAGCCGAAGGGTTAATTAAAGGGCTGGGTGAGCTGGCGAAAAACCAGCCGGCTATCTGGCGGCGTGTGCTGCTTCGTCATAATGAAGCGCTGTTAGGTGCAGCGATCTGCGACGAAAGGCTGTTTGATCTGCTCAAAGATGATTTGCTCATCCCGACCTCGAAAGGCGAAATTCCGGTTCGCAGTCTGCGCCAGCAAAATACGCTACTGGTGATGCCGGGAGAAGAGAGTTCTTTCGAAGAGATGTTATTTCGCCTCTCCGGGCGCCCCGTCGCGCTGGGGCATCGTTATGCCGTTATACCGTTTCTTCGCCGTTGGGCCACGCTCTATTCAGCGCGGTTAATTGAAATTGGCACCACGGGCGGCAACCAGTCTTTGTTCTCCTGCCATGAAATTAGCCAACAGGAAGAGCAGTGGTGGCGTGAACAACTGGCCGATGATGAAGAGTGCGTTATTTCACGATTTGAGCCCGCGGTGCTCCCCTTTGTGGTGGTACCGAATCGCGAAGTGGAATTAAAACAGCGGCTGGAACAGGATGACGCCGACCGACGCATGAGTACTGCGGCGCTGATGCTGGCACGGCAGTTTACTCAACGGATCAGCGAACAGTCCGATAAACAGCTCTATATTAATTTTAATAATCCGGCCATCAAGGCGCTTTCTGCTTCCTGGCAAAACGGGAAAAACACTGACGTTGCCTGTCAGTTATTGAAAAGCATGAAGGTCATCTTATCTTTTCAATTACAACGTTCGGGACCCAATGATTTTCATCAGGCGCTGGATAATATTAACCAGATAATAATGACGCAATTTCTTGCAAATAAAGGGGAACAATAAAATGGATATATGGCAATGGTATAACCAATATGAAAGGGATCTTCACGCTGCAGGCCAACCCTATATTACCGATCATTTGAATAAATTGATTAACGCCATTTGTGACGTTAAGCCCGATGTGAGCGAAGCGTTACTGCCGGAAGCGCGATCATTTAAGAAAACGGCCGGCAATCCCTGGCTTGAGGTCTTTATCGGCCACTGGGAGATGCGCCACCGGCTGGGGATGGGCGAAGGCGAGACAGCGCTGGGAGATGCGGTGACCTTCTTTGAGCGTGCCCATCAGCCGGATGCGATTGATTGCCCGCAATCCGTTTGCGTGACTCAGGATCTCAGCGATTGCTACGGCAATATCGACGGTCCGGGCTGGGCGGATGAACGTATTGCCGTGTGTCAGGAAACGATGGAGCGGATTACGCCGTTATGGAGCTGCTTCCAGTGCTTATCGGACGAGCAATTCTGTGCCATGGTCGATAAAGGCGAGAAGCAGCAGGCGCTGGATTACATTCGGGGGCAGATAAAGAAAGTGCGTGATGCCGGGGAGCCTGATGTCACTGGCCTGCTGGAAAACGAAGCCGAAGCATTGATCTATTTGGGGCGCTATGAAGAAGCGCTGGCGGTGATTGAACCCCTCTGCGAGCCGGACGAACTGGAAGGCAGCGCCGAACAGATACGGCTTACCCGAATGATGATCCGCGCTGAGGCCTATGCCTGTATGGGGCGGCTGGATGATGCCTGCAATAGCCTTATCCACTGGAAGCAACTGCAAACGCGCGGCGTCGTCCGCTGGGTGAGGATCATTGACCAGCTTTGCCGCCACGATGCCTCTTACAACAACTGGCAGACGGGCGTCTCATTACAGCAAATCCTTGAACAGCGTATCGCCCGGCAGGCCTGGCGGGCTGCAATAGATACCGCAATTGTACATATTCGTCTGGCGCTGGCGCGCAATGCGACCTGGATTGCCCGCCGGGCGTTAGGGCAGGCAAAAGCCTGTTTGCCACGTTTACGTAAACAGATGGGGGCCGACCGCGTTCTGGCCGATCTTGAACGTGAGATTGCTGGCATGGAAAAAGAGGTGCTGCTCCCGGTTCCTGCCCATGAGCTGTATGACTGGCTTGACGAACGCAGCAAACAAAATGAGGCGCGTGACCCTGAACAGGAAGCGGAGTGGCTGAAACTGGCGGCCATGCAGTTGCCTGATAATGAACAACTGGTTGCGCTGGCGTCATCCGCCCTGGAGGCGTGCCATGCTGCTGATGAAGCCATCGCGCTGCTGCAAACCTGGCGGTCACGCCATCCACACACTGAATCTCCTCTTCTGTTCGAGTTGCTGGGCGTGCTGTTGCGTACGCGGCGGTTCGATGAGGTTTTAACCCTCGCTAAGGACTATCACGAGACGCTCCCCCATGTCGCGTACTGGTTCGAAATGCAGGTAGCCTTTGGCAATGAGGATTGGGCGGCGCTGGAATCTCTGAGTGAATCAATGCTTGCGACGCCAGAAGGCAGCACTAAGATCGCACCGCTGTTAATGGCGAGCCGCGCGGCAATGAAACTACGCGCCAGCGAGCGGGCTATCCCTCGTCTTCAGCGCGCTATTGCGATGCTTGAGGAACAAGAACAAGAGACAAACAATGTTCTGTGGGATCTGATCACCGCGGCGAGTATTCAGCAGGAGTGGGCGCTGGTGCGCGAGGCCGGAACGAAGCTGGGGATGAAATTCGACAGCGAAGATGGCCCCATTGAAGAAAACTGGGGAGCGGTACGGCTACGTTTCCGGGAAGAGCACGACTACGTTTACTACCTTGCTCAGCGTACCGGGCCTGCGACGGCCAGAGTCTTCCAGCCAGCCTGGCCGAAAGCGCAGCAGCATTTAGGCGACAGCGTAGTATTTGATGTCGAACTGCTCAATACCCCTCCGGAAGATGAAGCCGAGCGGGAGTATTTTATCGGTCTTTATGACGCTGTCGAAATCATTGAAGAGGGTGAATATGCCCCATCATGGTTTGTTGATGGCGTTTATCCGGGCGAGGAGCTGTTTGGTCAGTTTGAGAATAAAGTGCGCGAGTTGGGTGGGCAAGTATGGGTGAGTAGCGAAGGCGATTATGAAATAACCGACCGCGAAAATCCTCAAGAGCCATTGCCTGGCGTGTACTTTAATCTGGCTACGCCGCTATCGATGCTGCCGCAGGAAGTGGACAGTATGTTGCTCACGCTCACACGGGACTGGCCGCATCCGGTGCACTGGCTTGGCGTTGCCATTAAAGGCGGGCTGGATGAACAGCGTCATCGGCAGATTATTGACCGCTACGGTTTATAAACTGTTACCCGGCGTAGTTTGAGATTCCTCCGCTACTCGTGAGAACAGCGCTTGATTAACGTAAAGCCAGCCCACTGTTGAGACTGGCTTTATGAAACGTTACGCAACCCTGCTGTTTATCAGCGCACTCTCTCTTACCAGCCAAATTGCCCGTGCTGATATTGTCGATGACGCCATCGGCAATATTCAGCGGGCAATTAATGATGCGTATCACCCCAGCGATAGCCGTGATGACGATGATCGGCAGTATGATGACGATCGCCGTCGAAGTGACGAGCAGAGCAGACGCTATGAAGACCGACGCAGACAGCTTGAAGACCGACGCCGCCAGTTAGATGACCGGCAGCGCCAGCTCGATCAGGAGCGTCGCCAACTGGACGACGAAGAACGTCGACTGGAAGACGAGTTCTAATCCGCAGGCGCGAAAGAGGGCTATCAGTTCTTTTTAACGAACTCGGATTTCAACTTCATTGGGCCAAATCCGTCGATTTTGCAGTCAATGTTATGATCGCCTTCGACCAGACGGATATTCTTCACTTTCGTGCCGATTTTCAGCATGGAAGAACTCCCTTTTACTTTCAGATCCTTAATGACAGTGACGCTGTCGCCATCGGCCAGTAAATTGCCGTTGGCATCTTTGACAATCAGTTCATCGCTTTCGGCAGCAGCTTCGTTGTCATTCCATTCATGGGCGCATTCCGGGCAGATGAACATGCCATTATCTTCATAAGCGTATTCGGAATTGCATTTCGGGCAGTTTGGCAGTTGCATGGGGGTATCCTCAAAAAGTACGTATGATGCTGGAAACAGGCCAGCGAAAAAGGCGGTTTATGCCAGAAAAGTCCGCGATTATACAGCATGTCCGTATAATTACTGTTGCTATTCTTTTTTTCAGAAAAAGATAAAAAAGGTGATAGAAGTGACATACCCTGTCATTAGCTTAAGCGATGCTAGGCCCATCTGATTAGGGGTAAACCCTTATGTATGATATTTAGAATATTTTCGACGGGAAATTGCTACCCATTGCCAATTCAGATAAGGTGAGGTGACGCAACCGGTGTTAATAATTAGCATACTGTCATATCAGCAGGGTCTTCTACCGAAGACAGTTAATTACCTCGCAAATTGGGGGGGTAAATAAATGACGATATATCCTGGTCGTTCTTGAAAATGAGCTACGCTCTCTATCTCCCAGCCATTTTATGTCCGGGACGGCGTGCTCTGTCAGTCTCTACCGAGAAAATGCATTTTTCCTGATTCCCATCAGGCATTTATCTTCTATAAGATATTTTCCACACGTAATTATAAAAGCCGAAACTTCACAAATAAAACATCACGGCTTAATAAAAGTAAGAAATTTGCGTTAAGGAAAGACTTTTATCATGCACACACAGACAATTTTCGAATTAAGCCAGGAAGCAGAGAGATTGTTACAGCTCTCCTTGCAGAATCTGCAGGCGCTCAAAGCCCTGCCGATTGCAACGCTTGATGAGGCGGCTTCCGGCAAAGCAGATAACGCAAATGTACTGCCATTACATTTTAGTGCTCGCGGCATCGAGACGCAGCAAGCCACTCTGCACAACGAATTACGGAAAATCACCCGCCTGGAGATGGTGTTAGCGATTGTCGGGACGATGAAAGCGGGTAAATCGACCACGATCAACGCGATTGTGGGCACTGAGGTTTTGCCTAATCGCAACCGTCCGATGACGGCGCTGCCGACATTAATCCGCCACACGCCGGGCCAGAAAGAGCCTGTACTGCATTTCGCCCATGTTGGGCCAATCGATACGCTGACCCAGCAACTCCAGATGCGGCTTTATACCTATGACCGTGAAAAGCTGGCGCAAAAACTCGAAATCGATAAAGACATGAGTGCCCTGCTCGAACGCATCGCACAAGGGGATGCGTTCGACAAACATTATCTGGGCGCGCAGCCCATTTTCCATTGTTTAAAGAGCCTTAACGATCTGGTGCGCCTGTCGAAAGCGCTGGATGTTGATTTTCCTTTCTCCGCTTACGCCTCCATAGAGAATATCCCGGTTATTGAAGTTGAGTTTGTTCACCTGGCGGGCCTTGAAAATGATTTGGGCCAGTTGACGCTGCTCGATACCCCCGGGCCAAACGAAGCGGGACAGCCGCATCTGCACAAGATGCTCAATGAACAACTGGCGCGAGCGTCTGCGGTACTGGCGGTGATGGATTACACCCAGCTTAAGTCGATCTCTGATGAAGAGGTGCGCCACGCGATTTCCGCCGTTGGGCGCTCCGTTCCGCTGTATGCGCTGGTTAATAAATTCGATCAGAAAGACCGTAACAGCGATGACGAAGAACAGGTGCGGGCGCTGATCGCCGGAACATTAATGAAAGGCTACATTAATCCGACGCAGATTTTCCCCGTCTCCTCGATGTGGGGCTATCTGGCAAACCGCGCCCGACATGAAATCAAACAACAGGGGAAATTACCCGACCCGCAAGAGCAGCGTTGGGTGCAGGACTTTGCCGAAGCGGCGCTGGGCCGACGCTGGAGAATGGCTGACCTGGATGATGTTGAACATATCCATCACGCCGCCGATCTGTTGTGGGAAGATTCGCTGTTTGAGCAACCTATTCGCAAGCTGCTGCATGCTGCGCACGCCAACGCGTCGCTGTATGCCCTGCGTTCGGCGTCGCATAAGTTGCTTAACTACGCACAGAGCGCCCGGGAATACCTTGATTTTCGCTATCAAGGGCTGACGGTTGCGTTTGAGAACCTTGAGCACAATATCAGCCGCCTTGAAGAAGATATGACGCTACTGAAAAGCTGTCAGGAGCGCGTCAGCGATGAGATTGATCATGAGGTGGATGAAGCGCTGGCGGCGGCGGACCTCTTCATTAATAGCCAGCAAGTGGAAATTGTTGGAGCCATTAACGCCTGGTTTAGTGATGGCAGGATCATGGAAATGGCCAACGAAAGTCAGGCCGACCTGCGTCTTGAGGCGGGAGTTTCGCCAGGCCAACTGGTGCTGGAAGATGAAGGGCAGGCGCAGATTGTGCTGAGCAAAATGCGCTCCTCCTGCGAAGCGATTTTTGTCACCGCACAGGAGAAGATCGGCCGCGAACTGGCGATGCGTTTTGACCAACTGGAAAATACCCTGACCCGCTCTCTCAATGATGCGATGCGCCCGATCGAGATGCGCATTAAAGAAGAGCTCAGCCACGCGGGTTTCCGGGCGCGTATCAGCTTCCCCGCATTCCAGGCAAGCGCACTCAATTTTAATACCCGCCAGCTTTTTACCAACGCTATCGCGCCGGAAGACACCCCGGCAGGGCAGGCGCCGCGTAGCGGAAGCGTACGGGAAACGGTTTCTCGTTGGTTAAATAATCCGAGCTGGGGATGGGATGATTACGTGGTGACCCGCACACGCTACGTCATTGATGTGGCGTCATTACATACCAAGCTCGTCCAGCATGTTGCTCATTTTTGTGAACAAATTCGTAAAGCTTTGGCTGCGCAGGTCGATGTTTCTGTTACGGCGGGAATGGCGACGTTCTTTGCTGAGTTCTCGCTGAGCCTGGCGGGGCTACAAGATAGTTTGCGTGACAGTTTGGCGATTCGTCAGCAAAACGAATCGTCAGTGTTAGCATTGCGGCAGCACCTGCGACACTGCATCAAAACAGCTAACTGGATTCAGGAAGATGCACGTCTTTTACGCGATGATATCCAAACACTATTCGCAGCAGAGTAATTATGAAAAATCGACTACTGGAAGGGCCTGGGCGAACGCTTGAGTGCATTCATCCGAAGTTCATTGTGGATTTAGTGCAGGGTGCCGATGCGCCTCGCCAGAGTCAGATTGTGCCCCAACAGCAGTTGTTTCGTGAAAGACTGACCCAGGAAGTGATGGCGCAGACCCAACTGCGCCCGTGGGCCATGTCCGGTGTCTTAAATGAGAATGACTCGTTACGTCTGGGACTGGCGGAAAAGCTCGCCAGTATGCTCGACCCCGGTCATCTTGCGCTGACGCGTATCACCCAGCGTCTGGTCTCATTACAGCAGGCTGAGCAGCGCCGTCCCGCCAACACACCGGGCAACCAGCAGCAATATGATGAGTTAATTGAGCACTTTAGCCAGCGAGCGAGCTGGAAAGAGAAAGCGCTCGGCCAGCGTGGCTTAACGGTACAGGCGGGAAATCACAGCGAACAAATTTTTACCCGCTGGCGGGCCGGGAATTATAACGGCTGGTCGATGGCGGGGCGCTGCTATGTTGCGCTGGAAGAGTTACGCTGGGGCGCTTTTGGCGACGCCTGCCGCCTGGCGAGTAGCGAGGTGGCTTCCATGCTGAAAGATAACCTGCGTGCGATGGCCTCTGATTTTCTGGCGCAGGGTATTAATGCTGCGCCTGCCACTCGCCATTTTTATCACCAGTGGCTGACAACGCCTGCGACACCGGGCCTGATGGATTATAAAGATCTGCTGGGCTGGCTTGGTGACTGGTGCGATGCGGATCGTCACCCTATTTGCTGGTCGGTGACCCAAAGCTGGCAGACAGTCGCGTTAGGTATGCCAAGGCTCTGTTCGGCATCGCGCTTAGCCACTGCCATGGTGGATGAGATTTTCGGTGAGTAAAAAGGTGTGTCCTGCAATTAACCAATATTGATGGCTAATTGCAGGGCATAGCGATAAACAGGCAAAGAGAAGCCCCCGGCGTGTCACGTCGGGGGCTTTTTTTAATGATTGAGCGATGCGGCGGGGTTGTCTGCCGCTTTTGTCGTCTCAGGCACTTCGCCAAACCGTCTGGCGTACAGTGCGGTGATGATAGGTACCAGAATCGCCGTTACAATCACGCTTGCTGCCACCAGCGCCGTTGCGGAGGCGGCTACCGGTTCAAACGCCGGGTTGATTTGGGCAATGATCACCGGGTTTGCTACCGCAGCCCCGGCTGCCGATGAGGCAGCGACACCTGCCGTACCGTTACCGCCACCAATGACTTTATCGGCAATAATCAGTGGAATACCGGTGATGATGATAACCGCGATACCCAGGACGATACCCAGCAGACCGGTATCGAGGATCACTTTCAGGTTGATGGTATTACCCAGCGCGAAGCCGAAGAACGGGATCAGTACCGGTGTGGCTTTACTAAAGAACGCGCGCAGATCGTGGTCGAGGTTGCCCAGCGTAAAGCCAATCAGGAACGGCAGTACAGCTCCGATAAAATGGTGCGGTTCGAAGGATGCCAGGCCCGCAGATCCCAGAATGACCATGGTCATCAGTGGGCCGGATTCCAGTGACATCAGCACGAATGCGCCCGATTCTTCTTTGGTGCCGTACTGGTTCATCAGGCTGGCATACAGGCCGCCGTTGGTCATGTCCATCGCGGAAACAATAGCCAATACGGAGATACCGGCGAAGAAACCGGTCTGAATACCGCCTTCCGGGATAAAGGTGGCGGCGATCATTGCCACTACCCAGGCAACGGCGATTTTTGTCAGTACCAGCGTGCCGGATTTGCGTAAGACGGTCCCGGTGGCGCGTAAATCAATTGACGCGCCGATACAGAAAAACCAAACGGCAAGAATAGGTACCGTACCTGTGATCATACCCTTGGTGAAAGAACCGAAATAAGCGCCTGTATTAGGTGCCAGCGTATTTAAAATTGCCCCAAGCAGCAAAGGTATTAACATCATCCCACCGGGGATGCGTTCAATGGTGGCTTTGATTTTCATTATGAATCCTCATATCTCATCATGTGCAATGACCGAGAAAATAAAAACATGCTATTCAATGAGTTAAACCTTCCTGGTTTGAATTTTTTCAATGTCCGGAGCTGTTATTCCTTTCCGGAGAGCACCGTCGCTATCCTTGTCTGTTTTGTGTCTGGACGTATGATGCGATCATTGGAATATTGATTCAATGAAAATAAAACACTGTTTTAGTTATCTTCATCACATATTCCGTGTAAAGATTTATATGTGAACAATTAAATAACTTTGCGTTACATAGTTTCTCTAAAAAGGTGAATGGATACAGCTAGCAGAATAATAATCACGGGGGGTATGGCATATCAGTGTAAATAGCAACTGCGGGTATTCTATAAGTTAAAAACGTTTTTTCTCGTTAAGTAAAACGCAGTTCCGGCAGAAAGAGGAGGGGATTGCCAGAATTGTGGGTGTTATCACAGGGATATTTTGTGTGAAGTTGATCACGTTTTTAAACCCTGTTAGGGTAAAAGGCGGTTAAACAACGCTCTGCCAGGCGTCAACAGGTTCGGTTGTACAGGCTGTAACCAGCCAGTGTAAGTAAACCTGCTACGCTTGAACAAGGTAAGTCGGCATGTACGGCTTAATACGCGCAATGCCGGTATGGCATATCAAATGCGCGGTTCAGGGCGAAAGTCAAAAGAGGACATCATGTTAAAAAGGAAGAAAGTTAAACCTATTACGCTGCGCGATGTAACCATCATTGATGACGGTAAGTTGCGAAAAGCAATAACTGCCGCTTCACTCGGTAACGCGATGGAATGGTTTGATTTTGGCGTATATGGGTTCGTAGCTTACGCACTGGGTAAAGTGTTTTTTCCTGATGCCAACCCCAGTGTGCAAATGATTGCCGCGCTGGCGACCTTCTCCGTTCCGTTCCTGATTCGCCCGCTGGGTGGTTTGTTTTTCGGGATGCTTGGCGATAAATATGGGCGGCAGAAAATCCTCGCTATCACCATTGTGATTATGTCCGTCAGTACATTCTGTATTGGGCTTATTCCCTCGTATGCCTCTATTGGTATTTGGGCGCCTATCCTGCTCTTGCTGTGCAAAATGGCACAGGGGTTTTCAGTGGGCGGGGAATACACCGGTGCATCAATTTTCGTAGCGGAATACTCCCCGGACCGTCGACGCGGTTTTCTGGGCAGTTGGCTTGATTTTGGTTCGATAGCGGGCTTCGTTATTGGTGCGGGCGTCGTTGTGCTTATCTCCACCGTCGTTGGTGAAGAAAACTTCCTCAGTTGGGGCTGGCGTATTCCCTTCTTCCTGGCGTTGCCACTGGGGATAATCGGTCTCTATTTGCGTCATGCGCTGGAAGAGACACCGGCGTTCCAGCAGCACGTGGATAAACTGGAGCAGGGCGATCGCGAAGGGCTGCAAAACGGCCCGAAAGTCTCCTTCAAAGAGATTGCGACAAAGCACTGGCGTAGTTTGCTGATCTGTATCGGTATGGTGATTGCGACCAACGTTACCTATTACATGTTGTTGACGTACATGCCGAGCTATCTGTCGCATAACCTGAACTATTCAGAAGACCACGGCGTGCTGATTATTATCGCGATTATGGTCGGTATGCTGTTTGTTCAGCCTGTGATGGGCTTACTCAGCGACCGTTTTGGCCGCCGTCCGTTTATTATTCTTGGGAGTGTGGCGCTGTTTGCGCTGTCCATTCCGGCATTTATCTTGATCAACAGCAACGTGACGGGGCTGATTTTCGCGGGATTGCTGATGCTGGCCGTGATTCTCAACTGTTTCATTGGCGTGATGGCATCAACCTTGCCGGCAATGTTCCCGACGCACATTCGTTATAGCGCACTGGCGAGTGCCTTTAACATTTCGGTGCTGGTGGCTGGTCTGACCCCGACACTGGCCGCCTGGCTGGTTGAAAGTACTCAGAACCTGATGATGCCAGCTTATTATCTGATGGTTGTTGCGGTGATTGGTCTGATCACTGGCCTTACGATGAAGGAGACGGCGAACCGCCCATTAAAAGGTGCGACGCCTGCGGCTTCCGATATCCAGGAGGCAAAAGAGATCCTGCGCGAGCATCACGATAATATTGAACAGAAAATCGAAGACATCGATGCGGAAATTGCTGAGCTACAGGCGAAACGCTCACGCCTTGTCGACCAGCACCCAAGGATTAACGAGTAGCAGACAAAGCCCGGTTCATGTACCGGGCTTTTTTATCAGCAGCCCGCCGCAATATAATCACCGCCAGGACTGACCGGAACGACGGTTAAGAACAACACCACGGCGAACAAAATTAGCGCCAGGCCGCCGACGATATTCAGTGCCGGTACCAGCCATGGCATGCTGCCGCTCTCCGCACCAAAAAAGGCAGCCGTCCGGTTGCGGGCATAACGCACTGCCAGTGACAGACCCATAATCGACAATGCGGTACCGAATGCCATTGTCATTACGGCTGCGATCCCCCAGCTCACAATGCCCAGCGCGTTAGAAAAGAGCAAAATCATGATTGCGCCGCTACAGGGGCGTGCGCCAATGGCGAGTATGACGCCCAGACGTGTTTTCCAGTCGCCCTGCGTACTGATTCCCACACCGTGGTTTACGCAGCCGCAGTCGTCAGAATGCCGGTGAGACAGAGGCCTCATGGCAGTGATTTTCATTTTTTGCGGTCTGATGGTTTTTATCGCTTTGACGATGAGCCAGACGCCAAACCCACCCACCATAAACGCGCTGATTTTCTCAACGTACCAGCGGCTCTCACTGAGATCGCCAGAGGCGAGGTTAAAACCTACCGCGAGGATAAAGACAAAAAGAATGGCGCTCACACCTTGCATCAGGCTGCCAAGAAACGGGATGACGCGGGCGGCGGTTTGGCTCTCCTGGTTGGTGCTGAGATAGGTTGTGACGATAAATTTTCCGTGACCCGGCCCAACCGCATGTAACACGCCATAAAAGAATGAACCGGTCAGTAGCCACAGTCCCCCGGCATACTGATGGTTATTCAGTTGCAGCAGGTACATCACCAGATAACGATGCAGCGTAATCTGGGTTGCCAGGCACCACTGGATAAAGGCATTCCAGTGCGCATGCAGCGCAAAGGCGGCAGCCAGCAATAACATCACTGCTACGATGGCGCCAGGCAGACGCCATTGACGGGTAAGCGTTTGGGTTGTCATAAGCTTTAGGGGAATGGTTAAAGCATGACCGCAGTATAGGTGCTGCTTGTGGGGAGCTCCAGCCAGGGGAGGGGATGATCGTTACCAGACGTAAGTGGCGAGACGAAAAGAGCCTGTCTGGCTCATTGAGTGAGGGGGCGCTCGGTAAGCGCAGCGCACCCTGGATTCCCGGATACGGCGCAAGCGCCTTATCCGGGTTACATTTTAAAAAAAATGCGCGAAAACGCACCCGCCAGGGTGAAGGGAATATATGGCTCTGGACGCGCTAGCCCCGTAGGGGTGAGCCGCTTGCGGCGAATAATCGAACGGAGTTCGATGGAGAGTCCGGTCGCAGAAAAGCAAAAACCCAGCCATAGGCTGGGTTCTCTGAATAAGTGGTGCCCGGACTCATGAACATTAAATTACTTACCAATTTAATTTCCAGCAGAAATCTTTCTGCTACTTATTGTCAAGACCCTGCGTGTGACCCGCATTATTTGTACCCGAGAGTCACGCATAAACCGATTGATTTCATCTTGTGCATGACGAAGACGATCGGCAATATCAGCAAATTCGTCAGGCTCACGAAAGAACATCCCTCCTTCCACCGCCGTTTGATGATCCCTGGCGATGGCGGCGAGTCGTTCAGCGTCATCAGGCAACAGTTGCAGGTTTCCGACAATCACCTGAGTAAAATCCACGCCCGGCACGGACCAGCGACGTTGCTTCATCTCGACCACATTCTGCATGGCTTCCAGCGTTTCATAGGGGCTGGCAAAATGATTACGCAGCAGACAATCCACATCATACCAGTGGCGTGCCAGTCGGGCCGGGTTTGGCGCTTTGGTTTGCGTGCAGAACTGGTGCAGCGCCGTCAGCTTTTCCCAAAGAATATAACCGGTGTCATAAGCGTTTACGGTCGCGGCGGGTAACAGAAGTGTATCCATTCCTGCAATCCCAGACAGATAGCTTACAACAGGCATCAGGTCGGTTGGCTTGCCACGATTTCGCCCGCCAAATTCCAGCAGAATATGATCGCGTTGATAGGCCATATTGTCTTCTGTCACCCGTGGGAAATTGATGTCTATTTTTTCTCCACCGCTGTCGGGTTCCATTTTTGCTTCAAGCTCCGGAATTTCATAAGCTTGAAAGCGTTGATTTAACCGTTCTGCCAGCGTGTTTGTCCATTCTGTTAAGCGCTCTTGCTGTTGCTCTCTGAACCGGCGATTCTGGCTGTTATTTAGAGTGCTTTGCTCCCATGCCTGCTGTTCTTCCTCTTCTGAGTGACCTGCCAGGTCGGCCCAGTGAACAGAAAGATCGATATCTTCAGAAAAACGCTCAATTACGTTCCAGCACTTGCTTAACGCCGTTCCACCTTTAAACGCGACAGATAAATCTCCCAACAGATCCTCATTAAAAAGCAGCCAAAGGATCTCCGTTACCCAGAGATCCTTTTCCAGAAAGCTGGCTCCCAGCCCGGAGGGATGCTGCTGTGCCGCGTAAGAGAGGATTTCCTGAAGCTCCCGGCGTTGCGATGCGCTCCGGTAGTAATCAAAAATGCTCATCAGAGGGTCTTTTTCAAGGTCACCAGGTGCGGGCGCCACGCGTGAAGCGCAGGCTCATTCATTAACTTCCCGGCAATCTGTCGCGCTTCAGCGGACGGAATGTTCAGCCGATGGAAGGCATTCTTCAGCGTTTCCGGCGGGGTATGTTGCTGATCCAGACTCAGCAAACTGCGCATCAGCTCTCCTTCGGGCCGCTTCAGCCAACGTAACCTGCTTGCTGATTTATGTTGGATCCGTACCCGCTCATTGCCGACACGGAACTCTCGCGTAGGGCCGCTTGACCAGTAGATGCGTTTAACCGGCGCCTGTGTTTGCAGACCTAACCGATAAGCGGCTTCCAGTCCCTGAAGGGTGATTTTATAACCGCGTGCTTTTGCCCACGCTGCGGCAACATCATTGGCGCTGGCGATAACGTTAATAGAGGGGATATTTTTCAGTGGTTTTGGTCGGGAGTAGAAGCCGCGTTCAACCCGGACCAAAAGGCCTTCTTTTACCAGACGACTCATTGCCTGTTGTACCGATGCGCGGCTTCCCAACGAATAAAATCCGCTGATGGAAAAGGGGATACCCCGCTTCATGCGGTGGACCCGCTGGCGGGCCAGAGCGGCAACAGACATTGATTCTCCTGTACTGATATTTTTATTTAATGTTATTTAATTCTAGACCATATTTATCAGGCTATACAAGATTATTGATGTCAGCAAAAATATGTCTACCCTAGTATAATTACTGACAGGATCGCTATGAAGAGTGACCCTGTCGGTTTCTGTATCAAGCCCCAGCGTTTAGTGGTTCCGCATTGCGTCTGAATCTGGGGTCTTCTTGTTTTCCGTGCTGCTCAGCCCAACCGAGAACCTGAGCCAGCAATTGTCGCATGTAGTCGTCGGTATCCCTGATGGTTTCAAAAGGAGAATGCTGTTCGGATGACAGGAGTGCAGTCAATAAACCCTGAACGGCAGTAGCCAGACCCTCGTCCTGAGTAATTTGCAGATAAGCATTTAGCGGCTTATCTTTCGACGCTTCGTCTCCACCCATAAAACGTTCAAAATCAGGAATACTGACGCGGTGGCGAACCGTAAGCCCTTCATTTCTGGCTTGCCGGATAGCATTTTTGATTTTTTCATTTTCAGTCCACATACCATTTCTGGTGCCGTTCGATTTCTGTGGTGAATCGGCGTCATGCACCAGACTGAAATCAATTTTGAAATGCGTAAGCACTTTTATCAGCGGTACCAGTATGGCTTTTCCTCGGGCACGAATGATGGCTACCTGATCCATCAGCGCATGATTGCGCTCTATGATGGACGCCATAAACGCAGCATGTTCCGTATCGCCTTCAACCAGTACAGGGTGTGAACCAAAAAAAACTTCTGAAAAGCTGGGATCGATATGCTGTAACGCCTGAAGCCGTTGTTTATCATCGTCTTCAAATTCAATAAGATCTGAGCGATAAGTTCTAGGCGTTACCGGAGATTGCTCATCATCTCTTTCCCGGTCTAAACGCACGATGGTGGTGTGATCTTCAAACGGATTGATAAAATAAGGTGAGTGGGTGGTCAGAATGACCTGCCAGTCCGGGTTTTTTGCCAATTGGTATAAATGGCGTTGGGCCGCTCGGGCTGCCATAGGGTGTAAAGCGTTTTCAGGTTCATCGATTAATAGCAGGTAGCCGGGAAAGGCAGGATCTTCCGGGCTGTCCGGGATTGGCGCGCCGCTATCATGCGCTTCGAGTAATGCCCTGGCCTGAGTCAGCTCTTCTGATAGCTGTTCTGGGTTGCTTCCTTTCGGTGGTTTAGCCACCTTTTTAGTTAGTTCGTTTATATCTTTTTCGACGCGTTTGCGATAATCACTTCGTACTTCTTTATCGCGATTAAGTTCGTTATGGACTTGGAGCATTGCCCAGAATAATGCTCGGCGAGCTCCGGTTCCTTGTTGAACCAAATCGGTATTTGCTCTCCCATCCGAAATTCTCAAGCTCGAACCATTTTTAATAAGTTCGTCAACTTTTGGAACAAGCGGTGCCGCACACACATTAAGACTAACGTCCAGTCTGGGAAAAATTCCTTTGAATCCGGTCGAAACCTTACCTGCTATGCCATTGAAATGTTCCTGGTGTTGCTCGCTGAGGGTATTCATGCTGGAGGAAACACTCTCAATCGCTTTTGCCAGATCAGATTCTGGGTTACTCCGGGCTTTTTCCAGTTCCGTGAACAGAGGGGATAGGGCAAGTTTAAGTAATAGTTCTTCCGTTTTTGCCGCATCTTCGAGCGAGCCAATCCGTAGTGGCCTGGGAAGTCTGGAAGTAAAAACCGGATCGGCACCGCCTGCTTTTGTATCCTCAGCCCAGCAGCCTTGTTGTCCATCGCCTCCGGTGGGATCCCATGTGGTACGGACTTTCTGAAAATTAGGCGCGCACCATTGCCAGCGGCTTTTTACAACAAGAAATCCATCTCTTTCCTGTTTCCATTTTTCATCAACGTTGCCAATGCCTTGTGGAATATGTACCTCAAGAAGTACTTCAGAGGGCTGATCTGGTTGAGCATGTTGGTGTCGGTCATGCGCGGGATCAAATGACACGCTTCCTTTGGCTAACTCATAGGCTCTGAGAACAGTAGACTTACCAGCATTGTTTTTTCCTACCAGACAAACAATATTATCAAGCGCAATATCGACACCTTCATTTCCTATACATCCAATGTTGCGGATGGTCATACGAAGCAGCTTCGAACGGTTTTCTACAGACATCATTTACTCCGGGATTATTAACATGCAAAGGTGATTTATGTTAATAACGAGTTGAGAAGCATAATTTGATGCTGCGCTAATTTATTGATAAATATTTATTTTTATGTGGTTGTGCGATTTAAAGACAGTCTTTTCTGTTTGATATCTGTCTTCGATAACCTCACTTGTTGCGAACCGCCAAACGCTGTATTTTTCCCGGCACCTGCAAATTCAGGTGCCGGGCTTGATCTCCTGAAAACTGTTACAGGAGGCTGCCAGTATGGCTACGATCCCCCTCATACACGTCCGTTACTTGCCGTTTCCTTCAATGTCGCCACGGATTTCACCATCTTTGCCGAACACTGCGAAAACTTCGCCGAAACCCTGATTGAAAACGATGACCCCTCGCTGAAAATGGCGCTTTGCGGCAGACTCAGCATCGCTCTGACGCTGCTCCAGCCCATGCTGCTGGAACCCGTTCCTCCCCATCTTGTTGAAAGCCTGACCGTAGATACCCTCCCGGCGAATTCCTCCGAGTTTGGGCTGGAATGCACCGAGCTTTGTCGCTACTGCCTATCTTGACGCAGACGCTGGCGGAGCAGGGATTTTCTTCTGAAAAGGAGAAACAGTTGAGTTACCTGCTGTACGACCTGATCAACTACTTCACGGCGGAAATGAAAGCCCTGCGCTGGCTGCGTACCGCCGACTGCGTGAAGTTTATCGACGAGGTGGTGGCATGACACAACCTGACTGGCATCCCGCCGACCTTATCGCGGGGCTGAAAAAGCAGGGGACATCGCTGTTCGCGATTTCACGCAAATCCGGGCTGGCGTCTTCCACGCTAGCAAAAGCGCTCAACAGCCACTGGCCCAAAGGGGAAGGGCTGGTCGCTGAAGAATTGGGGGGCACCGGAGAAGACCTGGCATTCTCGTTAATACAGCCTAAAAACTGCCAGAACAAAACAGACTCTCCCGATCTTCTACCAGCTTTTGCTGGCGTAGGCGGGTAGCACGTTGGTTGATGGCTGACGTTACTTACGACGCGGCCTCAATGTCAGTGATAACTGGTTATAGGGGTTAGGAAGAGGGAGAAAACCAAAAGCAAAAACCCAGCCATAGGCTGGGTTCTCTGAATAAGTGGTGCCCGGACTCGGACTAACGCCGGAGGCGTTGAACAGCGCGCTTGTCGCGCTGGCCCCGTAGGGGTGAGCCGCTTGCGGCGAATAATCGAACGGAGTTCGATGGAGAGTCCGGTCGTAGAAAAGCAAAAACCCAGCCATAGGCTGGGTTCTCTGAATAGTGGTGCCCGGACTCGGAATCGAACCAAGGACACGGGGATTTTCAATCCCCTGCTCTACCGACTGAGCTATCCGGGCAACGGGGCGCATTAAACCCTAATCAATGTAATGCGTCAACTCTATTTCAAAAAATGCTGTTCAGTTGCTCAAGTTTGCGGCAGTCTGAGTGATTCTGCGCCACAAAACGGCGTATTGCACAAATCTTCCAGATTTTTTCCGCACGGGAGAGTAATGCTGTTCCCGGGGATTTCGGAGGCAATATGGCTAATGACTGGCTGGAACTGCGGCAACATGCGGACACCGGCATCGAAACAATTCGCGCCCACTTTGAAGGCCATGCGTACGATCCGCACTGGCACGACAGCTATCTGGTGGGTATAACCCTCAGCGGAACGCAGGAATTTCATTGCCGCCGTGAGCGTCATCGCAGTACGCCGGGAGATGCTTTCTTGCTCGAGCCCGGTGAAATTCACGATGGTGACGCGCCGGTTGAAGGCGGTTTCACCTACCTGACATTCTACCTCGATGAAGCGTGGCTCAGTTCCACCCTCCGGGGTTTGTACGAGTCCGTCCCTTCCAGTTATTCGCTGCATTTTTCCCGCACGATGGCGCGCGAGCCACAGCTTGCTGGCGCGATCGCCCGGACCTTTCATTCACTGCACAGCGAAGAGATGCGCATTGTGCAGCAAAGCACCATGGATGATCTGCTCGGGCAGCTTACCCGGCACAGCCAGTGGCGCAAGCGCCTGCCGTCGCATCTGCAAAACGCAGCGGTGGCTCATCGCGCACGGGACTATTTGCATGCCCATATGGGGGAAAACATCGGCCTGTCCGATCTGGCCCGCGAAACGGGTACCGACCGGTTTACCCTGACCCGTTGTTTTAAGCGCGAATTCCATCTCTCCCCCCATGCCTGGCTTATTCAACTGCGGCTGGCCAATGCCCGAAGCATGCTGGCGCGCGGCGAACAACCGGCGGACGTGGCGGCTACGCTGGGCTTTGCCGATCAAAGCCATCTGGGACGCTGGTTCCAGCGGGCATATCGGCTATCGCCAGCCCACTACCGGAAACTTTGCACAAATCTTCCAGACGACATCCGTAAATAACGCCAAAGTCACAGGACGGAGAATAAGGAGTCCCGACTGTGAACATGCTCTACAGCTACCTGCCATTTATGTTGTTTGCCTTTGTGGCGTCTATAACGCCCGGCCCGACCAATATTCTGATCCTTGCCAGCAGTCAACGCTATGGCATCAGGGCCACGCTACCTGCGGTATTCGGGGCATGTGTGGCAGCAAGCCTTATTGTGTTTATCTCCGGGGCGGGGGCAGGAGAGATATTGCGAGGGTATCCGTTGCTACGTGAGGGGATGAGTTGGGCCGGAGCATTGTGGCTAAGCTGGATGAGCTGGCAGCTCTTTACCGCCCCGGCAGCGGATCTGAACGAGAAGAGTGGTGAACCCTTTAGCGGCAAAGCGGCGGCCATGTTGCAGCTAATCAACCCCAAAACCTGGATGATGGCGCTGGCCGTGGTCAGTCTGTTTGCCCCGAACGGCGCGCATCCCGTGCGCGAAGTGTCATTTTTGTCACTGAGCTTCCTGCTCATTTCGGTGCTCTGCCTGGGCGCGTGGACACTACTGGGCAAAGCGGTAAACCGGCTCTTTCGCAGTGCGGCATCGCTGATTTGGTTTCAACGGGCGATGGCGCTCTGCCTGCTGATTTCCGCCTGGGCCGGGTTTGTGCACTGATCAGGTTAATGCACCGCCCGTGCGACAACATGCAAAACGAAGAATATCTTCTGCGAGCTGTCGGGCGGTATCGACGTCGGTCTGGCTGCGATTGACCAGCATCCTGCTTAGACAACCCTCCAGCACCAGCTCCATCTGTTTCGCGACCATTGTCGGGTCGTCCACTTCCAGTTGGGTTAACAGGTCATGGGTGAAGTCGAAGGCCGCTTGCTTTTGCTGATCCGCCAGTTGGTGTATCGGATGGTCCGGGTCGGGGTAAAAGGTGCAGGCGGCGATAAACAGGCAGCCCGGATAGCGATTGTTACTAACGCAATCCGTCAACGCCCCATAACGCGCCAGCAATTTTTGCTCTTTTGTCAGCTCTTCATCGAGTAATAACTGCCTGCGCCAGATATCAACCTGCTGGCTGAGATAGCGTAGCGCATCGTAAAACAGCGCTTCTTTATCCGGCCAGAAACGCAAAAACTCCTCTAACGGGTAGTCAATACGTTCCGCGACCATTTCCGGCGTGGTGTCAGCAATCCCTCTTAATTCAAATAATTGAAGTGTCTGACTTAAAACATCTTCACGTTGCACGGTAAGTTCCTCCGTTGTCAGAAGCCTGCGTCCCCAACCAAGTGTTGTTTACGGTGTGTGATTGCGCAAATGTGTCGTAAAGGCAGGCGCATCCATAAACCCCGTGACCCGCTGTGCCGGTTGCTCGTGGCCTTGCGCATCAAAAAACACAATGGTGGGTAAGCCCAGAACCTGTAAATGGTGCAGCAGCGCTTGATCCTGTGCGTTATTGGCGGTGACATCCGCCTGTAATAACACGGAATTTTTTAATGCTGCCTGAACCCGCGTATCGCTAAAGGTGTACTTCTCAAACTCTTTGCACGCCACGCACCAGTCGGCGTAAAGATCCAGCATCACCGGGCGACCTTTGGCCTGTGCCAGCGCCTGATTAAGGTCATCCACGGTTTTGATGGTAGTAAATGGCAGGTGTGCCTGGTTTTGCGCCGCTGGCTGACCAAAGGCCCAGTCCTGCAAGGGACGAGCGCAAACCAGCGCCGCACCTAACAGGACGATTTGCACAATGCGCATCACCGGGCGGGTTGCGCCGAGGCTGGCAATAAAGGCCCAGGCGAAAAAGGCGACGCCGAGCAGCGACCATAAGCGTAAACCCCAGTTATCGCCCAATACTCGCTCGAGCAGGAAAACGGGTAACGCCAGGATCACAAAGCCAAAGGCGATTTTGACCTGCGCCATCCACGGGCCGCTTTTCGGCAGCAGGCGGTTGCCAAAGACGGTAACCAGAATCAGCGGCAATCCCATCCCCAGGGCATACAGATACAGCGTGCCGCCGCCAAGCCACAGATTACCGCTTTGGGCGATATAGAGCAGGATGGCGCTCAGCGGCGCTGTGGTGCAAGGGGAACAAATTAGCCCGGCAATCGCCCCCATAGCGAATACACCGCCTGCGGAACCACCTTGTTGGCGGTTGCTCATCAGCGTTAAGCGGGTTTGCAGCGAGGAGGGCAATTGCAGGGTGAACAGGCCAAACATCGACAGCGCCAGCACAAGAAAAACCACCGACAGGCCAATCAGCACATACGGATGCTGGAGTGCTGCCTGGAACTGGAGACCGGCCGCCGCCACGACCAGGCCCAGCGCGGTATAGGTCAGCGCCATGCCCTGCACATAGATAAATGCCAGCAGCAGCGCGCGGGGCGTTGAAAGGCGTTGTTTGCCCCCCAGCACGATGCCTGAGATCAGCGGGTACATCGGTAAGACGCAGGGGGTGAAGGCCACGCCAATGCCAATCAGCAGCGCCCAGAGGGCGGAGAAGGGCAGCGCGGCTGGAGCCGTATCGTCATTGCCCCTCACCACGGCCCTCTCCCCGGAGGGGCGAGGGGGGATGGATTGGGCAGTGGCTTTCACCTCACTCAACGGAATCACTTTGGTTTCCGGCGGGTAACAGAACCCGGCGTCCGCACAGCCCTGGTAGATCACCGTCAGGGTCGCGCCTTTGGCCGCCTCGGTGATGGTCACCGGCAGGTGCAACTGTTGGCGATAAATCTCGCTCTTGCCATAAAACTCATCGTTATGCGGCTCGCCGAAAGGCAGTTGTGGCGGGGTGATCTCTGCCTGCTGCGCAGTGAGTTTGATTTGCTGGCGATAGAGGTAATAGCCCTCTTTCACCTGCCAGTTCAGCTTGAGTTCATTTTCCTGTTGCTGGAAATCAAACATAAAGGCCTGATCGGCCGGAACAAAACTGGACCGTCCGGGGGCGTCAAATAACCCGGCAAGGGCCGGTGTGCTGCATAACAGCAGAATCAGCGTAAGGATGCGTTGAGCCATGAGAGGTAATCAAAATCTCCGTGAGTAACCGGTATAGCGAGTAATTCTGGGGTCTGATAAGGGTGATGCGATTTTATGCAGGCGAAGAGATCTTCAAGGTGTGCAACGTCAGTTTTGAGCAACAACTGTACTTCATATTCCTGTTCCAGCTTCCCCTCCCAGTAGTACATAGAGGTGGCGCCGGGGAGGAGGGTAACGCAGGCAGCCAGCTTATCGGCCAGCGCTTTGGCGGCCAGCTCCTGGGCCGTCGCTTCATCCGGGGCGGTACAGAGCACAACAACAGTATCAGGCGTGTTCATCGTTAACCTCTTCGCAGCGAAAAGGGGACTATATCACGCACACGAAAAACGGGCCGCAGTACGGCCCGTTTTTAACCACTTTTACAACAGAATACCGCCAATTACGAAACCGAGTATCACGCACAGGGTGATGGCGATAACGCCCGGAACTAAAAAGGCATGGTTAAACACATATTTGCCGATACGCGTTGAACCCGTATCGTCCATTTCCACTGCCGCAAGCAGCGTTGGGTAGGTTGGCAGGACGAACAATGCGGATACCGCAGCAAACGATGCCACGGCGGTCAGCGGGCTGACACCCAGCATCAGTGCCGCAGGCATCAGCGCTTTCGCGGTTGCTGCCTGAGAGTAAAGCAGGGTAGAGGCGAAAAACAGCACCACTGCCAGCAGCCACGGGTAGCTGTTGAGCAGGTTGCCGGCCACAGTCTGGATATCCTGAATGTGGTTTTTCACAAAGGTATCGCCCAGCCAGGCCACGCCCAGGACGCAAATACAGGCGCTCATACCCGATTTAAAGGTGCTGGCGTTGAGAATGTCGCCCGTGTTGATTTTACAGGTCAGGCAAATCAGCGTGGCGATGGTTAACATGAACACCACAATCGCTTCGTTACGTGGCAATACCGGGTTCGTGATAAGACCTACGTTCGGACTGATTGCCGTGGCGTACAGCATGACGGCGATAATCCCAACCAGGAACAGCAGCACGGAACGTTTGGCATGCGGCTTCATCTCGAAAACTTTACTGCCGCGCAGTTTGATTTCCCCTCTTGCCAGACGCTCCTGGTAAACCGGATCATCTTTCAACTCAGCGCCGAGGAAGTTACACACAATAGCCGTCAGCATAACGGCAATCAGCGTAACAGGAATACAGACCGCCAGCAGCGTCAGATAACTCACACCGAGCGGTTCCAGGATGCCGGCAAAAAAGACGACAGCCGCAGAGATGGGGGAGGCGGTAATAGCGATTTGCGAAGCCACGACGGCAATGGAAAGTGGGCGGGAAGGACGAATCCCTTGCTCTTTCGCCACTTCGGTAATGACCGGCAGCGTAGAAAACGCCGTATGACCGGTACCCGCCAGGATGGTCATAAACCAGGTGACCAGCGGGGCGAGAAAAGTAATGTATTTCGGATGACGGCGCAGCATACGCTCCGCAATACTCACCAGGTAATCCATGCCCCCTGCCACCTGCATCGCGGCAATAGAGGCGATGACCGCCATGATGATTTCAATCACATCGAAGGGTATAGCGCCGGGTTTGATTTGAAAAAAGAGTGTCAGTACAAGCACCCCGAAACCACCGGCAAAACCGATGCCGATACCGCCGAGTCTGGCCCCCAGGTAAATAGCAAGCAGGACGAGTACAAGTTCTGCAGCAAACATAATTGCCTTCTTTGTTGATGAAATGAGAATGATTTTTTTTACTGCAGGCTAAAAAAAAGGCACGTCAGAGCTGACGTGCCTTGTGGCTTTAGCCGTCAGTGTTACTGTTCGCTTTCATCGGTATAACGCTTCGCCTTATAGGCCGGATGCATCAGGTTCTGTGCGGAGAAAATATCATCCAGCTCCGCTTCCGTCAGCAGACCGCGCTCCAGCACGACCTCGCGCACACTCTTGCCCGTTTCGGCGCAGATTTTGCCGACGATGTCACCGTTATGGTGGCCAATAAACGGGTTGAGGTAGGTCACAATACCAATCGAGTTATAGACATAGCCTTCGCACACAGACTTGTTAGCCGTGATACCGCTGACGCATTTTTCCAGCAGGTTGTAGCAGGCGTTGGTCAGAATGTGGATGGACTCAAACATGGCCTGGCCAATCACCGGCTCCATCACGTTCAACTGTAACTGGCCCGCTTCGGACGCCATGGTTACGGTGGTGTCGTTACCGATGACTTTGAAGCACACCTGGTTCACCACTTCCGGCACGACCGGGTTCACTTTAGCCGGCATGATGGACGAGCCTGCCTGCAGTTCCGGCAGGTTGATTTCGTTCAGACCCGCACGTGGACCCGAAGAGAGCAGTCGCAGGTCATTACAGATTTTGGACATTTTGACGGCCAGGCGTTTCAGCGCGCTGTGTACCATCACGTAAGCACCGCAGTCGGAGGTCGCTTCAATCAGGTCTTCTGCCGGTACTACAGGCAGGTTGCTCACTTCCGCCAGTTTTTGCACCGCCAGTTGCTGGTAGCCATCCGGGGTATTCAGACGTGTGCCGATAGCCGTTGCGCCGAGGTTCACTTCCAGCAGCAGCTCAGAGGTGCGCAGCAGGTTTTTCGTCTCTTCATTCAGCAGTACGTTGAAGGCGTGGAACTCTTGCCCCAGCGTCATCGGAACGGCGTCCTGCAACTGTGTACGGCCCATTTTCAGGATGTCACGGAACTCATCCGCTTTGTGTTCAAAACCTTCACCTAACTGAGTGATGGCATCGACCAGCTTGAGGATGGAGGTATACACCGCGATACGAAAACCGGTCGGGTAGGCGTCGTTGGTGGACTGGCATTTGTTGACATGGTCGTTCGGGTTGAGGTACTGGTATTCGCCTTTCTGGTGGCCCATGAGCTCCAGACCGATGTTGGCCAGTACTTCGTTGGTGTTCATGTTTACTGATGTCCCTGCGCCGCCCTGATAGACGTCGACCGGGAACTGGTCCATGCATTTGCCGTTATTCAGGACTTCATCACATGCCGCCACGATGGTGTTCGCAATGCTCTTAGGAATGGTTTGCAGCTCCTTGTTGGCCAGAGCAGCCGCTTTTTTCACCATTACCATTCCCCGGACAAACTCCGGGATGTCGCTGATTTTGCTGTTACTAATGTAGAAGTTCTCAATCGCTCTAAGAGTATGCACACCATAATAGGCATCCGCTGGAACTTCCCTTGTGCCCAACAAATCTTCTTCGATACGAATGTTGTTTAACATGTGAACCTTCTTTATCAAGCTACGAATGAATACACCAAACACACAGTATATATGTGGTTATGTGTGATTTCGGGCCGACGATTATCCCCTTAATCGGCCAGATATCTGCGATCATATGCTGATCCGAGCGAAAAGCCGTAATCTGGATCACTTATTATCTTAGCCGCTTTATCAGAATCATTAATCTGTGAAATGAATCACCGCTATCGCAGCGCTGGAAAAAATAGTTTCCGCGGAAAATTGAATTTTCCGGCGGTTGTCACCATCTCAGTAAGTATGCGAATCGCAAAAATTTACCGACAGGCGCCAGTGGCGTCTGTTCACTGAGGAGAAACCAGTGCGCTGGATACCGCTGATTGCTGTTTTTTTATACGTCTACATCGAGATATCGATTTTCATTCAGGTGGCGCACGTGTTTGGCGTGCTGATGACGCTTATCCTGGTCATTTTTACTTCGGTTATCGGGATGTCTCTGGTGCGTAATCAGGGCTTCAAAAACTTTCTGTTGATGCAGCAAAAGCTGGCGACAGGGGAAAGCCCGGCGGCCGAGATGATTAAAAGCGTGTCGCTGATTATTGCAGGTTTACTGCTGGTGCTGCCGGGGTTCTTTACCGATTTCCTCGGCTTACTGCTGCTATTGCCGCCGGTACAAAAACATCTGACGCTTAAGCTGATGCCGCATTTACGTTTTTCCCGTATGCCGGGCGGCGGCTTTAGCACCGGGCCTGGTAATACGTTTGAAGGGGAGTACCAGCGCAAAGATGATCAGCGCGACCGCCTGGATAACAAAGACGATCGCTAAACATTTTGTAGCCCGGAAGGCGAAGCCGCCTTCCGGGTTTACGACCGCTGAACCGCCACGCCGCGCCTGGGTAAAAATGCCCACAGACCTGCCAGCATCACAATCGCATACAGACTCTTCCAGCCAGGAATGGCCAGCAGCAGTAAGCACAGAATGCTGCCCACCCAGGCCAGCACTTTATAACGCCCTTTCAACAGGCGGCACCCTGCCAGCATGCACAGCAAGTAAATCAGAATGAAAATGCCATTGGCATAAATGATGAGCGTGTCGAGATTAATGGCAAATGCGTAGATACCCAGCGTACAGATAACGCAGCAAATCAGGACGGCATTCAGCGCGTTAAGCGGGATTTGTCGGGAGGACAAACGCGCCAGCGGGCTTTGCGGCTTGTATTGTGCCTGCGACCACACCAGCCGGGCGAAGCTCTGAATATAGATATTGAGACTGGCAAAACAGGCCAGATAACCGATGATGCAGGCAATCCACTGTGCCTGCTTGCCGAACAGCTCAACGACGATGATCGGTAAAGACGCCGCGGCTCCTGCGCTATGCCAGAGCGGGAAATGCAGCACCACCACGGTACAGGCCCAGTAGACTGAACCGGCCAGAATCAGGCCAATCATCAGTGCGCGGGGGAAGTCGCGTTCAGGATGCTTAAACTCCGAGGCCAGATGGGCAAAGGCTTCCAGGCCGACGAAGCACCAGAACATCACCGCCAGCGAGGCGGTCATGCCGGAGAGGGGAACCTCGGCCGGTGCCGGAAAAGACAGGGCGCTAAAGGAGAGCCCACCACGCCACCAGATGGCGATGATCAATGCAACGATAAGCCCGGCAATGATGGATTGCAGGTTAGCGCTGGAACCCGCACCGCGCGTCCCGATGAGCCAGATAAATGCCAGGGTGGCAAGCTCGGCTATCAGCAGTTGCGCGCCCTGCCAGCCAAACATACCCTGCCAGAAACCGGCGGCGATATGCAGTGCCGCGGGCAACCCTACCGGGATCACTGACAGAAATAACCAGCCGGTGACGCGCTCCAGTCGTGAGCCAAACGCCATGCCGACAAAGTGGGCAACGCCGCCCGCGCTGGGAAACTGACGACCAAGAACGGCGAAGACGATAGCGACCGGAAAGACCAGCAGAATGAGTACAGGCCAGGCCCACAGGCTGCTGTCACCTGCCGCCAGCGCAGCCAGCGCCGGAACGGCAAAAACCCCTGTGCCCAGTAACGATGTTGAAAGTAACCCAATTCCCTGAGCCAGCCCCAGCTCCTGTTTCAGTCCACTCATGGCCCGTATCCCGCACGTCATCGCAAAGTAAAGTGGGATAATGCTATCACAATCAATTTTACTTATGGCTGTTGGTGCGCCTGCCTCTTCTCACGGATTGCGTTTTCCCTTTTCTTGCCGGCCTGGGGCTTTGTGCGAATTTTTTTTAAAGTCCCCCCTTGAAGGGGGAAAAACCCATCCCCATCTCTCTGGTCACCAGCCGGAGAACCGATTGCGGGCCGGCGTCACCCATAACTGATAATGACTTTCTCAAAGGAGAGCTATCAATGAGTATTCGTCCGTTACATGATCGTGTGATCGTCAAACGTAAAGAAGTTGAATCTAAATCCGCTGGCGGCATCGTTCTGACCGGTTCTGCAGCAGGCAAATCAACTCGTGGCGAAATCATCGCTGTCGGTAAGGGCCGCATCCTGGAAAACGGTACAGTGCAGCCACTGGACGTGAAAGTGGGCGACATCGTGATTTTCAATGATGGTTACGGTGTTAAAGCTGAGAAGATCGACAATGAAGAAGTGTTGATCATGTCCGAAAGCGACATTCTGGCAATTGTTGAAGCGTAATCCGCGCACGACACTGAACATACGAATTTAAGGAATAAAGATAATGGCAGCTAAAGACGTAAAATTCGGTAACGACGCTCGTGTGAAAATGCTGCGCGGCGTAAACGTACTGGCAGACGCAGTTAAAGTGACCCTGGGCCCGAAAGGCCGTAACGTAGTGCTGGATAAATCCTTCGGCGCGCCAACCATCACCAAAGATGGTGTTTCTGTAGCACGTGAAATCGAACTGGAAGACAAGTTCGAAAACATGGGTGCGCAGATGGTGAAAGAAGTTGCCTCTAAAGCGAACGACGCTGCAGGCGACGGTACCACCACTGCAACCGTACTGGCTCAGGCTATCATCACTGAAGGTCTGAAAGCTGTTGCTGCGGGCATGAACCCGATGGACCTGAAACGTGGTATCGACAAAGCTGTTACCGCTGCAGTTGAAGAACTGAAAGCGCTGTCCGTACCGTGCTCTGACTCTAAAGCGATTGCTCAGGTTGGTACTATCTCCGCTAACTCCGACGAAACCGTAGGTAAACTGATCGCAGAAGCGATGGACAAAGTCGGTAAAGAAGGCGTGATCACCGTTGAAGACGGTACCGGTCTGCAGGACGAACTGGACGTGGTTGAAGGTATGCAGTTCGACCGTGGCTACCTGTCTCCTTACTTCATCAACAAGCCGGAAACTGGCGCAGTAGAACTGGAAAGCCCGTTCATCCTGCTGGCTGACAAGAAAATCTCCAACATCCGCGAAATGCTGCCGGTTCTGGAAGCCGTAGCGAAAGCTGGCAAACCGCTGGTCATCATCGCTGAAGACGTTGAAGGCGAAGCGCTGGCGACCCTGGTGGTTAACACCATGCGTGGCATCGTGAAAGTGGCTGCGGTTAAAGCACCGGGCTTCGGCGACCGCCGTAAAGCTATGCTGCAGGACATCGCTACCCTGACTGGCGGTACCGTGATCTCCGAAGAGATCGGTATGGAGCTGGAAAAAGCGACGCTGGAAGACCTGGGCCAGGCGAAACGCGTTGTGATCAACAAAGACACCACTACCATCATTGATGGCGTGGGCGACGAAGCGGCAATTCAGGGCCGTGTTGGTCAGATTCGTCAGCAGATCGAAGAAGCGACTTCCGATTACGACCGTGAAAAACTGCAAGAGCGCGTAGCCAAACTGGCTGGCGGCGTTGCGGTTATCAAAGTCGGTGCTGCTACCGAAGTTGAAATGAAAGAGAAAAAAGCACGTGTTGAAGATGCCCTGCACGCGACCCGTGCTGCGGTAGAAGAAGGCGTGGTTGCGGGTGGTGGTGTTGCGCTGATCCGCGTAGCAAGCAAAATCGCTGGCCTGAAAGGTCAGAATGAAGACCAGAACGTGGGTATCAAAGTTGCGCTGCGCGCAATGGAAGCTCCGCTGCGTCAGATCGTGCTGAACTGCGGTGAAGAGCCGTCTGTTGTGGCTAACACCGTGAAAGCGGGCGACGGTAACTACGGTTACAACGCATCTACCGAAGAATACGGCAACATGATCGAGATGGGTATCCTGGATCCGACTAAAGTGACCCGTTCTGCGCTGCAGTACGCGGCATCTGTAGCCGGCCTGATGATCACCACCGAGTGCATGGTGACCGACCTGCCGAAAGGCGACGCGCCTGACTTAGGTGCTGCTGGTGGTATGGGTGGCATGGGCGGTATGGGCGGCATGATGTAATTTAATCTTCATACTTCAAGCCGCAGGTGCGTTGGCTGCGCTCATTCACCCCAGTCACTTACTTATGTAAGCTCCCGGGGATGAATGGACTTGCCGCCTGCCTGCAACCTGAACTATTCGATTAAATAAGCATCTCGCTAAAAATGAGAAACCCCCGGGCAGAAATGGCCGGGGGTTTTTCTTTTGGTCATCTTTTTAGTATAAGATTCAGACACGGACGCAAGACGTCCAGCTCATTGATTGTGGGGAATAACATGCACGTTAAATATTTAGCAGGGATTGTCGGCGCAACGTTGTTACTGGCAGGCTGTAGCGCCGGTAATGAGCTTTCTTCGGGCGGGCAGAATGTTCGCTTCGTAGAAGATAAACCTGCAGCAAACTGTCAGTATCTGGGTACCGCAACGGGTAAACAAAGCAACTGGCTTTCTGGCCAGCATGGTGAAGAGGGTGGTTCAATGCGCGGTGCGGCTAACGACCTGCGTAACCAGGCTGCGCAAATGGGCGGCAACGTGCTGTTTAGCGTCTCCAGCCCGACGCAAGGCTTTATGTCCAGCTTTGTGCCGACAGCCAGCGAAATGACCGGTCAGGTTTATAAATGCCCGCAGTAACGTAAGCTGCATTGCTCCCATTTATAAATGGGAGCAGTGATCCTGATGTTGTCTGTATGTTTTATTATTCATATTATTTTTCTAAACTCACGTTTTAATCGTAACTGTTTAATTCTTAATCATATTTTTTATTGGTTTATAAATTAAAATCGAACGTCTTTTATTTTTATCCCCCACGTATATTAAGATTTCTTAAGCTTTCACTTGTGTGAGAGTTTTCACATCTTTTTTTCAATTCGTAAAGTAAAAGTTAACTTAACGCTAAAGTTTTAATAAAGCGTTCCGATAAATAAAACCGAAGTGTGAAAGGACTCTCCCTCATGGTGGTTATTCATCATGATATATCAAAGATACTAAAGTTAAATTGGAGAGGTATGATGAACATCACCAAACGGTTATTACTCGCTTTTTCTCTACTTATCATTAGCTTGATTGGCACGAATATCATTGCAATGATTTCTTTATCAAAAATTAGTGAGGACACTAATTATTTCCAGGAAAATATTCTTCCCAGCCTGACGACAATGAATAAGGAAATGATTCAGGCTACAGGCGTTCGTTCGCAACTTTATTTGCATGGTTTAACCGAAGACCCGGCGCAAATGGATGTCATTAAACAAAGTGCCAATAAAATTTATGATGAGCTTCTTGCAAAACATCAATACTATCTTAAAGAATTAGCTTCTGACCCGCGCGACGTAGAACTGAGCAATAAAACACTGGCGGATTTACAGGCGTTCCGCGGAGCAATGGACCAATATTTTAAAATATCAGAATCGAATGACCGCAAAGCGATTATCCAAAGCATGCAAAAAGGCGGATTAATCGCAGAAAAAATTGCTGCATTACTTGCTGATTTTAATGACCAGATTGACTACAACACCACTTTAGTTGTACAGGCGAATGTGGCCAGTAAATCGCTTATTAGCAAAGCACTGATTTTATCAGTGAGCGCAACGCTGGCTGCAACCATTCTTCTTGGGCTGTTTGGTCTGCTTACGGTTTTAAATATTCGTCGCCGTTTAAATGCCATGAGAGATGGCATGGTGCAGATCAGTGAAGACCTTGATCTGAGCAAAAATCTGCCGGCCGGCCGCCAGGATGAAATTGGCCATGCCATCACGGCATTTAACCATCTCGTTGAGCGGGTGGCGGAATCCCTCAGTATGGTGAGAAATGCTTCTGCTTCGGTAAATACTGCGGCAAATGAAATTTCTTTAGGCAATGATGAGCTGTCAGCGCGTACTGAACAACAATCTGCCGCCGTTGTTGAAACTGCGGCCAGTATGGAAGAGCTGAGCTCGACGGTAAAACAGAACGCGCAAAACGCCCAACAGGCGAGTTTGCTGGCTGTTACCGCGTCCGATACGGCGAGTCAGGGTGGTATTGTTGTGGGTAATGCCGTGAGCCGGATGAAAGATATTATCGAAAGCTCACGCCGCATCTCTGAAATTACCACCGTTATTAACGGTATCGCGTTCCAGACCAATATTCTGGCGCTCAATGCCGCCGTTGAGGCTGCGCGTGCGGGCGACCAGGGGCGCGGGTTTGCCGTTGTTGCCGGAGAGGTTCGTTCACTAGCTCAGCGCAGCTCACAGGCTGCAAAAGAGATTGAAGCGCTCATCGGCGAGTCAGTTCATTTTGTAGAAGAAGGCGCAAAACAGGTCGATCTGGCGGGTGAAAGTATGAGTGGGATTGTTCACTCCGTTACCCAGGTTAAAGATTTGATGCAGGAAATTGCCGCAGCGTCTGACGAGCAAAATCGGGGTATTGCGCAGATTGCTCAGGCCATGTCTGAAATGGACACGACAACACAGCAGAACGCCGCTCTGGTTCAGGAATCGTCTGCTGCTGCGGGAAGTCTGGAAGATCAGGCGGTCAAGCTGCAACAACTGGTTGATGTATTCCGTTTACCTGGGGTACAAACAGCGGCGGCTGCGGCCAAAGCCCCTAAACGTCCTCTTAAAATGTCCCCTGTGTCTGCGGCTGCAGGCCATGATGCGGGTTGGGAGACGTTCTAAAGCAGGGCCTTACTGTAATAGCGTCGCACCTTTTGTTCAGGTGCCGGTAATTCCAACGCTGCCACGGAATATCGTGGCAGCGTTTTCGCTATATTATTTTTTGGCTTTTTTTACCGATGGTTTCACCGTGACCTGATGGCGTATCTGGTTCAGCGTATGCATGCATCTATCCAGATTAAGCGGTTCACCCTCTTGCACGTTAATAGCCTGAATGTGTACCTGACAGGCTTTACTGGCGAGTTTCCCCAGCCGTGGGCTGAAAGCCAACAGTCTTTTGGCGATCGCCTGGGTTTCAGGAGTATCGGGAAGGCTTCTGGTTTTGATAACCGTACCGCAGAAAGTGGATTTTTTCTTTGTCTCGGCATAGTGGTAAAGAAGAATTAAATAGTGATCAAACAATGCCGTTTTCCACTCTGGCTGGGTATAGGTATCGTAGATCATCTTACCGTCAGGCTGGCAATCAACATCATATAGTGGAAGAAAATCCAGTAACGAAGAGATACGCAATGCCAGGTCGCGCATACCAGCGTTATTAATGGCATGAATTAAAACATGGGTAAGTAACTCTATTTGCAGCTCATGAACTTCGAAGGTGAACTTTTCATTATTATGTAACTGCAACGTGAAAATGAGTTTCCCTTCATCGTAGGTGAAATTATCAATGGCATTTACGCGATAATTTATATCTGCATTTTCCAGTTCTTCTCTTTTTAACTCAGGAATATGGGCGTGCATTGCTTTGGTTACCGCAGTTTGCGCTGCGATGAAATCATCCCGTTGAGTACCGTCCAGTTCTTTTTGCTTAGAGAGATGATATTCCATGGCGACAAAAAGATCGCGTAAAGTCAAAGCCGAAAAGAAAAGCAGCTTCGTGTCACTCTTTTTAATGTTTAGTTTTAGCGCGACGGCAAGAAACTCGTCATTGTTACGTATTACGCCTGCGTTGACACCCGTAATATTCATTTCCATTATGGTTCTCCATAACCATTGTTAAAAACTATATATCCAACTGAACAATAGAATTGGTGAATATATTCTCTGCTATAAACTTAAAAAGAGGATTAAAATACCATAATAAATGCAGTGAACAATCAGATATGCTAAAAAATCGAGCCTGGATGAGAAAACACTATCGTTTTCGTAGATACAGAAAAGCGATGCATTCCAGCACCGCTTTTCTGTTTGAACGGTTAGCTTCTATTGTTGCCGTAACTGCAAATCCAGTGGCGTTTTGCTGGGCTCACCGCCAATTTCCCGGGCCAGTTTCGGCACCATATAGCCTGAGATCAGCGTCAACAGCTCCCGCATAATTTCCCGCGCTTCATCATCGCTAACCATGAAATGGGCCGCGCCCTGAACTTTATCCAGCACATGCAGGTAGTAGGGCATCACGCCAGCATCAAACAACGCGTTACTGAGGTCTGCAAGCGTGCGGGCATTATCATTAACGCCGCGCAACAACACGCTCTGATTAAGCAGTGTTACACCCGCCCGACGCAATTTGGCCATGGACGCGCGAAACTCGTCATCGATTTCCTGGGCATGATTGATATGGTTCACCAAAAGAATCTGCAGGGAAGAACCTGCAAGGCGGGAGACGAATGTGTCAGTGATCCGCGCAGGAATGACAATCGGCAGCCGGCTGTGAATACGCAAGCGCTTGATATGTGGAATGGCTTCAAGCTGCGCGATCAGCCAGTCCAGTTCATGATCTTTCGCCATCAGCGGATCGCCACCGGAGAAAATGATCTCATCAAGTTCCGGTTGCTGGGCAATATAATCCAGCGCAACCTGCCAGTTGCGTTTATTGCCCTGATTTTCCGCATACGGGAAGTGGCGGCGGAAGCAGTAGCGGCAGTTTACCGCACAGCCACCTTTAACCAGCAGCAGTGCACGGTTACGGTACTTATGCAGCAAGCCAGGCACCACACTTTCCTGCTCTTCCAGCGGATCGGTGCTGTATCCTGGGGCGGCAACAAACTCTTCTCTCGCCGTCAGGACCTGACGTAAAAGCGGATCGTTGGGGTCGCCTTTTTTCATTCTCGCGGCAAAAGCGCGGGGCACGCGCAGCGGGAACAGGCGTTTCGCTTCGCGTCCGGCGGTTGAATTTTCGTCAGTGTCTATATTTAAAACACGCAAGAGTTCATCTGGATCGGTTATTACATCGGCAAGTTGCACTAACCAATCTTCTCTGGATGGGGTATTTAGGGTTACAATATGCGCCATTTTGTGGCTTAGCTACCAGTTAACATTTTTAGAGGGCCTTTATGGCGACTTACTATAGCAACGATTTTCGTGCCGGTCTTAAAATCATGCTCGACGGCGAACCTTATGCAGTTGAAGCCAGCGAATTCGTTAAACCAGGCAAAGGTCAGGCATTTGCACGCGTTAAACTGCGCCGCCTGCTGACTGGCACCCGTGTAGAAAAAACCTTCAAATCTACTGACTCTGCCGAAGGCGCAGATGTTATCGATATGAACCTGACTTACCTCTACAACGACGGTGAGTTCTACCATTTCATGAACAACGAAACCTTCGAGCAGTTGGCTGCCGATGCGAAAACCGTTGGGGACAGCGCGAAATGGCTGCTGGATCAGGCTGAGTGCATCGTGACGCTGTGGGATGGCCGTCCGATCGCTGTGACTCCGCCGAACTTTGTTGAACTGGAAATCATTGAAACCGATCCAGGTCTGAAAGGTGATACCGCGGGTACCGGTGGTAAGCCGGCTACGCTGAGCACTGGCGCAGTGGTTAAAGTTCCGCTGTTCGTACAGATCGGTGAAGTGATTAAAGTGGATACGCGTTCCGGCGAATATGTATCCCGCGTGAAGTAATTCACTTTATCTTTTAGGCTGCCTCTTTGTTGGCTGTGCTTAGAGAAACCCCAGTTAACCCGTTAAATAGTTTGCTGGGATTTCTTGCTTGTCGCCACAATGCAGCCTGAATGATTTGTCTATTGTGAAATGTTGGTGCGCTCACCTTATTGCACCTTTGCTTTTCCAGGGCAGGAATGATGAAACGTCTTCTCAGTCTTGTAGCACTCTTTCTTCTCACCACCACTTTGCTGGCGGGCTGTAATACCGCGCGTGGCTTTGGTGAAGACATCAAACATCTTGGCAACTCTATCTCGCACGCTGCCAGCTAATTTCTTCCTGTCGTCCTAAAAATCGCCGATATTCCGCCAGGTTGCGCAATCTTGTCTATTCTTAAGTGGCTATGCACAAACAATATTGGCTACATAAGGAAGATATTATGGTTAAGAAGACATTTGCTGCGATCTTTACTGTACTGGTTCTTTCCTCAGCGCTGACTGCTTGTAACACCACGCGTGGTGTCGGTCAGGATATCTCTGAGGGTGGTAGCGCTATTTCTGGCGCAGCGACAAAAGCGCAGCAGTAATTCCTGCCAGTACGCGGTACGGCCAGTGCCGTACCGTTAATTCAGGTTGTCTTGCACGGTATCTGGTGCTTCGGGGAGCGAAAGGAACGGTGTAAAACGGTTACCCATCCCCAGCTTCATCCGAATATTGCGCTTGTAGGTATACACCGTCTTACCGTTGATGCTCATTTTGGACGCAATAGATTGATTGCTGCGGCCTTCCATCCACAATGACAGTACTTTTTCTTCCTGGCGTGTGAGCAACGGAGTGGCTATCTGTGGCCCGGTTCGCACGGGGCGGGACAGAACGGCATGATCAATGACTTTAGCCAGCGTTTCCATCGGCTCGCTTTTTTGCAGCGTTGCCTGTACCTGATACTGGGCACAATACGCCATGAGTTGGGCATCTTCCCCTGACTGCAAAAGGATAAGGTGGTTATCTTTACCGCAGGCGGTGAACAGTGAGGAAAGTTGCTGAATATGGTGGAGATCATTCTTAAAGCCGTAAAGATCGGCAATGATCAAGTCCGGCTGCCATTGCACAATATGCTCTTTTGCCAGCATCAGGTTATTCAGCGAAGTCACAAGGAATGAAGCCGGGAAAAAATCAGTCTGATTGAGCCAACTTTCCAGCCCCGTACGGGTGAAGTAACAACGGTCAATCAAGAGAATTTTGAACATATTTTTCTTCGCAGTAAGAATATTGACGCACGGCTTCCCGTTGCTGGCAGCACTTCATCATAGGGGGTACTTATGGGGAATAAATGCGCGAACTGCGTTGCTATCTGTAGCTATTTCTTGCTTTAAGTCACTTAAATCTGCGCAATTCCGCAAAAATTGCATTCCGTTTGTAACCAGGTCAAAATTTATCTCTTTCAACCAGCCTGTCGGGACGACCCGATTGCGCAACACTCAATGGGGACGGCCCCGCACTGGAGCCACCTATGTCATGGATAATTCTTTTTATCGCTGGTCTTCTTGAAGTCGTTTGGGCTATTGGCCTGAAATACACGCACGGTTTTACCCGCCTTGTACCCAGCGTGATTACCGTAACGGCGATGATCGTTAGCATCGTGATGTTGTCATGGGCGATGAAAAGCCTGCCCACAGGAACGGCGTATGCCGTCTGGACAGGCATTGGCGCCGTGGGGGCTGCTATCACGGGGATTGTGTTATTCGGTGAATCGGCCAATCCCGCGCGCCTGCTAAGCCTGGCACTGATTGTCGCGGGGATTATCGGCCTTAAGCTCAGTACGCCTTAAAGGGTCTGATTTATCCACAGAAGTTTTTCAACCGCAAAACCTTCGCGGGCTGCGATATCAACGAGCTGTTTTTTCACCGCATCCGGAAGCGTCGGTGTGCGTGACAAAATCCACAGATAGTCCCGATCCGGCCCGCATACCAGCGCATATCGGTAATCTTTGTCCAGCGCAATGACGTTATAGCCGCCATAGAAAGGACCGAAGAACGAGACCTTAAGTGCGGCCTTACGCGTATCACCGGTAAAGTACGCCTTCCCGACCGATTGTTGCCACATGCCGCGTTCCGGATTGTAGCCTTTATTGATGACCTGAATGCCGCCGTCATCCATTGTGCTGTAGGTCGCGGTCACCTTTTCCAGGCCACGCTCGAAGCGGTGGTCAAAGCGGGCAATTTCATACCAGCGGCCAAGGTAACGTTGCGCATCGAAGTTATCCACCACGGTGACGCCAGAAGGGGGAGTAGGAGAGCTACAGGCTACAACCAAAAATGCAGCAGCAGCCGTTGCGATAATCGGCAACAAACGCATGATTTTTTCCTTCCAGTTTTTTACTTAAGTGTAGAAGCTGGCGGGAAAAATGCTCTCCCGCCAGAGCGGGAGAGCGAGGTGAATTAAAGGAAGATGACCCCGATCAGGGTGACCACTGTCAGAATAGCTGCGAGGCCATAGAAGACCCATTTCCCGCTGGGGATATGGACTTTAATATCATGCATGGCATGGTGCAGACGGTGCAGCCCGCACCATAGCGGCAGAACAATCATCAGGAATAAAAACGCACGGCCGATAAAGCTTTGGGCGAATGCCAGTACACGTTCGTAGCCGAGCGCTTCACCGGGGTAGAGACCCAGCGGTAGCAGCACGCCAACCAGCAGAATCATCACCGGCGCAATAATCGCACTCCACATGCCGCCTGCGCCGAACAGCCCCCAGAAGACGGGTTCATCGGAACGTTTTGGGTTTGGATTGATCACCTTTGGCCTCCTTACCAGAACAGTGCAACGAAAAGAATGACCACCGTCGCCAGCACGGTCACGACCCACAGCCCTCTGATAACCGGCTCGGGTTTAAGCTTTTCGCTTTTGATGATGATATTTGACGCTTTTGGCGCCAGTTCAAACCAGGTTTTGGTGTGCAGCAACGCTGCCGCCAGGGCAATCAGGTTCAGGATCACCACTATTGGGTTTCGCAGGAAGGTAACAAATCCTTCCCAGGATTCCGGGCCATGTTTTAAGGAAAAAAGTCCGCAGATCAAAATGATGCTGAACCATACCGCCGGTAACGCTGTTCCTTCACGCAGCATATAGAAGCGATAAAACGGCAGCGATTTCCACCAGGTCGACGGCATTGGCCGGACATAGGGTTTGCGTTTAGTCGTCATGATGCGCTCCTTAGCGTGGTTTCAGAGTGGCGATAAGAAAGTCTTTCGAGCTTTCCACTTTGCCCTGCTGGATAGCGGCCGCCGGGTCGACATGTTTCGGGCACACTTCCGAGCAGTAGCCCACAAAGGTACAGCTCCAGACGCCATTTGGACTGTTCAACTGCGGCATACGCTGCTGTTTCCCGTGGTCGCGGTTATCCAGATTGTAGCGGTGCGCCAGCGTGATGGCCGCCGGGCCAATAAACTCCGGATTGAGGCCAAACTGCGGACATGCCGCATAGCACAGGCCACAGTTGATACAGCCGGAGAATTGATGGTATTTCGCCATCTGCGCCGGGGTTTGCTTGTTCGGCCCCTGATCCGGTGTCCGCGAATTGCCAATGATGTACGGCTTAATGGCCTCCAGGCTTTCGATAAAGTGAGTCATGTCGACCACTAAATCGCGCTCGATAGGGAAGTTGGCCAGCGCCTCGATTTTTAGCCCTTTCGTGTAGTCACGTAAAAACGTTTTACAGGCCAGCTTCGGCACTTTGTTGACCATCATGCCGCAGGAACCGCAAATCGCCATACGGCAGGACCAGCGATAACTGAGGTCCGGTGCCAGGTTATCCTTTATATAACCCAGCGCGTCCAGCAGCGACGTTTGCTCATCGTAAGGCACATCATAAAAGGCGCTGTGCGGAGCGGTATCCACTTCCGGGTTATATCGCACCACCTCAACTTTCAGGGTTTGCATCTCAGCCATGGGTCGACTCCTTCTTCTCAGCGGCTTCCGCTTCGCCACCGTAAACACGTTTCGCAGGCGGCAGCGTCGTTATCTTCACGTCGCTGTAATCGAGACGGGTAGTACCGTCTGCGTCCCGGTACGCCAGGGTGTGCTTGAGGAAGTTGACGTCATCGCGCTCCGTGCAGCCCTCATCCAGACGTTGATGCGCCCCGCGCGACTCTTTACGTGCCAGCGCGGAATGAGCCATACATTCGGCGACGTTCAGGCCGTGCCCCAGTTCGATGGTATAAAGGATGTCGGTATTGAACACGCTGGAAGTATCGGTGATGCGCACGCGTTTGAAACGCTCTTGCAGCTCCGCCAGTTTATCAACGGTTTTTTGCATCAGCTCTGGCGTACGGTAGATACCGCAGCCCTCTTCCATTGACTCACCCATTTCGTCGCGAATTTTCGCCCAGTTTTCCGTGCCTTCCTGATTAACCAGATTTTTCAGGCGTTGCTCAACGTCGGCGGCCTGTGCGTTCAGCGCAGCGTCGCTGGCTGCTGTCGCGGAGGCGGCGCGCGCCATTGCTTGTTCACCTGCCAGACGACCAAACACCACCAGCTCTGCCAGCGAGTTTGAGCCAAGACGGTTTGCGCCATGCAGACCAACAGATGAACACTCACCCACAGCAAACAGCCCTTTGATACGGGTCTCGCACTGCTGATCGGTTTCGATACCGCCCATGGTGTAGTGCGCGGTGGGACGTACAGGAATCGGTTCTTTTACTGGATCCACGCCAACGTAGGCTTTTGCCAGTTCGCAAATAAACGGCAGACGCTCCAGCAGTTTTTTCTCACCCAGATGGCGCAAGTCGAGATGGACGACATCGCCGCGCGGGGTCGAAATGGTGTTGCCTTTACGCCATTCATGCCAGAACGCCTGCGACACTTTATCGCGCGGCCCCAGCTCCATATATTTGTTCTTCGGTTCGCCCAGCGGGGTTTCTGGCCCCATGCCGTAATCCTGCAGATAACGGTAGCCGTTTTTGTTGACCAGGATACCGCCTTCGCCACGGCAGCCTTCCGTCATCAAAATACCGGAACCCGGCAGCCCGGTGGGGTGATACTGGACAAACTCCATATCACGCAGCGGTACGCCATGAGCAAGCGCCATGCCCATTCCGTCGCCGGTGACGATACCGCCATTGGTGTTGTAACGGTAAACGCGACCCGCACCGCCTGTCGCCATAACGACCGCGTTGGCACGAATCTGCACCAGCGTGCCTTCCATCATGTTCATCGCGACCAACCCACGCACCTGGCCATCGTCGACCAGAATATCCAGCACGAAGTGCTCGTCGAAGCGCTGAATTTGCGGGAACTGGAGTGATGCCTGGAAGAGGGTGTGTAGCATATGGAAGCCGGTTTTATCTGCGGCAAACCAGGTGCGTTCGATCTTCATGCCGCCAAAGCGGCGAACGTTGACAGAACCATCGGGGCGGCGGCTCCACGGGCAGCCCCAGAGTTCAAGCTGCGTCATTTCGGTGGGGCAATGACGGACAAAGTAGTCAACGACATCCTGCTCGCACAGCCAGTCGCCACCGGCTACAGTGTCGTGAAAATGGTACTCGAAGCTATCATGATCCTGTGCAACGGCTGCGGAACCGCCTTCTGCGGCCACGGTGTGGCTGCGCATGGGATAAACTTTTGAAATAAGGGCGATTTTAGCATTTGGATTTGCCTGGGCGGCTGCTATGGCGGCACGTAAACCCGCGCCACCCGCGCCAATTACAGCAAGATCGGCTTGAAAAGTTTGCACGACATTCCTCCTGATTATTGTTATTTCGCAACCCTTTCTGATCTGACCAGCCAGGGCCTCGAATACGATTCCACTGCTCCTTTATTGGTATGCATTATAATCTTAGGATGGTGAGGGAAATTTGACCTGTTCGATTTTTTTAACGTATGAATGGCCTAAAACATCATTGATTTTGATTAATTTAATTACAAAACCCCCAACCTTTAGTGATTTTACCTCCCGTCGCTGAACCTTATTCCGCTCAAAATTTGTCTCTCTGAGCTGATACGGGTAGACTTCGTGCCCTTGTTTGAATTCGGAGAACGTACCATGAGCGAGACGGCAACCTGGCAGCCGAGCGCATCCATCCCTAACTTATTAAAACGCGCAGCAATTATGGCGGAAATTAGGCGTTTCTTCGCCGATCGCGGCGTGTTAGAGGTGGAAACGCCTTGTATGAGCCAGGCCACGGTAACCGATATTCATCTGTTCCCGTTTGAGACCCGTTTCGTTGGTCCCGGCCATTCGCAAGGGATGAATCTTTATCTGATGACCAGCCCGGAATACCACATGAAGCGTCTTCTGGCGGCAGGATGTGGCCCGGTTTTCCAACTGTGCCGTAGCTTCCGTAATGAGGAAATGGGGCGTCATCATAATCCTGAGTTCACCATGCTGGAGTGGTACCGTCCGCACTACGATATGTATCGTTTGATGAATGAAGTGGATGACCTTCTGCAACAGGTGCTGGAGTGCCCGGCAGCGGAATCACTCTCTTATCAGCAGGCTTTCCAGCGCTACCTGGAAATCGATCCACTTTCTGCGGATAAAACTCAACTGCGTGAAGTGGCGGCGAAGCTTGATTTAAGCAATATCGCAGACACTGAAGAAGACCGCGATACCTTGCTGCAACTGCTGTTCACCATGGGCGTTGAGCCGCATATCGGCAAAGACCGTCCGGCGTTTGTCTACCACTTCCCGGCAAGTCAGGCCGCGCTGGCGCAAATCAGCACCGAAGATCACCGCGTGGCGGAACGCTTTGAGGTCTACTTCAAAGGTATTGAACTGGCGAATGGTTTTCATGAACTGACCGATGCCCGCGAACAGCAGCAGCGTTTTGAGCAGGATAATCGCAAGCGTGCCGCACGTGGTCTGCCGCAGCAACCGGTGGATACAAATCTGCTGGAGGCCCTGAAGGCCGGTATGCCGGATTGCTCCGGTGTGGCGCTGGGCGTTGATCGCCTGGTGATGCTGGCGCTGGGGGCGGAAAGCCTCGCCGAGGTAATGGCGTTTACCGTCGATCGCTCCTGATTTTTCGGCTTCACCATCCCGGATGCGGCTACGCCTTATCCGGGCACGATCTGATGGCGTTGATCATCGAAGCCTCTCCCGGTGGGAGAGGCTGTCAGAGTAGCCCCGATAGGCGTATTGGGGAAAGATTACACACTTCCCGCCGGACGATTCCCTTTCCCTGCCGATGTCAGCGTGCGCGCCGTGCGCTTGCCGTCCAGACTTTCAAGCCGCATCTGGAACGGTGGGAACGGCAGATCGATGCCATGTTCGCGGAAGCCCGCCAGAATCAACTGATGAATCTCGTGGCGCAGCGGCATACGGTGCCCCATCTCGGCGGCGTAGATACGCAGTTCAAATAGCTGGATCCCTTGCTGGAGGTCCACCAGAAACACTTCCGGGGCAGGGTTATCAATCACAAACGTACAACGTTCTGCGGCGGTATAAAGGATCTGCGTTACCTCTTCGCTGTTGGCATCGGCGGGTGCCGGAACCGTCAGCACCACACGCGTCACCGAATCCGACAGTGACCAGTTGATAAACTGCTCGGTAATAAAGGCCTTATTGGGCACGATGATCTCTTTGCGATCCCAGTCGCTGATCGTCGTGGCGCGGGTATTGATCTTCGTGACGCTACCGGTCAGATCGCGGATCGTCACGGTATCACCGATGCGGATCGGCTTTTCAAACAGAATGATCAGGCCGGAAATAAAGTTAGCGAAGATCTCCTGCAGGCCAAAGCCCAGACCGACGCCAAGCGCGGCAACCAGCCACTGCAATTTCGCCCATTCGATCCCGATCATTGAGAATCCAACCAGCCCGCCAAACAGCATTAACAGATATTTGGTGATGGTGGTGATGGCATAACCGGTGCCTGGGGTAAGATCCAGATGCTGCAACAGGGCAAGCTCAAGCAGCGCCGGAAAGTTACGCACCAGTTGCGTGGTGATGATAAACACCAGAATGGCAATCAACACCGCGCCGAGAGTGATGGGCTCAAGGCTTTCCACCCCCTGCACCGTGGAGGTGACATCCCACAGGGAAATGTTCTCCAGGAAGCCGAAAGCTGAGTGGATTTCTGACCACAGCACAATGACGGAGAGCAGCGCGATAAGCATCAGGATCGAGCGCACCAGGCGCAGCGATTGCACGCTGATGGCATCCAGATCGAGCTCTTTCTCATCTATCTCGACCGATCCTTCGGTACTGGTGGAGTGCGGCGTCTCATCTTCGCCTTTCGCACGCTGGGCGAGGATCTCAGCGCGACGATGGCGGGCACGATCGAACGCCAGACGGCGGCGTTGGATCAGCATCCAGCGGCGGATAATGTGATAGACTACTAACAGCAGGAACCAGATGGCGACGGAGGTTTCCAGACGCGCCAGCAGAGCCTGCGAGGTGGCCAGATAGCCCACCGCAGCAGCCAGAATCGCAATCAGCGGGGCGCTTAACAGAAGGTTCCATAGCAGGCGGTTCGGCATGTTATCACCCGAACCGGTCTTATCGACATAGAGCGGGATCCCGGCGCGTTTAAGGCTGAGTGTGACGACCGCCAGCGCACCACAAATTAGAATAAAACAGAGCCTGCCCAGCGACCCGGAAAACTCCCGGTCATTGAGGTTATCGAACATGATCAGCGCCATAATCAATGGTACGATAAAACCAATGCTCATCAGATAGTTGCGCATTCCACGCGCCACGCGATGACGCGGCCAGCCGAAATGGGCGACAAATAATCCGGTTGGGCGGGCGAAAGTGGCGCAAATCATCACCACCCACAGTAGCGGAACGGTCGCGGTGACGCCGTCGCCAATCGCTACGGCCAGCGGATACGGCCAGGCTTCCTGTAAGCCGTAACCCAGCGTTGCCCACAATACGGGAAGCGGAAGGGCGACCAGAATCGACCAGAACACCGTACGCATTGTCAGCCAGAAATGGTCCTGAGTGACTTTGCCGACTTTGGCGCTGGAACGCTCGAGGAAACGGGTGAAATGCTTACGCGAGTAGAGGCTGAAACCTACGAGGATGAGCGCGCCAAAAAGCGGGAACAGCGTCTCTTTGCTGGTTAGCATCATTGCGCTGGCTTTGCCGAGTTGGCTAAAGGTATCCAGCGAGATCAGGCGTCGCAGATCCTGCACGATTTCAACCGGCCAGCTCAGGCTCATTGGACTGACGTCCGCCGTCCAGAAAAGGTAGCGGTGCGTGGCTTCATTCACCTCGCGCAGCGCATCCTCTAGCTGGCTATTGGAAACTTTGAGCTTTGTCAGTTCCAGAATCAGGGTATCGCCACCCTGTAGTAGCGACGAGAGCAACTCACGCTGCGTGCGCAACTGGGCGTCGAGTATACGGCTCTGCTCCGCCGTCAGTTGCTGGCCATCAGCCTGACGAATCTGTCGCAACTGAGGCTGCTTGTTCACCAGGTCTTCATAGCGCATGCGGTGCACGCGAAGCTGCGCCATTTCTGTATCAAGCTGCTGGGGCTTAGGCATTTCCGGCAGGCGGGCCACCTGAGCACGCAATGCTTCACCCAGCATATTGGACGCGCCCAGCCACTGTGACTGCTCGCGCAGGGTGTTCAGTGCCTGGCGGACCTGTAACATCTGATTCGTCGCCTGACGCTGTTGTGAGGCGACCAGATCCATGCGCTGTGCCTGCTGGTTCAGCGCCTGCGACAGCTCACGGTTGATCTTAAACTGTTCGATGATACCGGGCGGTAGGTTATCACTGTTTTCCGCCAGTTGTTCGGTACTCTCCAGTGCCTGCTCGGCTTCACGCTGACGCTGGCTGTTGAGCTGATTACGCAGCGCCTGCAGGTAAGCATCCAGTTGCTGTGCCTGCTTTTGGGCCAGCTCTGAGCGCATCCGTGCCAGCTCCTGGCGGTTATTTGCCGATAGCTGTGCCAGTTCCAGTTCATCGACCAGCGCCCTCAGTTTTGCAGACTCTGCCTGGGCACTCAGATTTTGCGCCTGCGCGAGCGGCGTATTGCTGGTTTGCGCGCCGATGCGGCGTTCAACTTCATTAACCTGGCGGCGGGCATCCGTTTGCTGTTGCGGAAGCTGGCTCAGGGAATCGTTAATTTCCCGGGCGCGCTCTTGCTCTTGCTGCGCCTGGCGAGTTTTTTCCAGCAACTGACTGCTGACTTGCAGAATTTCCTGGTTTAGCGCATCGGTGCTTATATTGGCAGGCACCGATTTTGGCTCATCGCGCAGGTTATCTAGCTGCGAGCGTAGCGTGCGGGAAAGTTTGGGGAAATTATCGATAACATCTTGATATTGCTGGGCGCGCTCAAGCGAGCCTTTACGCTCTTCAAGCGCGTTCAGCGCGCCCTGGAGCACTTCGACGGTTTCAGCCTGATCGGGCGTGGCTTTTGCCGCTTTGGCCTGCTCCAGTTCTTGCGAGATTTGTTTGGCATCGGGGGCCGTTGCTGCATTGGCCCCCAGGCTGAGGCACCAGGCCATCAGAAAAATGATAATCAGGCGCACTACAGCTTACCTTCTTCGTTAGACTTCGTCTTTCTTGTCGTCTACCAGCGGGCTGGCATCCAGCTCGGCGGCAATTTCTTCTGCGGGCAGAGGCGTCGGTTCAGCTTCCGGTGTCACCAGCGTTTCGGTGGAGACGGCCAGCGGCTCGCCGATTTTGGTCACAGAAAGGCTTTGCAGGTGTTCTGCCAGATTCACTTTACCCGGCGCGAACAGGTTAATCACCGTTGAACCCAGTTTGAAGCGGCCCATCTCCTGGCCTTTCAGCAGCGCAACTGCACCATCGCTCTCGCCTGCAGGATAGGTCCAGCGTTTGATGATGCCTTCGCGCGGCGGGGTGATCGTACCGGCCCAGACTGTCTCAATACTGCCGACAATCGTGGCTCCGACCAGAATTTGCGCCATCGGGCCGAATTCAGTATCGAACAAGCAAATGACGCGCTCGTTACGGGCAAACAGGTTCGGCACGTTCTGCGCCGTCAGGTGGTTAACCGAAAACAGGTCGCCCGGTACATAAATCATTTCCCGCAGGATACCGTTGCACGGCATATGCACGCGGTGATAATCACGCGGTGACAGGTACGTGGTAGCAAAAGAGCCATTACGGAACAGGTCTGCCATCAGGTAGTTGCCTGCCAGCAGGGCTTCCAGGCTGTAATCGTGGCCTTTCGCCTGCAGGATTTTGTCGTTTTCGATTTTACCGAGCTGGCTTATCACGCCGTCTGCGGGCATGACCAGGATGTTCGGATCGGCGTTCAGCGGGCGAACATCGTCACGCAACGGGCGCACGAAGAAGTCGTTGAAGGTGCGATAGCTGGCGGTGTCCGGCTTTTGCGCCTCCTGCATATTGACCTTGTAGTATTTGACGAACAGATCAATAACCAGTTTGGTCAGCCAACCCGCGCGTTTGCTTGCGCCCCAGCCCGCCAGGCGAGTGAGCCACAGTTTCGGCAGAATGTATTGAAGCGAAAGTTTAAATGAGTTTAACAAGGTAGCCTCCAGGCCATTGTTTTTGTCGTTCCTGACCCGGCGCTATCGCCAGGTCTTTGCAAAAAAGGGGGACGATTCTAACGACGCTTAGCTTAGTTGTCAGTCATCGGATTCAGAAAAGCTTTTACGCGTTTTTACTTGTGCCATGCTCTCAAGAATACGGTGATAATTTTCGAACCGCGTCCCGGCGATTTCGCCTTTGTCGACGGCTTCGCGGATGGCGCAACCTGGGTCGCTGGCATGTTTACAGTCACGGTATTTGCAGTGGCCGATATAGTCATGGAATTCGACAAAGCCGTTAGTAATTTGTTCCGGCTCCAGATGCCAGAGTCCAAATTCACGTACCCCAGGAGAATCAATCACATCGCCGCCGTGCGGGAAGTGATAAAGACGGGCGGCTGTCGTAGTGTGCTGGCCCAGACCGGAGTTATCAGAGACATCATTTGTCAGGATTTGGTCTTCATGCAGACCGAGCAGGGCGTTCAACAGGCTGGATTTGCCCACGCCAGACTGCCCGGCAAAAATACTGATACGGTCAGTTAATGCGTCCTCAAGTGGCAGCAGCCCGTTCTGGGTATGGCTGGATACCATCAATACGCGATAACCGATTTTGCGGTAGATATCCATCTGCTCATTGACGAAGGCCATGCCTTCATCGTCCAGCAGATCGATCTTGTTCAGCACGATCAGCGGTTCAACTTCCAGCGCTTCGCAGGCCACCAGATAACGATCGATAATATTGAGCGAGAGTTCCGGCAAAATGGCTGAAACGATCACGATCTGATCGATATTTGCCGCGATCGGTTTTACGCCATCGTAAAAGTCAGGGCGGGTCAGTACGGACGTGCGATCGTGTACGGCTTCGACAATGCCTTTTACCGTCACCCCTTCCGCCGCCTCTTTGCCCGGACGCCAGACGACGCGGTCGCCGGTGACCAGTGAACGAATGGTACGACGAATATTGCAACGGTGTACGGTGCCATCCGCGGCTTCAACGTCCGCGTGCATGCCGAAGCGGCTGATCACTATGCCCTCAGACGGCTCGCCAAACAGGTTGTCATCGTAGTCGGCTTTCTCCACAGACGTTTTTAACCGGCGCTGATGATTCGCGTTGACGCGGCGTTGCTGTCCTTTGGAGAGTTTATTTTTACTCAATCGTACTGGCTCCTGGTCGCCCCGGATGGGCAAAACCTTTATGATACACGCTATTTTAGATGAATATAGTCACGCTGAATATGACGCGAGAAGGGTGGAAAATAGCATGAGTGCAAATGAAAACAACCTGATTTGGATCGATCT